>Ga0194127_10002075_pt1 | contig 28012 bp, 17 predicted proteins | sample TA2KigC100mmetaG_FD_148624 | JGI IMG/M metagenome (GOLD analysis project Ga0194127, IMG submission 148624) | Freshwater microbial communities from Lake Tanganyika, Tanzania - TA2015036 Kigoma Deep Cast 100m | ecosystem: Environmental > Aquatic > Freshwater > Lake | place: Tanzania: Lake...
CAACGGCATCAAGGACGAGCGCGATCTCGGCCGCCAGGTGTCGCTGGTCGAGGAGATGGTCGCGCAGGGCGTGAAGGCCATCGTCATCGCGCCGGCGGACTCCAAGGCCCTCGTCCCCGTCCTGAAGCGCGCGCGCGACCAGGGCATCGTCGTCGTGAACATCGACAACAAGCTCGACGCCGACGTGCTCGCCTCGACCGGCGTGCGGATCCCGTTCGTCGGCCCGGACAACCGCGCCGGCGCCCGCACGGTCGGCGGGGCCGTCGCCGCGAAACTCAAGGCGGGCGACGCCGTGCTTGTGCTTGAAGGCATCCGCACCTCCTTCAACGGCCAGCAGCGCCGGCTCGGGTTCGAGGATGCCGCCAAGGCCGCCGGCCTCGTCATCGCCGACTCGCAGTCCGCCCAGTGGGAGATGAACATCGCCAGCCAGGTCGCATCCGCGATGCTCGCCTCCCACCCGCAGGCGAAGGCGATCCTGGCCGCGAACGACAACATGGCGTTGGGCGCCCTCGCCGCCGTGCGGTCGGGCGGCAAGGCGGGCCAGGTGATCGTCGGGGGCTTCGACAACATCCAGGCCGTGCGGCAGGCCATCAAGGCCGGCGACATCCTGGCGACGGCGGACCAGCACGGCGACCAGCTCGCGGTCTTCGGCATCGAGTACGCGCTGCAGATCCTCGACGGGAAGTCCGAGCCGGCCGACCGCGAAACGCCGGTGGACCTGATCACCGCGGAGAACGTGAAGGAATAGCGGTCCCGGCCCGGACGGAGCCGGGCCCTCCAGGCCCATGAACCCAGGTCCCATACCGCGCGTCCGTACGGCCGGGCTCGGCAAGTCGTATGCCGTGCCGGTCCTGTGCGGCGTCGACTTCCAATGCCTGCCGGGCGAGGTCCATGCGCTGATCGGCGCGAACGGGGCGGGCAAGAGCACGCTGGCGAAGATCCTGTGCGGACTCGTTCGCGCGGACGCGGGCACCCTGGAACTCGACGGCCGACCCTACGCGCCCTCCGGCAAGCGCGACGCGGAGGCGGCCGGGATCCACATCGTCCACCAGGAACTCAACCTCATCGGCACGCTCTCGGTCGCCGAGAACCTCTTCCTGGCCGGACTGCCGCGGCGGATGGGTATCGTCGACCGCACCCGCCTGCGCGGCGCCGCGCGCGAGGCGCTCGCCCGCGTCGATCTCGGCAACCTGGATCCCGACACGCCCGTCGGCGCGCTCGGCGTCGGCGTGCGCCAGCAGATCGAGATCGCCGGCGCCCTCGCCCGCCATTGCCGCCTGCTGATCCTCGACGAGCCCACGGCGGCGCTGATGGACCCGCAGATCGAGCGCCTCTTCGGTCATATCCGCCGGCTCCGCGCCGACGGCGTCAGCACGATCTACGTCAGCCACCGGATGGACGAGATCCGCCGCATCGCGGACCGGGTCTCGGTGCTTCGCGACGGCCGCCTCGTCGCCACCCGCCCCGCCGCCGATCTCGCGCCGGACGAGGCGGTCCGCCTGATGGCCGGCCGCGACGTGGAATCCCGCGCCACCGCGCCGCGGGCGGCCCCGGGACCGGTCCGGCTCCGCGTGGACGGCCTCTCCCGGGGCGCGACGGTCCGCGACGTCTCCTTCGAGGCGCGCGCGGGCGAGATCCTCGGCATCGCGGGTCTCGTCGGCTCCGGCCGCACGGAACTGCTGCGCGCGATCTTCGGCGCCGACCGGGCGGACGCCGGCGGCGTGGCGGTCGGCGGCGCCCCGCCGCGCCGGTTCCGCTCCCCGCGCGAGGCCGTCGCGGCCGGCGTGGCGATGATCCCGGAGGACCGCAAGGAGCACGGCCTGCTCCTGCCCCGCCCCATCCGCGTCAACGCGACGATCGCGCACCTGGCCGCCTTCCGTCGCCGCGGCGGCCTCCTCGACCGTCGCGCGGAGACACGCGCGGTGGAACGCGCCGGCGCCGCGATGGACCTCCGCAGCAGCGGCCCGGAGCAGCCGGTGGCGGAACTCAGCGGCGGCAACCAGCAGAAGGTCCTCATCGCGCGGTGGCTGATGCGCGACGCGGAGGTCTACCTCTTCGACGAGCCGACGCGCGGCATCGACGTCGCGGCCAAGGCGGCGGTCTACCGCCTGCTCGACGACCTCGCCCGCCGCGGCAAGGCCTGCGTCGTCGTGTCGAGCGAGATGGAGGAACTGATGACCCTCTGCGACCGGATCGCCGTGCTGTCCGCGGGCCGGCTCGTCCGGACGTTCGAGCGCGGCGCGTGGAGCCACGAGCGCCTGCTCGCGGCGGCCTTCGAGGGCGTGGCGGGGACGGCGGCGAACCGGGGGACTGAACCATGAGCGGCGGAACCGACGGCGCGGCGCGGCCGCGCGGATGGATGGCGGATTACGTCGGCATGCTCGTCGTGCTGGCCTTCCTCGTGACGCTCTTCTCGCTCCTCAGCGAGCGCTTCTTCGCGGCGCGGACCTTCATCACGATCGCCAACCAGATCCCCGACCTGGTCGCCGTGGCGGTGGGGATGACGCTGGTCCTGGTCATCGCCGGAATCGACCTCTCCGTCGGGTCCACCCTCGCGCTCGGCGCCTCCGTCCTCGGCGTCGCGATGGCGCGCTGGGGCTGGCCGCCGCTGCCCGCCGCGCTGCTGTGCGCCGGCGTGGGCCTGGCCTGCGGCATGCTGAACGGGCTGATCTCCGTCGGCGCCGGGATCCCGTCGTTCATCGTGACGCTGGGCATGCTCGAGATCGCGCGCGGCGGCGCCTACCTCGTCACGGATTCGCAGACGCAGTACATCGGCGCGGCGGTCGAGGCGATCGGCGCCCCGATCCCCGGGCTGCAGGTCTCCCCCGCCTTCCTGATCGCCCTCGGCCTCGTGGCGGCCGGACAGTTCGTCCTCGCCCGCACGGTCTTCGGCCGGCACCTCGTCGCGATCGGGACGAACGAGACGGCGGTCCGCCTCGCCGGCATCGACCCGCGCCCGCCGAAGATCGCGGTCTTCGCCCTCGCGGGCCTGCTGAGCGGAATCGCGGGCGTATTCCAGACCTCGCGCCTGTCGTCCGCCGACCCCAACGGCGGCGTCGGGATGGAACTCTCCGCCATCGCCGCGGTCGTCATCGGCGGCACGAGCCTGATGGGCGGGCGCGGCTCGGTCGTGAACAGCTTCTTCGGCGTGCTGATCATCGCGGTGCTTCAGACCGGGCTCGCGCAGGTCGGCGCGACCGAACCGACCAAGCGCGTCATCACCGGCGGCGTCATCGTCGCGGCCGTTCTGGCCGACGCCTGGCGCCGCCGATACTCGGGAAGCAACCGCCGATCCTGACCCGGAGAAGATCCATGAGACCCGCCCGCGCATCCGCCCTCGTCCTCGTCTCGCTGCTTCCGTGGTCCGCGCCCGCCGCGCCGAACGTGCTCGTGGTGATCACCGACGACCAGGGCTACGGCGAGCTGTCGGCCCACGGAAACCCGGTGCTGAAGACGCCGTGCCTCGACCGGCTCCGCGCGGAGAGCGTCCGGTTCGCCGACTTCCACGTCGCGCCGATGTGCACGCCGACGCGTGGACAGCTCATGACGGGCGTTGACGCCCTCCGCAACGGCGCGATGAACGTCAGCAGCGGCCGCACGCTGCTGCGGCGAGGATTCCCGACTATGGCGGACGTCTTCGCCGCCTCCGGCTACCGGACCGGCCTCTTCGGCAAGTGGCACCTCGGCGACTCGCATCCGTTCCGGCCGCAGGACCGCGGCTTCCACGAGAGCCTATGGTTCCCGTCGTCCCACATCGGATCCGTGCCGGACGCCTGGGAGAACGACTATTTCGACGACACCTACATCCACAACGGACGGCGGCGCGCGTTCGAGGGCTACACGACCGACGTCTTCTTCCGCGAGGCCATGGCCTGGATGAAGGCCGAGTCCGCCGCCGGCCGCCCGTTTTTCTGCTATCTCGCGACCGCCGCCCCGCACGAGCCGCACTTCGTTCCCGGGCATTACCGCGGGCCGATCCGCGCCGCGCTGGAGTCCGCCGCGCCGTCCCTGCCGTCCCTGCCGCCCAAGGCGAGCGAGGACCTCGTCAGCTACCTCGCCATGATCGCGAACATCGACGAGAACATGGGCCGGCTGGAATCGTTCCTCGCGGACGCGGGGCTGCGCGAGAACACCGTGGTCGTCTTCCTCACCGACAACGGAAGCACCTTCGGCCCGCGCTACTTCAACGCCGGCATGCGGGGCGGGAAGGTCACCCTCTGGGAGGGCGGGCACCGCGTCCCCTGCTTCGTACGCTGGCCGGACGGCGGCCTGCGCGCCCCCGCGGACGTCGCGGGGCTCACGCAGGTGCAGGACCTCCTTCCGACGCTGACCGACCTCTGCGGCCTGAAACCGCCGGCCGGCGCGCGCGGCGACGGCATCAGCCTCGCGAACGTGCTGCGCGGCGCCGCCGAACCGCCGGCGGACCGCATGCTGGTGATCAACTACAGCCGCATGCCCATCGGTGTGACGCAACCGACACCGGGCAATCCCGCCGTGCCGCGCCGTGAAGGCGCCGCCGTGCTCTGGAAGCGCTGGCGGCTGTTGGAAGACCGCGAGCTCTACAACCTCGACGCCGACCCGATGCAGCAGACCAACGTCCTTGCGGCCCATCCCGACGTGGTCGCGAAGATGCGGGCGCATCTCGACGCGTGGTGGGCCGGCGTGAAGGACCGCGTCAACGACCTCGAAGCGGTCTCGATCGGGCATGCGGCCGGGAACCCGGTCGTGCTGACCGCCTGCGAATGGGCGGATGTCTTCGTCGACCAGCAGGCCCAGGTCCGGCGCGGCGAGCGCAAGAACGGCGTCTGGCACGTCGAGGTCGCGGCGACGGGCGACTACGCCTTCGAGCTTTCCCGCTGGCCGGCCGGCTCCGGGCTGGCGCTCGCCGATTCGATCGCGGAGACCAAGGTCACCGACGGCATCCTCGTGGCCGGACCGGCCTTTCCGGTCGCCTCGGCGCGGATGAAGATCGGCGGCGTCGAACACTCCGCGCCCGCGCCGGCGGGCGCGACGTCGGCTAGGTTCGTCCTTCCCCTCGCTGCCGGGCGCACGACACTGCAAACGTGGCTCCTCGACGCGGCGGGCGCGGAGATCTGCGGGGCGTACTATGTCCGCGTCGAACGGCTCGACGCCGCACCCGCGTGCCGGCCCGCCCCGGTGCGCCTGATCCTCGACACGGACATGTCCGGCGACGCGGACGACGCGGGCACGCTGGCGATGCTCCACGCCCTTGCCGACCGCGGCGAATGCGAGTTGCTCGCGACGATCGTCAACCGGGCGGACCTCACGAAGGCCTCGGCCGCGGCGGTGGACGCGATCAACACGTGGTATGGGCGGCCGGACCTTCCGATCGGAACGGACAAGGTCGGGCCGACGGCACTGCAGCGGACGAGCCAGTACGCGCCCGGCCTGCGCGACGGGTTCCCGAACGACATCGGGCCGGACGACCGGGCGCCGGACGCGCTGGACGTTTACCGGCGGGTTCTTGCCGCGCAGCCGGACGGGAGCGTCACCATTGCCAGCGTCGGGGCGCTGTCGAACCTCGCCGAGCTGTGGCGGCGCGAGCCGGGGCTCGTGAAGGCAAAGGTGGCGCGGCTCGTCGTGATGGGCGGACAGTTCCCGCCCGCGGCGAAGGCCGAAACCAACTTCGCGACGCATCCCGACGCCGCGCGGTTCGTCGCGGCGAACTGGCCGGGCGAGATCGTGTGGCAGGGCTTCGAGGTCGGCAACGCGGTGATGACCGGCGAGCGGCTCAAGCAGACGCCCGCCGAGAACCCGGTGCGGCGGGCGTTCGAGCTGCGCCACTACGGCAAGCGCCCGTCGATCGACGGCGGCCAGCCGAGCTACGACCAGGCGGCGGCGCTCTACGCGGTCCGCGGGCCCGATCCCGCGCTGTGGGAGGTCGTCCGCGGCGGCCGCGTGCGGATCGACGAGGCCGGGCTTTCGCAGTGGGATCCCGACCCGGCCGGCCTTCACGCTTTCGTCCGCCTGCGCGCGGCGCCCGCCGCCCTCGCGGAGATCATCGAGACGCTGATGGTCGCGCCCCCGGCCCGGCGGCGGGACTAGGGCCGCACATCCCGGCAAGCTGCCGCGGGCCCGAACGCCTTCATCTCGGGCCCGAGACGGCCCCGGGAAGTCCGGCCTCCCGGGCGCGGGCGGGCTACGGCACGCGGCGAACGCGCAGGAAGCGGGCCGGGGCGGTGAACGAGGAGGCCGCGGCGCCGGTGGTGCCGGTCGGCTGGACGGCGGACACGGAGACGAAGGCCGTCGCGACGAGGTCCGTCGAGGCCTGCACCTCGTAGAGATGGTACGGCGACGCCGACCACGTGACGCCGGTGGACGACAGGGCGGAGACTCGCAGGGCGGACGTGGCGTTGGTCGGATCCGTTCCCGCCAGGAATTCCTCGAGGTTCGTGAAGCCGTCGCCGTCGCGATCGTCCGTCGCCCGCGACAAGTCGCCCGCCAGCGGGGCGATGTGGCCGAAGTGGTTCGTCATCCACCCCTTCGGGAGCCCGTCCGACGTTCCGTTCGCGTCGGCCTGGAGCGAGAGGATGCGAACCATGTAGGGCGGCGAGGCGTTGGATGTCTCGAGGAACCGGACGTAGGCCATGTCGTAGTAGGACCCGCCGGACGGGCTGACGCGCGGCGCATCGTAGTATCCGTCCGGCGTGAACTGCAGCAGGTCGCCCGTGAGCGTGAAGGTCCCGTTGTTCGTGTCCACCGACACGACCACGCCGGTCGGCGCCACTGCCTGAAGGTCGTAGCCGGCCAGTCTCACTTCATTGACGCCGGTCACGGAGGGCTGCGTCGGATGGCCGGTGACGACGTCGAGGATGCGGTCGAACGACCACGGCGGCGTGTCGGACGGATAGGCCTGGCGGATGTGGGCGACGTCGGTCGTGGACAGCGTGGCGCCGCGGCCATCCGCGTGGACGCGGTAGTACATCAGGGCCCCGTTGAGCGCGGGGTCGGCCTCGACCGGGTCCTCGCTGGTGTGCGCGAGGCTGAGCGCGTGGCCGATCTCATGGCCGATCACCTCCTCGAACGTCGTCAGGGTCTGGAGGGTGACGTTGGTGTGTTCGAGGATGACGTGGCCGCGCGTGGTCTCGTCGAACTCGTTCGTCCCGACGCGGCCGCCGAGACCGCCGGCCGGGAAGGCATTGGTGTCGTAGCGGTAGGAGCGCCCGCCGATGCCCAGCGTCGTGCCGCCCCCGATGCGGTTGTGGAGGTCGTGGAGCTGCACGCGGATCCTGCGGTCGGTCGTCGTCACCAGGTCGGCCCCGATCCCCAGCGACACGATCCCCTCGTTGGTGAACTGCAGCGACGTCACGGCGGTCCACGCGGCGAAGGCGTTGGAGACGGCGCCGAGGGCCTGGACCGGGGTGATGCCGGTCGGGAGGGCGTCGAGATCGACCACGTAGGGGATCGCCACGCCGCGGTCGCAGGCAAGGTAGCGGCTGGCGACGCCGTAGATGGGATTGGTGGACATGCCGCCGAGCGCGGCCCACGCCCTGCCCTCCATCGCGGTGAGGTCGGCGCCCGGCAGGGCGCCGGCCGCGGCGGCGGCGCGCAGCGAGGCCAGCCGTCCACCGTCCGGCGCGGAGCGCCGGCCGCGGGCCGGGGCGGCGAGCCGTTCGAGCCCCCCGGCGCCGCCGGAAGGTTCGAGGCGGCCGTCCGCGCGGAGGCCGGCCAGGATGATGTACTCGGCGCCGGGGTCGAGGCGGGGAGCGCAGCCGACGACCTCGCCCTCGCCGTCGAGTTCGCCGCCGGGGACGACCACGAGCACGCGCGCGCCGAGCCGTCCCTTGAATGTCTCCCGCACGGCGACCGAGGCCTCGGTCTGGATCCGGCCGTCCTCGCCGCGGACGCAGCGCAGGCCCTCGACGCGGCCGCGGAATGCCGCGTCGGCCGCCGCCAGGCCGTCGATCCCGGACGCCGCTGCGCGGCCCGCGGGTGCCGTGGATGCAACGAGAAGACCCGCGAGAAGGACCCGGACCGAGGGGAAGCGCCTCATGGGCACACTCTCGCCGAAACCCGCCGCGCGTCAAGTCCCCGGCCCGGCTACCGGAGTGAAACCGCGACCTGGGTCGCCGTGTCGCCGCGGATCGGGATGACGGCCTCCAGCGTGGCCGTCTTCCCGCCCGCCTCGACCGTGATGCGGTGGGTGCCGCGGAAGGCGCGGAGGCGGAGGGTGCCGGTGGAGTCGGTGACCGCGGCGGTGCGAGTCCACCACTCGCCGCGGATCATCTTGAGCAGCCGGTCGTAGGCGGGTTTCGGCGACATATCGGCCCGGAGGAAGCCCGCCGGGGCGCCCTTCCACGCGCCGCGGTCGCTGAAGTCCCACCATGTGATGGCCTCGACGGACGGATGGCTGAACAGGAGCCGGTAGAAGGCTTCGACATCGTCCGCCTGCTTCGCCTCGCCCGCCGGGACGGTCGGCCATTCGCCGGGGCGATGGTGCTCCCCCTCCCGCGGCGTGCCGTCGCCGCTGAGGAGGGTCACCTCGGTGTAGTGCAGGGGGCGGCGGAACCTCGCGAAGCGTTCGGTCACGGACCATGTGCGGGAGGGACTCCAGGTTCCGCCGTGCATGTGCGACTGGATGCCGATCGCGTCCGGCAGCGCGTTGGAGGCGGCGAGCGTATCGAGGAGCCGGACGCAGGCGGGGCCGACGTCGTAGTCGTTGTAGAGCAGTGTGCGGCCGCCGTCGCGCGCGGCGGCCCGCGCCCAGCCGAGGGCCTGGCGGACGGGCTCGGCGGGGCCGTCGCGGATCACCCACGCGCCGAGGCCGGTGTCCCTGTGGTGGACGGCGGACGTCGCCTCGTTCCACACGTCCCAATAGGCGATCCACGGCTTGAACCGCGGGATGAGTTCCTCGACTCGGCCGCGCAGCCGCGGGATGGTCTCATCGGCCGTCCGCGGCGCCCAGCGCGGCCAGACTTCGTGCCAGCAAAGGGGATGGCCCTTGGCGGCGATTCCACGCTCCGCGCACCACCGCGCCATGGCCTCGAGTTTCGCCTCGGCCCTCTGGCCGGGCGCGCGCTCGAAGGTGCCCCAGTAGAACGGCAGCGTCGCGTAGTTGAGCAGGGCCGCGAAACGCGCCTGGTAGTCGCGCTGCCACGGCTCCTGGACGGAGGGATCGACCAGGAACGCATTGCATCCGAAGAGGAACGCGTGTCGGGTCTGCGCGACGGCGACTTTCGCGTCGCGGACGGGGCGTCCGTCGGCGCCGGTCACGCGCACGATCAGGTCCGCCTGCCGGTACTTCCGGATGCGGGCCTCGATCGCGGCCGGCTCCAGCGCCGCGCGCGCGGCGAGGGCGTCGGGGTCGGGGCCGAGATCCTCGACGCGGAGGGCGGCGATCTCGATCGTCCCCGCCTGGTGGCCCACCTGGAGGCGCGTCGACATCTGTCCGGCGGCGTGGGTGCGCTGGACGGACTGCGTGTCCCCGAAGGCCGTCCAGTCCACCGGAAGTGCCGTGTTGACCTCCGCCGCGGCCTGCCAGGGCGGACCGGTCTGTTCGACGACCACGCGCACCGGGTTGCGGGTCGGCGACCGGGCGAGGAAGGTCAGGGCCACGCGGTGGTCGGCCGGCAAGGCGGCGCGCACCGGCTGGCCGATCTGGAGGAGGTAGAACGGATCGACCGCTTGGGGAATGGCGAACGTCACGCCCGGCGCACCGTCCGGTCCCGCCGACGCCCCGACCGTCCACTGCGCCGCGTCCGTGCGCGGCAGCCCGTCCTTCCAGTCCGGCGCGACGAGGTTCTCCCCCGCCCCCGCAACCGAGCATCCCGCGGCGGCGATCATTCCCGCGATCCGAAGTGGCACCATGTCGGACATATACCAGCCCATGCCGTCCCTGTCAGCGGTTCCGTCACCTCGTCCCCTCACCGGCGAGGGACCCGACTCTGAGCCGCACCCCCGGCGCAGGCAGGGGGACACACCCAATGAACTGCGGCCCCCGGGTTCGGATCGCAGCCTGCGGAAAGCGGGAGCCCGAGACGCGGACGGCGGGCGAGGACCTACGGGTCAAGGGTGACCGGCCCCTCCCGCATCCGCCAGGCGGGAACCATGAGGGCAACGGCCATCGCCGCCATCGCCCATCCGAACACCGGACCGTGGCGGAGGAAGAAGGTCGGCGGTCCGCCGGCGGTACGCGTCGGGACCTCGGCGGTGAGGAAGCCGGAGGCGGGCTTCCCGTCGGAACCGGTCAGCGGCAGCGAACCGGTCCGGGCCCCGCCCGCGCCGCCGACGCGCCCGGCCGCATCGATCCAGCACGTCACGCCGGAGTTGGCGCAGCGGACGACGGGCACGCGGGTCTCGATGGCTCGGAAGACGCTCTGGATCATGTGCTGGCGGTGGCCCCAGGTGCCGTCGAACCACGCGTCGTTCGTCTGCACGACGAGGAGGCGGGCGCCGTCGCGGACGAACCGCCGCGAGATCGGGGCGATCGTGTCCTCGAAGCAGATCATCGCGGAGAACGGGATCTCCGGCCGCGGCAGTCGGAAGACCGTCGCGCGCCGCCCGGGGGACACGTCGTACTCGATCGGCGTCAGGCGCCGCAGCCACGGGAGCCACTTCGCGAACGGCACGTATTCGCCGAAAAGGACGAGGTGCTGCTTGTCGTAGGTGTCGCGGATCGCGGGGCCGGGGCCGATCAGGAAGGACGTGTTGAAGGAAAGCACCCCGTCCGCCCCGCTCCGCGCGGAATCGATGCCGCCGGCCAGCAGGGGCGTCCCGTTGGAGACGATGCCCCCGACGATCCCGACCACCCGCTCGCTGCGGCGCAGGTCCTCGGGGACGGCCGTCTCCGGCCAGACGACGAGATCCGGCCTCGCGTGCAGCGCCGCGAGACTGAGCGTCTCGAGGCGCACGTACATCGCCTCCCAGAACTCCAGCGTCCACTTCTCGTACTGCGGGATCGCCGGCTGCACGAGCCCCAGCCGCACGGCCCCGTCCGGTTCCGGCAGCCGCGCCAGCATCCGCCAGCCGCCGAACGCGGCCGCCGTGACGACCAGGAAGCCGAGCGCCACCTCCGGCCGCGACCGCCGCAGCCCTCCGCGCGTCGCGAGGCTTTCGAGCACCAGCGCCCCGGCCGCGTTGACCCACACGACCAGCGCCGAGACCGCCGCCGCCCCGCCCCACTCCGCGTGCTGCGCGAACGCGAGGTTCCCATGCTGGGTGACGCCGATGAAGTTCCACGCGAAGCCGCTGAAGAGGACGCCGCGCAGGTGCTCCCAGCCGGCCCAGGCCGCCGTGGACGCCGCGAGAAACAGCACGCGCGAGGCGGGCCACGCCCGGACGCGCTCCGACTGCAGCCACGCGAAGACCATCGCGGGCGGAATCGTGTAGAGCGCGCAGTAGAGGGCGAGGATCGCCCACCCCGCCCACGTCACGCAGCCGACCCACACGATCGACGGAAGCCAGAAGACGGCGCCGGCAAGGAACGCCGGTCCCGCCGCGCGCCGGGGCGCCAGCCCCCGCACCGCCCGGAACAGTGGAATCAGCGCGATCCAGGCGCAGGCCGCCCACTCGAGCGGGGGAAACGCCGCGAACAGCAGGGCGCCCGAGAGCGCCGCGCAGACCCACCGCCACGGGGCGATCCGAACGGGACGGGAGCCCGGGGCCGGCGAGAGTTCCTGGTCCCGATCCGTCTGCATGGCATCAGCCGCCGAGGGTTGGCATCACGGAATCAACCGTTCCTGGACGGCCGGACGTCACCCCAGCGCCGCGCCGCAGCACTTCTTGTACTTCTTGCCGCTTCCGCAGGGGCACGGGTCGTTGCGGCCGACCCGGGGCCCGTCGTGGCGCACCGGCTGCGCGGGGGCGCGCAGGGCGGCCTGCATCGCGGCATCCGCGCCGCTGGCGGGCGCCGGTTCCGCGGGCTCCTCGTCCGCCGACGCCGGCGGCGCGCCGCCGCCGAGGGTCTGGACCTCGGCGTGGACGAACGCCTGCGGAAGGGCGCGGATCATGCGCTCGAAGGCCTCGAGCGAGGTCGACGAGCGGAACATCCGCGTCGCGACGTCCATCTTGATCTTGTCCATCAGGTCGGAGAACAGGTCGTAGGCCTCGCGCTTGTACTCGACGAGCGGATCGCGCTGGCCGTAGGCGCGAAGGCCGACGCCCTGGCGGAGCGCGTCCATCCCGCGCAGGTACTCCTGCCAGTGGTTGTCGACCGCGTAGAGGATCATCTGCCGCTCGAGGGCCGCAAGCTCCTGCGGGTTCTCGCCGCCGGCCTTGAGATCGTAGGCGGTGCGCACGCGTTCCATGACGGCGGCCGTCAGCGACTCGGGCGTCGCGGGGCTCGGCAGCTGCGCCTGCGTCATGCCGACCGGGAAGGTCATGTCCACCCACTGGATGAAGTCGCGCAGACCCTCGTCGCCGCCCTCCGCCGCCGGCTCGGCATGCGCGGTGACGACGTCCTCGACGATGTCCATCAGGTAGCCGCGCACATCCTCCGCGCGGAGCACCTCGCCGCGGAACCCGTAGATGATGGTCCGCTGCGTGTTCATCACGTCGTCGTACTCGAGCGTGCGCTTGCGGATCGCGAAGTTCTGCTGCTCGACGCGCCGCTGCGCGGTCTCGATCGACCGGTTGAGCCACGGGTGCTCGAGCACCTCGCCCTCCTCGATGCCGAGGCGCTCCATGATCCGCGAGATGCGGTCGGAGCCGAAGAGGCGCATCAGGTCGTCCTCGAGCGACACGAAGAACGTCGACGAGCCGGGGTCGCCCTGGCGGGCGCACCGGCCGCGGAGCTGGCGGTCGATGCGGCGCGCCTCGTGGCGTTCGGACCCGATCACGTGCAGGCCGCAGGGCTTGTCCAGCAACTGCTGCTTGAAGGGCTTCCCCTCGTACGCGTCGGACAGGCGGATCTGCGACACGATGGTCCCGCGGGGCACCCAGACGACACCCTCGCCGAGCTTGATGTCGGTTCCGCGGCCGGCCATGTTCGTCGCGATCGTCACGGCGCCCGGCTCGCCCGCGCGCGACACGATCTCCGCCTCGCGCTCATGGTTCTTCGCGTTGAGCACGTTGTGCGGGATGCCGCGCCGCCGCAGCATGCGGCTGATGATCTCGGAGTGCTCCACGGTCACGGTGCCGACGAGCACCGGCTGCTTAGCCGCGTAGCGCTCGGCGATCTCCTCGATCGTCGCGTTGTACTTCTCGCGCTGGGTCTTGTAGACGCGGTCGTTCTGGTCGACGCGCCGCACGGGGCGGTTGGTCGGGATCACGACCACGTCGAGCTTGTAGATCTGGTGGAACTCGTCCGCCTCGGTCTCCGCGGTGCCGGTCATGCCCGCGAGCTTCTTGTACATGCGGAAGTAGTTCTGGATCGTGATGGTCGCCAGCGTCTGCGTCTCGCGCTCGACCTTCACGCCCTCCTTCGCCTCGATCGCCTGGTGGAGCCCGTCGCTCCAGCGACGGCCGGGCATCAGGCGGCCGGTGAACTCGTCGACGATGACGACCTGGTTCTCCTGGATCACGTACTGGACGTCGCGCTCGTAGACGCTGTAGGCGCGGATGAGCTGGTCGACGGCGTGGATGCGCTCGTTGCGGTCGGCGAAGACATCCTGCATCGTCTGGCGCCGGGTCATCTTCTCCTGCGGCGTCATCGTCGTGTCGCCGTCCAGCACCGCGAGCTCCGCGGCGAGGTCGGGAAGGACGTACATCTCGGGATCGTCGGGGTTGAGCGCGGCGCAGCCCTTCTCGGTGAGGCTGGCGTCGTTGCCCTTCTCGTCGATCGTGAAGAACAGCTCCTCGCGAAGCTCGCGCGCCTCCTCCTTGCGCATGTCGGTGAGCATCGCCGAGTCGATCTTCTCGTAGATGCGGCGGATGGCGGCATCCTCCATCAGGTGCAGGAACTGCTTGTGCTTCGGCATCCCCTGCCCGACCTGGTAGAGCTTGAGCGAGGCGGCGTCCTCGTCCTCCTTCGTCCGCTCCGGCTTCTCGAGGAGTTCCTTCGCCTCCTGGGCGAGCTTGTTGCACAGCTCGCGCTGGCGGCGGACGAGGCGGTCGACGGCGGGGCGCAGCTCGACGTACTGCTTCGTCGAGTAGGGCGCGGGCCCGGAGATGATCAGCGGCGTGCGGGCCTCGTCGATCAGGATGCTGTCGATCTCGTCGACGATCGCGAACTGGTGCCCGGGCTGCACCTGGTCGGCGGCGCGGACCGCCATGTTGTCGCGCAGGTAGTCGAAGCCGAACTCGGCGTTCGTGCCGTACGTGATGTCGCAGGCGTACATCCTCCGGCGCTCGGACGGCTCCATCGCGTTCTGGATGCAGCCGACCGTGAGCCCCAGCCACGCGTAGAGGGCGCCCATCCACTGGGCGTCGCGCCGGGCGAGGTAGTCGTTGACCGTCACGACGTGGACGCCCTTGCCGCTGAGCGCGTTCAGGTAGACGGGCAGCGTCGCGACGAGGGTCTTCCCCTCGCCCGTCGCCATCTCCGCGATCTTGCCCTGGTGCAGCGTGATGCCGCCGATCAACTGGACGTCGAACGGGACCATCTCCCACTTCACCGGGTGCCCGCAGACGTCGACGGCCGTGCCGCACATCCGGCGGCAGGCGCTCTTGACCGTGGCGAACGCCTCGCACAGGAGGTCGTCGAGCGACTCGCCCTTCGCCAGGCGCTCGCGGAATTCGACCGTCTTGGCCCTGACCTGGTCGTCGGTGAGCGACTGGTAGGCAACCTCCAGTTCGTTGACGCGGGCGACCAGCGGGCGGATCCGCTTGATGTCCCGTTCGTTCTTCGTTCCGACGATCTTCTTGAGAATCCAGTTCATGCTTGTCATCCACTCCGCCCGCGGCGGCAGAAACGCTCCCTTATACTCGCCAAACGCGCCGAAGTCACGCCGCCCGGCAGGCTCCCGCCCGGCCGGGCGCATCTCCGGTTCACGGACCTGATCCTGCGGGCGCCTTCGTCATCGCTGCGCAGGACGGGAGATGCGCCCCTCCGGCCATCCCCCCGCGCACGATCGGCGGTGGCCCCGCAGGGTAGTCATCACGCTCCGCGTGATGACGATCCGGATTGCGGAGATGTCCTCACGCGGAGCGTGAGGACCACGGTGGCGCCCGCCTCCCCCTGGCCGTCACGCTGCGCAGGACCGGCAGCGGCCCTGCATAGTAGTCATCACGCTCCGCGTGATGACGATCCGGATTGCGGAGATGTCCTCACGCGGAGCGTGAGGACCACGGTGGCGCCCGCCCCCGGCCGTCGCCCTGCGCAGGACCGGCAGCGGCCCTGCATAGTAGTCATCACGCTCCGCGTGATGACGATCCGGATTGCGGAGATATCCTCACGCGGAGCGTGAGGACCACGGTGGCGCCCGCCCCCGGCCGTCACCCCGCGCAGGACCGGAGAGGCTCCCGCCCGGCCGGAGCCCCGGGGAATCGGCCGCGGCCGCCCTTGTGCTATACTGCCGCGTTTTTTTCATGGCCCCCCGTGCGGCGAAAGGACTGACGTGAAGAGCGAGAGGACAACCCGAACAGCTACGATCCGGACGATGACGATCCGGGACCTGGCCGAGGTGTACGAACTGGGACACACCCAGTTCAAGGCGACCCGCTGGCCGGTGCTGTACCGGAGCTGGGACGAGTACGAGGTCACGACGCGGTTCAACATGGACGGCGGCTACTGCCTCGTGGCCGAGAACGACGATCCCGAGGGGCCCCGGATCGCGGGCTTCATCCTCGGATCGGTCGTCAACAAGCCCGGCACCGCCTGGAGCTACGGCTACATCATCTGGCTCTGCTCGCACCCGCAGTGGCGGAGATCCGGCATCGCGGGCCGGCTGACGGACAAGCTCATCGAGATGATGGTCGAGACCGACGGCATCCGCATCGTGATGGCCGACACCGACCCGTTCAACCGGGCGGCCCGGCGCTTCTTCCGCGGACGCGGGTTCGACGAGGAGTTCCCGCACATGTACCTGTGCGGGAACATCGAGAACAACCCGCGCTACCGCGATCACCTCAAGGAAGCCCGGCGGGAGTCCGGCCGGAACGGCCATTGAACCGCGGCGGCGGGCGCCCCGGACCTGACACCTGCGCCGCCCGCCGGTATACTGCGCGCATGAACGAGGCCATCGAGGCGGCGGACGGCGGCGCGGGGTTCGCGGACCTCACGCCCGACGCCGTCCTCGGGTTCGTCGAGGCCTCGCTCGGCCGGCCGTGCACCAACGTCTGCCGGCCCTTGACCAGCTACATCAACCGCGTCTACGAGGTCGGCATGGCGGACGGCACGTTCGTCATCGCCAAGTTCTACCGCCCGGGGCGGTGGAGCCGCGACGCGCTGCAGGACGAACTGGACTTCGTCGACGAACTCGCCGCCGAGGAATTGCCGGTCGTGCCGCCGGTCCGCGGCGCCGACGGCCGGCTCCTCCACGAGGGCGGCGGCATGTGCTTTGCCGTGCTCCCGAAACGCGGCGGCCGCGCGCTCGACGAGCCGGCGCCGCACGACTGGATGCACATCGGCCGCCTGCTCGCGCGCATGCACGCGGTCGGGTCGCGCCGCATGCCGCGCGACCGCATCCGGATCGGCCCGGACGCCTCCATGGCCACGCACCTGCGGTACATCCTCGACAGCGGGGCGATGTCCGACGCGGTCCGCCGGCGCTACGAGACGGCCGTGCGATCGATCGCCGACGGGATCCGCCCGCTCTTCGAGGGCGTCGAGACCGGCCGCATCCACGGCGACTGCCACCGCTGCAACATCCTCCACCGGCCGGGCGAGCCGTTCCACCTGATCGACTTCGACGACATGGCGGTCGGGCCCGCCGTACAGGACCTCTGGATGCTCCTGCCCGGCCGCGTTCGCGACTGCCCCGTCGAGGTCGAGAGCCTGCTCGAGGGCTACGAGACCTTCCACCCCTTCGACCGCGCCACGCTGCGGCTCGTCGAACCCCTGCGCGCCATGCGGTTCCTCCACTACACCGCCTGGTGCGCGCGGCAGATGGCCGACGGCGGTTTCGTCCGCCTCGCCCCCGACTGGGGCACGCCGACGTTCTGGGCCCAGGAGATCGCCGAACTCGAGAAGCAGCGACAGGAGATCCTCGACGACCTCGCGGCCCGCGACTGACCGTCCGGATCACCCCAAGGGAGGAAACGCCCATGCGAATCGAACACGTCGCCCTGCAGGTCGCCGACCCCGCGGCCGCCGCGGCCTGGTACGAGAAGAACCTCGGCTTCACGGTGCGTCGCGCCGGCGGGGCGCCGGCCCACGTCCGCTTCATCGCGGACGCCTCCGGCAGCGTGATGCTCGAGATCTACAACAACCCCCGCATGCGCACGCCCGACTATGCGTCCATGGATCCCCTGCTGCTGCACCTGGCGTTCGAGTCGGACGACATCGAGGCCGACCGCGACCGCCTCCTCGCCGCCGGCGCGACGCTGGTCGAGGACGTCACGACGATCCCCACCGGCGACCGCGTCCTCATGATGCGCGACCCGTGGGGGCTGGCGATCCAGGCCGTGACGCGCAGCCAGCGGATGCTGGGCTGACGCCGCGCTCAGGCCGGCGGCGGCAGGCGGGATCCCGTGACGCGGGCGGGGATCCCCACGGCGATGCTGTAGTCGGGGAGGTCCTTCGTGACCACCGCGTGGGCGCCGACGATCGAGTGCGCGCCGACGGTGACGCCGTCCATGACGGTCACGCGCGCGCCGAGCCACGCGCCGTCGCCGATCTGCGCCCCGCCGCGGTCCGTGTACGGCTGGTCGAGGATCGGGATGTCGGTCCGCGAACTCTCGTGGCCCGCGCCGACGACGTAGACCCACGCGGCCAGAAGCGCCTTCTCGCCGATGCGCGTGCGGCCGAACGTCCCGATGCGGCAGCAGGCGCCGAGGTTGCAGCCGGCGGCCAGTTCGATGGAGCCGTCGGTCGTCGTGATCATCGAGCCCAGGCCGACGAAGGCGCCGTCGCCCACCACGATGCCGCCGTCGGGAGCCGTCCCCTTGCCATCCAGCAGCACGCCGTCGCTGAGAACGACGCGGTCGCCGAGCGTGATGCGGCCGGGGTGGCGGATGGAGAGGTTGCGGCCGAAGATCACCCGGCGACCGCACGAGCGGAAGAGGCCGGGATAGAGCTTCGAGCGGAGCCAGTAGCCCAGCGCGCCCGGCCAGGGGCCGAAGATGCTGGTGACCAGTTCGTACCGGAGGAATGCGCCGAACCCGGAGTCGCCGACCATCATGCGCCGGTACTTCGCCAGCGCCCCGGCCTCCGTGTCCTGCAACGCATCCTGCGCGCCCCGTCGTCCTTGAGCCATGGCGGAGTATTACCGCCCGGGCCCCCCGACGCCAAGCGCGAACCCGCGTCCCGCCCGGCCGTGGAATCCGTGCGATCCGTGGCGGGCCCGTGCCGGGCCGGCCGGGGTCAGGCCCGGCGCCGTTCGGTGAGGCGCTGGCTGAGGGCGACGAGCGTGAAGGTGACGACCAGCAGCAGCGTCGAGAGCGCGTTGATCAGCGGCGGCGAACCGAACTTGATCATGCTGTAGATGCGGATCGGCAGGGTGGTCGAGCCGGGCCCGGCGACGAAGAACGAGATCACGAAGTCGTCGATCGACAGCGTGAACGCGAGCAGCCCGCCCGCGGCGATGCCCGGGGCGAGCAACGGGAGGAGGACCTTCCAGGTCGTCGTCCACCACCCCGCGCCGAGATCCTGCGCGGCCTCGATGATGGAGAAGTCGAAATCCTGCAGCCGGGCCAGGACGACCATCGCCACGTAGCTCGTGCAGAAGGTCACGTGGGCCAGGAAGATCGTGAAGAGGCCGAGTTCGGCGCCGATCGCGACGAAGAAGAGCAGCAGGCTGATGCCCATCAGGATCTCGGGCACGACGAGCGGCGTGTAGATGAGCGAGTAATGCACGCGCTGCAGGCGGCTCTTGCCGTACCGGTGCAGCGCGAAGGCGGCGGTGGTCCCCAGCACCACCGAGCCCGCCGTCGCCCCGACGGCGATGATCAGGGTGTTCTTGAGGGCGAGCCAGATATCCCGCTGCGTGAAGAGCTTCGCGTACCACTTCAGCGTCCACCCGTCCCACGTGCCGCCGAACCGCGACGCGTTGAACGAGTTGATCACCAGCACGACGATCGGCAGGTAGAAGAACAGCAGGACGGCGAGCGTCGTGTAGAGCGGCACTCGGCTGCGGTTCATCCGGGGCTCCGCATGGAGGGGGGAAGGTTCACAGGTTCAGAGTTCGTTGGGCTCGGGTTCCGCATCCCTGTTTCCGCGTTGGCTGTGGGGTGTTGGATGTTGGTTGTTGGACGTTGGGTGTCGGCTGTTGGGTGTTGGCTGTTGGGTGTTGGCTGTTGGGTGTTGGCTGTTGGGTGTTGGCTGTTGGATGTTGGCTGTTGAGTCCGGCCATTCGATGTTCGGTGTTCGATGTTCGGCGTTCGATGTTCGGCGTTCGATGTTCGCTGTTCTATCCGGCCTCCTCGATGATCGGCTGGCGTCCCTTGCGCCCCTGCAGGCCGAGGGCGGCGATCATGGGCGCCAGCACGGCGAGCGTCAGGAACGTCGAGAGCGCGCTCGCGTGCGGAAGATTGCGGTCGACGAAGGTCCGCTGGGCGATCTTGTTGCCGATCATCTCGGCGTTGGGCCCGCCGACGACGTCGGGGATCACGTACGAACCGAGCGCCGGGATGAACACGACGAGGATGGCCGTCATCACGCCGCGCCGGATGCCCGGGAGGAAGACGCTCCAGAAGGCGCGAAGCGACGACGCCCCGAGATCGCGGGCGGCCTCGACGAGGCGGAAGTCGAACTTCTCCGCCGCCGCGTAGATCGGGAGGATCGCGAAGGGGAGGAACGTGTAGACCATCACCAGCAGCACGGACCCCGCGTTGTAGAGCAGGGTCGTCGCGGGGTCGACGAGGTGCAGCGCCACCAGAACCCGCTTGAGGGGCCCCTCCGGGTGCAGCAGCACCTTCCACGCGAAGATGCGGATCAGGAAGCTCGTCCAGAACGGGACGATCACGAGCAGGAGCAGCAGCCGCCTCCAGCGCGGCGCCGCGCGCGCGATGCAGTAGCCGGCGGGCACCGCCAGGACGATGCACAGCGCCATCGTCACGGCGCTCAGCCACAGCGTGCGCCAGATGATCGCCGGGTAGTTCGGGTTCGCGAGGCTGCGCATCGTTTCGAGCGTCCAGCCCGCGCCGATGCCGCCGTAGGAGCTGACCGGCTTGAAGGCGATGGCGAAGACGATCAGGGTCGGGACGACGAACAGGACGGTCAGCCACACGAGCGACGGCAGGCTCACCATCCATTCGACGCGGCCGGCCGGCGGCGCGGCCTCCGTTCCGCTGGGGGCCCTGGGGCGTCCGCTCATGTGCGCCCCTGCGCCTCCCCGACCTTCTCCGGCGGCGTCTCCATCAGCTGCTCGTCGGCCTCGCGGTAGCGTTCGAGCATGAAGCCGTCGTCGGCGTGCCACGAGAGCCAGACGTCGTCGTGCCAGCGGATCGGCTTCTCGTCGAGCAGGAAGCGGTGGTGCTGGCGGTGGACCGCGATCCGGTAGTCCTGCACGCGCACCCAGTACTTGGTCGAGTGGCCGAGGTAGATCACGTCCTCGACCGTCCCCTTCACGACGGTGTGCTTCCAGTCCAGGTCCGGCTTCTCGCGCCAGATGCGGAACTTCTCGGGCCGGATGCTGATGAAGACGGGCACGCCGTCGACGAGCTGCTTGTCGTTGAAGCAGACCACCGGCGGGAATCCCTCGATCTCGAGCCGGCTGTACTCGCCCTCGATGATCTCGTCCACCTCGCCCTCGAAGAAGTTCGTGTCGCCGATGAACGCGGCGACGAAGCTGCTGCGCGGGGCCTCGTAGATCTCCGCCGGGGTGCCGATCTGCTCGATCTTGCCGTGGTCCATCACGGCGATCCGGTCGCTGAGGCTCATCGCCTCGCCCTGGTCGTGGGTGACGTAGAGGAACGTGATCCCGACCTGGTCGTGGATGAGGTCGAGCTCGATCAGCATCCGCTGGCGCAGCTTGAGGTCGAGCGCCGCGAGCGGCTCGTCGAGCAGCAGCACCTGCGGCTTGTTGATCAGCGCCCGCGCGATCGCCACGCGCTGCTTCTGGCCGCCGCTGAGCTGGTCCGGCTTCTTCCAGGCCTGGTCGGAGAGCTGGATGAGCTTCAGCATCTTCTCGACGTCCTCGGCGATCTCCTTCCGCGGGCGCTTCGCGATGCGCGGGCCGAAGGCGATGTTGTCCCAGACGGACAGGTGCGGGAAGAGCGCGTAGCTCTGGAAGATCGTGTTGACCTTGCGCTCGTTGGCCGGCTGGGCCGTGATGTCCTTGCCGTCGAGGAAGACCCGGCCGGCGTCGGGCGTCTCGAATCCCGCCAGCATGCGCAGCAGCGTCGTCTTGCCGCAGCCGCTCGGCCCGAGCAGCGAGAAGAACTCGCCCTTTCGCACCGCGAGCGACACGCCGTCCACCGCCCGGATGTCGCCGTAATGCCTCGAAACGTTGTCGAACTCCAGGAACTCGCCCAACGGGGCCTCCTGCCGCCGCCAACCACGGCCGCGGGCCCATTATGCGCGAAGCGTCCCGAGGCGCAAGGACTGAGGAAGCCCCGCGTTCCCGGTTTTCCGTTTCCAGCGGGTCGCGTCCTCGTCCGTTTTCCGTTTTCCGTCCTCCGTCTCCCCTTGCTATCCTGCCGGCATGAAACGCACCGCCATCCTCCTCGCCGTGTCCCTCCTCGCCGCCCCCGCGGCCCGCGCCGCGACGCCGCCCAACGTGCTCGTGATCCTGACCGACGACCAGCGCTGGGACGCGATGTCCATCGCCGGCCATCCGCACCTGGAGACGCCGAACATCGACCGCATCGGGCGCGAGGGCGTCCACTTCCGGAACGCCTTCTGCACGACGTCGCTCTGCTCCCCGAGCCGCGCCAGCCTCCTGAGCGGCCTCTACGCCCACGGCCACGGCGTCGTGAACAACTTCACCGACTACCCGCACGCGCTCGCCTCGTTCCCGCGCGCGCTCCAGGCCGCCGGCTACGCGACCGCGTACATCGGGAAGTGGCACATGGGCGAGAACGACGACTCGCCCCGCCCCGGCTTCGACTGGTTCGTCACGCACAAGGGCCAGGGGAAGTACTGGGACACCGAGTTCAACCTCAACGGCGCCGGCGGCCGGGTCGTCACCGGCTACTACACCCGCGTCGTCACCGACCTCGCCCTCGAGTGGCTCGACCGCCCGCGCGGGGACAAGCCGTGGATGCTGATCCTCGGCCACAAGGCGCCGCACAGCTACTACACGCCCGAGCCGCGCTTCTCGAACGCGTTCGCGAACGTCGCCGTCCCCTATCCCGATTCGGCGTTCCACCTCGAGGGCAAGCCCGACTGGGTGCGACAGCGCATGCCGACCTGGCACGGCATCCACGGGCCGCTCTTCGACTGGCGGAAGAAGTTCCCGGACGCGAGCCCGGAGGCGGTGAAGGACTTCGAGGCGATGACCCGCGCCTACTGGGCCACGTTGCTGTCGGTCGATGAGAGCGTCGGCCGGCTCCTCGCCGCCCTCGAACGGCGCGGCGAGCTGGACCGCACCGTCGTCGTGTTCCTCGGCGACAACGGACTCCTCAACGGCGAGCACGGCATGGTCGACAAGCGCACCGCCCACGAGCCGAGCCTCCGCATCCCGCTCCTCGTCCGCTACCCCGGGCTCCTCCCGCCCGCCCGCGCGAAGGCCGTCGACGCGCAGGTGCTGACGGTCGACCTCGCCCCCAGCCTCCTCGAGCTGTGCGGCGCGCCGCCGCTGCCCGGGATCCACGGGCGGTCGTGGGTGAGCCTGGTCCGCGGGGGCGACCCCGCGTGGCGCACCTCGTGGTTCTACGAGTACAACTACGAGAAGCAGTTCCCCTACACGCCCAACGTGCGCGCGCTGCGCACCGACCGCTGGAAGTACATCCGCTACCCGCACGGCGACGGCGGCCCCGACCGCCACACGGCCGAGCTCTACGACCTCGCCGCCGACCCGGAGGAGCGCCGCAACCTGGCCGCCGACCCCGCCCGCGCCGCGACCGTCGCCGCGCTGCGCGCCGAGCTGGAGACCCGCATGCGCGAGACCGCTCTCGATCCGGCCCGGGATCCCATGCCGGTCGACGAGGGCATCGGCACCGCCCTGCCGGACGCGAAGCTCCGGTAGCGCCCCGGGCCGGCGGATGGGAGACGGAACCGGCCCCGCGCGGCGGGACCGCGGCCCCGCGGGCGCCCTTCCTCAGATCCGGTGGTGGATCAGCCGCCCGAGGGTGTGGTCGTAGACGGTGACCACCCAGCGCAGCGGCGAGTAGATCAGGCGGAGGCGCACGACGGCGACCAGCATCTCGAACGACGCCCGGCCGACGCGCACGTGCGACCCGGCGGCATCGTTCCACGTGGTCGGGATCTCGACGATTCGATGGCCGTGGCGGCGGAGCTGGAAGAGGAGATCGACGTCGAACGCCCACTGGGTGATGCCGAGCTTCGGCAGCACCTCCTCGATCGCACGACCCGTCATCAGCTTCGCGCCGCACTGCGTGTCGGCCAGGCGGAGCTTGAAGAGCAGGCGGACGACCGCGTTGAAGACACGCGACGCGAGCCGGCGCGTCCACGGCTGCGGCGTGATCCGCGAGCGCGGATCCCAGCGGTTCGCGATGATCGCGCCGGCATCGCCGATGCCGCGGACGAGATCGTCGAACGACTCCGGCGGCGTCGAACCGTCCGCGTCGACGAAACCGACCAGGTCCCCCCGCGCCTGCCGGAAGCCGATCATCAGCGCGCCGCCCTTCCCCACCCTTCCCGGCTCGACCACGACGCGGAGGCACGGCCACGCGGCGGCGCAGGCCCGGGCGAGCCCCTCGGTGTCGTCCGTCGATGCGTTCACGACCACGATGAACTCGACCCCGTCGCCATAGCGCCCGACGAAGAAGGGAAGATAGGCATCGAGCGTGGGCCCCAAGCGGTTCCGCTCATTCCTGGCCGGAACGATGATTGACAACTTCGGCGCCATGATCTCCCGCGGACCCGATCCGCCCCTCCAAGCGACAGCCGACGAAATCCACCATATCTCGTGGTTGCCTGCCCGGGCAACCGCATGATATCGTCCGTCTTCGGAAATTTACCAGACGGAGGGACCGCCCGCAACCGCGGCGCGGCCCGCGGGGATGACGGAGGGACTGCCTTGTACCTGAAGCGACTGGAAATGGTGGGGTTCAAGAGCTTCGCCGAGCGGACGAAGCTCGAGTACGAACCGGGCATCATGGCGATCGTCGGGCCGAACGGCTGCGGCAAGAGCAACATCTCGGACGCGATCCGGTGGGTGCTCGGCGAGCAGAGCGCGAAGTCGCTGCGCGGCGCCGGCATGACGGATTTCATCTTCAACGGCACCGACACGCACAAGCCGATGGGCATGGCCGAGGTCAGCCTGACGCTGGCCGAGTGCGAGGCATCGCTCGGGATGGAATACCACGAGGTCACCGTCACCCGCCGCGTCTACCGTTCCGGCGAGGGCGAGTACCTGATCAACAAGACGCCGTGCCGCCTGAAGGACATCCAGCGCCTTTTCATGGACACCGGCGTCGGAACCAACTCCTACTCCCTCATGGAGCAGGGCCGCATCGACCGCATCCTCAGCTCCCACCCCGAGGACCGCCGCGAGGTCTTCGAGGAGGCCAGCGGCATCACCAAGTTCAAGGCCGACCGCCGCGAGGCAATGCGCAAGCTCGACCAGACCGAGGCGAACCTCCTGCGCCTCGCCGACATCATCCGCGAGGTGAAGCGGCAGATCATCTCGCTCCAGCGACAGGCCGGGAAGGCGCGGCGCTTCCAAGTGCTCCAGCAGGAGCTGCGCGGGCTCGACCTGCACTTCACCCGCGGCCGCGTCGAGGCGATCGAGGCCGAACTCGCCACGCTCGAGGCCCGCCGCGCCGCCCTCGCCGAGCGCGAGGAGGCGATGACCGCCACCGTGCGCGAGGTCGAGGCCTCGATCGACACGCAGCGCACCCGCCTCACCGAGCTCGACCGCGACATCGAGGAGACCCGCGAGTTCGCCGCCCAGGCCAAGGCGGAGTGGCAGCGCACGCAGGAGGCGATCGCCCACAACGAGGACCGCGTCCGCGAATACCGCCAGCTCAGCGACAACTACCTCCAGGAGCAGGAGGCCGGCCGCAAGCACCTTGAGGACCACCGCCAGACGCTCGCCGCGCTGCAGGCCGATCTCGAGACCGCCGCCGCCGCGCGCCAGGCCGCCGAGGCGGACCTCCAGTCCAAGGCCGCCCGGCTCCGCGAGCAGGAACAGGCCCTCGACGGCGCCGCCCAGCAGCTCCACCGCATGCGGACCGAGCTCGTGGAGATCGAGAACCGCGTCGCGGGCCTCACCAACGACCTCTCCGAGTGCGAGGCCCGCGAGAAGGGCACGATGATCCGGCGCGAGCGGCTGCTCGTCGAGCAGAGCCAGTACCGCCAGGCCCTCGCCGCCATCGAGGCCCAGCGCAACACCCTCGCCGCGAAGATCGCCGGCCAGCGCGCCGCCTTCACCGAGGCCGACCGCCGCGTGCAGGAACTGCAGAATCTCGTGCGCGACCGCGCCGCCGCCGTGGCGGCCCTCCGCCAGAAGATGTCCGAACTGAAGCCCCGCGACGCCGCCCTCGCCGCGCAGATCGACCTGCTCGCGCGCCAGGAGGCGAAGTCCGAGGGCTTCCCCGGCGGCGCCCGCCTGATCCTCGACGGCACCGTCACCGCGAACGGCGCCGCGCTGCTCGGCGCGCTCGCGACGCACCTCGAGGCGGAGCCGGAGTACCGCACCTGCCTCGAGGCGGTCCTCCGCCCCTGGGCCGATGCGCTCGTCGTCTCCACCGCCGACGGCGCCGTCGCGCTGCTGCGCGAACTCGACCGCCGCCGCGCCGGCGCCGCCCGCCTGCTGGCCGTCGACGCCGCCGCCCGGCCGGACCTGCCGCCCGCCGGGGACGGCGAGGATCCGCTGCTCGCGCACGTGCGCTGCGCAGACGCCGTCCGCAACGTCGTCACCCGCCTGCTGGGCGGCGTGCGCGTCGTCGGCGACCTCGCGCGCGTCGCCCCGCCCGCGCCGGGCGTGACCCACGTGACGCCGTCGGGCATGCTCGCCGGCGGCGGCGCCTACGAGATCTGGATGACCGAGGCGGCGGACAGCTCCAACCCCGTCGCGCGACGCCAGCGCCTGCAGAAGTGGCGCGACGAGCGCGAGACCGTCACCCGCGAGATGGCCGCCACCGAGGCCGACCTCGCCCGGCTGCAGGCCGACGACGGCTCGATCGACGCGCAGCGCTCGGAGGCCCGCCGCACCCTCGAGGTGGCCCGCACCGCCGTCGCGATGAGCGAGGGCGAAAGCGGCGTCCTCGCCCGCGAGGACCTCACCGCCCGGCAGCGCGCCGAGACCGTCTCCATGGAGATCGAATCGCTCTCCGGCCAGGACGAGGCCGCCCGCGAGCGGCGCGAGCGGATCCACACCGCGCTGGACGAGGCCCGCGCCCGCCAGGGCGAGGTCCGCCAGCTGGTCGCCGTCCGCACCGACGAGCAGCGCGTCCTCGAACAGCAGCGCGCGCAGTGGATGCAGGAGGTCACCGAGGCGCGCATCTCCGCCGCCGACCGCCGCCGCGAGGTCGAGGCCCTCCAGCAGCGCGCCGCCGCCCACGAGGACCGCATCCGCGAACTCGAGAGCCTCGTCCGCGAGCGCGCCGACGGCGTCGTCGCCTACCACCACCGCATCGAGGAACTCCTCCGCACCACGGCCGCCTCGCGCGACAGCCTGCAGCCGCTCGAGGAGGAGGCCGCGCTGCACCAGAACCGGTTCGACGCCCTGCGGCGCGACCGCGAGGCGCAGGCGCGCATCCTCGAGTCCGCCGAGCACAAGGTCCGCACCGAGCGCGACGCGCTCGACGAGGCCCGCGAGGCGCGCAACCGGATCGACATCGAGCTGGCCGAGTTCCGCATGCGCCGCCAGACGCTGGTCGAGCGTGTCTGCGCCGACTACCGCGTCACGGCCGAGGACATCCTCGCCGCCCCGGTGCCCGACTGGGGCGAGACCGGCGCCCCGGCCGACGCCGACACGCTCGAGGCCCGCATCGCCGAGCTGCGCGCGAAGATCGAGTCCATGGGCCCCGTGAACCTCGTCGCGATCGAGGAGTACCAGGAGCTCGAGAAGCGCAACGAGTTCCTCGCCGCCCAGCAGGAGGACCTGGTCCAGTCGAAGCAGCAGCTGCTCGACATGATCAAGAAGATCAACCAGACCACCACACAGATGTTCCAGGAGACGTTTGTGAAGGTGAACGAGAACTTCAAGGACATGTTCGGGAAGCTCTTCGGCGGCGGCACGGCGCGCCTCGTGATGGTCGACGAGGGCGACGTCCTCGAGTCGGGCATCGAGATCATCGCGCGGCCCCCGGGCAAGAAGCTGCAGTCGGTCTCGTTGCTCTCCGGCGGCGAACGGACGATGACCGCCGTCGCGCTGCTCTTCTCGCTCTACATGGTCAAACCGAGCCCGTTCTGCGTGCTCGACGAGCTCGACGCCGCGCTGGACGACTCCAACATCGGCCGCTTCGTGACGGTGGTGAAGGAGTTCCTGGCCAACTCGCAGTTCATCGTGATCACGCACAACCGCCAGACCATCGGCGCGGCCAACGTGCTCTACGGCGTCACGATGGAAAAGCGCGGCGTCTCGAAGATCATCTCGGTCAAGTTCAACCGCCACCAGGCCCCGCCGGGCAAGGCCGCCCCCGCCGCGGCGCCGCCGGCCGCCGAGCCGGAGCCGCCCGCCTCTCCGGCGGACGCCCCCGCGGCGCCCGCGACCGAGGCCGGGGCTGTCGGCGAAACCGCACCCGACGGCTCCGCCACCGCCACCGCCGTCGAGGACCCGCCGGCGGGACCGTAGTCGCCGGCCGGGACAACAACACCCAACATCCAACGGGGAGACGGGTGCGGGCATACCGCGCCGGGGTTCCGCCATCGGATGTCGGGGCCGACCTCCCCCCGCCCCTCGTCCCTCTTCCTCCTCCCCTCGCCCCCCGCCCCCCGCCCCTC
>Ga0194127_10002077_pt1 | contig 28001 bp, 25 predicted proteins | sample TA2KigC100mmetaG_FD_148624 | JGI IMG/M metagenome (GOLD analysis project Ga0194127, IMG submission 148624) | Freshwater microbial communities from Lake Tanganyika, Tanzania - TA2015036 Kigoma Deep Cast 100m | ecosystem: Environmental > Aquatic > Freshwater > Lake | place: Tanzania: Lake...
AAAAGACTCCGGAGCGGCCCCTACCAGCTCGAAGGGTTCTACCTGAAGCCCAACGACGAGGCGTACACGAGCACCGACGTGGCCGGGGCGAACTTCGAGTACACCATGCGCGATACCGGTGTGGTCGGCATGAGCTACTTGAACGTCTTCGACTCGCAGAGCGAGCTTCGCGACGGAATGAGCCATTTGGGCTGGCGAGTCGATCTGACGCCGCTGCCCTGCGACCGCGCCTTCCACTTTTCGGGCGAGTACGCGCTGGAGGTGAACGGCAGCTCGCAGAGCTCCAGCGCCTGGTACGCAGAGGCAGGCCATGCCTTCGACGGCCTGATCTGGACGCCCTACCTGTCGTACCGCTACGCCTGGTTCGGCGGCGATGACGAGGGCAGCGCGGACCTCGAGGTCTGGGATCCGCTCTGGTACGGCTTCGACGACTGGAGCACCTGGTACGTCGGCGAGATCATCGGAGGCTTCGTCGCGCTCAACCGAGATCTCGCGATGCACACGCTGCGCCTGCGCGGTGAGCCCGGCGAGTCGCTGACCCTGCAGCTCGTCTACAACTACTACCGACTGATCGATCCCGTCGACGAGATCGTCGCCCGCGATCTCAACCCGCGCGCCGCGCTGATCCACAGCAAGTATGTGGGCCAGGGGTTCGACCTGATCGCCGACTGGACGGCGAACGACCACCTCTCGTTCTCGGGCGTGGCGTCGGCGCTCGATCCGGGAGCCGCCATGAAGCAGTACGCCGAGGCGGAGGGCGGCAGCTGGTGGCTGCACTTCATGCTCTACGCGAAGCTGAGCTTCTGAGCGGGCGGCGCGATCCCGCCTGCGGAGAGGAGTCCCCCGCATGAGCTTCAACCTGCGCAACCGCTCGCTGCTCACCGTCCAGGACTACACGCAGCGCGAGTTCAAGTACCTGCTCGATCTGGCCCGCGACCTGAAGCGCGCCAAGTACGCGCGCACCGAGCAGAAGCACCTCGAGGGCAAGGAGATCTGCCTGATCTTCGAGAAGACCTCCACGCGCACGCGCTGCGCATTCTAGGTCGCCTGCCACGATCAGGGCGCGAACGTGACCTACCTCGACCCCGCCGGATCGCAGATCGGCCACAAGGAGTCGTTCAAGGACACCGCGCGCGTGCTCGGCCGCATGTTCGACGCGCTCGAGTACCGCGGCGCGTCGCAGGCCGGGCTCGAGCAGCTCGCGAAGTACGCGGGCGTGCCCGTCTACAACGGGCTCACCGACGAGTACCACCCGACGCAGATGCTCGCGGACGTCATGACCATGCGCGAGCACGGCGACAAGCCGATTTCCGAGATCAAGTACGCCTATCTCGGAGACACGCGCTCGAACATGGGCCACTCGCTGATGATCGCGGGCTGTCTGATGGGGATGGACGTGCGCATCTGCGGGCCGAAGAAGCTCTGGCCCGCCGACGAGTACCAGAAGATCGCGCGCGACCTCGAGAAGCGGTACGGCGGGAAGCTCACCATCACCGACGACGTGGCGGACGCGGTGAACGGCGTCGACTTCATCCACACCGACGTCTGGGTCTCGATGGGCGAGCCCAAGGAGGTCTGGAAGGAACGCATTGGCTTGCTGCTTCCGTACCAGGTGAACATGAAGGTCGTGAAGGCCAGCGGGAACCCGAACGTCCGATTCATGCACTGCCTGCCCGCTTTCCACGACACGGAGACGACGCTCGGCAAGCAGATCGCGGAGACCTACGGCATCAGCGACGGGCTCGAGGTGACCGACGAGGTCTTCGAGTCGGAGTGCAACGTCGCCTTCGAGCAAGCCGAGAACCGCCTGCACACGATCAAGGCGCTGCTCGTCGCGACGCTCGGGGACTAGCGCGTTGCGCATCGTCGTCGCACTGGGAGGGAACGCGCTGCTCCGTCGCGGCGAGCCGCTCACCGCGGAGGCGCAGCGCCGCAACGTGCGCATCGCGGCAGAGGCGCTCGCGCCGCTGGCGGCGCAGAACCAGCTCGTGATCAGCCACGGAAACGGCCCGCAGGTCGGCCTGCTCGCGCTGCAGGGCGCGGCCTACAAGCCCGACGAGGCGTTCCCGCTCGACGTGCTCGGCGCGCAGACCGAGGGCATGATCGGCTACGTGATCGAGCAGGAGCTCGGCAACCTGCTGCCGTTCGAGGTTCCGTTCGCCACGATGCTGACGATGGTCGAGGTGGACCCGGCCGATCCCGGCTTCCGCGACCCGGCCAAGTTCGTCGGGCCCGTGTACGCGAAGGCCGACGCCGACCGCATCGCCGCGCAGAAGGGCTGGGTGTTCAAGCAGGATGGCGACAAGTGGCGACGAGTGGTCGCGTCTCCGCTGCCCAAGCGCATCTTCGAGATCCGCCCGATCCGCTGGCTGCTCGAGCGCGGCTGCGTCGTGATCTGCGCCGGCGGCGGCGGAATCCCGACCATGTACGAGCCCGGCGCCGCGCGGAAGCTCGTCGGCGTCGAGGCCGTGGTCGACAAAGACGCCTGCTCCGAGCTGCTCGCGCGCGAGGTCGCCGCCGACCTGTTCGTGATGGCCACCGACGCCGACGCCGTGTTTCTCGACTGGGGCACGCCGAAGCAGCGCGGCATCCACCGCGCGCATCCCGACGCGCTCGCGAGCCACGAATTCCCGGCCGGCTCGATGGGGCCGAAGGTCGAAGCCGCCTGTCAGTTCGCGCGCGCGACCGGCCACACCGCGGCGATCGGCGCGCTCGCCGACATCGAGGCGATCGTGCGCGGCGAGAAGGGCACGCTCGTGGACGGCCGCTTCGACGGGATCTCGTTCCACCGCTAGGGCGAGGTTGGAGTCGCGGTCGGACCGCCGAGCCCCTCGTAGCGCGCTCCCGTGACGACGAGCTCGACGCGCGCGCGCAGCGAGATCGCGATCGGCTCGCCGAGCTGCTTGGCCAGGGTTCGTTCGGCCGAGCGGATCTCCGCGGGGGTGGGCATTCGCGCGCAGCTGGCCTCGGCACGCACGCTCCAGCCGCGTCCGCCGGTCACGGCGTCGATCGCGGTGACGAAGAGCTGGGGCAGGGCCTCGAGCCGAGCTCTCACCGCGCCCTCGACGATGGCGCGGCGCGCGCGCAGCTCGTCGCTCGAGGTGTCGAAGTGCGCCGCTCCGTAGAGGATCCGGCCCTTCGAGGTCGTGTCGCTCGACTCCATGCGCCGCACCACCACGCGCACGCTCGGGTCCGCGAGCCGCTCGCGAAGCGCCGCCTCGAAGGCCGACACGTTCTCTGGCGACGGATCGCGCGGCGTCTGGATCGAGACCACGATCACCGGGCCCGACGGCGCCTCGACGAGATCGGTGTCGATCAGCTCGAGGGCGGGGCGGGTCGACGCCACCTCTCGCGCGAGCTGCTCGGCCTGCTGCAGCAGCCGCATCCGGGGTGCGATCGGCGCCTCGACCACCCGCCCGTTCAAGCTCAGGTACGGGCGCAGGCTGGCCGTGCCGGTCGCGGTCACGTCCTTCGTCATCGCGCAGCGCAGGAAGAGAGTCACTGTCTCGTCCAGCGCTGCGCCGAGCGCGTCCTGGATCCGCTTCACGCGCTCGGGCGGGATCACGCGCGGCGTCCGCACCGTCGACAGCACCTGCAGCCCCTCGCGCCCGTAGTCGAACTCGATGCTCTCGAGCGCCGTGCTCGGCTCCTGCGCGAGCTCGCGGTCGAGCGTCTCGGCGATGGTCCGCTCGATGCGCAGCTCGCGCACGCGGCCGACCAGGAAGCTCGTGAGCAGAGCCGTGATCACGATCAGCCCCAGCGCGGCGGGCGCGAGGCGGCGCGCCACGTTTCGCAGCGACCCCATCTCGGCGCGCGTGACGAAGCCCGCCAGCAGGAACATCGCCGCCGCGACGGCGAGGATCGCGAGCACGTTCGCCGAGAAGAGCACGAACGCCTGCAGCGCCCCCTCGTAGGCGCCCAGCGACAGGCAGATCCCGATCGCGGCGATCGGCGGGTTCAGCGCGGTCGCGATCGCCACGCCCGGCAGCGCCGGGGAAACCCGCTCGTCGATCATCGCGAGCGCTCCGGCCATGCCGGCCAGCGCCGCGACCATCAGGTCGATCAGCGTCGGCCGGGTCTGCGCGAGCAGGCCGGGCGTGGCCTCGACCGCGATCGGCAGCAGGCCGAGCAGGAAGCAGAGCGCGACCCCGAAGGCCGCGCCGCCGAACTCCGCGACGAGCGCGGTGCGCAGCAGGCGCAGGTCGCCGCGCACGAGACCGAGCGCGATGCCGAAGATCGGCGTCATGAGCGGCGCCACGATGTTCGCGCCGATCAGCGTCGCGTCGCTGTCGATGATCAGCGCGAAGCCCGCGATCAGCTCGGAGATCCCGAGCAGCGCGTAGTAGGTGAGGGTGGGGACGGATCCCACCTGCACCTCTTGGAGCACGACCTCGCGGCGCTCGTTCGTGGCTCGGCCGAGGTCGGCGATCGCCCGCCACCACGACTCGGCCCACGACTGCAGCCTGGGAGCGGGTTGCGTCATTCCACTCAGTAGGGGTCGAACACCGACTTCTTCCCTGGAGCGGGCGCATCTGGCTCCGGTTCGAGCTCCGGCTCGGGCTCCGGCGCCGGTGCGGCGGGCGCGGCGACATTCCGAGCCGGCGCGCTCGCGCGCGGAAGTCTGTCGATCAGATCCGCGTTCAGCACCCAGCCCTCGTTCCCGCTCCGCTCGGCCTTCACGTAGCAGAAATCCCCGTCGAGCTCGTAGCAGAGCACGCCCTCGTGCAGCGCGAGCTGTCCGACGACCGCGGACGTCGCGTCGGGCGCGCGGTAGAGCTTCGCGCGCGCAGCGCCCGCGTAGTACGCGCGCGGCGCGCGCGTCTCCATGCCGAGCCAGCCGCGCGCGGTCTGCGTGGCCGAGCGCCCGGCGGCGCAGCCGGAGCCGATCACGGCCGCGAGCGCCAGCGCGAGCGCACGGACGAGCGCGCGCGGCGCTCGCGCGCGCTCGCCCCAGAACGGGAAGAAGTTGAACCACTGGTAGGGCGCTTCGACGCAGCCGTCCTCCAGAATTCCCGCGAATTTCTGCACCAGCTGCTCCGCGTGCTTCTCGCGCTCGGCGCGCGGGACCGCGCCCTCGGGCGCGAAGACGCGGGTCGTGGCGGTGTAGCGCCCCGGACCGGTGCGGATGCAGGACGTGTAGAGCATCGCGCAGCCGAGCACGCCCTGGAGCAGGAACGGCCCGAGCGGAAGCCGCGCCGGGCGGCCGAGGAACGAGACCTCGACGGTGCGGTCCTGCTCCGACGGCCAGACGCGATCGCCGAGGATGCCGACGAACTCGCCGCGCGCGATCGCCGCGCGCATCTCGAAGGCGGCGTCGAGCGTGCCGGGCTCGAAGCGGATCAGGCGCAAGTTCCGGCCGGACTGGAGGCGCTCGAAGAACGAGTTGATGCGCACGGCGTGGCGCGTGAACATCAGCACGTTCAGCTTGATTCCGGTCTGCGCCGAGAGCGCGCGAAGCATGTCGAAGCTGCCGATGTGGGACGAGAGCAGGATCCCGCCGCGGCCCGCGCGCACGAGCGCCTCGAGGTGCTCGCGGCCGTGATCCGCGATCGTGATCGACTCCTCGTCGCCGCTCCACAGGATCATGCGGTCGAGCAGGTTCTCGGCGAACGAGTGCAGGTGCCGGAAGACGTGCCGGAGTCCCGGTGGCTCGCCGAGCGCCTCGCGCCCGCGCGGGGTCGACCAGAGCGTGCGCAGGTAGTCCAGGGACGCCGGGCGCGAGGCGCGCCCGGTGACGAAGAAGTAGGCGACGATCGGGCGCAGCAGCGCGACCGAAGCGCGGCGTCCGAAGGTCCGATAGAACCCGCGCAGGATGAACAGCCAGGCGAGCGACCCGCTCTCGGCGATTCCGGCCCAGCTGCCGCCGTGACTCAAGGCACGCTCCGCTCGGTCACCCGCACGCGCCGCAGAATACACTAGCCCCGTTGGCGCCGCGCCTTCGAGCGGCGCCGCAGAAGGGGATCTCCAGGCTTGCTCCCGATCCTGATCGCGCTCGGCTATCCGCTGCTCGTCTACTTCGCGCTCGACCTGGCGTCGCCGCGCGCGATCGCGCTCGCGATCCTGGCCCTGTACGCGCTTCGTCTGGCCACGCTGGCCAAGCGGCGGCTCGCGACGTACGCGCGAATCGCCGGCCCCGTGGCCGTCGCCATCACCGCTGCAAGCGCCATCTCGCTGGTCTGGAACGACCCGCGGGGCCTCTTGCTCTCGCCGGCGCTCGTGAATCTGGCGCTGCTCGCGGTCTTCGCGGCGTCGTTCGCCTCGCGCGAGACGGTGATCGAGTCGCTCGCGCTCGCGCACGGCGCCGCGGGTTCGCAGGAGCTGACCGCGTACTGCCGGAGGGTGACGGCGATCTGGTGCGCGTTCTTCGCCGCCAACGCGGGGGTCAGCGCCTGGCTCGCGCTCTTCGGCACTCGCGCGAGCTGGGCGCTCTACACCGGGCTCGTCGCGTACCTGCTCACGGGGCTCTTGTTCGCGACCGAGTTCGTGTATCGGCACTGGCGCTTCCGCCGCTACGTGGGCCTGCCGACCGATCCGCTGCTGCGCAGGCTCTTCCCCCCGGATCCGACGAAGTAGCGCCGCTCAGGCGGCGGGGTTCGCGCGCAGGTGCGCGAAGCGCGCGGCCACGCGCGTCTTGCGGTAGGCCGAGACGATCGGCTCGAGCTCGGTCGGTGTCGCGCCGTGCAGGATCACCCCGTCGCAGCCCAGCGCGAGCTGGTTCTCGATCTTCGCGACGCACGCCTCGGGGCTGCCGGTCGCGGCCGGGGCCAGCCATTCGGCGGGGACCAGCTTCGCGATCTGCTCCAGCTGCTCCGTCGTCGCCTTCGCGTCGATCGCGCCGGGGAATGTCGACACGAGCGGGTCGGCGCGGAAGCGCGCGAGAGGCGCCGGGTCCCAGCGATTCGTCTCGACCATCAGGTCTCCGTAGGCCTGCAGGTAGGTCGCCATCCGGCCGACGGTCTTCTTCAGGCGCAGAGGCTCGGGCAGGTGGTCGCCGACGGTCGCGAAGCACGACCAGACCCGCACCCGCGCGGGATCGCGCCCCGCGCGCTCGGCCGCCTGCTTCACCGCGCGAACGCAGCGCGCGGTCGTCTCGTCGCTGAAGAAGGTGTGGAGCACCACGGCGTCGAACGCGCGCCCGCCGAGCGCGAGCGAGTTCGGGCCGAAGGCGGTGAACGTGAGCGGGATCTCGCCCGCGTAGTCGGGGCCGAGCGAGAGCAGCGGGTAGCGCCCGGCGGGGCCGTCGTGCGCGAAGATGGTCTCGCCGCGGAACAGGCGGCGCAGGATTCCCACGAAGTCCTCGAGCTGCGCGGTGGTGACCTTGGGCAGGCCGTAGGCCCGGAACATCGGCGCGATGCCGCGGCCCAGGCCGAGCGAGAAGCGGCCATCGGTCAGTCGGTGCATCGTCATCGCGTACGCGGCCGTCACCATCGGGTGTCGGGTGTTGTGATTGGTCGCGGCCGTCGCGATGCCGAGCCGCGTCGAGACCGCGCCGACGGCGCCCGAGAGCGTCGCGGCCTCTTTCACGTTGAAGCGCTCCGAGATGAACGCGGAGCCCAGCCCGAGCGCCTCGCCGGCGCGGACCTCGTCGATCAGATCGCGCGGCGACTTCGGCTGCCCCGCGAGCGTGTAGAAACCGAGCTCGTTCATCATCGCCTCTGCCTTCCCCTCACTTCCGCGGCGCAGGATGCCCGATCGCGCGGCGGAATTCCCGGAGCACCGGCAGCCGCTCCAGCCAAGGGGACGCGTCGGCGCGCGCCGGGTCCACCTCGCTGATCTCGCCCGCGAAGCCGGGCGGAATCTGGCTGTACAGCGCGGGCGGGTCCTCGGCTTCGTCCATGAAGTGGTACTCGTAGCCGGGCACGAAGAGGTCCTCGTCGGCGTTCACGTCGATCGTGCGCACGCCGAAGCTCGACAGCTCCGTCGTGAGCGCCTGCGGCGGGACGATCCACACCTGTCTGGGCGCGGCGACGAACTGCCACTGGATGCGGCGATTCGCGGAGAGGACGCGGAACTTGCGGATCTCGCCGCCGTAGAGCCGGCTTGCGATCGAGTCGACCTCGAGCATCCCGCCCGCAAAGTCCGGCTCGTAGCCGCGCGCGAAGCGAAGCGACTCGGGATCGTTCGGCTTCGCAAAGCGGGCGATCGGCCTGCCGCCGTGGATCCGGTTGCGCGGATCGGCCTGGGCGCTGCGCCGCGGCGCGGTGAAGTCCCCGTACGGCTCGATCCGCGTGTCGGGCGCGCGCCGCAGCACGCGCGACATCGCGCGCTCGTCGCGAACCGGGCGCGCCACCGCGCGCGTCAGCGCGTCGAGCGCGGGCTGGATCTCGAAGGGCAGGTTCGTGGTCTCCTCGGCCGTGCAGCGCACCTTCTCGCCGTTCTCGACCACCCACTTCAGATCGCCCTTGCCGATCCAGTTCTCGCGCTCGGAACGCGCGAAGTGACTCGCGGAGCGCCAGATCAGCGACGCGTCCTTGTAGAAGATGCGCGCGAAGAGCGACTTTCGACTCGACGGGGTCGGGCGCTTCGCGTCGGGCAGCACCCACGTCACGAAGAAGCGCGCGTTCACGTCCGAGCGCAGGTGCGCGAGGTAGAAGACCGTGTCGAAGAGCTCGAGCTTGTGCCGCGGCGGATAGCGCCGCAGCAGCCGCTCGGGATCGCTCCTGCCTTCTCCCGCGCAGCGGAGCTTCGCGCCGCGCTCGAGCCAGCCCCGCAGCTCCCGCTCCACCGCGCGCGGAGCGAGCTCCGCAGCCGAAACGCCCGTCACGATCGCGGTCGGAATTCTCGCCATCGACGCGTCAGGCTGCGCCTCGCCGGCGCATCTGGCAAGAACGCGCTCGGTCGGCCGAGGGTTGACCGGGATGCCGTGTTTCGGCGATACAAGCGGCGATGCCTGCCCCCGTCCGCGCAGCCTCCCTCCTCGGGGCGGCCCTCGTCTTCGCGGCCATCGCCATGCCTGGCGGTGCGGCAGAGATCGAGTTGCCGGCGCGTGAGGAGATCGAGGCGGCGATCCCGGAGGGCGGCTCGCTCTCGGGCCGCGAGATCTTCGACCGATTCCTCGACAACCGCCTGCACTCGGCGGTGCAGTGGCAGACCGTCGTCTCGCGCGACCCGGGCGGCAACGAGCAGCGCTCGCGCTTCTGGGTGCGCTGGAAGGACTACCGCGACTCGGAGAAGAAGTCCCACGACGGCGTGGTCGCCAAGACGCTGGTGAAGTTCTCGGATCCCGAGGACATGCGTCAGACGGGATTCCTGATGGTCGTCAACAAGGACCGCTCCAACGACCAGTTCATCTGGTCGCCGGCCACGGGCCGCGTCCGCCGCGTGCGCCTCTCGGGAGTCGGCATCATGGGCACCGACTACACCTTCGACGACATCGGCTGGAAGAGCATCGAGGATGCGGAGTACCAGCGCCTGCCCGACGCAGAGGTCGACGGAGTCCGCGCCTACGTGCTCGAGGTGACGATGAAGCCGTTCGTCGACTCCGAGTACCAGACCATGCGCACCTGGATCGACCAGGAGCACTACATCCCGCTGCGCACGATCTACCGCGACCAGAACGGAGTGCCCATGCGCGAGATGGTCGCCGAGTCCGGCAGCATCGAGAACTTCGAGGGCGCGTGGATCGCCACGCGCTCGGTCATGTACAACCTGAAAGAGCGGACCTCGACCAGCGTCTACGTCGAGGCGCTCGACCCGGACGTGACGCTCGCGGATCAGGCCTTCAGCACTTTCCAGCTCACGCGCCGTCATTAGCGACGACCCGCGCGTGTTCCGTGATAGCTTGGCACTCGGGATCAGGTCCTCGCAGAGGACGGGAGGAGCGAATTGAGTCAGCTCGGGTCGATTCTCGCGGCCTTGATCGCGATCGCCGTGCTCGTGACTGGCGCGAGCGGCTGCCGCACCGCGCCGGAGCCGGAAGCCGCAGAGGCGGAGGCGCCGATTCCGCCCGGAATCGAGACGTTCCCGCTCGAGGTCGTGACGGCGACGAGCCTGAACGTCCGCGCGGGACCCGGCACCGAGCACGGGATCGTCGGCAGGCTGGCCCAGGGCGCGCAGGTCCGCGTGCTCGAGCAGATGGACGGCTGGAAGCGGATTCGCCCGGACGAGGGCGGTCTCGAAGGCTGGGTCGCGGGCGGTTTTCTCCAGGCGACGTCGAGCCCCTGAGCAGGAGTGTCCATGCCGATCATCGGTCTCACGGCGGAGAGCTTCGAGCAGAGCATCACTGACAACTCTCTGGTGATCGTGGACTTCTGGGCGCCGTGGTGCGGACCGTGCCGGAGCTTCGCGCCGGTCTTCGAGGCCGCTTCCGAGCTGCACGGCGACGCGGTCTTCGCGAAGGTGAACACCGACGACGAGTCCGCGCTGGCGAGCGCCTTCGAGATCGGCTCGATCCCCACGCTGATGATCTTCCGCGAGCAGATCTGCGTGTTCTCGCAGCCCGGCGCGCTGCCGGCCGAGGCGCTCGAGGATCTGATCCAGAAGGTGAAGGCGCTCGACATGGACGACGTGCGCCGGCAGATCGAGGAGCACGAGGCGCAAGAAGTGGACGAAGAGTAGGGCGGAGCCGCGGGTTTGGACGTCCTGCGACTGCTCGAGCCCGAGGAGGAGTTCTCGCTCCGCGTCGCGCCGGACGAGCACGGGCTCCGGATCGATCGCCTGCTCGCCATGCACCTGCCGTTCGCGTCGAGGTCTCGCATCGCGGGATGGATCCGCGCCGGGCGTGCGAGCATCGACGGAGCGCCGGAGGCGCGCGCGGCCAGGCCCGCGGTCGCCGGCCAACACCTGCAGCTCCGGATCGAGAAGCGCGCGCGCGACTCCGCCGAGCCCCTCGACGACCTCCTCGCGTTGCCGGTGCTCGCGCGCGGGGAGGGCTGGCTCGCGGTCGAGAAGCCCGCGGGCGTGCCTTGCCATCCCGCCGGGAACACGATCAAGCGCACGCTGCTCACCGCGCTCACGCTCACCCACGCGAGTGACTCGGATCCGGGCGGACCCTGGCTCCCGCACCGCCTCGATCGCGAGACGTCAGGCCTGGTTCTCGTGGCGCTCACGCGCGCGGCGCAAATGCGGATCTCCGCCGCATTCAGTCGCGGCGAGGTTCGGCGCTTCTACGACGCGGTCGTGCGAGGGGACGCGGGCGAGCGGCTTCAGGCCCCGGGCGTGACTCTCGACGTGCGGCTGCCGCTCGCGCGCGCGGGCTCCGCGCCGCCGCGCTTCCGAGTGGACCCGCTCGGGGCGCCAGCGCATTCGCGCGTTCGACTCGTGAGATCGGGCGTCGCCTCGAGCGAGCTTGCGCTCGAGCCGGTGACCGGGCGACAGCACCAGCTTCGCGTGCACCTGGCGCACCTCGGCCACCCGATCGTCGGCGACCCGCTCTACGACCCGGACGCGAGCCAATCCGAGCGGATGAGGCTCCACGCGCGCGCGATCGAGCTCGCGCCGGGCGTGGTCGGAAACGCGGCGCCGCTTCAGCTGGAGACGGTCGCCCCCGACTTCGAGGCGGCGTCCGCGAGATCCATCCGGTAGCAGGCGACGCGGGTTCGCCGGTCGGGGTCGTAGCCGCGCCACTTCGAGACGGGAACGTCGCCCGGCCCCGCAACGTGAAACGCGTGGCGCTCGAAGAACGCGCCGACTCGTTCAGAGGTCGTGCACGCGTAGACGAACTCCAGGCCCCGCTCGCGCGCGCGCGCCAGCGCGTACGCGACCAGGTGCCCGCCGACGCCCTCGCCGAGGAAGCGCGTCAGCGTGTACAGCGACGCGATCTCCGCCGAGCGCGTGGTCTCGTCGACCAGCAGCGCACCGATCCCCGCCAGGTGCTGGCCCTCGACGAACGCGCCGAAGCCGCTGGCGAGGACCAGGTCGTGCTGCTCCGGCGAGCGGGCGGCGAGATAGCCTTCCGCGGTTCCGCGCGCGATCAGGTCGGACGCGGCGTCGTAGTCGTCGAGCACGAGTCGCCGCACGATCATGTAGCGCTCTTCCGTGAAGAGCGTGCCCGAGCCCGCGTAGGTGAAGAGCTCGTCGGCCAGACCCTCGAGCGTGCAGACGTTCACCGCGGGCACGCCGGCCACGAGCATCGCCTCGACCTCGCGAAGCAGCGCGGTGCGGCGCTGGTTCGCGGGCGCACCCGAGCCGAGAATCTCGCGCAGCTCGTCGAGGTGCACGAACGAGATCCGCTCGCGGTTCTCGCGCAGCAGGCCTCCGTCGCGGTCGATCCAGACCAGCTTCGCGATTCCCAGCCGCACCGCCGCCTCGCGGCAGGCCGGTGCGAACGCGAGCGACCCGCCCACGACGAGCCCGAGCCGCGACTCGTCGTGGAGCTTGCGCCAGACCGTGCCCTCCAGCCGCGGCGTCGCCATCGAGAGCACGTTCTCGCCGACCAGCGGCTCGAGCGCGGAGCGCTCGGTCGAGATCAGGATCACGTTGATCTCGTTTCGCGCGAGCTCGTCCATCACCTCCACGAGCTTCCCGGGCTGACGCAGCTCCGCGGCGGGCGCGGCGACCGCGAGCGTCTTCCCGTGGAACTCCTCCAGGTAGAAGCCCTTCTCGGAGAACGGCGCGGGCGCGGTCGGGGGATTCGGGCTCGAGCTCACGCCGCGTATATAGCAAGACCTGCGCGCCGCGCGCGCGCCGCGCCGCTCAGCTCGTGCCCTCGTCGACGAAGACGATCTCCTTGCTCGCGAAGAGCGTGGAGCGCGAGAAGTCGATGAAGCGCTTCTCGTCCTCGAAGAACAGCCCGAAGCCGCGCGCGCCCTCGCTTGTCGGATCGGCCAGGATCCGGACCAGGTCGTAGCGGTCGAACCAGGCCTCGGTGAGCCCGGCGTACGCGGGCGGCCCGCCGCGACTCGCGCGAAACGCCGCGTTCAGCTCGTCGTCGAGCGTGTGGGTCTGGATGTACCGCGCGAAGCGCGTCGCGCCGCTGTGCCGCCGGAGCAGGTAGCCGTGATCCATGTTCCAGGTCGCGTGGCAGGCGGCGACGCTCATCCCGGGCTTCGGCTGCAGCAGGTAGCAGAGCTTGATCCAGGAGCTCGCGGGCCAGGCCACGATCGAGTTCTCGGGCATCGGGTTGATCTGCGCGATCTCCTGGCCGAGCCAGAGCGGCGAGCGCGCGAGGTCGATGAAGCGCTTCTCGTCCTCGAGCAGGAGCGCCCCCGCCTTGCGACCGGCCTCGCTCCCGAGCGCTGCGAGAAGATCGTCGCGAGAGTCCCACCACAGGCACGCGACGCCGTCGAAGGGCTCGTGCATTCCGGTCCGCGCGGCGCGAAGGCCGTCGTAGAGCGGATCGTCCACGCTGTGCGACTGCAGATAGCGCCGGATCCGCAGCGCGCGCGCGACACTCGCGACCAGCGGCCCGTGCGTCTCGCGCCAGTAGCGCTGGAACTCGGCGCGCGAGAGGCTCGGAAGCCGGCGCAGCGGGAAGCTCAGGCGGATCATCGCCTCTCAGCCGAGCTCGCTCCCCACGATCGAGACGAAGCTGACGCAGCGGCCCGGCGCTCCGCCGAGGTTGTGCGTCAGGCCGAGCTTCGGGCTCTTGATCTGGCGCGCTCCCGCCTCGCCGCGGAGCTGCAGCCACATCTCGTACATCATGCGGAGCCCCGAGGCGCCGATCGGGTGGCCGAAGCTCTTCAGCCCGCCGTCGGGATTCACCGGCTGCGCGCCCTCGAGGTCGAAGCGGCCCTCCTGCTCGTCCTTCCAGGCCTGGCCGCGCGGAGAGAAGCCCATGTCCTCCATCAGCACGAGCTCGGTCGGCGTGAAGCAGTCGTGCACCTCGGCCATGCTGATCTGCGCGCGCGGGTCGGTGACGCCCGCCTGCTTGTAGGCGTCCCGGGAGCTCGCGACCACCTCGGGGAAGCTCGTGAAGTCGTAGTCCTGGCTGAAGTAGCCCTCGGCCGGGCCCGCGGCGAAGGAAAGCGCCTTCAGGTAGATCGGGTGCTTGGTGTACTTGTGCGCGTCCTCGGCCCGACACAGAATTGCGGCGGCCGAGCCGTCCGAGACGCCGGAGCAGTCGAAGATGCCGAGCATGCCGGCGACCGACGGCGAGGCGCAGATCTTGTCCATCGCCACTTCCTTGCGGAACTGGGCCTTCGGGTTCTTCGCGCCGTTCCTGTGATTCTTCCAGGCGATTCGCGCCAGCACCTGCTTCAGCGTCGCCTCGTCCACGCCGTACTTCTTGGCGTAGGCGGGAGCGAGCAGCGAGAAGGTCGCCGGCGCGGTCATCGTCGGGTCGGTGCCGTCGGACGGCGGGCGGCTGCCGGTGAGCCCGGAGAAGCCGGAGTCCTTCAGCTTCTCGACCCCGATCGCCATCACCAGGTCGTAGGCGCCGCTCGCCACCGCGTAGGCCGCGTTGCGCATCGCCTCGGAGCCCGTCGCGCACATGTTCTCGAGCCGGGTGACCGGCTTGTACGCGAGCTTCAGTGCCTCGGAGAGCATCAGTCCCGAGACGCCGCTCCCCATCGTGCCGAGCCAGTACGCGTCGATGTCGTCCGGACCGACGCCGGCGGACTTCCAGGCCTCGGTCGCCGCGTCGACGAGCAGATCGTCGGCGCCCTTGTCCCAGTGCTCGCCGAACGGCGTGCAGCCCATGCCCACGATCGCGACGCGGTCCTTGATTCCATTGGAGGCCATGGAGACTCCTTGCTCGCCGGAAGCTAGCGCTTCGGGCGCGCCTTCCAGAAGTAGTTGTGGACGCCCTGTCCGGTGTAGAGCCTGCGGAACGTCATCTCGAGCTCGTTGCCGATCGCGACCGACTTCGGATCCACGTCGGTGAGCTCGCAGGAGAGCCGCCCGCCGCCCTCGAAGTCGACGATCGCGGCGACGACCGGCGGCTGCAGCGTGTAGGCCAGGTGGTCGAGCGTGTAGGTCGCGACCTTGCACGACGCCTCGGAGAAGCGCTCCTCGCGCATCTGGTCGACCGCCGCGCACTTCACGCAGACGCGCTGCGGCGGCAGGTGGCCGGTGCCGCAGGCCTCGCAGCGCGAGCCGAAGAACGCGTGCTTCCAGTGGCCGGCGCGCTGCATCGGCGGCGCCGCCGGGCGCTCGGGCTCCGGCCGCCGCGGCGGCTCGAACGGCAGGATTCCTCGCCACTTCAGGTAGGTGTTGTAGGGCAGGTCGTTGCGCTTGCTGCCGAGCCAGCGGTCGACGGAGTGGACCGGGCGCGCGGCCTCGACCTTCGCGGTCACCTCGAGCACGATCGCGTCGCAGCCGTCGCCACCGGCGACGACCAGGATGCGATCGCCCGCGCGGGCGCGGTCGAGCGCGCGCGCGAGCAGGAGCCCCGCGTGCGCGGAGCCGGTCCGCCCCACCGCGCCGAGCAGCGGGTCTGCGAGCTGCTCGGGCTTGAGCCGCAGCGCCTCGGGAATCACCGCCATCGCGCGCGCGTTGGTTCCGTCGAGGATCACGGTCGCGAGATCCGCGGGGCCGATGCCCGCGCTCTTCAGCGCGCGCGTCGCCGTGTCGAGCACGATCGGCCCGAGCGTCTCGGCGCCGAAGCGCTCCTCCCACTGCTTCGCGAACGGATCCGTCGGCAGCCGCCAGACGTCGAGGATCTCGGCGGTGGCGGAGGCGCGGCCGACGACCTTCGCGATCGCCTCGGAGTCGGGGCCGGTCACGAACGCGACCGCGCCGTCGCCGCTTCCGCTCTCGCGTCCGCCGCCCGGCGCGCCGATCACCACGTCGGCGGCCACGACCAGCGCGCGGCCGCCGGCCGAAGCCGCGTCCGCGCCCGCGAGCAGCGCGCCCAGACCCATTCGCGTCGACGCGCCGAGCTCGAGCGACCGCAGCGTCCTCGGCAGATCGAGCGCCGCGGCCAGCGTCGCGGCGTTGAGCTTCTCCGCGTACGGCGGGCTCGTGGTCGCGAAGATCAGCGTGTCGATGTCGCTTGCGCCGCGCACCGCGTCGCGCGCGGCCTCGACGCCCATCGAGACGGCGTCCTCGTCGTAGCTCGCGACGGTCCGCTCGCCCTTGCCCGCGCCCATCGCGGCGCGTTGCAGGCGGTTGTACGGCAGATAGCTCCCGTAGCGCGTGATCCCGGCCAACTCGGCTCCTCCTCGGGAATTCTAGTCGCCGCGCATCTTACATGTCGCGGCGGGTCAATTCACGCTGTCGGCCGAGCCTCCGTCGATGCGCAGATTGGAGCCGTTCACCGAGCGAGAGAGCGGGCTCGCGAGCCAGGCGACGAGATTCCCGACGTCCTCGGGCGTGCAGGCCGAGCCCGATGGGTTCTCGCGCAGGCGCGCCTCCGACAGGCGCTCCAACACCTCGCGTGTGGCGATCAGCCCCGGGCTGACCAGGTTCACCGTCACGCCGCTCCCGGCGAGCTCCTTGGCCAGGCTCACCGTCATGTTCGGCAGCGCCGCCTTCGACGCGTAGTAGTGCGGCATTCGCGCGGCCGGCCGGCTCGAGCCGATCGTGCCGACGAAGATCACCCGGCCAAAGCCGCGCGAGCGCATTCCCGGGACGAACGCCTGCGTGAGTCGCACCGCGGAGAGCACGTTCTTCTGGTAGATCGAGAGCCAGTCGCCCGTCGAGCCGTCGAGCCAGCCGGGCCCCTCCGCGACGCCGTAGTTGTTGACCAGAACGTCCACGTGGGGGACCGCGTGCAGGGCTGCCTCGACCGCGCGCGCCGCGCCCTCGTCGCTGGTGATGTCGCCCGAGACGCCATCGGCCCGGCCGCCCGCGGCGCGGATCTCGGCGACCACGCGCTCCGGCTCGTCCGGGCGAAAGCCGTGCACGAGCACGTGCGCGCCCTCGCGCGCGAGCACCTTCGCGATGCCCTCGCCGGTGCCGCGGTAGCTGCCCGAGACGAACGCGATCCTTCCCGCGAGCTCCAGATCCATCAGCTCCTCCTGCGGCGCAGCAACGAGACCAGCGCGAGCGCGGCGAACGCCGCACCCGCAGCGAACGGCGCGCTCGCACCGTACGCGTCCCAGAGCCAGCCGGCGAACGGGCTCGCGGCGAGAATCGTCACGCCGGTCACGAGGTGGAAGACGCCGAAGGCCGTGCCGTGAAGCTCGGGCGGCGCGCTGTCCGCGACGAGCGCCGCGAGCAGGCCCTGCGACAACCCGAGGTGGAGGCCGAAGAGGGCGACGCCGAGCGCGGCTCCGACGAGGCCGGCCGAGAACGCGAGCACGAGCTCGCTCGCGACCAGAACCGCGCAGGCCAGCGCGAGGAGCCGCGTGCGGTCGATTCGGTCCGAGAGCGCGCCCGCCGGGTACGCCGAGAGCATGTACACGGCGTTCATCAGCACCAGCACGAGCGGGCCGAGCGTCGCGCGAAGCCCGACGGAGCCTGCGCGCAGGATCAAGAACGCCTCGCCGAAGCGCGCGAGCGCGAGCAGCGCGGTGATTCCGAGCACGCGCAGATACGGCGCGCCGAGTCTGCGCAGGCTCGCCAGCTCGAGCGGCGCTCGGCGCTCGGCCGCGGCTCGCGTCTGGTCCGGCTCGGAGACGCCGAACGCGAGCAGCGCAACCGCGATGAAGGCCGGCGCGACCGCGATCCAGAACACGGCGCGGAAGTCGTCGTGCAGCAGCGCCATGCACGCGACCGCGAGAAGCGGCCCCGCGAACGCGCCGACCGTGTCGAGCGCCTGGCGAAGCCCGAAGCTCGCGCCGCGAAGCTCTCCCGGCGCGAGCTCGGCGATCAGCGCGTCGCGCGGCGCGCCGCGGATCCCCTTGCCGACGCGGTCCACGAAGCGCGCCGCGATGACCCAGGAAAGTGTCGGGGCGAGCGGGAAGATCGGCTTGGAGAGCGCCGCGAGACCGTACCCCGCGAGCGCAAGCGGCTTGCGCCGGCCGATCCAGTCGGAGAAGGCGCCGGAGAAGAGCTTGGTGATCGAGGCGGTCGCCTCCGCGATGCCGTCGATCCAGCCGACGGCCAGCAGGCTCGCGCCAAGCGTCCCCACCAGGTAGAGCGGCAGCAGCCCGTGGATCATCTCGGACGAGACATCCATGAACAGGCTCACCCCCCCGAGCGCCCAGATGCTCGCGGGGATGCGTTTGCGGGAGTTGCCGCCTGCGGGGCCCACGGTCCACACTGTGCCATGCGACTCAGACAGATTGCGCTCGTCGCGCGCGACCTCGAGCCGGTTCTGGCGGATCTGTGCGAGGTGCTCGGCGCGGAGGAGTGCTTCCGCGACCCCGGGGTGGCCGAGTTCGGGCTGCACAACGCGTTGCTCGCGATCGGCACGAGCTTCCTCGAAGTCGTCTCGCCGGTGCGCGAGGGCACGACGGCCGGGCGGTTGCTCGAGCGCCGCGGCGGCGACGGCGGCTACATGGTGATCGTGCAGACCGACGACCTCGCGGCCGACCGCAAGCGGATCGACGAGCTCGGCATTCGCGTCGTCTGGCAGGTGAAGCTCTCCGACGCGGCGACGATGCACCTGCACCCGCGCGACGTCGGCGCGGCGATCCTCTCCTTCGACCAGATGACCCCGCCCGAGTCGTGGCGCTGGGCGGGCCCCGATTGGCAGAAGCACGTGCGCGCCGACGGCGCGCGCGCGATCGCGGGTGCGGAGCTGCAGAGCCCGGATCCCGCGGCGCTGGCGACGCGCTGGGGGCAGATCTTCGCTCGCAAGCCGGTCGGCCGGAGCGATGGAAGCCTCGAGATCCCCCTCGACGCCGGAACGCTGCGCTTCGTGCGCGCCAGCGACGGGCGCGGCGAGGGCGTCGGCGGCGTCGACATCGCGGTTCCCGATCCGGTCGCCGCGCTCGCGCGCGCGAAGGCGCGCGGCTTGCGGGTCTCCGGTGACACCGCCGAGATCTGCGGAACGCGGATCCGGCTGGTCGCCGGTCGCTAGCCGCGCGTGAGTGCGCTCGAGGCCGCGCTCGCACGGGCGCCCCGTGTCGCGCTCGGCCATCTGCCGACACCGCTCGAGCCGCTCGACGGCTTGAGTCGCGCGCTCGGACCCGGCCCGCGAGTCTTCGCGAAGCGCGACGACTGCACCGGGCTCGCGCTCGGCGGGAACAAGGTGCGCAAGCTCGAGTTCCTGCTCGGCGAGGCGATCGCGGCCGGCGCAGACACCGTGATCACGACCGGCGGCGTTCAGTCCAACCACGCGCGTCAGACCGCGGCCGCCGCCGCGAAGCTCGGCCTGCGCTGCGAGCTCGTGCTGCCGCGGATGGTCGCTGGCCGCGACCCTGCCTACGAGACGAGCGGGAACCGGCTGCTCGACGTCTGGCTCGGCGCGCGCGTGCAGATCGTCGATCGGCCTGCCGACGTGATCGGCGCGGTGCAAGAGATCCAGGCCGCAGCCGTAGCGCGCGGCGGAAAAGCCGTCTTCATCCCCGCCGGCGGCTCGACTCCGACCGGCTGTCTCGGCTACGCGGCCGCCGCGCTCGAGCTCGCCGCGCAGCTCGACCGCGAGCGGCTGCGCGTCGACGCGATCGTGCTCGCGGTCTCGACCGGCGGAACGCTCGCGGGGCTGCTCGTCGGGCTCGAGGCGCTGGGCCTGGCGATCCCCGTGATCGGGGTCGGCGTCTACGCGCCGGCCGCGCAGGTTCGCCCCGCGGTTCGCGACCTGGCCGAGAAGACCCGCGGATTTCTGGGCGGCGCCGCGCTTCCGGACGCGCGCATCGACCTGCGCGACGACTGGCTCGGGCCCGGCTACGGGCTCCCGACAGAGGCGCTGCGCGAGGCTCTGGCCGTGACGGCCGGAAGCGACGGGCTGCTGCTCGACCCGGTCTACACCGGAAAGGCGATGGCCGGGCTGATCGCGCTGAGGCGGGGCGGGGGCCTGCCGGGATCGAACGTCCTGTTCTGGCACACCGGCGGCGCTCCCGGCCTGTTCGCGTACCCGGAGCTCGCACCCGCCGGTGACGCCAGTCACAGCCCGGACCCGGGTCCCGCGCGATAAACGAGCCGTGCCTACGACCGACCTCCGGAGGGGCAGTCGCTTGGGTCCCGAGAAGATCCTGCTCGCGCTCGCCGTCGCGCTCGGACTGCTGACGGCCGCCCTCTCGTTCTAGGGGCCGCCCGCGCCGCTCGCGGAAATCTGTCCCGCGCGGAGAGAGTTCTGTTGACAGCGCGCCGTGCGCGTCCTGGACACCACCGCTGACACAAAGCTGTGGAACGTCACAGTGTGTCCTCGCGCCGAGTGACTCATGACGTGTGTCTGCGTCGCGAGTCCTCGGCGAGTCACATCCATTGGGGGGTACTTGATGAATCGGTTCGCCGTGTCCTTGATTCTCGTTCTGGGTCTTGCCGTCCATGGCTCTGCGAGCGGGGCGCAGATCGACGTCTTCCTGATCAGGTGCGATCTGCCGAACTCGATGTGCGCGTCGCCGAGTACGAACCTGTTCGGCCTGAGCGTCAACAACAACGGCGGCGCGAATCTCGGGGCGGTCAACCTTCTGACTTCAGGAAATCTGACGAGCATGACGCTGAATCCTCTGAACACCGGGATCAGCGTCGGCGACAGCTCATTCACGATCGATCCGCTCTCGATCGGTCTGAACTTCGCGATCATCAGCAACGCCAGCGCCGCGGGTACGATCGCTGCGGCGGGCGCGCAGGGTGTGCTGCTCGCGATCCTCACGAGGTCGAGCGGCCCTGTGACGCTGGTCGGGCCCGAGGTCGAGGCGGGTCAGGACGCGGTCTTCGACAACAACCTCGTCGCAATCACGAACTACACCATCACCGTGGTGCCCGAGCCATCGACCACGCTTCTGCTCGGGATCGGGCTCGCGGCGCTGGCGCTGCTGCGGCGGGCGGCGTAGCAGGCGAGGGGACTACGCTGGCTCGTAGCCGAGATTCGGCGCGAGCCAGCGCTCGACCTCTTCGATCGGGACGCCGCGGCGCGCGGCGTACTCGGCGACCTGGTCGCGGCCGATCCTGCCGACGCTGAAGTAGCGCGACTTCGGGTGCGCGAAGTAGAGCCCCGAGGCGCTCGCGGGCGGGGTCATCGCGAAGCTCGAGGTGAGCTCGATCCCGATCTCGTCCGGGTGCAGCAGCTGCCAGAGCGCGGACTTTCCGGTGTGATCGGGGCAGGCCGGGTAGCCCAGCGCAGGCCGGATGCCGCGGTACTTCTCGGCGATCAGGTCCTCGAGCGAGAGCGACTCGTCGCGCCCGTAGCCCCACTCGCGCCGCGCCTTCCTGTGCAGCCACTCCGCGAAGGCCTCGGCGAGCCGATCGGCCAGGGCCTTCACCATGATCGCGTCGTAGTCGTCGAGCTCGGCCTCGAAGCGGCGCACGATCGCGTCGCTGCCGAGCCCGGCGGTGACGGCGAACGCGCCCAGGTAGTCGCGCGCGCCGCTCTCGCGCTTCGCCACGAAGTCGGCCAGGCACAGACACGGGTCGGTGTCGTTGGTAGGCCGCTGCTGGCGCAGCATGGGGAAGCGCGCGACCTCGGTTCTGCGGGACTCGTCGCCGAAGAGCACCAGGTCGTCGCCGTCGCTGCAGGCGGGCCAGAAGCCGTACACGCCGCGGGCGCGCAGCTCGCCGCCGTCGATCAGCTTGCGCAGCAGCGCGCGGCCCTCGTCGTAGAGCTTGCGCGCGGCGGCGCCCTGGGTGCGGTGCTCGAGGATCGCCGGGAAGCGGCCCTTGAACTCCCAGGCGGTGAAGAAGAAGGTCCAGTCGATCAGCTCGGCGAGCTCGGCCAGCGGCACGTCGTCGAGCACGCGCCGGCCGAGGAACTCCGGAACGCTGATCTCGCCCGCGCCGAACTCGAGCTTCGGCGCGCGCGCTCGCGCGTCCGGGAGCGCCACGAGCGGGCGCTCCATGCGCGAGGCGTGCGCGAGCCGCAGCCGCTCCTGCGAGGCGCGGTTCGCGCGGTCGAACTCGGCGCGCTTGCCCGCGTCGAGCACGCCCGAGAGCGCGGCCACGACGCGCGAAGCGTCCTGCACGTGCACGGTCGGCCGCTCGTACTGCGGCGCGATCCGCACCGCCGTGTGCTGCGTGGACGTGGTCGCGCCGCCGATCAGCAGCGGCAGCTCGAAGCCCTGCCGCTGCATCTCCTTCGCGACGTGCACCATCTCGTCGAGCGAGGGCGTGATCAGGCCCGAGAGGCCGATCGCGTCGCAGCGCTCCGCGAGCGCGGTCTCCAGGATCTTCGCGGCGGGCACCATCACGCCGAGGTCGATCACCTCGTAGCCGTTGCAGGCGAGCACCACGCCGACGATGTTCTTGCCGATGTCGTGCACGTCGCCCTTCACGGTCGCGAGCACGATCTTCCCCGCCGAGCGGCTGCCCTGCTTGTCCTTCTCCATGAACGGCTCGAGCCAGGCGACCGCGCGCTTCATCGCGCGCGCACTCTTCACGACCTGCGGCAGGAACATCTTTCCGGCGCCGAACAGGTCGCCGACGATCTTCATGCCGTCCATCAACGGGCCTTCGATCACGTCGAGCGGGCGCGGCAGCGCGAGTCGCGCCTCCTCGACGTCGACCTCGATGAAGTCCACCAGCCCGTGCACGAGGGCGTGCGCCAGACGCTGCTCGACCGGCGCTTCGCGCCAGGCCAGATCGACCTCGCGCTTCTTGCCTGCGCCCTTCACGCGCTCGGCGTACTCGACCATCCGCTCGGTCGCGTCCGGGCGGCGGTCGAACAGGATGTCCTCGACGTGCTCGAGCAGCTCGCGCGGGATGTCCTGGTAGACCGCGAGCTGTCCCGCGTTCACGATGCCCATGTCCATTCCCGCGCGAACCGCGTGGTACAGGAAGGCGGAGTGGATCGCCTCGCGCACCACGTCGTTGCCGCGGAACGAGAAGGACAGGTTCGAGACGCCGCCCGAGATCTTCACTCCCGGCAGTGTCGCCTTGAGGATTCGCGTCGCCTCGATGAAGTTGATCGCGAAGCGCGCGTGCTCCTCGATCCCGGTCGCGATCGCCAGGATGTTCGGGTCGAAGACGATGTCCTCGGGCGGAACGCCGACCTGCTCGGTCAGCAGCCGGTAGGCGCGCGTGCAGATCTCGACCTTGCGCTCGACCGTCTCGGCCTGGCCCGCCTCGTCGAAGGCCATCACCACGACGCCCGCGCCGTAGCGGCGCGCCTGCCTCGCCTTGGCCAGGAAGTCGGCCTCACCTTCCTTCAGCGAGATCGAGTTCACGATCGACTTGCCCTGCAGGCACTTCAGCCCCGCCTCGATCACGCTCCACTTGGAGCTGTCCACCATCACGGGCAGGCGCGAGATCTCGTCGTCGGCGGCGATCTGGTTCAGGAAGCGCGTCATCACGGCTTCCGAATCGATCATGCCCTCGTCCATGTTCACGTCGAGGATGTTCGCTCCGCCGCGTACCTGATCGAGCGCGATCGCGGCGGCGGCCTCGAAATCGCCCGCCTTGATCACGCGCTCGAACTTCTTGCTGCCGGTCACGTTGGTGCGCTCGCCGACCATCACGAACGGGATCTCGGGCGAGAACGTGAAGCTCTCGAGGCCGCTGTAGCGGGAGCGCTTCTCGGCGAAGACCGGGACCCGGCGCGGCGGAAGGCCCGCGACGGCCGCGGCGATCTGGCGGATGTGCTCGGCATTGGTGCCGCAGCAGCCGCCGACCAGGTTCACGAAGCCCGACTCGGCGAACTCGCGCAGCAGTCGCGCCATGATCTCGGGCGTCTGGTCGTACTCGCCGAGCACGTTGGGCAGTCCGGCGTTGGGGTGGACGGAGGTGAAGGTGTCGGCGAGCGACGAGAGCTCCTCGACGTACGGGCGGACCTCTTCCGCGCCGAGCCCGCAGTTCAGGCCGATGGCCAGGGGTCTGGCGTGCGCGACCGAGGTCCAGAACGCGTCGAGCGTCTGGCCCGAGAGGTTGCGCCCGCTCTTGTCCGAGAAGGTGACCGAGATCATCACCGGCACGCGCCGGCCCGACGCCTGGAACACGTCTTCGATCGCCACGATCGCGGCCTTCGCGTTCAGCGTGTCGAAGATCGTCTCGATCATCAGCACGTCGGCGCCGCCTTCGAGAAGCCCGCGGACCTGGGTCGCGTACGCGTCGCGCACCTGGTCGAACGTCACCGCACGAAACGCCGGGTCGTTCACGTCGGGGCCGAGCGAGAGCGTCTTCGGCAGCGGCCCTAGATCTCCGACCACGAAGCGCGGCTTGCCCGGATCGATCGCGCTCCACTCGTCGGCCGCGCGCCGCGCGATGCGCGCGGCTGCGACGTTCAGCTCCAGCGCGATCGGCTCGAGCCCGTAATCCGCGAGCGAGATCGACGAGCCGTTGAAGGTCGCGGTCGTGATCAGGTCGGCTCCGGCCTCGAGATACTCGCGGTGCACGCCCAGAATCACGTCGGGGCGAGAGAGCGCGAGCACGCCGTCGTGGCCCTTCAGGTCGTGGGAATGCCCCTTGAAGCGTTCGCCGCGCGTGTCGGACTCGGAGAGGCCCCGGCTCTGCAAGAGCACACCCATCGAGCCGTCGAGCACGAGGACGCGTTCGGAGAGCAGCTTGCGCAGGAGGGAGTCGGGGTTGGGGGCCACGGTCCTTTGCATGTTACCTTGGCCCGTCGGGGAGGAAAGGCCGTTGGCGAGAGCGAAGCGCGTCGGGGCGGAGCCGTCCGGCATTCGCCGGGACTTCGGCGTGGACGCGCGCGGGCTCGAGTCGGTCTTTGCAACGGCGCTCGCCCGGCCGATCGACTTCGCGGACGTCTTTTTCGAGTACACCACGCGCGACGCGGTCTCGATCGAGGAGGGCCTGGTCAAGTCCGGCGCCCGCGCGGTCGAGCAGGGGGTCGGCGTGCGCGCCCAGGCCGGCGAGCGCCAGGGCTACGCGCACGCGGACGAGATCTCGCTCGAGAGCGTGAAGCTCGCCGCGGGAACCGCGCGCGCGATCGCCGAGGGTCCGGCGCGCGTGCAGGCGGTCGCGCTTCGCCGCCCCGCGCAGCCCGCGTTCGACCTCTACAGCCTGCGCGAGTCGCCGACCGCGGCGCCGATCGACACGAAGGTGCGTCTGCTCCAGGAGATCGACGCCTACGCGCGCTCGCGCGATCCGCGCATCGCGCAGGTCATGGCGAGCGTCGCTTGCGAGGAGCGCAACCTGATGATCGCCGCCAGCGACGGCACCTGGGTCGCCGATCGGCAGCCGCTGGTGGTGCTTCGCGTGCAGGTGATCGCCGCCTCGGGCGCGCGCCGCGAGTCCGCATCGCAGGGCACGGGCGGGCGCATCGCGTACGCGCGGATCGGCGACCCCGCGACCTGGAAGCCGCTGGTCGACGAGGCGGTTCGGATCGCGCTCACGAACCTAGACGCGGTGAGCTGCCCCGCGGGCACGATGGACGTCGTGCTCGGCCCCGGCTGGCCGGGAATCCTGCTCCACGAGGCGGTCGGCCACGGGCTCGAGGGCGACTTCAACCGCAAGAAGACCTCGGCCTTCGCGGAGCGGCTCGGCCAGCGCGTGGCCTCGCCCGGCGTCACGGTCGTGGACGACGGCACGCTTCCGGGTCGGCGCGGCTCGCTGAACGTCGACGACGAGGGCACGCCCACCGGGCGCACCGTGCTGATCGAGGACGGGATCCTGGTCGGCTACATGCAGGACCGGCTGAACGCGCGGCTGATGGGCATGAAGCCGACCGGAAACGGAAGGCGCGAGAGCTACCACCACCTGCCGATGCCGCGCATGACCAACACCTTCATGCTCGCGGGCCCGGACGATCCGGCCGAGATCCTGCGCTCGGTGAAGAACGGCCTGTACGCGGTCTCGTTCGCCGGCGGCCAGGTCGACATCACCAGCGGCAAGTTCGTCTTCTCGGCCAGCGAGGCGTACCGGATCGAGGACGGCCGGATCGGCGCGCCTGTGAAGGGCGCGACGCTGATCGGCAACGGACCCGACGCGCTGCTGCGCGTGTCGCGAATCGGAAGCGATCTGGCGCTCGACCCGGGGATCGGAACCTGCGGCAAGGACGGTCAGGGCGTGCCGGTGGGGGTGGGCATGCCGACGATCCGCATCGACGGGCTCACCGTCGGCGGGACCGAGGGCTAGCGTGGACGAGCTTCGCGATGCCGCACTGCACGCGCTCGACTGCGCGCGCAAGGCCGGCGCGTACGCCGCCGACGTGGCGATCAGCCAGGGCGAGAGCTTCGAAGCGCGCGTGCGCGGAGCGGCGATCGACTTCGTGAAGCAGTCGCGCGAGCGCAGCCTGGGCGTGCGCGTCTTCTACGGCGGTCGCGGCGGGCTCTCCTCGGCGACCACGCGCTCGAACGACCTCGCGCCGGGCGTGATCGCGAGCGTGGCCGCGGATGCCGTCGCGCTCGCGATCGCGACCGTGCCCGATCCGTGCGCGGGCCTCCCCGACCGCGGCTTCGCGGCCGATGCGCCCGACCTCGCGCTCTTCGATCCGCGCGATCACCCGTTCGACACCGAGGGCCGGATCGCCGCCGCGCGCGAGGCCGAGGCCGCGGCGCGCGCGGTCGATCCGCGCATCGCCGACTCGGACGGGTCGCAGGTCGACGCATCGCGCTCGCGAATCATCTACGCGAACAGCGCGGGCTTCCTCGGCGACTACGAGTCCGGCCGACACTCGCTCGTGGCGGAGTCGCTCGCCCGAGCCGCGGACGGCGCGATGCAGCGCGACGTCTGGTACACCGCCTCGCGTCGCCTCGACGGCCTCGAGCCTTCGGCCGCCGTCGGCGCGAAGTCCGCGAAGCGCGCGCTGCGCAAGCTCGGCGCGCGCCGCGTGCCGACCTGCGAGGCGCCGGTGATCTTCGATCCCGTCGTCGCGCCGAGCCTGATCCGACAGCTCGCGGGATGCCTGTCCGGCTACTCCGTCTACCGCGGCGCGAGCTTCCTCGCGGGCTGCATGGGTGAGCGAGTCGCCGCGCCCGGCGTGACGATCACCGACGACGGCCGGCGCGCCGGTGGCCTCGGCTCGCGGCCGTTCGACGGGGAAGGGCTGCCGACGCGCCGCAACGTTCTCGTCGACGGCGGACGGCTGCGAAGCTGGATCCTCGACACCTACGCCGCGCGCAAGCTCGGGCTCGCCTCGACCGGCAGCGCGGTGCGCGGCGGCGGCGCGACGACGACGAATCTCTGGCTCGAGCCGGGAACGCTCTCGCCCGAGACGATCGTCACATCGACGCGGCGCGGGCTCTACGTCACCGAGCTGATCGGCCAGGGATTCAACCCCGTCACCGGCGACTACTCGCGCGGGGCCTCGGGTCTCTGGATCGAGAACGGCGAGATCGCCTTCCCGGTCGAGGAGATCACGATCGCGGGGAACCTCGGCGCGATGCTGAAGGAGATCGACGCGATCGGAAGCGATCTGCTCTGGCTCGGCTCCGCCGCCGCGCCGACGCTGCGCATCTCGCGAATGACGATCGCGGGCTCGTAGCCCTGGCGAGGGAGGCCGCCAGGCGCATGCACCCGGTGAAGCAGCACTCGCGCAGGGTCGAGCGGCTGCTCGTGCGGCTGCGCAGGATCTGCCTCGCGCTGCCGGAGTCGAGCGAACGGCTCTCGCACGGCGAGCCGACCTTCTTCGTCGGCGCGAAGAACGGCAAGGGCGGAAAGGTCTTCGTGAGCTTCGGCGACGACCATCACGGCGACGGGCTCGTGGCCATCACGTTCCCGGCGGAGCCGGGCGCGCAGGCGATGCTGATCGAGGCCGATCCGCGCCGCTTCTTCCGCCCGAAGTACGTCGGCGCGAGCGGCTGGGTGGGACTGCGACTCGACGTCGATCTCGACTGGGGCGAGGTCGCGGAGATCGCGGAGGAGTCCTGGCGGATGGTCGCGCCGAAGCGCGTGGTCGCCGCGTTCGAGGCTCAGAACTGGAAGTAGATGAAGGGCCGGCTGGTCGCGGCGAAGATCGCGATCGACAGCACCACGCCCGAGACCAGCGCGATCCGACCCGGCCAGCCGAGCCGCTGCAGCAGGTCCTCTTTGTAGTGCCAGAAGCAGAGCGCGTGGACTCCCGCGAGGCCGGCGATCAGGAACGCCCACTCCACGGGAACGTCGAGGCCCGAGCCCCAGGTGAAGATCTTCCGGATCATCAGCCATGCCTGCTCGGCGCTGGACACCCGGAACAGCATGGCCGAGAAGAGCAGCAGGAAGACGTTGATCCCCCAGCCGAGGAAGAGCTTGCCGGGAAAAGCCCC
>Ga0194127_10002087_pt1 | contig 27931 bp, 25 predicted proteins | sample TA2KigC100mmetaG_FD_148624 | JGI IMG/M metagenome (GOLD analysis project Ga0194127, IMG submission 148624) | Freshwater microbial communities from Lake Tanganyika, Tanzania - TA2015036 Kigoma Deep Cast 100m | ecosystem: Environmental > Aquatic > Freshwater > Lake | place: Tanzania: Lake...
GGCAGCTCAGGCTGGAATTCATCGCTTTGTTTTCGTGAGTACGATCAAGGTCAATGGCGAGGGCGGGGATGTCCCCTATGCAGAGCTTGATGCGCCAGCCCCTGAGGACGCCTATGCCGTATCAAAGTGGGAAGCAGAGCAGGGTCTTCGAAAAATCGCAGATCATACTGGAATGGAGATTGTCGTCCTCAGGGCGCCATTGGTCTATGGGCCTGGCGTAGGCGCAAATTTTCTTCGACTGCTGAAGGCAATCGATGCCGGGTGGCCTTTGCCGTTCGGTGGGATCGTCAATTGCCGTAGCTTGATCTATCTCGGCAATCTGGTGGATGGGATTATTGTGTCGCTCAGCCACCCCAATGCAGCAAACAAGCTATTTCTTCTTTCCGACTTCGAAGATGTCTCAACGACAGAACTCGTTCGCCGCATGGCAGCAGTATTGGACGTGAAGCCAAGATTGTTTGCTCTTTCTCGTGCATGGATAAGACAGACCGCCATCGTACTCAATAAGCGTAGAGCTGTTGATCGACTTTGGGGTTCGCTTTTTGTCGATAGCAGCAAGATTCATCGCGAGTTGGATTGGTTGCCACCGTTCTCCATGGATATTGGGTTGGCTGAAACGGCGAAGTGGTATCGTCGTGTCCGTGGAGATGCGTGATTGAGTGACCTGATTGTCCTTCTTGTTTTATCGACTGCCCTGGCACTGATAGGTGCCTACGTTGTTTTTCGTTACGCTAGGAAACGCGGCTTACTGAATGACCCAAATCACCGCTCAAGCCATGTGCAGCCGACGCCGAACGGCGGCGGGCTGGGAATCGTAATCGCTTCTACGGTGGCTGGCGTTTGGTTGGCATGGGGTCAATCGCAGTCGATCCTGATCGCGATAGCGCTTGCCGTGCCGCTGGCGCTGGTCGGATTGTTGGATGACATCCGACATCTGTCGGCCCGTGTTCGCCTGGGGGTACAGGTGGCCGTCTGCATGGGACTCTTGATTGCACTGGGAACGGTTCCTGAAATCACCGTCGGCAATGTCGTATTGGGCGGTCTGGCTTTATCCGGATTGCTTCTCCTGGTCGGCGTGTGGTGGATCAACCTCTTCAACTTCATGGACGGCATCGACGGTATTGCCGGAGTGCAAGCTGTATTCATGTTATTGGCCGGGGCCGCCTTGACGGCATGGGGAAATCCCGACGCGACGGGCAGTCCGCTCTGGGTGTTGATGCTTTGCATCGTCGCGGCCACGGTTGGCTTCTTGCTGCTGAACTGGCCGCCCGCCAAAATCTTCATGGGCGATACGGGCAGCACCTGGCTGGGCTTCATGATTTTCGCGCTGGCACTGCTCACCGTACAATCCGGGTGGTTGAGCTATGCGGTGTGGCTGGTGTTGGGCGCCGTATTTGTAACCGATGCGACCATTACGCTGCTGACACGCATGGCGCGCGGCGAGCGCTGGTATGAAGCGCATCGCAACCATGCCTACCAGCGTTTGGCCCGGCGCTGGCAGGGTGAACAAAACGCAGGCCATCGCTCTGTCACCTTGTTGGTCGCCATGGTCAATCTGCTATGGTTGGCACCCATTGCCTGGGCGTGCATGCTGTGGCCGCAGTGGATACCCGGCTTGCTTGTCCTGGCGTACGCGCCGCTGGTGGTGGGTACGTTGGCGTTGGGGGCAGGGTCACCGGAATGATGGAGCGCTCGATGAAACAAGTGGTTTGGCACGGTGGTCACGTATCGACAGAAGACAGGCAGCGATTGCTCGGGCAGTCAGCGCTGACGATTTGGTTAACCGGGCTGAGCGCGTCCGGCAAGTCCACACTGGCGTTTGCGCTTGAGCGCCGTCTGATCAGTGCAGGACGAGCGTGTTACGTGCTTGACGGAGACAATGTCAGGCATGGGCTCAACGGCAATCTCGGCTTTTCGCACGAGGATCGTACGGAGAATATCCGGCGGATAGCGGAAGTGGCCCACTTGATGAACGACGCCGGCCTGGTCGTTATCACCGCATTCATCTCGCCGTATCGGGAAGATCGCGCCATGGCCAAGCGCATTATCGGCGCAGAGCGATTTCGTGAGGTGTATGTGAGCACGCCGATTCAGGTCTGCGAACAACGTGACCCGAAAGGCTTGTATGGATTGGCGAAGGCAGGCAAGCTGGCTCACTTCACCGGAGTTTCAGATCCCTACGAGCCGCCGGAGGAGCCGGATATGGTCATCGATACCTCGCTGGTCTCGGTCGAGGAAGAGGTGGAACGAATTTCAGCTTTGGCGTGCGAATATGTGCGCAATGGCTAACGCAAAATCCGACCTCGGCCGTCCCTCCAAGGAACGCCCTTATCTGCTCCAGTGTCGTGAGCTTCGTTTCGTTCATGTCGATCACCATGCCTCCGATGATCGATCCCGTTACCCCGCTTCAGACTCATTCCCCCTTGGAAATCCACTCCAAAGTTCAGACTCATACCATGTTGGAAAAGACTGATTGCAGCTCATGATGACTGACGGTGGTAGCATATGGCCGTGCGAAGTCGCCTCAGTACCGCTTACTGTCGCTCATTGCAGCTTATCGCAGTCCGTCGCAGCTTTCCCGACCACATTGGGATTTTGGCAATCAGAACAACAACTACCGCTCATTGCAGCTCATGATGACTGGCGGTGGCGGTATATGATTTGGCGGGGTCGCCTCAGCACCACCAGGATTTCGCCCCGCGCAAGCGGGGCAAAATCTTTTCAGGGGCGATTCCGCCCCTGGCCACCACGTACATATCCGGCAATGTCCGGCAAAAGCCAGAATCTAGTGTGAAAACAATAGATTCTGGCTTTTTTATTTTCTGTTCCACTCCCTTACGCTCGGCACTATCTTTACAATACATCGCCAATATCTTTACAATAGTCGCGTTTATCTTTTCAATCCTGAGCATTCCACGTGAGAGTCAAGCTAACCGTTCAGCAAGCCAGGCGATGGGTCACTAGAGAGATCGTTGCAGGCAACGACGCACATCTTTCGAGTCGTTTGGCTGACCAGTTTCAGGTATCCCGCGTAACGGCGGCGAACAGCCTGAGAAAACTTGTCAATGACGGTTGGCTGGAGTCTTCAGGGGGCACCCGTCCAACCTATCGACTTGGCCGGAACCGGGAGATCGCCGAAACATTCTCACTTCCCGGGGTCGATGAGCATATTGTTTGGGAACACAAGTTCAGGCCGTGGTTTGACCTGCCTCAGAACGTCCTCGGCATAGCGCATCACGGGTTTACAGAAATGCTGAACAACGCCAACGATCATTCCGGCGGCCAATTCGTCACAGTGTTGATGCGGCTTTACGAAGGCAATTTGGTCGTCGCGGTTCTTGATAATGGCATAGGCATCTTCGAGAAGATCGCTCAGGCCATGGACTTGCCTGATCGCCGGTTGGCAATCTTGGAACTGTCTAAAGGAAAATTCACAACCGACCCGGCGAATCACTCCGGAGAGGGCATCTTCTTTACATCCCGCATGTTCGATCAGTTCCAGATCGAGGCCAACGGTTTGCACTACGACCATGACGTTCGGGACAAGCATGACTGGTTGCTTGAGATAGACCGCCCCGCGACCGGAACAATCGTCTATATGTCGATTCCCGCCAACAGCCAGCGAAGGGCTCGAGAAGTATTCGATGAATATACAACTGGCGATAACTTTGGTTTCGACAAGACTGTCGTGCCAGTCCGACTTGCCAGAATCGGGAACGAGAACCTGGTATCGCGCTCCCAGGCCAAACGGCTTGTAGCCAGATTCGAGGGTTTCAAGACGGTGCTACTCGACTTCACGGGAGTCGATGAGATCGGACAAGCATTCGCCGACGAGATTTTCAGGGTCTTTGCCAACTTGCATCCCGCGGTTGCACTCGTTGAAATCCACGCATCTCCGGACGTGGAAAGAATGATTATTCGCGCCAGAACCGCCGGCATTTTAGCGGCGCAACCGCATGGCAGCGATGACTCAGGCATGTGACTCAAGCATGCCAGTGATGTAACGTGACAGGTCGGGGCTATGCTCTATGGGCATTGGCGAGCGAGGGCGGGCCTTTTCTTTGTGTGGCGTTGATCTGTGTCAGTCCTGTAGTCTTAAGAGCTAATGCTATAATTTCCTTGGAAAATTCCGGCATTACCCGAATGCAACTCTACGCCCTCGGCCTCAACCACCACACCGCGCCGCTCGCCGTGCGCGAGCAGGTGGCGTTCGACCCCGTGCGCCTGCCGCAGGCGCTGGTTGAACTGACGCAGGAGCGGGCGGTGCGCGAAGCGGCCATCCTGTCGACCTGCAACCGCACGGAGTTGTACTGCACCGCCGAGGCGCCCGATGTGGCGGCGAACTGGCTGGCCGAATACCACAAGCTGCAGCCGCAGAAGATCTCCCCCTATCTCTACACCCTGCCCAGCCGCGACGCCGTGCGCCACATGTTCCGCGTCGCCAGCGGGCTCGATTCGATGGTGCTGGGCGAGCCGCAGATCCTCGGCCAGATGAAGCAGGCGGCGCGCGTGGCGGAGGACGCCGGCACGCTGGGCACTTTCCTGCACAAGCTGTTCCAGAAGACGTTTTCAGTCGCCAAGGAGGTGCGCTCGACCACCGCCATCGGCGCCAACATCGTCTCCATGGCGGCGGCGACGGTGCACCTGGCCGAGCGCATCTTCGAAAACCTGGCCGAGCAGAAGGTGCTGTTCATCGGCGCCGGCGAGATGGTCGAGCTGTGCGCCGCGCATTTCGCCGCCACGAAGCCGAAGCGCATCACCGTGGCCAACCGCACGCCGGAGCGCGGCGAGGCCCTCGCCGCGCGCTTCGGCGGCGATGCCATGCGGCTCGACGAGATCGGCGCGCGCCTGCCGGAATACGACGTGGTCGTCTCGTGCACTGCCAGTCCCCTGCCCATCATCGGCCTGGGCATGGCAGAGCGCGCCATCAAGGCGCGCCGCCACCGTCCCATCGTGATGGTGGATCTGGCCGTGCCGCGCGACATCGAGCCGGAGATCTCCAAGCTGGACGACGTCTTCCTGTACACCCTCGACGACCTCGGCGCCATCGTCGAGTCGGGGCTGGAATCGCGCGAGAAGGCGGTGGTCGAGGCCGAGGCCATCATATCCTCGCGCGTGGACGGCTTCCTGCACTGGATGGAATCGCGCGAGACCGTGCCGACCATCCGCGCCCTGCGCGACTCGGCCGAGCGCATGCGCCGCCACGAGGTCGAGCATGCGCTGAAGCTGCTGGCCAAGGGAGAGGATCCGCAGCGCGTGCTGGAGGCGTTGTCGCACGGCCTCACCAACAAGCTGATGCACGGCCCCACCGCCGCGCTCAATCAGTCCGAAGGGCCGAGCCGCACGGAGCTGTCCGAGCTGATCGCCCGCATCTACCACCTGCATCCCGGAGAGTAGCCGACCGCAGGCCGCCCTGCGCCCGGCGCGGGGCGGCGCGTTCATTCATGCCCATGAAGACCAGCATCCGCGACAAGCTCGAATTCCTCACGCGGCGCCTGGCCGAGCTCGACGCCGTGCTCGCCAGCGAGACGGCGACGCGCGACATGGAGGCCTACCGCCGGCTCACGCGCGAGCATGCCGAGATTTCTCCGGTGGTGGCGCTTTACGCCGACTACCGCAAGGCGGAGGCGGGCATGGCCTCGGCTCAGGCCATGCTCGCCGACCCGGAGATGAAGGATCTCGCCGAGGAGGAAATCCGCGACTGCCGCGCGGCGATGGAGGGGCTGGAGGGCGAGTTGCAGCGGGCGCTCCTGCCGACGGACCCCAACGACGAGCGCAACCTGTTCCTCGAGATCCGCGCCGGCACCGGCGGCGACGAGTCGGCGCTCTTCGCCGGCGACCTGTTCCGCATGTATGCGCGCTACGCCGAGCGGCAGCGCTGGAAGGTGGAGGTCATCTCGCAGAATCCGTCCGACCTGGGCGGCTACAAGGAGGTGATCCTGCGCCTCGTCGGCGCCGGCGCCTACTCCAAGCTCAAGTTCGAGTCGGGCGGTCACCGCGTGCAGCGCGTGCCCGAGACCGAGGCGCAGGGCCGCATCCACACGTCCGCCTGCACCGTCGCCGTGCTGCCCGAGGCGGACGAGGTGGCCGACGTCGTCATCAACCCGGCGGAGTTGCGCATCGACACCTTCCGCGCCAGCGGCGCCGGCGGCCAGCACGTGAACAAGACCGATTCCGCCGTGCGCGTCACCCACCTGCCGACCGGCATCGTCGTCGAGTGCCAGGACGACCGCTCGCAGCACAAGAACAAGGCGCAGGCGCTCTCGGTGCTGGCGGCGCGCATCAAGGACCGGCAGGTGCGCGAACAGGAGGCGAAGATCGCCTCGACGCGCAAGTCGCTCGTCGGCAGCGGCGACCGCTCGGAGCGCATCCGCACCTACAATTTCCCGCAGGGCCGCGTCACCGACCACCGCATCAACCTGACGCTGTACAAGATCGACGCCATCATGGACGGCGATCTCGACGAGCTGATCGGCGCGCTCTCGGCCGAGCATCAGGCGGAGCAGCTGGCCGCGCTGTCGGAAGCGTCGGCGTGAACGTCGCCGCGGCGCTGCAGGAGGCGCGCGCCGGGATGCCGCTGCGCGAGGCGCGCCTCCTGTTGTGCCATGTGCTCGGCCTGTCGCCCGCCGCGCTGGAGGCGCACCCGGAGGGAAAAGTCAGTCCCGCCGACACGGCGACGTTTCGTGCTCTCGTGGCGCGCCGCGCCGCGGGGGAGCCCATCGCCTATCTCACCGGCCATCGCGAGTTCTATGGCCTGGATTTTCACGTCACGCCCGATGTGCTCATTCCGCGCGAGGAGACCGAGCTGCTGGTGGGTCTCGCGCTGGAAGCGAAGGCCGCGCGCATCCTCGAGCTCGGCACCGGCAGCGGCTGCCTCGCCGTCGCCGTGGCGAAGCATCTGCCGCCGGCCGAGGTGACGGCGGTGGACGTTTCGGCCGCGGCGCTGATCGTGGCGCGGGAGAACGCCGTCCGCCATGGCGTGAAGGTCCGCTTCCTGCAGGGCGACTGGTTCGCGCCGCTGGCGGGCGAACGCTTCGACCTGATCCTCGCCAATCCGCCCTATGTCGCCGAGGCCGATCCGCATCTGGCGCAGGGCGATGTGCGCTTCGAACCGCGCGAGGCGCTCTGCGCCGGGCCGGACGGGCTCGACGACATCCGCCGCATCGTCGCGCAGGCGCCGGCGCATCTCGTTGCCGATGGCCGGCTGTGGTTCGAGCACGGCTACGACCAGGCGCCGGCGGCGGCTGAACTGCTCGCCGCCGCGGGCTTTGCCGACATCGTGCAGCGGCGCGACCTGGCCGGCATCCTGCGCGTATCAGGAGGACGGCGTCCTTGACGGCATCGACCGGAAAACGCTAAACTTGACGAAAATAGTAGGTTATTGAAAGGAACCCCATGGAAGACGTGCAGAAGCTCCTCAAGGAGCAGGTGACCACCCATCCCGTCGTGCTCTACATGAAGGGCACGCCGACTTTCCCGCAATGCGGCTTCTCGGCCAAGGCGGCGCAGATCCTCAAGGCGTGCGGCGTCAAGCACTACTACTCGGTGAATGTCCTGGAGCATCCGGCGATCCGCGCCGGCATCAAGGATTTTTCCAACTGGCCGACCATCCCGCAGCTCTACGTCAAGGGCGAGTTCATCGGCGGCTCGGACATCATGAGCGAGATGTACCAGGCCGGAGAACTGCAGAAAAAACTCGAAGGCATCGCCACCGCTGCCTAAGTCGCCGCATCACAGCGGCTGACTTTTATCCGCGCAGTTCCGCGAGGAGCCTGTCGATCATCCGCTCGGCCTGGCGCAGGTAGCCGGCGCCGAAGAGGTTGAGGTGGTTGAGCACGTGGTAGAGGTTGTAGAGCGTCTTGCGCGACTCATACCCCTCTGAGAGCGGCCAGGCCTCGCGGTAGGCGGCGTAGAAGGCCTCGGGAAAGCCGCCGAACAATTCCGTCATCGCCAGGTCCGTCTCGCGGTCGCCGTAATACACGGCCGGATCGAAGACGGCCGGCGCGCCCGCGCACATCGCCGCGTTGCCGTGCCAGAGGTCGCCATGCAGCAGGCTCGCCTGCGGTCGGTAGTCGAGGAAGAAGGCCGGCAGCTTTTCCGCCAGGCTCTCCCCTTTCTTGCGCAGCGACGGGCCGTGCGCCGCGGCGCGCGCGAGCTGCGGCCGCAGGCGCGATTCGGCGAAAAAGCGCGCCCAGCCCTCGTGTTGCGCATTCGCTTGCGGCGTGGCGCCGATGAAGTTGTCGCGGCGCCAGCCGTAGCATGCGCCCGTGTGGCGATGCAGGGCGGCCAGCGCGTGCCCGAAGGAGACGGCCCCCTCGCGCGTGGCGACGGGGCGCAGGTCGAGATGCTCCAGCGCCAGCCAGGCCTGGCCATCCACGACCCCGCAGCCGAGCGGGCGCGGTACGCGAAAGGCGCCTGATTCGGCCAGCGCCGCGAGGCCGTCCTGTTCCGCCTCGAACATCGGCAGGGCGTCGGCGGCATTCAGCTTGACGAAGCAGCGCTCGCCGCCGCCTTCCAGCACGACGGCGCGGTGGATGCAGCCGCCGCCGGCCTCACGCATCGTCAGGGCGCGGAACGGGCGACCGAGGGCCCGGCCGATTTCCGCCGACAGGGAATCGCAGGGGGACATCAGACTGCGGCGAGGCGGGCGTTGGCGAGCGCCAGCCGGTTGGCCAGCACCTCGAGAAAGGCCGCATAGAAGTGCATGCGGCACACCTCGGAGGCCTGGCGCAGCGCGTCGCCGCGGATGGTGATGATCTTGGCCGAGGTCTGCGCGACGACGTCGGCGTTGCGGCTGCCGCTCGTCTTGCTGATGACGGCCATCTCGCCGAAGCAGTCGCCGGGCGTGAGGATGCCGAGTATGCGGCCGCGCTTGGCGATCCGCACCTCGCCCTCGGCGAGGAAGCAGAAATAGTCGCCCGGCTCGCCGTCCTTCATGATCACCGTGTCGGGGGAGACCTGGTCCCAGTCGGAGAAGCGCACGATTTCCCAGATCTCGACGTCGCTGAAGTCGGCGAAGAAGGGCAGGCCGCGCAGGGTCTCGTATTTCTCCGTGTCGGCGAAGTCGCGCTCGCGCGCCTTGAGCCGCTTGTTGCGGAAGGCCTGGGCGAGATCGTGCGAGAACTCCTCCCAGCTGGCATAGCGCGCCGTGAGGTCCTTCTGCATGGCGCGGGCGACGACGGCGTCGAGGTTGGCCGGGATGTCGCGGCGGAAGTCGGAGGGCGGCGGCGGATCGACGTGGGTGATCTGGTACACCATGCTGAAGTTGTTGCTCGCCTGGAAGGGCAGCCGCCCGGTGAGCAGCTGGTACATGACCACGCCGAGGGAGTAGATGTCGGTCTGGTGGTTGAGCGGCATCTCGCGCACCTGCTGCGGCGACATGTAGGCGGGCGAGCCGACGCCGGAGACCTGGGTGCGCGTCTGCTCGCCGCTGGTGAACAGGGCGGCGCCGAAATCCGAGATCTTGATGTCGCCCGCCGAGGCCTGCAGGATGTTGGCCGGCTTGATGTCGCGGTGCGTGATGCCGAGGTGGTAGGCGTAGTCGAGCGCGCGCGTGCACTTGAAGACGATCTCGACCAGGCGGTCGAGCGGCAGCAGGCTGTCCGGCGTGCAGAAGGGCTCGAGCGTGCCGCCGGCGACGTATTCCATGACGATGTAGCTCTGCGCCTCGTCCACCACCGCATCGAAGATCTGCACGATGTGCGGGTGCACCAGCTTGCCGGCGAGCGAGGCCTCGTTCACCAGCAGGTGGCGGAAGAGGCGGCCGCGCTCGCGGTCGCGCAGCACCTCGGGGTGGATGACCTTGACCGCCACCTCGCGCTGGGCGAAGGGGTCCCAGGCCAGCCATACCGTGCTGGTGGCGCCTTCGCCAAGCCGGCTGCGCACCTCGTACTTGCCGATCCTGTCCGGAGCATCCATCCCGGCTTTATACCGATGTCAAACGGGTGTTGGCAAGCGACAGGCGCTCGACCAGGATGCGCAGGAAGGCGCGGTCGAAGCTGTGCCGGCAGGCATCCGAGGCGCGCTTGAGCGCCTCGGACGGCACGGTGATGACGGTGGCCTCGCTCAGGGTGGCGACGTCGCGCGCGACGAACGGGTCGTGGGCGAGGCAGACCGAGGAGGTGGCGCCTTCGCCGAGCTACTTGATGACCTGGTACTTGCCGATCTTCTCCATGCGGGGCGCGCCGTCAGAGCGCGCGGCGCGCGGCGGCGATGGCCTCGCGCACGCGCGCCGGCGCGGTGCCGCCGGCATGGGCGCGGGCGGCGAGCGAGCCCTCGACGCTGAGCGCGGCGAGCGCGTCGGCGCCGATGAGGGGCGAGAAGCCGCGCAGGGTGTCCAGGCCGAGTTCGGCCAGGTCGCAGCCGCGCTCCTCGGCGGCGCGCACGGCCAGCGCCACCGCCTCGTGCGCGTCGCGGAAGGGCAGGCCCTTCTTGACGAGGTAGTCGGCCAGGTCGGTGGCGGTGGCGTAGCCCTGCCGCAGCGCCGCGCGCATGGCCTCGGGGCGGACGCGGATGCCGGCGACGAGATCGGCGAAGATGGCCAGCGTGTCGCGCACCGTGTCGACGGTGTCGAAGAGCGGCTCCTTGTCTTCCTGGTTGTCCTTGTTGTAGGCGAGCGGCTGGCCCTTCATCAGGGTGAGCAGGCCCATCAGGTGGCCGAAGACGCGGCCGCTTTTCCCCCGTGCCAGCTCCGGCACGTCGGGATTCTTCTTCTGCGGCATGATCGAGGAACCGGTGCAGAAGCGGTCGGCCAGATCGATGAAGCCGACGCGCGGGCTCATCCAGAGGATCAGCTCCTCGGAGAAGCGCGAGACGTGCGTCATGATCAAGGCCGCCGCGGCGGCGAACTCGACGGCGAAGTCGCGGTCGCTCACGGCGTCGAGCGAGTTGGCGCAGATACCCTCGAAGCCGAGTTCGCGGGCGACGAACTCGCGGTCGATCGGAAAGCTCGTGCCGGCGAGCGCCGCGGCGCCGAGCGGCAGGCGGTTGACGCGCTTCCTGCAGTCGGCCAGGCGCGCGCGGTCGCGCGCCGCCATCTCGAAATAGGCGAGCAGGTGGTGGCCGAAGGTGACCGGTTGCGCCACCTGCAGGTGGGTGAAGCCGGGCATCGGCGTGTCGGCGTGCGCCTCGGCCAGGTCGAGCAGGGCGGCCTGGTAGGCGCGCAGCAGCGCATCGAGGCCGTCGATCTCCTCACGCAGCCAGAGGCGGATGTCGGTGGCCACCTGGTCGTTGCGCGAACGGCCGGTGTGCAGGCGTTTGCCGGCGTCGCCGACCAGCGCGGTGAGGCGCTTCTCGATGTTGAGATGCACGTCCTCGTCGTCCACCGACCACTGGAATGCCTCGGTCTCGATCTCGTGCTTGATCGCCGCCATGCCGCGCTCGACGGCGGCGAGGTCGTTGGCGCCGATGATGCCCTGCTTCGCCAGCATGCGCGCATGGGCGAGCGAGCCGCGGATGTCGTGCAGTGCGAGCCGCCGGTCGAAGGCGACCGAGGCGGTGTAGCGCTTGACGAGTTCCGCCACCGGCTCGCTGAAACGCCCCGACCAGGCCTTGCCGCTGGAATCGTTGCTGTGATCTGTCATAATCGTTCCAAATCCGCTGCAGTGCAGAGCAACGAATGAGTATACGGCAAAACATGCAGGCCACGCGCCTGCCGGACTTCGGCAACCTCGGCGTCATGCTGCGCATCCTGCTGGCGGTGAACCTGCTGGCCTTCTGCGCGGCGCTGGCGCGCAACGACGGCCTGGCGCGCCTGCCGCAGGAACTGGTCGAGCTGGCGGCGCGGGTCGAGCCGCCGCTCATCGCCGCCGTGGTGCTGCTCTACGCGCTGGGGGGGGCGCCTGGCGCGCCTGCCGTATGCCGCCGCCGCGAGCGCCATCGTTGCCGTTGCCGCCGCGCTTTGCGCGCTGTTCCAGGCCTTGTTCTCCCCGCCCGGCCTGCCGTCCGCCGGCCTGCTGCGCGCCGCGCTCTGGGGCGCGCTGGCCGCGGCGGCGATTATGTTCTACCTGGATCTGCGCAACCGCGCCTTCTCGCCCGCCGTGGCCGAGGCGCGCCTGATGGCGCTCACCGCCCGCATCCGGCCGCACTTCCTCTTCAACAGCCTGAATGCGGTGCTCGGCGTGATCCGCTCCGATCCGCGCCGGGCGGAAGCCGCGCTGGAAGAACTCTCCGACCTGTTCCGCGTGCTGATGGCGGAGAACAAGGCGCTGGTGACCCTGGGCGAGGAGATTGCCCTGTGCCGGCGCTATCTCGATCTGGAGCATCTGCGCCTGGGCGAGCGGCTGCAGGCGACGTGGGACGTCGGGGCCTGTCCCATGGATGCGCAGGTGCCGCCGCTCATGCTGCAGCCCCTGCTGGAGAACGCGGTTTATCATGGCATCGAGCCGGCGCACGAACCGGCGGCTGTGACCATTCGCGCCGGCCTGGCGGGCGAGGAGATTCGCATCGAGATCGCCAACTCCTATCATGGCGAGCACAGCAACCACGCCGGCAACCGCATGGCGCTGGACAATATCCGGGAGCGACTGATGCTCTTCTACGACCTCGAGGCGCGGCTGGAGACGGCGGCGGAGAACGGCGTCTTCCGCGTCTCGATCCGCCTGCCGTATCGCAAGACGGAGAAGGCATGAACGAACCGCTGCGCATCCTGATCGCGGACGACGAGGCGCCGGCGCGCACGCGCCTGAAGGCGCTGCTCGCCGACATTGCCGGCGAGGTGCCGAACCGCCTGGTGGGCGAGGCCGGCAACGGCCTGGAGGCGCTTGCCCTGATCGAGAGCGAGCCGGCGGACGTCGCGCTGGTGGACATCCGCATGCCGCGCATGGACGGCGTCGAACTGGCGCGCCACCTGCGCGGCATGGAAGGCGCACCCGCCGTGGTGTTCACCACCGCCTACGACCAGTACGCCGTGCAGGCCTTCGACCTGAACGCGGTGGACTACCTCCTCAAGCCGGTGCGCGCGCCGCGCCTGGCCGAAGCCCTGCAGAAGGCGCGTCGCGTCGCGCAGCCCTCGCGCGAGACGCTGGAAAGGCTCTCGTCCGAGGCGCGCCGCCATCTCTCGGTGTCCGAGCGCGGCCGCATCCTGCTGGTGCCCGTGTCGGACATTCTCTACCTCAAGGCCGAGCTGAAATACGTCACGGCGCGCACCGCGGCGCGCGAATTCCTGCTCGACGAGTCGCTTACCCACCTCGAGCAGGAGTTCGCCGCGCGCTTCGTGCGCGTGCATCGCAACTGCCTGGTGGCGCGCGAGGCCATCGCCGGCTTCGAGAAGGGCGTGGCGGAGGACGGCGAGGCGCATTGGCTGGTGCTGCTCGCCGGCCTGCCCGACAAGCTGCCGGTGTCGCGCCGGCAGTGGCCGGCGGTGAAGGCCGCCTTCGCCGGCGGCGGGGAGGTCTGATGCCGGCACTGCTGCAGGGGGCCTGGGGCTTTTTCTGGCGCGAGGAGCTGCCCTACGTGATGGCGGCCGCGCTGGCGCTGGCGGTGCTGCTGTGGCCGCTGCGGCCGGCCGACCGGCGCTCGGTGGGCTACACGCTGGGCTTCTTCCTGCTTTGCCTGGCCGGCCAGTTCGGCGCCGGGCTGCTCGCCGCGCGGGGGCTGTCCTCCGGCGCGGCGGCCACGCACGAACTGTTCGTCGTCGGCTCCGGCGTGGCGCTGATTCGCCTGGCCGGGCTGCTGGTGTTCCGACTGCTGCTGCCCGCCGTGCGCCTGTATCCGCCGCGCATCGCCGAGGACATCGTCGTCATCCTGGCCTATGCCGTGTTCGTCCTCGTGCGCATGCGCATGGCGGGCGTGGACCTCTCGGGCATCGTCGCCACCTCGGCGGTGATCACCGCCGTGCTGGCCTTCTCCATGCAGGACACGCTGGGCAACATTCTCGGCGGCCTGGCGCTGCAGCTCGACAGCTCGGTCGAGCTGGGCGACTGGATCAAGGTGGACGACATCGTCGGCCGGGTGGTGGACATCCGCTGGCGCCATACCGCGCTCGAGACGAAGAACGGCGAAACCGTCGTCATGCCCAACAGCCTGCTCATGAAGAGCAAGTTCACCGTGATCTGGAGTCCGGAGCAGGCGACGCAGCCGTGGCGTCGCTGGATCTGGTTCAACGTCGATTACGCCGTGCCGCCGTCGCGAGTGATCGAGGCGGTGGAGCAGTCGGTGACCGGCGCCGACATCGCCAACGTGGCGCGCACGCCGCCCCCCAACTGCGTGCTGATGGAATTCGGCCCGAGCTACGGGCGCTACGCCCTGCGCTACTGGCTGACCGACCCGCGCGTGGACGATCCGACCGACTCGGCCGTGCGCGCCCATGTGCTGGCCGCACTGCAGCGCGCCGGCATCCGCATCGCCGAGCCGGAGTACTCGGTGCACATGATCAAGGAGAACGAGGCGCACCGCGAGGCCGTGCGCGAGCGCGAGCTCAGGCGACGGCTCAATGCCCTGCGCGGCGTCGAGCTGTTCGCCTCCTTCAACGAGGACGAGCTGAAGGCGCTCGCCGAGCGCCTGGTCCACGCCCCCTTTGCGCGCGGCGACGTCATCACCCGGCAGGGCGCCGTGGCGCACTGGCTCTACATCCTGGTCGGCGGCGAGGCCGAGGTCTGGTTCGGGCAGGGCGATGCGCGCCGGCTGCTGACGACGCTCCCGTCGGGCAGCGTCTTCGGCGAGATGGGCATGCTCACCGGCGAGCCGCGCCGTGCCAGCGTGACGGCGAAGAGCGATGTCGAGTGCTATCGCCTCGACAAGGCCGGCTTCGAGGACATCCTCCGCTCGCGGCCGGCCATCGCCGAGGAGATGGCGGCCATCCTGGCCGAGCGCAACACGCAGCTGACGAGCGCGCAGGAGGCCCTGGGCGCCGAGGCGCAGGCGCACGAGCGCTCGCGCCAGCACGCCAGCATCCTGGGCAAGATGCGCGCCTTCTTCAAGCTGGGATAAAGTCAGTCCCTGCGGGACGGCGCGCCCGCGGGCGCCGAGGACAGACATGCTAGAATCGGCAGCACCGATCGCAAGCCGCGCAGCATATTCGTTCCGTTCCGAGAGTTCCCAAGTGAGCCCAATCCAGCCCGAGCGCATCGTCATCGCCACGCGCGAATCCCGCCTCGCCCTGTGGCAGGCCGAGCATGTGCGCGACCGCCTGCGCGCATGGTACCCGCGCTGCAGCGTCGAGCTGCTTGGCATGACGACGCGCGGCGACCAGATCCTCGACCGGCCGCTGGCCAAGGTCGGCGGCAAGGGCCTCTTCGTCAAGGAACTGGAAACGGCCCTGCTGGATGGACGGGCCGACATCGCCGTTCATTCCATGAAGGACGTGCCGATGACGATGGAGCCGGCGTTCGCCCTGGTCGCCATCTCGGCGCGCGAGAATCCGCTCGACGCCTTCGTCTCCAACAAGTACGCCCGCCTCGAGGACGTCCCCCCCGGCGGCGTCGTCGGCACCTCCAGCCTGCGCCGCGAGGCGCAGTTGCATGCGCGCTTTCCCGCCCTCGCCGTGACCAGCCTGCGCGGCAACCTCGACACGCGCCTGAGGAAGCTCGACGAGGGGCAGTACGACGCCATCATCCTCGCCGCGGCGGGGCTGACCCGCCTCGGCCTCGCCGCGCGCATCCGCGCCGTGCTGCCGTCCGAGCTGTCGCTGCCGGCGGCCGGGCAGGGCGCGCTCGGCATCGAGGCGCTCGCCGGGCGGCCCGAAGTGGCGGCCTGGATGGCGCCGCTCGCCGACGCGGACACCTCGGCCTGCGTGCGTGCCGAGCGTGCCGTTTCGCGCGCGCTGGCCGGCAGCTGCGAGGTGCCGCTGGGCGCCTTCGCGGAAATGGACAACGGACAGTTGCGCCTGCGCGGCTTCGTCGCGGCGCCCGACGGCAGCCGCATGGCGAGCGCGGACCTGCGCGGCAACCCCGCCGATGCCGAGGCGCTCGGCCTGGCGCTGGCCGACGAATTGAGGGCGCGCGGCGCGGAAGAGATTCTCGCCGCGCTCGGGGGATGAGCGACCCTGTCGGGCCGCTCCCGGGAACGACACCCCCTCCCGTCCTCCCCCGCCAGGCGGGGGAGGCGACTGTTACCCCGCCCTTGAGGGCGGGACATTGGAACCCGGCGCAGTGAATGAATCGCAAACACTGACAGCGAAACGTATTGTCGTGACGCGGCCGGCGGAACAAGCCGACAAGCTGGCGCGCGAGATCGAAGCGCGCGGCGGCATCGCGGTGCGCTTTCCGGTGCTGGCGATTTTCGATGCCGACGATCCGCGCCCCCTGCTGGACGCGGCGGCGCGCATCGATGCCTTCGACCTGGCGGTCTTCGTCAGCCCGAACGCGGCGGAGAAGGCTTTGGCCGCCATCACGGCGCACCGGCCCTGGCCGGAGCGCGTCGTTGCCGCGGCGATGGGCGAGACGAGCGCGCGCACCATCGCCCGCTTTGGCGTTGCCCGCATCCTCACCCCTGCAGGCGGGCGTTTCGACAGCGAGGCGCTGCTCGAGCGGCCGGAGTTCTCGGCTGGGGCGATGGCCGGCAAGCATGTGGCCATCTTTCGCGGCGATGCCGGGCGCGAGTTGTTCGGCGAGACTCTGGAAGCGCGCGGCGCGAGGGTGGAGCGGATTCCCTGCTATCGTCGGGGCCGGCCGGATGGCGATGCCGCGCCCTTGCGTGCGGCGCTGGCGCAGGGGACGATCGACGCCGTGACGGTGACGAGCAGCGAGGGGTTGCGCAACCTGGTGGCCATGGTCGGCGCGGCGGACGAGGCGGCGCTCAAGCGCGTACCCCTGTTCGTTGCCCATCAGCGCATTGCCGAGGAGGCGCGCCGCCTGGGCTTTGCCGAGGCGATCGTCACGGCCCCGGGCGACGCCGGCCTGCTGCGGGGGCTGGAGGCGCGTTTTCGGCGCGATCGCGAAGCGGGAGCGGATTGACGATGGAACACGATGCACTGACTTCTTCCCCGCCGCCCGGGCGCATGCGGCCGGCCCTGGCCGCCCTGCGCCAACCGGCTCTCTGGGTGGGGCTTGCCGCGCTGGCGCTGCTGGCCTGGCAATGGACGGACTCGCGCGCGCGCATGGCCGAGCTGCAGCAGGAAGTGGCACGCCGCCTGGCCGGCGGCGACGCGGCGGCGGCCGAGGCGCGTGCACTGGCGAAGCAGAACCAGGAGGCGCTGGCGGCCCTGCAGGCCAAGGCCGGTGCGCTCGAGGCCAAGCTGGCCGAGTCGCAGAGCCAGCAGGCGGCGCTCGACGCCATGGTGCAGGAACTGACGCGCAACCGCGACGAGCGGCTGCTGGCGGAGATCGAGCAGGGCCTGACCGCCGCCGCCCAGCAGTTGCAGCTGGCGGGCAACGTCGAGGCGGCGCTGATCGCACTGCAGGGCACCGAGGCGCGACTGGCGGCAACCGGCCGGACCCAGTTCCTGCCCTTGCGCAAGGTCATCGCGCGCGACATCGACCGGCTCAAGGCGCTTCCGCTGTCCGATGTGTCCGGCATCGCGCTGCGCCTCGAGAGCGTGGCGGGCGCCGTCGATGCGTTGCCGCTGGCCTTCGAGGCGAAGCCGCGCATCGAGCCGGCGAGGGGGACGTTCACGTCCGCGACCGTGCCCGGCTATTGGGAGAAGCTGCTGGCCGATCTGTGGGCGGAGCTGAAGGGCCTGATCCGCGTCGAGCGGCTGGATCGCCCCGATCCCGCGCTGCTCTCGCCCACGCACGCCTTCTTCCTGCGCGAGAACCTCAAGCTGCGCCTGGCGAATGCCCGCCTGGCGCTGCTGCAGCGCGACGGCAAGACGTTCAAGCAGGATGTTCGCCAGGCGCAGGCCTGGATCGAGAAGTACTTCGACACGCGCGCCAAACCGGTGCAGGAGGCGCAGGCGACGCTCAGGCAACTGGCCGCCACGGAAGTCGGCGCCGCGCTGCCGGATCTGCAGGAGAGTCTGACGACCCTGCGCAATTTCAAGGTCGCGAGAGAAAGGGACGTCCCGCCCCCCCTCCCCCGCCCCAAGGGTGGGGGTGACGGCAGTTCGGCCGCGCGCGGCGCGGCCTCCGGGCCCCGCTGATGCGCGCCCTGCTCTGGCTGCTGGCCCTGTTCGCCCTCGCCGTCGGCGTGTCGCTGGCCTTCGGCTACAACGAGGGCTACGTATTGGTGGTGCTGCCGCCCTGGCGCATCGAGCTGTCGCTGAATTTCTTCATCGTGCTGACCGTCGGCGGCTTTCTGCTCCTGCACCTGCTGCTGCGCCTGATCGCGCACACAGTGCGCCTGCCGCAGGTGGTGCGCGCCTTCCGCGAGCGCAAGCGGCGAGAGAAGGCGGCGCGGGCGCTGCGCGAGGCCGTGCAGCAGCTGTTCGAGGGGCGCTATGGCCATGCGCTGAAGAACGCGGCCGTCTCGCATGCCGCCGGCGAGGCGCCGGCGCTCTCCGCCCTGGTGGCGGCGCGCGCCGCGCATTTCCTGCGCGACGCGCCGCGAGAAGAGGAATGGCTCAGGCGCGCCGCCGAACATGACGCCGAGGCGCACGCCGCGCGGCTGATGACGGAAGCGGAGTTGCACGTCGACGCGCGCCGCTTCGACGACGCGCTGGCGGCGCTGGAAGCCCTGCAGGAAGGCGGCGGCCGCCACATCGCCGCGCTGCGCCTGGCCTTGCGCGTGCACCGCGGCCTGGGCCGTTGGGACGACGTGCTGAAAGTGTCGCGCCAGCTCGAGAAGCATCGCGCCCTGACGCACGACGCCGCCGTACCCCTCAGGCAGCGCGCGCACCTGGAGAACCTGCGCAGCCGCGAAGGGGATGCGCGCGCGCTGGCGGCCTACTGGGAGGCGGTGCCCGCCGGCGAGCGCCGCGCGCCGCGGCTGGCCGCCGCAGCGGCACGGGCGTTGATCGCCGCCGGGGACGGCGCGACGGCGCAGCGCATCATCGAGCAGCAGGTCGAGCAGGAATGGGACTCGGAGCTGGCCGGCCTGTACGCCGACTGCCGCGGCGGCGACACGCTGGGCCGGATCGCCCGCGCCGAGAGGTGGCTGGAGAAGCATCCGCAGGAAGCAGGACTGCTGCTGGCCCTCGGTCGCCTCTGCCGGGAGCAGCAGTTGTGGGGCAAGGCGCAGAGCTATTTCGAGGCCTCGCTGGCGGTGCAGCCCAGCCAGGATGCGCATGTCGAACTGGCCACGCTGTTCGCCCAGCTCGGCCGCAGCGAGGAGTCCAACCGGGCCTACCGCAGCGCCGCCGCTCTATGCCGGCAGGGCTGAGCTATACCCAGTCCCGCGGCCTGAGGAAATCCGTGTAGAGCTTTTCCTCGGCGCTGCCCGGCTCGGGCTTCCAGTCGTAGCGCCACTTCACCACGGGCGGCAGCGACATCAGGATCGATTCGGTGCGCCCGCCCGACTGCAGGCCGAACAGGGTGCCGCGGTCCCACACCAGGTTGAACTCGACGTAGCGGCCGCGCCGGTAGGCCTGGAAGTCGCGCTCGCGATCAGTGTAGGGCAGGGCGCGGCGGCGCTCGACGATGGGCAGGTAGGCCCCGGGAAAGGCGTCGCCGACCGCCTGCGTGAGGGAGAAGCATCGGTCGAAGCCCCCCTCGTTGAGATCGTCGAAGAAGATGCCGCCGACGCCGCGCGGCTCGTTGCGGTGCTTGAGGAAGAAGTACTCGTCGCACCATTTCTTGTAGCGCGGATGGACATCGTCGCCGAAGGGCGCCAGCGCATCCCGACAAGTCCGGTGGAAGTGGCGCGCGTCCTCCTCGAAACCGTAGTAGGGCGTGAGGTCCATGCCGCCGCCGAACCACCAGACCGCTTCCTCGCCCTCCTTGCGCGCGACGAAGCAGCGCACGTTCATGTGCGCCGTCGGGCAGTAGGGGTTGCGCGGATGCAGCACCAGCGAGACGCCCATCGCCTCCCAGGCGCGTCCGGCCAGGCTGGGGCGCGCGGCGCTGGCGGAGGGCGGCAGGCGATTGCCGGTGACATGGGAGAAGTTGACGCCGCCGCGCTCGAAGAAGTCGCCCTCCTCGATCAGGCGGGTGATGCCGCCGCCCCCTTCGGGGCGTGTCCAGGAGTCAGTGAGGAAGGGCTTGCCGTCGAAGGCGGCGAGGGCGTCGACGATGCGCGCCTGCAGCCCCTTGAAGTACGCCAGAACCGGCGCGGCGTCCATGATCGGTGTCGAGGATGGCGCGGTGGCCGTCTAGCGCCGAATGGCGCGATATCCGATATCGCGCCGCATCTGCATGCCGGCGAACTCGATCTGCTCGGCGATCTCGTAGGCGCGCATCTGCGCCGCCTTGACGTTGTCGCCGAGCGCGGTGACGCAGAGCACGCGCCCGCCGGCGGTGACGACGTCCTTGCCCGAGAGGGCCGTGCCGGCGTGGAAGACGTGGTAGTCGTCGCCGGCCGGAGGCAGGCCGTGGAGGGTGTCGCCCTTGCGCGGCGACTCCGGGTAGCCGGCCGCCGCCATGACGACGCCGAGGGCGACGCGGCGGTCCCACTCGGCCTCGATGTCCTTCAGGCGGCAGTGGATGGCCGCCTCGACGAGATCGACCAGATCGCTCTTCAGGCGCAGCATGATCGGCTGTGTCTCCGGGTCCCCCATGCGGCAGTTGAACTCCAGCGTCTTCACCGCGCCGTCGGGCGCGATCATCAGGCCGGCGTAGAGGAAGCCGGTGTAGGGAATGCCGTCCTGCGCCATGCCGTTGAGCGTCGGCATGATGATCTCGCGCATGACGCGGGCGTGCACGGCGGGGGTCACCACCGGCGCCGGCGAATAGGCGCCCATGCCGCCGGTGTTGGGCCCCTCGTCGGCGTCGCGCAACCGCTTGTGATCCTGGCTGGTGGCGAGCGGCAGGGCGTGCGTGCCGTCGCACATGACGATGAAGCTGGCCTCCTCGCCTTCGAGAAATTCCTCGATCACCACGCGCGCGCCGGCATCGCCCATCCTGTTGTCGGTGAGCATCATGTCGATGGCGGCGTGCGCCTCGGCGGAATCCATGGCCACCACTACGCCCTTGCCGGCGGCGAGGCCGTCGGCTTTGACGACGATGGGCGCGCCCTGCGCATCGACGTAGGCGTGCGCTTCCTCGGCGTTGCCGAAGGTGGCGAAGGCGGCGGTGGGGATCTTGTGGCGCTGCATGAAGCGCTTGGCGAAATCCTTCGAGGACTCGAGCTGCGCCGCCTCGCGCGTCGGCCCGAAGATGGGCAGATTCTTCGCGCGGAAGGCGTTCACCACGCCTGCGGCGAGCGGCGCCTCGGGGCCGACCACGGTGAGGAAGACCTGTTCCTTCTCGGCGAAGGCGGCGAGTTCGTCGACGCCGGTGACGGGCACGTTCTCCAGTCCGTTCTCGCGCGCCGTGCCGGCGTTGCCGGGGGCGACGAAGACCTTCTGGATGCGCGGCGACTTCGCCAGCCGCCAGGCCAGCGCATGCTCGCGGCCGCCGGAGCCGATGACGAGGAGTTTCATAGCAGTTACCAGTTGTCAGTTGCCTGTTGCCAGTCGATGGCGGCGCGGTTTCACTGGCAACCGGCAACCGGTAACGGGCAACTGTTTCTCAATGTCGGAAGTGGCGGAAGCCGGTGAACACCATGGCGACGTTCTGTTCGTCCGCTGCGGCGATTACCTCGGCGTCGCGCACCGAGCCGCCGGGCTGGATGACGGCGGTCGCGCCGGCCTTGGCCAGTACGTCGAGGCCGTCGCGGAAGGGGAAGAAGGCGTCCGAGGCGACCACCGAGCCGGCCACCGTCAGGCCGTTGTTCTCGGCCTTGATGGCGGCGATGCGGGCGGAGTCGACGCGGCTCATCTGGCCGGCGCCGACGCCCATGGTCATGCCGTCCTTGCAGTACACGATGGCGTTCGACTTGACGTACTTGGCGACGCGCCAGGCGAAGAGGAGGTCGGTCATTTCCTGCGCCGTCGGCGCGCGCTTGGTCACGACCTTGATGTCGGACTCGCTGATGCGCGCCATGTCGGTCGTCTGCACCAGCAGGCCGCCGCCGACGCGCTTGTAGTCGAAGACGTTGTCGGCGCGGCCTCCTTGTGGAATGGGCACCACCAGCACGCGCAGGTTCTGCTTGGCGGCGAAGACGGCGCGGGCGTCGGCGCTGACCTCGGGGGCGATGATCACTTCGGCGAACTGGCCGGAGACGGCTTCGGCCGTCGCCTTGTCGATGGCGCAGTTGAAGGCGATGATGCCGCCGAAGGCCGAGGTCGGGTCGGTCTTGAAGGCCTTCCGGTAGGCTTCCAGCGCCGTCGGCGCGACGGCGACGCCGCAGGGATTGGCGTGCTTGACGATGACGCAGGCCGCCGCTGCGTTATTACTTTCGAACGCTTTCACGCATTCCCACGCTGCGTCGGCGTCGGCGATGTTGTTGTAGGAGAGTTCCTTGCCCTGCAGTTGCGTGTAATTGGCGATGCTGCCGGCGACTGCGACCGGTTCGCGGTAGAACGCCGCCTGCTGGTGCGGGTTCTCGCCATAGCGCATGGTGTCGACCTTGTCGAAGGCGAGCTGCAGTCGCTCGGGGAAACCCCCCGGCTTGTTGTCGGCGTCGAGGCCGGTCAGCCAGTTGGCGATGGCGCCATCGTAGCGGGCGGTGTGCGTGAAGGCCTTCTTGGCCAGCGCGAAGCGCATCTGGTACGAGAGCGCACCGCCATGGGCCTTCATCTCCTCGATCACCGGCGCGTAGTCCTCGGGATCGGTGACGATGCCGACGCCGCCCGCTTCGTTGCCGTGGTTCTTGGCCGCCGCGCGCACCATGGTCGGTCCGCCGATGTCGATGTTCTCGATGGCGTCTTCCAGCGTGCAGTCCTTCTTCGCCACCGTCTGGGCGAAGGGATACAGGTTCACCACCACCAGGTCGATCGGCGGAATGTCGTGCTTCTGCATCGTCGCCGCGTGCTCGGCGTTGCCGCGAATGCCGAGGATGCCGCCGTGCACCTTCGGGTGCAGGGTCTTGACGCGGCCGTCGAGCATTTCCGGGAAACCGGTGTAGTCGGAGACCTCGGTGACGGGGACGCCCGCTTCGCGCAGCAGCTTGGCGCTGCCGCCGGTGGACAGGATGGTGACGCCGAATTCGGCGAGGGCGCGGGCGAAGTCGACGATGCCGCGCTTGTCGGAAACGCTGATGAGAGCCTGGGTGATTTTCATTTCAGTTGCCGGTTGCCAGTTGTCGGTTGCCAGCATCCGGCACACCGGTTCTCTGGCAACCGGCAACCGGGAACCGGCAACGGTTATAAAAGTTTGTGCTCGACGAGCTTGCGCCGCAGGGTGTTGCGGTTGATGCCGAGCATGTCGGCGGCCACCGTCTGGTTGCCGTCGGCCTCGCGCATCACCACTTCCAGCATGGGCCGCTCGATGTTGCGCAGGACCATGTCGTAGATGGCGCAGGGCTTCTCGCCGTCGAGATCCTTGAAGTAGCGGTCGAGCGAGCGCCGGACGCACTCGGCGATCTCGCTGCGGCCGGGAGTGCTGGCGCGGCTCATGCTGCAAGTTCCTCGAGGTAGTAGAGACGATCGTTCTGCGCGGCGAGGTCGAGGAAGAATTCATCGACCGCGGCGAGTTGCGCGTCGATCGTCGGCAACTGGTTCATGGCGTGGCGGAACTGGGCCGAGCCGGCCAGGCCCTTGGTGTACCAGGAGATATGCTTGCGCGCGACGCGCACACCGGTTTGCGTGCCGTAGAAGGCGTAGAGCTCGGCGAGGTGGCCGCGCAGCACGCGGTGGATCTCGTCGACGCGCGGCGGCGGCAGTTTCTCGCCGGTGGCGAGAAAGTGCTCGATCTCGCGGAAGATCCACGGCCGGCCCTGGGCGGCGCGGCCGATCATGAGGGCGTCGGCGCCGGTGGCGTCGAGCACTCGCTTCGCCTTCTCCGGCGAGGTGATGTCGCCGTTGGCGATGACGGGAATGCGCGCCGCGGCCTTCACCGCGGCGATGGTTTCGTATTCGGCGTCGCCGGTGTAGCCGCAGGCGCGCGTGCGGCCATGGATCGCCAGGGCGCGGATGCCGGCGCTTTCGGCGACCTTCAGGATCGACAGCGCATTCCGGTTCGATTTGTCCCAGCCGGTGCGAATCTTCAGCGTGACGGGTATATCGACAGCGCCGACGACGGCGTCGAGGATGCGCCCCACCAGCGGCTCGTTCTGCAGCAAGGCCGAGCCGGCCATGACGTTGCAGACCTTCTTCGCCGGGCAGCCCATGTTGATGTCGATGATCTGCGCGCCGTGATCGACGTTGTAGCGGGCGGCCTCGGCCATCATGGCCGGATCGGCGCCGGCGATCTGCACCGAGACCGGCTGAACTTCGCCCTCGTGGTTGGCGCGGCGCTTCGTCTTGGCGCTGCCGTAGAGCAGGGAATTGGAGGTGACCATCTCCGACACGGCGAGGCCGGCCCCCATCTGCTTGCACAACTGGCGGAAGGGGCGGTCGGTGACCCCGGCCATGGGCGCGACGAACAGATTGTTGCGTAGCGTGTAGCCGGCGAAGTGCATCGGGCGCTCTGTATTTCGGGGAGATCGGGAAGGCGCGAATTGTAACCCAATTCGCAGCCCCCCGGCATCAACTGTGGCGCAACAGAGGAGCGAGGATTTTTATCGTGATACTTACCAGCCACGGGCGCCGAAAATCATGCGCCGCGCAAGAAAGCGGCGCACGGCGGGCAGCAGGTCGAGCGCCAGCAGGCCGGCGCCGCGCGCATGAGCCGTGAAATTGTCGGACAGGCCGAACAGCCGCACCAGTCCGTCGGTGAAGCCGATGGTGCCGCGCCGATCGAGTTGCCGCGACGCGGCATGGCGCGCGAGCAATGCGGCGTCGCCGCAATCGCCCGGCTGTGCCTGCAGCAGGCGAGCCAGTTGCATCACGTCGCGCAGCGCCAGATTGAAGCCCTGGCCGGCGACCGGGTGCAGGGTTTGCGCGGCATTGCCGAGCCAGACGGCGCGATCGCCGACCGGGGTTTGCCGGTAGCGCAGGCCGAGCGGGAAGGCCGCGCGCCGGTCCGCCGCGATGAAATCGATCCGCCCGGAAAAAATGTCGTGCAGGCGCGACAGGAAGGCGGGCTCGTCGAGCGCGAGCAGTGCGGCGGCCTCGTGCTCCGGCACCGTCCATACCAGGGCATGGCGGTCGGCGAGCGGCAGCAGCGCGACCGGCCCGGCCGGCGTGAAGCGCTCGTAGGCGAGGCCGGCCGGCGATTGGCGCACCTGCACGCTGGCGACGACGGCCTGCTGGCCGTAGTCGCGGCGGACGACGTCCCGTTCCGCGCTGACCGCGCCTTCCGCCCAGGCGATCAGTTGCGCCGCGACGTCATCATGACCAAGCGGCGTGATGCAGTGCAGGCGGGCCTGCGCCGCGCCGCTCTCCGTGGCGGACACGCCCGTCTCATGACGGATCGTCACGCCGACGGCGGCGCAGGCCTGCGCGAGCGCGTCGCCCACCTTGCCGGCTTCTGCGACATAGCCGAGCGCAGGCACGCCGGCTTCACGCGCCTCGATCAGCGTGCGACCGAGATGGCCCTGCTGCGAGACATGAATGGTCGAAATGGGCGTGGCGCCGATTGCCGACCAGGCGCCGAGGCGCTCGAGGATCTGCCGCGTACCGTGGGAGAGGGCGAGCACACGGCGGTCCTCGCGCAGCGCGCCTTCCGCGCGGGCGTCGAGCACGGCGCAGTCGATGCCGGCATGTTGCAGCATGAGCGCGAGAGACAGGCCAACCGGCCCCCCGCCAACGATGGCGACGGGAAGCATCAGTCGCGCAGCGCCATCAGCGCCTCGATGTCGCTGACGGATTTGGGCGCGGCGTCGGTGAGGATCTCGCAGCCGTCGGCGGTGACGAGGGCGTTGTCCTCGATGCGGATGCCGATGTTCCACAGCGCCTGCGGCACGTCGTCGGCAGCGCGGATGTAGCAGCCCGGCTCGACGGTGAGCGTCATCCCGGCGGCGAGCGGCCGCCATTTGTCGCCGACCTTGTACTCGCCGGCGTCGTGCACGTCCATGCCGAGCCAGTGGCCGGTGCGGTGCATGTAGAAGCGGCGATAGGCGCCGGATTCGATGACACCATCGAGGTTGCCGGTGAGGAGCCTGAGATCCAGCATGCCCTGCGCCAGCACGCGCACGGCCGCTTCGTGCGGCGCGTCCCAAGGCTGGCCCGGCCGGATCTGCGCGATGGCCGCGTCCTGGGCGGCGAGGACGAGCTGGTAGACATCGCGCTGCGCCGGCGAGAACTTTCCGCTCACGGGAAAGGTGCGCGTGATGTCGGCGGCGTAGGAGTCGACCTCGCAGCCGGCATCGATCAGCAGCAGATCGCCGTCCCGCAGGGACTGACTATTGCCGACGTAGTGCAGCACGCAGGCGTTGGCGCCGCCGGCGACGATGGGCGAATAGGCCGGCGCCTGCGCGCCGCTGCGGCGGAACTCGTGCATCAGCTCCGCCTCGACCTCGTATTCGAAGCGGCCGGGCGCCGTGGCGCGCATGGCACGGCGATGCGCCGCGGCGGAGATGTCCGCGGCACGGCGCATGTCGGCGATCTCGTGCGCGTCCTTGACGAGGCGCATCTCGTCGAGTTCGACGCGCACGTCGCGGATCTCGGCCGGCGCGTGCGTGCCGCCGCGCACGTTGGCGCGCACGCGGTTGAGCGCGGCGACGACGCGGTCGTCCCAGCCGGCGTCGTGTCCCATCGAGTAGTGCAGTGCGGGCTGGCCGGCGAGCAGATCGGCGAGCTTTTCATCCAGGCTGCCGATGGGAAAGGCCTCGTCGAAGCGGAAGGCTTCGCGCGCCGCCTCGGGTCCGTGGCGGAAGCCGTCCCAGACTTCCCTTTCGGCATCCTTCTCGCGGCAGAAGAGCAGGGCGCGCGGCGCGTCGCCGGCGACCAGCACGACGCAGGCTTCCGGCTCCGCAAAGCCGGAAAGGTAGTAGAAATAGCTGTCGTGCCGATAAGGGTAGTGCGAGTCGCGGTTGCGCACGCGCTCGGGGGCGGTCGGGACTACCGCGATGCCGCGACCCATGGTCCGCAGGAGGCGGGCGCGGCGGTCGACGAAGGCCTGGATGTCCACTGGCTGAAACCGGTCGTTGAGGTTGAAACGATTATAGCGCCGAGAGGAGGCGATCGAGTTTGGCCAGGCGCCCGGGCGTGCCGATGTCCATCCACAGGCCGTCGTGCCGCTCGCCGCCGACCATGCCGGCGTCCATGGCGACGCGCAGCAGCGGGGCGAGCTTCGCCTTGGCGCCCCGGGCGATGCCGGCGAAGAGCGCCGGGTCGTAGAGGCCGATGCCGGAGAAGGTGAACTTCCGCGCGCCCTCGGCGGTCACCCTGCCGCCTTGCAGCGCAAAGTCGCCGCGCTCGTGATGCGGCGGGTTGGGCACCAGCACGAGATGGGCGAGCAGGCCGCGCGCGCGCAGGTCGCCGGCCAGCGGCGCCAGGCGCGCATAGTCGTAATCGCAGGCGATGTCGCCGTTGATGACGGCGAAGGGCGCGTCGCCGAGCAGGGGCAGGGCGTGGGCGATGCCGCCGGCGGTTTCCAGCGCCTCGCCCTCGGGGGAGTAACGGATGCGCGCGCCGAAGCGCTCTCCATCGCCCAGTGCCGCCTCGATCCGCCGGCCGAGGTGGGCGTGATTGATGACGATGTCGCGCAGGCCGGCGCGCACCAGCGCCTCGATGTGCCGGACGATGAGCGGTTGGCCGCCCGCCTCCAGCAGCGGCTTCGGCGTGGCGTCGGTGAGCGGCCGCATGCGCTCGCCGCGGCCGGCGGCGAGGATCATGGCCTTCATCAGAAGGTGTACCCCACGGCGGGGGCGCGGTTCTCCAGCTCGTCGAGCAGGCGCGCCAGCGGTGCCAGTTGCGCGTAGCGCGTGGCGACGTGGCGCACGTAGCCGAGGAAACGCAGCGTGTCGGCAAGGTATTTCGGCTTGCCGTCGCGGTAGTTGAGGCGGGCGAAGATGCCCAGCACCTTGAGGTGGCGCTGCAGGCCCATCCATTCGAAGTTGCGGTAGAAGTCGCCGAAGTCGGCGTCCACCGGCAGGC
>Ga0194127_10002088_pt1 | contig 27911 bp, 20 predicted proteins | sample TA2KigC100mmetaG_FD_148624 | JGI IMG/M metagenome (GOLD analysis project Ga0194127, IMG submission 148624) | Freshwater microbial communities from Lake Tanganyika, Tanzania - TA2015036 Kigoma Deep Cast 100m | ecosystem: Environmental > Aquatic > Freshwater > Lake | place: Tanzania: Lake...
GGAAGTGGTCGCTCCACGCTCCGGGCGGTCCCGTGAAGACGGTCTCCTTGTCCGTGAACGTGATGCCGTCGCGCGTGACGGCGCGGACGATGCTCCACGTGTTCGACTCCTCGGCCGCGCCCCCGCGGAGGAACGCCTGCCCGTAGACCTCCCAGGTGCCGCCGGTCGACGGCCGGCAGAGCGCGGGGAGAAAGCCCGGGGACGGGCATTCCGCGATCTTCTGCATCGGCGTCGCGGTGAAGTGCAGAAGGCCCCAGGTGTCGCGGATATCGTTCGTGCCGGAGAAGAGCAGCCGCACGCCGTCCCCCGGCTCGGCGCGGCACGCGAGCCGGAGGAACAGGAGGGCGCAGGCCGCCGAAACCGCGGGACGCAGGAACGAGTTCATGCGGGAATGCTAGATGCCCGCCCGCGCAACATCAATGCGGCGCCGCGCCGCGCGCGTCGGGCCCCGTGGGTCAGCACGCGAAGATCGGGGATTCGCCCGGGGTCCCGCCCGGGCGGGCTGCCCGCGCGGGACATGTCGGACAGGATGACCGATCGGGCGGCATAGCGGGACGGCGGCGAAACGGATCGCCGCGGGGGCCGGGCGTCGGTATCCTGAGCCATGAGCAGTTTCTCTGACTTCGGACTTTCCCCGGACCTTTTGAAGGGCGTGGCGGGGCTGGGCTTCGAGACGCCCACGCCGGTTCAGGAGAAGGTGATCCCGCTTCTCCTCAGGGGCCAGCGCGACCTGGTGGCCCTGGCGCAGACGGGCACCGGGAAGACCGCGGCCTTCGGGCTGCCGCTGCTGCATCTCACCGACCCCGCGCGCCAGGAGATTCAGGCCCTCGTGCTCGCGCCGACGCGCGAACTCTGCCTTCAGATCGCCAAGGACCTGGCGGACTTCGGCCGCCACGCGCCGCACCTGCGCGTGCTGCCGGTCTACGGCGGCGCGCCGATCCACGTCCAGATGCGCACCCTCGCGCGCGGCGTCCACATCCTCGTCGCCACGCCGGGCCGGCTGAACGACCTGATGCGCCGCGGCAGCGTGCGGTTGGAGAAGGTCCAGCGCGTGGTGCTCGACGAGGCGGACGAGATGCTGAACATGGGGTTCCAGGAGGACCTCGAGACCATCCTGAAGGACGTGCCGGAGCAGGCGCGCACGCTGCTCTTCTCCGCGACGATGCCGCGCCAGGTCGCGGCCATCGCGGGCAAGTACCTCCACGACCCGGAGGAGATCATCCTCGGCCGGCGCAACGCCGGCGCGGAGAACGTGACGCACGAGTGCTACACTGTCCACGCGCGCGACCGCTACCAGGCGCTGAAGCGGATCATCGACGCGCGGCCGGGGTTCTACGGGATCGTGTTCTGCCGGACGCGGCAGGAGACGCAGGACGTGGCCGTGAAGCTGGCCGGCGACGGCTATGGCTCGGACGCGCTCCACGGCGACCTTTCGCAGGACCAGCGCGACCGCGTCATGCGCGCGTTCCGCGCGCGGATGGTGCAGATCCTGGTCGCCACCGACGTCGCCGCCCGCGGGCTCGACGTGGACGACCTGACGCACATCGTGAACTACGACCTGCCCGGCGACCCCGACGTCTACACGCATCGCAGCGGACGCACCGGGCGCGCCGGCAAGGCGGGCGTCTCGATCGTGCTCGTGCACATGCGCGAGGACTACAAGATCCGCGTCATCGAGCGCCTGATGAACAAGCGGTTCGAGTACAAGGCCGTCCCGGGCGGCCGGGAGATCTGCGAGGCCCAGCTCGTCGCGCAACTGGAGCAGATCCGGGACCTGAAACCGGCGGGGGACGAGATCGAGGCGTACCTGCCGAAGATCACCGAGGTGCTCGGCGACCTGTCGCGCGAGGAACTGCTCCGGCGCTTCGCGCTGCGCGGGATCTCCCGTTTCCTCGACTACTACCGGGGCGCCGTCGACCTCAACGTGGAGCACCACCACGACCGGCCCGACCGCGGGGACCGGGGGGAGCGACCGGAGCGTCCCGGGCGCGGGCCGGGGCCGGACAGCGGTCCCGTGGGGGAGCCGATGGACGGCGACGTTCTCCGGCTGCGCGTGAACCTCGGCGCGCGCAACGGCCTGACCCCGCCGCTGCTGATCTCGGTGATCAACCGGGCGACGCCGGGACCGAAGCTGCGCGTGGGACGCATCCGGATCCTCGAACACGACAGTCTCTTCGAGGTTTCGGCGGACTCGGCGCGGATCCTCCTGCCGAACCTCAACGGGGGCGACTTCAACGGCCGCCGGGTGCGCGCGGTCGTGGATCACGGGCCGGCCCGGGCCGAGGCCCGCGGTCCCGGCCGTCCCGGCGGCTTCCGGAAGCGTCCCCACGGTCCGCCGCACCGGCATTGACCGGCGGAGACTCTGCAGGGGCGGGGGCTGCCGTCTTCCGCCACACCTCCAGCCGGCAGTCGAAACCGCCGAGGTCGACGGTCCGGCGGTAGGCCAGTGAAAGCGTGGGGTCGCGCGGCTCCAGTCGCAGGGGATTGGTGAACACCAACCGCCCCCCGGGCCTGAGGACGCGGGCAGCGGTGGCGAAGAAGTCCGTGAAGAAGGCGGTCGGATCGGCCAGCCGGATGCGCCGTCCCAGCGGCGGATTGGTGATCACGAGCGTCGCGCCGCCGGGCATCAGGCCGGGCACCCTGGCGGGCCGGCGGAAATCGCAGCCGGCCAGGGTGACCGGCACCCCGGTCTTCGCGGCCGCAAGGTTGGCCTGCGCGATGGCGAGGGCCTCCGCGCTGATGTCGCTGCCGAACAGGTGCCGCACGCCGCCCCGCAGCGCGCGTTCCACGAGTTCGAGCCCCGAGCCGCAGAACGGATCCCACACCACGTCGTCCGCCATCGTCCCGGCCAGCCGGGCCATGCAGGCGGCCAGGGGCGGGTGCGACGCGGCGGCGACGTCGTCCGTCCGGTAGAACATCCGCGGATCGGGGGAGAGGCGCGGCCGAAGTTCCACCGAGATGCCGCGGGCCGACTCGTGGAGGTCCACCGACCACAGGGCGCGGCGCGGGTCGTTGAGGATGTCGGGGCACATCGCGTACGCGAGGTTCGCCACGTTCTGCACGGCGGCCCGCTGGTGGCCCCGGTTGACGAAGTCGAGCCGGTAGCGCTGCGGGCCGTCGGTGAGCGTCCCCAGCAGGTCGCGCGAGCGCGGGGAGACGATCGCGGCCGCCACGGCGCGGGCCGCGCGCGCCGGGCCGGGCTCCTGTACGAGGCCGAGCACGAAGCCGGCGGTGCCGAAGCACCGCATCCGGAAGAGATCGGCCAGGGCGAACGGCGCGGCCGCCTCGAGCGCGACGCATCCGCCGCGCATGTCGAGGAGGCGGAACGGCGCGCCGGCGGCGATGGACTCCATCGCCTCCTCGCGCACCAGCTCCTCGAGGCCGCGGCGGCAGCGGAGATGGATGCGCAGTCCGTGGAAATCCCCGACGGGACGGTCCAGGCGCACGGCGCCCGGCTGTTCCTGCCGCGCCACGCGCGCCCGCACCTTCTGCTCGGTCTTCCCCGGCAGGGTCCGCGACCCGGCCAGGGCCTCCAGCGTGGCCGCGCCGCCGATCTTGTCCAGCGCCCGCCCGGCGAACGCCTTCTCCCGTTCGATCGTGCTGGCCTTCAGGAGCCCGATCACCTCCCGCTCGGCGTCCGGGCCGGCCCCGATCTTGGGCAGGGCGGCCATCGCGTAGCGGCGGATCTTCTCGGCCGGATCGTGCAGCAGCCCCACCAGCCATGCGCGCACGTCGGCCTTCTGCCGCGCGGTGCCGGTGCCGGCAAACGCAACGCCCACGGCCCGGATGACGGCCACGCCGGCCATGCGCTCGCGGGGGGAGGCCCGGTTGAACCGCGGAACCTCCTCGGTCCAGAGCTGCTCCGGCGCGAGCACGCGGAGCCGCCGGTAGAGATCCTTGTCGGACCTCACGCGCGCATCCCGGTTCCGCAACGGCCGCAGGATTTCGTTCTCATGGCACTCCGGGGGCCCGGCCGGCCCGCGGGCCCGCCGATCCCCGCCGGCTATACGCTGCGGGCCCGCCCGGCACAAGCGCAACCCGGAGAGGAGGAGCCATGCGGGATGAGCGGCAACCTCACTCCTTCACTCCCCCAGGGCAGACTCATCTTCCTCGAGGTAGCGGCGCCTTTCGGTCGGCGGGGCGCGGAGTCGCGGGTGGACGCAGGAGCCCTTGCGGTTGCGGGGGTGCGACGCGCACCAGGCCGGCCGGATCGCGCGGGATCCCGCCCCGCCTGCGGCGTTGCCGAAGGGGGCGCGGACACGAGTCCAGCGCCCCCTTCGTCGCCTTGCATTCGGTTCGGTCTGCCGCGTTCCCGGCCGGGCCCCTCGCGGGCTCGGGGCCACCTGGTGCGCGCCGCGGCAGCGCCTTCGCCTTGATTCGAGGATCGTTCGGCTGGGATCTCCCTTTCTCGGCGATGGAAGGGGAATCCTGAGGATCCCGCGCACACGGCCCGGTTTCGACAGGAACAAGGTGCGTCTGCCCTGTTCACTCCCCACTCCTCCCTTTGTCCCGGCGGGCCTTTGCGTCATACTGGTCCCCCATGGCCCTGCTGAGCCTGATCGACGCAACCCTGGGGTATGGCGGACACCCCCTCCTCGACGGCGTGGAATTCCACATCGAGCGCGGGGAGCGCATCTGCCTGCTCGGATCCAACGGCGCGGGGAAGAGCTCCATGCTGCGCGTCCTGGCGGGCGAGACCCCGCCCGACCGCGGGCAGGTCGTGTCCAGCCCCGGCCTGCGCATCGGCCGGCTTCCGCAGCAGGTGCCCACGCACCTGCGGGGGCGGGTGCTCGACATCGTCGCGCCGGGGGACGACGCGGCGCCGCACGGGCCCGGCGAGCTGGACGCGCGGCAGATGATCTCGCGCCTCAAGCTCGACGCGGAGGCCGACTTCGCCGCGCTGTCCGGCGGAACCCGCCGCCGCGTCCTGCTCGCCCGGACCCTGATGGGCCGGCCCGACCTCGTGCTGCTCGACGAGCCGACCAACCACCTCGACCTCGACTCCATCGCGTGGCTCGAGGAGTACCTCCTGCGCGCCTGCCGCACGTTCCTCTTCGTCACGCACGACCGCTCCTTCCTGCGCCGCCTCGCCACGCGCGTCGTCGAGCTCGACCGCGGACGGCTCATCGACTGGCGGTGCGACTACGACACGTTCCTCGTCCGGAAGGAGGAGGTCCTGCACGCGGAGGACCTTGCCTGGGAGGACCTCGACCGCCAGCTCAAGAAGGAGGAGGCCTGGCTCCGGCAGGGCGTGAAGGCGCGGCGCACGCGCAGCGTCGGACGGATCCACGCGCTGCAGGCCCTGCGCGCCGAGCGCCGGGCGCGGCGCGAACGGCAGGGCACCGTCTCCATGACGATCCAGGAGGCCGAGCGCGGGGGCCAGGTGGTCCTGAAGGCCGAGGGCGTCGCCTTCGGATTCGGCGGCCGGCCCCTGATCCGCGACTTCAACTTCCTGCTCTCCCGCGGCGACAAGGTCGGCATCCTGGGCCCCAACGGCTGCGGCAAGACCACGCTGCTCCGCCTGCTGCTCGAGGCGGGCGTCCCCGGCGGCCTCGCGCCGGACGCGGGCGCCATCGCGCACGGCACGAACCTGAAGATCGCCTACTCGGACCAGCTCCGCGGACCGCTGGACGGGGAGAAGACCCTCATCGAGACCATCGCCTCCGAGCGCGACTTCGTCGAGATCAACGGCGCGCGCCGGCACGTCATCGGCTACCTCCAGGACTTCCTCTTCGCCCCCGAGCGGGCGCGCCAGCGCGTGGCCACCCTCTCCGGCGGCGAATGCAACCGCCTGCTCCTCGCGCGCCTCTTCGTGCAGCCCTCCAACGTGCTGGTGCTCGACGAGCCCACCAACGACCTCGACCTCGACACGCTGGAGCTGCTGGAGGAGCAGATCGACGCCTACCGCGGCACCGTGCTGCTCGTCAGCCACGACCGCGCCTTCCTCAACAACGTCGTCACCGACGTTCTCGCCTTCGAAAAGCACCCCGGCGACCGGCCCGGCGGCTGGCTCGGCCCCGACGGCGGCTGGTACGTCAACGAGTACGTCGGCGGCCACGACGACTGGGCCGCGCAGCGCAAGCTCCCGCCCGCGCCTCCGGAGACGAAGCCCGCGCCCGCGCGCGAGCGGCCCCCGGCCCCGAAGCGAATGACGGAGAGGGAACGTCGCGAACTGGATGCGCTGCCCGGCCGCATCGAGGCGCTCGAGGCCGAGCAGCACCAGCTGCACGTGCGGCTGGCCGACCCCGCGCTCTACCGCGGCCCGCCCGAGGAGATCGCGCGGACGCGCCAACGGTCCGAGGATCTCGTCCCCGAAATCGAATCCTGCTACCGGCGCTGGGAGGAACTCGAAGCCCGGGCGACGGCCGCCGGCTAGGCGCCGGCCGCCGGGCGGGTCGGACGATGCCGTGGGCGGCGTAGCCGGGGCCGGGGATCCCCGCGAACCGGGTCGTCATCCCCCCGACTGCCGAAGGTACTCGGACTCGAGGCGGGTGCCGCGGGCGACGCCCAGGATCGGCACCGAGGCGTCGAGCAGGGCGCGCAGGACGATCGCGTTGACGGCGTCGGGCGTCGAGCGGTCCGCGTCGAACCGGCAGGTCAGCGTGCCCTCCTCCGCGTCGAAGACGAAGGAGGCGCCCGGCACGGCCGCCCCGAGCGCGTCCTCCGGCGGCAGGGCGCCCGTGCCGAGCGTGTAGACGAGGACGCCGCGGCTCCCGGTGATCGAGTCGATCGGGCCGGAACGGACCGTGCGCCCCTTCTCGACGAACGCGACGTGGTCGCAGAGCAGCTCGATCTCGTGGAGGTTGTGCGACGAGATGACGATCGTGCGGCGCCGGCGCTGGGCGACGATGAAATCGCGCATGGCCGCCACCTCGCGCGGGTCGAGGCCGCTCAGGGGCTCGTCGAGCAGCACCACCTCCGGCGCGCCGAGAAAACACTGCGCGATCATGATCCGCTTGCGCATGCCGTGCGACAGCGTGCGCGCCGGCGAGCGGGCGCGGTCGGTCAGGTGGACCTGCTCCAGCATCCGGTCCGCCTCGGCCAGGGCCGTGCGCGCGTCGAGCCCCTGCAGCCGCGCGTAGAACGCGAGGAGTTCGCGCGAGCGGCCCTCGCGCGGCAGCTCCGAGTCCTGCGGCAGCAGCGAGAACCGGCCGGCGTGGCGGTCGGGATCGAACGGGCCCTCGCCGAACAGGATCGCGGCGCCGGCGTCGGGCGTCGTCATGCCGCCGGCGATGGCCATCGCGGTCGTCTTGCCCGCGCCGTTGCTTCCGACGAGCCCCGTGATCGAGCCGGCCGGAACCGAAAGGTCGAGCCCGTCCAGCGCCCGGTTCCTTCCGAAGCGCTTGGCGACGCCGCGCCATTCCAGGGCCGTCTTCACAGGTCGCGCCTCCGGAACCACGCGTAGCCGCCGAGCAGGAAGACCCAGCCGAGCGTGACGAGGTGGACGACCGCCGGCACGAGCCGCGCCGGGTCCCACCGCCACAGGTCGAGCCGGTGCGCCTGGGGCGTCAGGACGGAGCCGAGGTGCCAGAGCTGGCGGAAGCCGGGGCCGTAGTAGTGGTCCGATGCCCACGACAGCACGCCGAGGACCAGCAGCCCGACCAGGCCGACCGCGGTCGCGCGGCCGGGCGCGCGCGTGAGGTGCGAAAGGCCCGTCGCAAGGCCGACGAACGCCGTCGAGAAGACCCACGCGCGTCCGGCGGCCAGCAGCATGCCGGTCGCGACCTCCGGCCCCTCGCTGGCGGCCATCCGGAAGCGCGCGATGAGCCACGCGCCGACGCCGCTCAGCACCAGCGCCATCCCCGCCAGCGCCGCCTGGCCGAGGAACTTGCCGGTGCTCCACGAAAGGCGCGAGGTCCGCAGCAGGGCGTAGCGCGCGGAGCCGGAGGCCAGCTCCTCCGCGATGCGCGGCGCCGAGATCAGGATCGCGAGGATCGGCGTGTAGAAGAAGGCGAGGCCGCCGTAGATCAGCACGATCGGCGGCGTGCCCATCAGGTCGTCGACGAGCGACTTGTCGCCCGCCGCCTGCGCGACCATCCGGCGGAACCGGTCGGATTTCCACATCGCGCTCGTCACCGTTCCGGCCTGGCCGGACGCCTCGAGCTGCAGCGCCTCGCTCAGCTCCCCCTCGATCTTCTGCAGCAGGCTGATCGACGAGTTGGTCGTCAGCACGCCCGCCGCGACGTAGAGCAGCAGCACGACGATCGCGCGGCGGCTGCGGAGCGCGTCCGCCAGCTCGTTGCGGAGCACGAGGAACGTCTGGCGCCAGAACCGGATCACGGCGCCCGCTCCCGTTCGGCGCGCCGGATATCGCCCTCGATGTCGATCAGGGGCTCGGCGACGGAGGGGTCGATGAAGTCGGCCATGTCGAACCGGCCGACGTCGCTCTCCCGCCAGGCCGGCAGCGTGCGGTCCATCTCGTCGTAGGTCATGACCACCGCGCCGGAGAGGTCGTTGATGATGCGCGCGCCGGACTCGGGGGTGATCTTCTTCCCGTCCTTCACCTCGCCGGCGAACGTGGAGAGGCGGTCCTTGAGGCGGAGGTTCATCGCCTGCGTGAGCACGTCGAACTGGGCGGCCTGCGCGGCGTCGAAGCCCGCCTTCGAGATGAAGTTGTTGCGGGCGATGTCCGACCGCATCCGCCAGGCGTCCATCCCGGCGTCGATGCGCTCGCGCATGGACCGGTCGTCGCCGGGGCGCGGCCGCATCTCCGCGAACGGGGGACGGCGGCGCGGCGGGCGGTTCGTGGAGTCGCCGTCCGCCGCCGCCACCGCGTTCGTCGTCGCGTTCGTCGACGCCGGCTTCGCGGTCTCGGGCTTCGGCGCCGGGGCCTGGTCCGGGATCCGCATGATCTGGGTCAGCTGCCCGAGCGTGCCCGCGCCCGAGGCGCGGGATTTCGCCTCCTTGCGGAGCTTCTCCGTCTCCTCGCGCAGCTGCTTGAGCTCGTTCTTCGCGGGCCACGCGCCCAGCGCCAGCCCGAGCAGCAGCGCCACCGGAATCCACGCCAGCGATTTCATGCGTCCCTGCCTTCCTCCACCGTGCGCAACCGGCGCATGCTATCCCACTTCACCCCCCGAAGCGACGACGATCCGGAACCTCACTTTCGTTGTAACGATCGTCACAATGCATGCAAGTCCGGAAGCTCGGGCCGGCGTATCTTCATTGCGGTAGGGGTGCCGGTGGGTCGGCGGGGCGCCGGGTCGCTGGCGGACGCAGGAGCCCTTGCGGTTGCGGGGGTGCGACGCGCACCAGGCCGGCCGGATCGCGCGGGATCCCGCCCCGCCTGCGGCGTTGCCGAAGGGGGCGCGGACACGAGTCCCGCCTTCGCCCCGCAGGGCGGGGCTCCGGCGTGGCGCGCCAGCCTCCGGCACGATGTGCGTTCCCGGCCGGGCCCCTCGCGGGCTCGGGGCCCCCTGGTGCGCGCCGCGGCAGCGCCTTCGCCTTGATTCGAGGATCGTTCGGCTGGGATCTCCCTTTCTCGGCGATGGAGGGGGAATCCTGAGGATTCCGCGCCAACGGCTTGATCTCGACAGGAACAAGATGCGTCTGCCCTGGACGGTATGCCCGGAGGGGGGCGGCGCGGCGCGCGCGCGGCGGGCCCGTGGGCGGTGCCGGTGCCGGGACGGCGCGCGATGGTGTACGATCGCGGCATGCCCGCGGTCTCGGTGCTGATGCCCTGCCTCAACGCGGAGGCGACGCTCGGGGAGGCCCTCGAGAGCCTCGCCGCGCAGACGCTCGCCGATGTCGAGGTCGTCGCGGTCGACGACGGGTCGACCGACGCGACGGCGGCGATCCTCGCGGCCCGCGCCGCCGCCGACCCGCGGGTCCGGGTGCTCCGGCGCGCCCGCCGCGGGGGCATCGTCGCCGCGCTGAACGAGGGGCTCGCCGCGTGCCGCGCCCCGCTCGTCGCGCGCATGGACGCGGACGACATCGCGCACCCGGAGCGCCTCGCGCGGCAGGCAGCCCACCTCGATGCGCACCCGGAGACCGCGCTCGTGGCCTGCCGCGTCGAGGCGTTCCCGGCGGAGGCGGTTCGCGAGGGGCTGGCCCTCTACCTCGACTGGATGAACGGGCTGCTGACCGACGCCGACCTCCGCCGCGAGATGTTCGTCGAGAGCCCGCTGCCGCACCCCGGGGTCGTGATCCGCCGTCCGTGGCTCGACCGGGTCGGCGGCTACCGGGACATGGGCTGGGCGGAGGACTACGACCTGTGGCTGCGCCTGATGCTCGCCGGCGCGCGCTTCGCGAAACTGCCCGAGACGCTTCTGCGCTGGCGCGAGCGGCCGGACCGGCTGACCCGTTCGGATCCCCGCTACGCGCCCGAGAGCTTTCGCCGCGCGAAGGCGCACTTCCTCGCGGCCGGTCCGCTGCGCGGGCGCGATGCGCTCTACATCTGGGGCGCGGGCGATCTCGGCCCGAAGATCGCGCGGCACCTGGAGGAGGAGGGGATCGTCCCGGAGGCGTTCGTCGACATCGATCCCCTCAAGATCGGCCGCACCCGGCGCGGGCGGCCCGTCGTCGCGCCCGCGGCGCTGGCGGGCCGGCTCGCGGGTCATGCGTCGCCGGCCCTCCTGGCGGCGGTCGGCTCGCGCGGGGCGAGGGAGATCGTCCGCCGCCGCATCGCCGGATCCGCGCCGGGCCTCGTCGAGGGCCGCGACTGGTGGGCGGTCGCGTGATCAGACCCTGAACAGGGCGCCCATGCGCCGCCCGAGCAGGAGGCTCGCGCCGACGATGGTCACGGCGAGGAAGGCCATCGCCCAGACGCCGAGCGCGGCCGCGAGGTGCGGCCCGGTGCCAAGGAGCGAGAAGAGTTCGTAGATCGTCTTCGTGATCGGATAGAAGTCCATCCGCTGCGCGAGCATCAGGCTGTCCGACACCTCCAGCATGCTGAAGGCGAAGGTCAGCAGCCCGCCCGCGACGAGGTTGGCCGAGATCAGCGGCAGCGTGATGCGGCGCAGCGTCGCGCCCGGCGGCGCGCCGAGGTTCGCGGCGGCCTCCTCGAAGACCGGCGCGGTCTGCTGCAGGCCCGCGACCGCGGAGCGGACCATGTAGGGCAGCCGCCGCACCGCGTAGGCGATCACGAGGAAGAGCGTCGGGTTGGTCCGGATGTCGAGCAGGTGCTGCCAGAACGGGCTCTCGCGGACCCATCCGGCGTTGCCGAGGCGCGTGCTGAGCGCGAGGTAGCCGAACGCCATCACGAGGCCCGGCACGGCGAGCGGCAGCGTGGCGAGGGCGTCCAGCCAGCCGCGTCCGCGCAGGTCGCTGCGCACGACGACCACCGCGATCGCGATGCCGACGACGAGGTCGAAGACCACCGCGAGCGACGCGTAGACGAGGCTGTTGCGGATGCTCCCGACCGTCAGCGGGTGCCCCAGGGCCTCGGTGAAGTGCGCCGCGGTCAGGGTCTCCGGCACGACGCTGCGGTACCAGGCGCCCGGCGCGGCGAGGCTGGTCAGGATCACGCCGAGATGCGGCAGCAGGGCCAGCGCGATCACGACCGCGAACGGCAGCAGCACGAGCGCGCCGCGCAGCCCGCCGACGCGCACCGTCGCCGCCGCGGTCGCCGCCTTGCTCTGCATCGCGTGCGCCCGCCGGCCGAAGAGCCCCCGCGCCAGGCCGTAGATCGCCAGGCACGTCACGAGCATCACGAAGACCAGCGCGTACGGGAACGGGTTCGAGCCGACCTCCTTGAGCGCGTCGTAGACCTGCACCGGCGCGCAGCGCGTGACGTTGAGCATCAGCGGCGTGCCGAGTTCCGTGAAGCTCCAGATGAACACGATCGCGCCGCCCGCGAAGACGCCGGGCAGGATCAGGGGCCCGGTGATGCGCCGGAACTTGCGGAAGCCCGTGCATCCGAGGTTCTCCGCGGCCTCCTCCATCGCGGGGTCGACGTTCGCGAGCGCCGCCGCGACGTTGAGGTAGAGCACCGGGTAGAGCGAGAGCGCCTGCAGCAGCACGACGCCCAGCGTGCGGCCCCGCGCCAGCCAGTCCACCGGCCCGAGCCCCAGCAGCGCGTTCAGCGAGCCCTGGACCCCGAAGACCTGCTGGATGCCGATCGCGCCGACGAACGGCGGCAGGATCATCGGCACGAGCAGCAGCGCGCCCGCCGCGCGTTTGCCGGGGAAGTCGAAGCGGTTGGCCATCCACGCCAGCGGGATCGCGATCGCCGCCGCCAGCGTCGTGGTGCCGAGCGCGATGCCGAGGCTGTTGCGGAGGCCCTCGGCGTAGACCGGGTTTCGGAAGACGCCCGCCAGGTGGGCCAGCGTGAAGCGGCCGCCCGAGAAGAAGCCGCCGCTCACCACCATGCCGAGCGGAAGCAGGAACAGCACGACGAGCAGCGTCGCGCACACGGCGAACAGGACTCCGGCCAGTTTTCGGTCCACCGATCCCCCGGCGTCGATCGTCCAAGGATTGGAAGCCCGGCCCGCCCGGCCTTCCAAGGGTTGGAAACCCGCACGGTGGTACCACGCCGCGCCCGCCGCGGCGAGAGGGAAGGGCGGGGATCCGTTCACAGGTTCGCAGGTGTTGGATGTTGGGCGTTGGTTGTTGGATGTTGAGTCCGAACTTCGGCGTTCGATGTTCGATGTTGGATGTTCGGCGTTCATCGCTCTCTGTTCGCTTGCCACGCGCCGCCGGCCGAACCATCATGCGGCCATGAACACCCTGCGCCTCGCTGGACTGACGGTCCTGGCCTCCGGCCTGCTCTCGACCGCGGCGGACCGGCCGAACATCGTGCTGATCTACGCCGACGATCTCGGCTACGGCGACGTCGGCTGTTACGGCGCGACGCGCGTGAAGACGCCGAACATCGACCGCCTCGCCGCCGAGGGCCTGCGCTTCACCGACGGCCACTGCGGCTCCGCCACCTGCACCCCCTCGCGGTACGCGATGATGACCGGCGAGTACGCCTGGCGCCGCAAGGGAACCGGCATCCTCACCGGCAGCGCGGGCGCGATCATCGAGCCGGGCCGCACCACCGTGGCCTCGGTGCTGAAGAAGGCCGGGTACACGACCGCCGTGGTCGGCAAGTGGCACCTCGGGCTGGGGGCGGGCGACCTCGATTGGAACAAGGACATCAAGCCGGGGCCGCTCGAGATCGGCTTCGACCACTGCTTCCTGATCCCGGCGACCGGCGACCGCGTGCCCTGCGTCTACGTCGAGGACCACCGCGTCGTCGGGCTCGACCCGGCCGACCCCATCCAGGTCGGCTACGGGACGCCGGTCGGCAACGAGCCCACCGGGAAGGACCGGCCGGACCTCCTCAAGATGCACCCGAGCCACGGGCACGACCAGACGATCGTCAACGGCATCAGCCGCATCGGCACGATGAGCGGCGGCAGGGCCGCGCGCTGGGTGGACGAGGACATGGCCGACGTCATCACGGGGAAGGCCGTCGCCTTCATCGAGAAGAACCGCGCGGGCCCCTTCTTCCTCTTCTTCTCGACCCACGACATCCACGTCCCGCGCGTTCCCCATCCCCGCTACGTCGGCGCGACCCCGATGGGGCCGCGGGGCGACGTCATCGCCCAGTTCGACGGATGCACCGGCGCGATCCTCGGCGTCCTCGACCGCCTGGGGCTGGCGACGAACACGATCGTCATCCTCAGCAGCGACAACGGGCCGGTCGTCGACGACGGCTACCGCGACCAGGCCGTGGAGAAACTCGGGGACCACCGCCCCGCCGGCCCGCTGCGCGGCGGCAAGTACAGCGCCTTCGAGGGCGGCACCCGCGTCCCCTTCATCCTCCGCTGGCCCGCCCGCGTGAAGCCGGGCGTCTCGGATGCCCTCGTCTCGCAGGTCGACTTCCTCGCCTCCTTCGCCGCCCTGACCGGGCGGACGCTGGCCGCGGAGGACGCGCCGGACAGCCTCGACACCCTGGCCGCCTTCCTGGGCGAGTCGAAGACCGGCCGCGACCACGTCGTCGAGCAGGCCAACGTGCTGTCGCTGCGCGAAGGACAGGCCAAGTACATCGAGCCCGGGAAGGGTCCCCGGAAGAACCTCAACACCAACACGGAAATGGGCGCGGATCCGCAGGGGCTCCTGTTCGACCTCGCGGCGGATCCGGCGGAGCAGGAGAACCGCATCGCCCGGGATCCCGACCGCGCCCACGCCATGCAGGAGCGCCTCCGGACGCTGCGCGAGGCGGGGCGCACGCGGCCCTGACCGGCCTCCGCTCGCCCGCCCGCCCGGCCGGATCCCGCCGGAGGAGGGACGCCGACGCTCGCGGATTGTGTCCGCGGGACTTGCGGGTACACTGGGGCAGCCGGGGAAGAGCGTGATCACGATCGTCGAGTTCGACTTTGCGACCAAGTGCGACCGGGAGATCGGTCTCGCGGAGGTCGCGGCCGCGCGGGCGGCGGGGCGCTTCTGCTGGCTCGATGCCGCCGCGCCGACGGAGGCGGAGATCGCGGATCTCTTCGCCGCCCTGCCGGTCAACGACGACGTCCGCGCCGAGGTGCTCGGCCCCGACCGCGAGGGCCGCATCGACGTCTACGACGACGCGATTCACGTCTCCCTGACCGAGGTCCGGGTGCACGAACGCGAGGTGCAGACCGCGCACGTCGACATCGTCGTCGGCGCCGGCTGCCTGCTGACCTTCCACCGGAAGGAGGCCGAGTTCCTCAAGCGCATGCGCCGGACCTACCGGGAGGACTTCGTCCAGTTCAGCCGCTCGCACGGCTTCCTGCTCTACGAGCTCGGCGACCACCTTCTCGACCAGCACCGTCGCGCGCTGCAGGCGGCGACCGGCGCGGTCGAGGACGTGCAGATGCGGCTCTTCGGCGCGGTGGACGACGGCATCTTCAAGGAGGTCGCCCTCCTCGCCTCCGATCTCAACAGCCTGCGGCGCGTTCTTCTCGGCACCCGCGAGGTCCTCCACGAGATCGCCGCCCGCCGCTCGCCGTTCATCCCCGAAAGCACCCAGCCGTTCCTCGACCGCATGGCCGGCACGACCGAGCGGCTGGTGGCCGACGCGAACGCCGCGCGGGAGCTGCTCCACGAGACGCTGAATCTCTACCTCGGCATGGTCAGCCACAAGACGAACCGCATCGTCAACCGGCTCACCATCCTCAGCATGGTCTTCCTGCCGCTGACCTTCCTGTGCGGGGTCTACGGCATGAACTTCGAGCGCATGCCGGAGCTGGCCTGGCCGCACGGCTACGCGGTGTTCTGGTTCGTGGCCGTGGCGCTGGCCGTGACCCTGCTGGCCGTCATGCGGCGGGCGCGGTGGATCTGACGGCCGCCGCGGCGTGGTTCGGAACAAGCATCCGGCGGCGGACGCCGGGAAAGGAAGCGGACGATGAAGACGATTCGCACGATGATGACGATCGCGGCCGTGGCGGCCGCCGCGCACGCGGAGGTCTCGCCCGACGAGCTGATCCGGGCGGTGGACCAGATGAGCCCGGAGCAGGCCCACAGTCTCCAGCGCACGCTGGAGGCCAAGCTCTGGAAGCCGGTTCCCGGCGGGTTCTTCCACCGGCTCGCCATCGACCTGAACGCGTCCCTTTCGGTCATCGACGGGGTCGGGATCGGGGCCCTGTCGCTGTCCGGCGGGGGGCTGGACATGGACGTGGTGACCGGCGGGGACGTCGGGCTGCTCTGGCGCGTCGCCGGCGACCGCCTGCGCATCGGGCTCCGCATGGATTCCTGGTCGGTGAGGGACGCGGACCTGGGCGAGGGCGGCTACTCGCGCGCGGACCTCTCCGGGAGCGGCCTCGGGCTGGCGGTGAACTACCAGTGGGTCCGGGCGAAGTCGTGGCTGCTGTGGACCGAGGTCGTGCCGACCTCGGCCGGCGTCGCGCTCGAGACCGTCGACACGCCCCGCGGCGCGGCCACGACGCTGCGCGAGTTCGACGGAACCTACGGCGCGGTCGACGTCCGGGCCGGCGTCGCGCTGCGGTTCAACCCGGCGTTGTCGTTTCTTCTGTCCGGCGGCTACCGCTTCGCCGAGTCGATCGATCTCGAGGAGGGCGGCTGCGAGAGCCCCGTCGAGTTCGACGCCAGCGGCTTCACCGGCCGGATCGGCCTCGGCATCAACTTCTGACCGCGCGGCGGCCGCCGGTCAGCCGGCGGCCGATTCCCGCTCGAAGGCGGCGTAGGCGCGGACCCGCGCCTCGTACACGGGCGCGACGCCCGGGGCCGGATCGACGCGCGACGCGGCGACCGGCTCGGCGAGGCCGCGGACGACGTCCGGCCACGGGACCGGCGCGCCGGCGGCGGCGCTCCAGCCGTGGAAGGCCCGCAGCGCGGCGCCGAGCGCGGCGCTGGCGGTCGTCTCGAAGCGGAAGACCGGGCAGCCGTGGACGTCGGCCATCACCTGGAGGATCTCGCGGTTCGCCGACGCGCCGCCGGTCGCGTAGATGCGGCCCGGCCGGACGCCCATCCAGCCGGTGTGGATGCGCATCGACATCATCTGGGCCTCGACGACGGCGCGGCAGCGGGCGCGGTCGGTCTCCGCCAGCCCGCGGACCCGCACGCCGGGCGTCAGCACGCGCGGCGTGATCTCCGGCTCGAACCACGGCAGGAGGAGGCTCTTCCCGTCCAGCCCCGGCGGCGTGTCGCGGATCGCGGCGGCGAAGCCGGCCCAGTCGAGGCCGAGCGCGTCGCGGACGCGTTCGCGGGCGAGGGAGCCGTTCTTGAAGCAGACGAGCGACATGTAGCCGCCGGCGGGCGAGCCGAACACGTGGCCCTCGCCCTCGGCCGAGACGCGGCAGGCGGGCATGGTCCCGAAGTACGTGTCGCTCGTGCCGAGGCTGATCGCGACCATGCCCGGCTCGACGAGGCCGAGGCCGACGACGCTGCACGGGTTGTCGCCCGAGCCCGCGAGCACGAGGGCCTTCGGGCTGAGGCCGTGGCGGCGGACGAAGTAGGGGGCGACCGGGCCGACGACCGACCACGAGTCCGCGATCGGCGGCAGTTTCGCGTCGAGGCCCGGCGCGGTCGCGGCCAGCGCGCCCGGGTGCCACCGCTTCGAGGCGATGTCCATCAGGTTCATCCCGGCGCCGTCGCCGGGATCGATCGGGGCGATGCGTCCGGCGAGGATCGACGGTACGAACGACGACACCAGCGCGATGTGCGCGGTCCGCGCGTAGGCGGTCGGCTCGGTCTTGAAGAACTTGCGGATCTGGGGGCCGGTGAAGCGCTCGAAGGCGGCCGAGCCGGTCGCCTGAGCGAGCGCGGCGGGCCCGCCCATGGCCCGCGTGATCTCGGCGCATTCGGCGGAGGTCGAGGAGTCCATCCAGATCGGCGCGGTGGCGCGGGCGAGGATGCCCGACAGGCTGTCCGCGAGCCCCTTCGCCGGATCCGGCGCCGCCAGCGCCGCGGGGGCCGATGCATTGAGGTAGACCGAGCCGTGCTGCTGGCCGGACACGGCGACGGCCAGGATCGAGGCGACGTCGACGCCCTCCCTTGGGAGCCGTTCGAGGATGCGGTCGAGGGCGGCGGCCCACATCAGCGGCGGGGCGTGGACGACGGTGGGGTCGTCGCCGCGCAGCACGCCGTTGCGCGTGCCGTAGGCGGGGAGGGTGGCGTCGAAGGCGAGCGAAACCTCCGCGACGGTCGTCCGCGCGTCGGCGTCGATGACCACCGCCGTCAGGCTCTGCGTGCTCGAATCCAGACCGAGGAACAACCGTGCCATGACTCCCGTCCTTTCCGCAGCATGCGCGGATTCTGGTAGCACGGGCGGCGGCGCCGGTCAACGCGGCGGCGGAACGCGTTTGAAATCCGGGCCGGCTTCCGGTAGAACCGGCGGGCTGCCGAGCCTCGGGTCGGCGGCGGACAGGATTCGGAGGACGGCATGAAGACGGCATTGGTCTGCGGGGCGGGCGGGTTCATCGGCCACCACCTGGTGAAGCGGCTGAAGAAGGAGGGCTACTGGGTCCGCGGGGCGGACATCAAGCGGCCCGAGTTCTCCAAGAGCGCGGCCGACGAGTTCCGCGTTCTCGACCTTCGCGAGGCGAAGAACTGCGTCAAGGCCGTCACGCTGGCCAACGGGCAGGTCGTCGACGAGGTCTACCAGCTCGCCGCGGACATGGGCGGCATGGGCTTCATCCACTCGGCCGAGTGCGAGATCATGCACAACAGCGTGCTGATCAACGTCCACATGACCCACGCCGCCGGGACGCTCGGCGTGAAGCGATACTTCTTCTCGTCCTCGGCGTGCGTCTACCGCGACATGAAGATCGGCGAGCCGGAAATGACCGAGGCCGGCGCCTATCCCGCGCAGCCGGACAACGAGTACGGCTGGGAGAAGCTCTACTCCGAGCGGATGGCGATGGCCTTCGGCCGCAAGTACGGCATGGCCGTGCGCCTGGCCCGCTTCCAGAACTGCTACGGGCCCGAGGGAACGTGGCGCGGCGGCCGCGAGAAGGCGCCGGCGGCGATGTGCCGCAAGGTCGCGGGCGTGCCGGACGGCGGCGAGATCGAGATCTGGGGCGACGGCACCGCCGTGCGGTCCTACACCTACGTCGACGACATGGTCGACGGCATCTTCCGCCTGATGCACTCGGACCTCGAGGACGCCGTCAACATCGGCTGCCCGCAGTACGTCAACGTGCGCGAGCTGGTCGAGACCGTCGCCGCGGTCGCCGGCAGGAAGATCCGCATCAAGAGCATCCCGGGGCCGGTCGGCGTCATGTCGCGCAACTTCAGCAACGGCCGCATCGAGACCACCGGCTGGCGCTCGCAGTTCGACCTGCGCAAGGGGATCGAACTGACGTACCCCTGGATCGCGGAGCAGTGCCGCAAGGCCGGACTCGCCCCGGGCTGATCCGGAAGCGGGACGCCGGGAGTCGGGGGGCGCGGGATACCGCGTGCCGGGTGGAGGATCCGGAGCCGTTCCGCGGCGTGGCGTCCCGCCGTTCCCTCGGGTAGACTGCGCGCATGCGGATCGCCGTCATTTCCGACCTGCACGCCAACCTGCAGGCCTGGCGGGCCGCGCTGCGCGACATGGTCGGGGCGGGGGCGGATTCCATCGTCTGCCTCGGCGATGTCGTCGGCTACGGCCCCGAGCCGCGGGCGGTGCTCGACGGCCTGCGCGAGGCGACCGACAACATCGTCATGGGCAACCACGAGGCCGCGGTCGCCGGCCGGATGGACCTGTCCGAGTTCGCCGACACCGCGCGGCGGCTGATCGAGTGGACGCGCGGACAGCTCGACGACGAGGCCGTCCGCTTCCTCGGCGCCCTCCCCCCCGGCATCGCGGGGCACGGTGCGCTGTTCGTCCATGCCGAGGCGGCCGACCCCATGCGCTTCGAGTATGTCGAGGACGCGGCCTCCGCGCGCGCCAATCTCGAGGGCCGTGCCGAGTCGCTGGTGTTCGCGGGCCACACGCATCTGGCCGGCGTGTTCGTCATGGACCCGGCGGGAACCGAGGTCGTCCACGGCCTCCCGCCCCTCCTGAGGATCCGCCCCGGGATGCGCTACTTCGTCAACGTGGGCTCGGCCGGGGAACCCCGCGACCTCGATCCGCGCGGCGCCTACGCGCTGTTCGACGATGAACGAGGCACGGTCGAGTTCCGGCGGTTCGAGTTCGACATCGCGGGCTACCGGAATGCCCTGGCAAGGACGGGGCTCGACTACGAGCCCTTCTTCCTCGCCGCCCACCGGCGGCGCGAATTCCTGGCCGGCGCGGGCGCGGCCGAGACCGGCCCGTTGGCCGTCGGCGCGGCCGTCGCCCCGCGGGCGCTGGCGGGCAGCCGGATCCTGCGGCCTCTCGCGGAATCGCCGGCTGCGGCGACGGCGCCTCTCCAGACCGGGAACCGGATTCTCGCGCTTCCGCCGGATCTGGCCGAGGCCTCGCACAAGGCCATCGCGACCGCCCGTCGACAACAATACCGAAGGGCTCTCGCGCGCGCCGCCTTGGTCCTCCTCTTCCTGGGCTTCTCGGGCCTCGCCGCCTGGCAGTACCGTCGCTCCTTACCACCGGGCGCGCCCCCAGCCGCGGCCCCCGCCAGCTTCTCGATGGGGACAGAGATGCTGTCCGCAACGGGTTCAGCATCCCAGGCCGGCCTGCAACACGTTCTTCCTCAGAACGAAACAAGCCTCACCAATCAGCCCGGCGCGATGGGGACAGAGACGAAGCTGGCGGGATCGGGGACGACGTCCACCCCGGCCGTGGCGATGGGGACAGAGAAGCAGGAGACGCCCGAACCGCCACCCCAGCCTTCTCCGACCACCACCGTGGCCGCATCTCTGTCCCCAGCGATGCCGGGTGGGGACAGAGAACCTCAGGCAGGCCGCGTGCGATCTCTGTCCCCGGAGAATCCGGGTGGGGACAGAGATGCAGCCATGAGTTCTGTGTCCCCGCCGATGTCCCCGCCGAACCAGGATGCCGATGGCGTGCAAAAAACTGCGGGGCAAGTGGATGGGGATTACGCCTTCCGGGCCATGGAGCCGGCGCCCGCGCCGGGACCGGTCATACCGGCGCTCTCCCGGCCGCCGTCGTACAAGCTGGCGAGGTCCTCGGCCTCGCGGGTTCCGCCCGGGGCGAACCGGCAGGCGGGGGGCTTGCAGACGATGGGCGGAGACCGATCGCAGGCGGGCCTGTCCCTTCTCCCATCGCCTCTCCCGTCGCCTGCGGCGGCCGCAGCCGCGCGCGGGACGGTCTGGCTGGTCTGCTTCGGCCGCAGCGATCCATTCCTGGCGCCGGGGGGCGTCGTTTGGAACGACATGGCGGATGCCTTCGTGCCGCCCGCGTCTGCGAAGCGCGCCTGGAAGGACGCCGGCGGGCGGCGCGAGATCGAGGCGACCGTCGTCTCCGTCGAAGGACCGCTCGTCGCCACGCGGGGCGGTGTCGCGGGGCAGCGGCTCGTGATGTTCGGCCACATCGTTCCCGACGACGCCACCGATGGAGCATGGGCGGCGGACGGGAACCCCGCATCGCTCGGCATCCGGCTGGCGGGGCTCCGGCCCGATGCGCGGTACGTGATCCACGTGTTTGCGGGCGGCAACACCACCAAGGGGGGCCGCGTCGAGGAGTGGTCCGTCGAGGGCGCGCCCGGTCCGGCCGGGCGCCACTGGTCGACCGGAACGGACGGGGCCGAACTGACGTCGCCGCTCGTCCCGACGGCGGAGGGCACGCTGACGCTCGCCTTCCGGTTCGCGGCGGGGTATGGATCCTCGGGCATCAACACGCTGGGCATCTGCGAGGTGCCCGCGAAAGGGGAGGACGGGCGATGAAGGGTCGGATCGAGAACGTTCGCGGGTCCGCGGTCCGCGCGGGAGCCGCCATCCTGGTGTTCGCCACGGCCGCCGCGGCCCTCGCGGCGGATGTCGTCCAGCCGCCGCCGGGCGGATGGAAGCCGAAGGACATGAACCGCCCGCGTCCGCCGGTGCGCGACCCCGGCCCGCCCTCGGCGAAGGAGTTCGCCCCGCCGCCCGCCGGGGCCGTCGTGCTCTTCGACGGGAAGGACCTCTCCGCCTGGGAGCGGAAGCCCTCGGCCAAGGACGCCGACCAGTCCCCCGCGCCGAAGTGGAAGGTCGTCGACGGGTACACGGAAATCGTTCCGAAGAGCGGCGGCATCTCCACGAAGGAGACGTTCGGCGACTGCCTCATCCACCTCGAATGGGCCACGCCCGCCGAGGTGAAGGGCAACGGCCAGGGCCGCGGCAACAGCGGCGTCTACCTGCCCGGCCAGCACGAGGTGCAGGTGCTCGACTCGTTCGGCAACGACACCTATCCCGACGGCCAGGCCGCCTCGATCTACGCCCGGCACCCGCCGACGGCCAACGTCTGCCGCAAGCCGGGCGAGTGGCAGAGCTACGACATCACCGTCGAGCAGCCGCGCGCCGGCAAGGACGGCCAGCCCGGCAGCCCGCGCCGCGTCACGGTGGTCCACAACGGCGTCCTCGTGCAGGACCGCGTCGATCTCGGCCCCGGCGGCCCCGCCTCGGGCGTGCTGTTCCTGCAGGATCACGGGAACCCGGTCCGCTTCCGGAACATCTGGATCCGGAAGCTGTCCGCGCCCCCGCCGCCCTAGGGCAACCATGGTCGTTGCCCGCCCCGCCTATCCCGAGGCGCTGGAGTCCGCCTGGCTCCGGCTGGCGATGGAGGCCCTCGCCGTGCGCGACACGGAGGCGCTGTGCGCGCGCCTCGAGCCCTCCGTCGCCCGGCTGAGCGACCTCTTCACCACCGAGCGCGCCGCCGGGTTCGGCCGCTACGCCGACACGCCCGAGCTGCTGGCGGCCTACGGCCTCTTCTTCTTCCCGCAGACCTTCGTGCGAACCGCGTTCGCGCTTGCCGAGTGCGCTGCGCGAGCGCCGGAGGCGCTCGGGGCCGCCCCCGGAAGCCCGTTCCTCGTCGCGGACCTCGGCGCCGGGACGGGGGCCGCCGGGCTTGCGGCCGCCGCGTTCGCCGCGGACGCCGGCCGCCCCGTGCGCCTCGCGGCGTGCGACCAGTCCGGCGCCAGCCTCGACATCCTCCGGCGGCTCGCCCCGGCCCTCGCGGGCGGCGGTCCCGCGCCGGAGGTCGCGACGGCGATCGCCGACGCGCGCGGCTGGATGCCGCCCGCCGGGTGCGACCTGGTCGTCGCCAGCTTTGCGCTCAACGAGTTCTTCGAGGACCGCCCCGACGCCGAGGCCGCCGCATGGATCGCCCGCGCGATGGAATCGCTGCGGCCCGGCGGCCTGCTGCTCCTGATCGAGCCGGCGACCCAGGCCTGCGCGAACCGGCTCGGCCGCCTGCGCGACCGGATGGCCGCCGGGGGCGCCGCGCGGATCGTCGCGCCCTGCCCGCACATGCTTCCCTGTCCCCTGCTGGCGCGCGGCGGCGAGCCGTGGTGCCACGAGGTCCGCCGCTGGCGCGTGCCGGATGCCGCCGCGTACATCAACCGCCGCCTCCACCGCGAGCTCCAGTCGCTCAAGTTCAGCTTCCTCGCCCTGCAGCGCGCCCCGCCGCCCGAAGCGGCGGCGGACGACCCGGGCCGCGGCCGGCTGATCGCCCCGCTGCGCGAGACCGGCGGCCGCATCCTGTCGGCCCTGTGCGGCGGCGACGGCGCCGCGCTTTCCTGTGAGACCCTCACGCGCCACATGAACAAGGCGGACGTGAAGGCCGTCGTGCGGACCTGGGAGCGGGGCGACCTCGTCCGCCTCGGCGCCCCGGCCGTCATCGGCGCCGGCCGCATCCTCCGCGGCGCCCCGCTCGATCGGGAGTTCGGCTTCGAAGTGTAACATTAATGGATGCGACCGCATCAGATAATGTTACACCTGCGGCCGGCGAGGCCTTGAAAGAGCCCGGATTGCGCTCTCCGGCGATCGCCGGAACGCGGCCCAAGTGTAACATTAGTCGATGCGACCGCATCCGATAATGTTACACCTGTCGACCGGGCGGAGGGGGAGGAGGTCGTGGAGGGGATGGAATCTGCGGTCTCCCGGCGGGCGCGATGCCGCGCGTTCGGCGAACCCCGCCGGTGCTTCGACGGTCGACGGGCGCCCCGAAGGGTCAGGGGCGGAGGCGCGATGGGGAGGCGATCGCCACGCCGACTTTCCGCGTGCGCAGGGGGCGGACGGACGGTAGCATGCCGACCGGATGATCACGCTTCTCGACGGCACCCTGGAGGCCAAGGACCCGACCCGCGCGGTCGTCGTCTGCGGCGGCGTCGGCTACGAGGTCCACATCCCGCTCAGCAGCTTCGACCGGCTCCCCGCGCCCGGCGGGCGATGCCGCGTGCTGACCCATCACCACGTCTGGGCCGACGGCCAGGCCCTCTACGGTTTCGCAACCGAGGGCGAACGCCGCATGTTCCGCCTGCTCCTCGACGTCAGCGGCATCGGCCCGAAGACGGCGCTCAGCGCCCTGAGCGGCCTTTCCTCGCGCGACCTGACCGCCGCGATCGTAGGCGGGGACGTGAAGCGGCTCTCGTCGATCTCCGGCATCGGGAAGAAGACGGCGGAGCGCATCGTGCTCGAACTGCGCGACAAGATCACCGACGGCGAGGCGATGGAGGCCATCGCGGGCGCGATCGAACCGGGTCCCGACGCCCACAAGCGGCGCGACGCCGCGCTCGCGCTCGTGTCGCTGGGCTACAAGCAGTCCGAGGCGCAGAAGATGGTCGCCGCGATCTCCGCCGAGGACGCCGCCGCGGCCTCGGTCGAGGATCTCGTCCGCCGCGCCCTCACCGGGCACTGACCCGTCCGCCGCCTACGCGGGCGCCCGTCCGCCGCGGCGCTTTCCCGGCCGGCCCGTCGGCGCCGGCTCCCCGAGCGGGAAGATGTCGAGCGATCCCTCCCACGCGGCGAGGCGTCCGGCGAGGTCGCGCACGACATCCGCCTTCGCCGCCTCCGGCGCGAGGTTCCTCATCTCCCCGGGATCGGCGCGCATGTCGAAGAGTTGCGTGACCGGATCGTCCGCGTAGGCGACGTACTTGTACTCCGGCGTGCGGACCATGCGGCCGGTGCGGAACGTCTCCGACACGAGGAACTCGCGCCACGGCGCGGTATCGCGACCCTCGAGCAGCGGCCGCAGGCTCATCCCGCGCGCCTTCGGCAGCCCGTCGATCCCGGCGAGGTCGCACAGCGTCGGGGCGACGTCGAGGCCCGAGACCAGGTGCCGCTCGTCGCGCCGCCCGGCCTGCAGGCGCCCGGGCCACGCGGCGATGAAGGGCACGCGCGCGGCCTCGTCGTAGAGGAACATCTTCGAGGTCAGCCCGTGCCGCGCAAGCCCGTCGCCGTGGTCCGCCGTCAGGATCACCAGCGTGTTCTCCGCGAGCCCCGCGTCCTCCAGCGCATCCAGCACGCGGCCGATCTCGGCGTCGGCCATCTCGACCATGCGGTAGTAGTTCCACAGGTACCAGCGCCAGTGCTCCGCGGACCACGCGCCGCGGGCCTTCTTCTCCTCGTGGCGGCGTTTGAGCAACTCGGGCTCGTTCGGATCGTAGCCGTGGTTCGGCGGAAGTGGCGGAAGGTCCGCCGGGATGGCGCCGAGACGCGTGAGCGGCGTGCCGGCACGGTGCTCGAAAACCCAGTAGCAGCAGTCGTGCGGCTGCAGGAAGCCGAGGTTCAGGAAGAACGGCTTTCCGCCGGCCTTGCGCGAGCGCAGGAAGCCCTCGGCGGCGCGCGAAACGGCCATGTCCGTCACCTCGCCGACCCCCGAGCCCGGCGTCAGCACGCGGAAGCTCTGCGTGAACGCCCGCCCCGTGACGTGCCATTTGCCGGCGTAGACGGAATCGTAGCCGCGGGCGGACATCCACTGGCCCATGTCCGGCATGTCGGGCGCGATCGGCCAGGCGTCGTTCATGATCACGCCGTTCTCGGACGACGCGCGGCCGGTGTACCAGCACGTCCGCGCCGGACAGCAGACCGGGTTGGCCGAGTAGGACAGGCTGAAGGAGGTGCCCGCCGCGGCGAGACGGTCCATCGCCGGCGTGCGGACGTGCCCGCAGCCGAAGGCCGAGACCGCCTCCCAGTGCTGCTGGTCGGTGTGCATGAAGAGCAGGTTCGGCGGCCGCTTCTCCGGCGCCGCCGGGGCCCGCCTCGCCGCGAGCATCAGCGAAAGAGCGCCCGCGCCGCCCGCCTTGAGGAACGTCCGCCGGCTGGTTCGAAGCGTCGTCATGCCGCCGCCCCCTTCCTCGCCGGCGCGCCGGCCAGGTAGGCCCGCCGTCCGCCCGCCGCGAGCAGGATCCGGTGGGCGTCGTCCAGCCACCATCGCCACGGCATCACGCCGCGGCCGGTCTGCTCGAAGACATGCAGGGTCAGCGCGCCCCCGGCCAGCGGCACCCCGTGCCGGCCGGCGTAGACGATCCGCTGGCCGGGCTTGAGCAGTTCGAGGTCCTCGAGCAGGTCGAATTCAAGCGGCGCACCGGCCTCGAACGGGAGCAGCGGAACGGCCGCAAAGAGCGACCAGGACGAGGTCCAGCGGGCCGGCGCCGGGATGCGGCGTTCGCGGGCGCCGGTTCCCGCCGCCGGTCCCGGGGCAGGGCCCGGCTCCTTCCGGGCCGTGGATGCGGCCGACACGGAGGTCGGCCCTCCAGCGGCCGACCCCAGAATGATCGTGCCGCCCTCAACGCGCCCCGCGCGCTGCTGGTCCATCTCGCCCGGCTCCGCCCTCGCCGGGGCGCGGGTGTCCCAGCGAATATCCAGGCTCCAGCGCTGCGGCGTCAGCCACGGGGCCGGCCCGCCGTCGATGCCGGCCTTCGACGTCAGCGTCGCACTGCCCGTGGCAACGCTCTCGATGACCTCCAGCCGGACCGCGCCGCCGGACGGATTTCGCCGGACCGACAGCGCGCCCGCGATCCCGCCGCCGGCCGAGCCGTCGGGCGAGGGAATCAGCGAATGGCGGGTGAACTCCTGGAGCCACGCACCGGCGGGCTCGAACGCGCCCGCGGGCGGCGTCCACCCGGTCACCCGAGGCCCCAACGCGGCCCAGTCGCGAGGAAGTGCATTCATGGAGATGTCGGGTGGCGAGTGTCAGGTGTCAGTCCGGCCGGCCCTGGCACCTTCAAGGTTGGCTGTTGGATGTTGGTTGTTGGCTGTTGGATGTTGAGCCCGGACTTCGATGTTGGCTGTTCGATGTTCGGTGTTCGGCGTTCGACCCCGCCTCACTCCCCGCCCTTGATCTCGTCCCACAGCTTGATGAACTTCTGGTTCGCGTCGCCGAGGTCGAGGTTCACCTCCGCCACGGCCTGGCGCTCGGGCGAGAGAAGGATCGCGGGGTTGTCGTGGATTTCCTTCGGCAGGTGATCGTAGCTGGCCTTGTTCGGGCAGAGGTACTTCGTGAACGAGGTGTTCTGGGCGGCGACCTTCGGGTCGTGGAGGAAGTTGATGTACTTGTGCGCCAGCTCGATGTTCTTCGCGCCCTTCGGGATCACGACGCAGTCGCAGGTGGTGACGAAGCCCTCCTTCGGAAAGAAGATGCCGATGTCGTCGTTCTCGGCCTGGATCTGCAGCAGGTCGCCGACGTAGCCCTGGACGAGAAGGAACTCGCCCGACGCGAGGCCCGGCTTGTACTGCTCGTTCTCGAACTTCGCGATGTTCTTCTTCCAGCGCAGCAGGACCTCCTTGGCCTTCTGCAGTTCCTCGTCCTTCGTGCTGTTCCCGCTGAACCCGCTGAACCGCAACGCGACGGAGATCGCCTCGCGCATGTCGTTGAGCAGCGTCATGCGGCCCTTGAGATCCTCGCGGTCGAACATCGCCCACGACTCGACCAGGTTCGGGACCTTGCTCTTGCGGTAGCCGACGGCCGTGTAGGAGATCGTGTAGGGGACGCAGGACTTCATCTCCTCGTCCATCGTGACCTTCAGCGCCACCGGGTCGACGTTCGCCACGTTCGGAAGCAGCGCCCGGTTCAGCGGCTCGAGCATGGCCTCGTGCCGCATGATCTGGATCATGTAGCTGCTCGGCACCGCGATGTCGTAGCCCGTCGCGCCGGCCTTGAGCTTGGCGTACATGTTCTCGTTCGAGTCGAAGGTGTCGAGGACGACGCGGCACCCGTTCTCCGCCTCGAACCGCTCGATCAGCGCCGGGTCCACGTAGTCCGCCCAGCTGTAGAGGTGCAGCACCGGCTTGCCGCCGCCGCAGCCCCAGAGCCCGACCGCCGCCATCGCCGCCGCCGCCAGAATCCCGATCCGGATCGCCTTCATCGAACCCCTCCATGCGCGCGGGCGCTCCATGCCCGCGCTGGTTTCCAAGAATGACGCGGCCGGACGGCAATGCAAGAAGAACCTAGGAGAACGCCGAACATCGAACACCGAACATCGAACGCCGAACATTGGACACCGACAGCCAGGTCGTCCAACCCTTGGACGCCCCGCGACACCCCGCGTCCAGACCTTGGAACCCGCGTCTCCCCGCCATCCCACCCGCCACTCGCCACCCGCCACCCGTCACTCGTCACCCGCCACTCGCCACTCGCCACCCGACACTCGCCACTTTTTCCGAATAGAGCGGTCCCGGGAGGCGTATAAGTGTTGTCCGACGCG
>Ga0194127_10002091_pt1 | contig 27900 bp, 23 predicted proteins | sample TA2KigC100mmetaG_FD_148624 | JGI IMG/M metagenome (GOLD analysis project Ga0194127, IMG submission 148624) | Freshwater microbial communities from Lake Tanganyika, Tanzania - TA2015036 Kigoma Deep Cast 100m | ecosystem: Environmental > Aquatic > Freshwater > Lake | place: Tanzania: Lake...
CGGCAACCACCTGCCCGGGCGCGGCCCGCCCGATAGCATGCAGTCCCCTCCGCCGCCCGCCGCCTCGCGTCCACTGCATGCTGCGTTCCCTGGTCCCCATCGTCTGCGCCGCTGCACTCGCCGCGCAGACCCAGCCCCCGCCCGGCGCCGGCAAGGCGCCCGCCGGCAAACCCGCCGCCGAACTCGACCCGGCGCGCGAGTTCTTCGCCAAGGGCGAACTCGTCGACTTCGAGATCACGCTGGGCCCCGCCCAGCAGCAGCGACTGCGCGAGAAGCCGCGCGAGTACGTCACCGCCACCGTGCGCGCCGACCGCAAGGAGACGTGGCCGTCGATCGGCATCAAGATCAAGGGTTCGGCCGGCAGCTTCCAGAACCTCGACGAACGGCCGGGCTTCACGCTGCACCTCGGCAAGTTCGGCGGCACCGCGCGCTTCCACGGGCTCCAGCGCTTCCACCTCAACAACGGCGCGCAGGACGAGAGCCGCCTCTGCGAGTGGCTCGGCAACGAGATCTTCACCGCCGCCGGTCACCCGGCACCGCGCGTCGCGCACGCACGCGTGCGGCTCGACGGCCGCGACCTCGGCCTCTACGTGCTGCGCGAGGCCTACGACCGGCAGTTCCTGCTGCGCACCTTCGGCAACGTGCACGGCAACCTCTACGACGGCGGCTTCTGCCAGGATCTCGACGCCGACCTCGAGAAGGACGCCGGCGACGGGCCCGACGACCACGCCGACCTGCGCCGGCTGCGCGAACTCTGCCGCGGCTTCGACACCGAGCGGATCACGCGCTACGAGCAGGCGGTCGACGCCGAGGCGATGATCGACTTCTGCGCGCTCGAGGCGATGCTCGGCCACTGGGACGGCTACGGCTACAACCGCAACAACTTCCGCCTCTGGATCCCCGCCGCCCCCGGCCGCGCGCGGTTCCTGCCGCACGGCATGGACCAGCTGCTCGGCGACGCCGACGCGTCGATCCTGCGCCATCCGCACGCGATGGTCGCGAGCGCCCTGATGCAGGTGCCCGCGTGGCGCAAGCGCTACCGCGAACGCCTGAAGCAGCTGTTGCCGCTGTTCCTGCCCAACAAGCTCGTGCCGAAGGTGAAGGCGCTCGCCGGCAAGCTGCGCAAGGAACTGCACGCGCTGGACCCAGGCACCGCCGAGGACTTCGACGACGCGGTGCAGGACCTCGTGCAGCGCATCGAAGCGCGCTACCGCAACCTGCAGGACCAGGTCAAGGCCCCCGAGCCCAAGCCGCAGCAGTTCCCCGCCGGCCGGCCGCTCGCGCTGAAGACCTGGCGCCCGGCGGCGGAGACCGAACACCTCGAGCTCGGCAAGAAGGGCTTCCAGGGCGTGCAGACGTTCCTGATCGCGAGCACCGGGCGCGGCGAGCAGCCGCTGGTCGGCTCGTTCCGCGCCTCGCTGCTGCTGGGCAAGGGCCGCTACCGCCTGTCGGGGCTCGCGCGCTGCGAGAAGGTCGAGGCGCCGCCGCCGAACGAGGACGGCAGCCCGACGGGCGGCGCCCGCCTCGCCGTCGACGACGCGCGCAGCGAGCGGCTGTTCGGCGACCAGAACTGGAAGCAGCTCGACTGCGAGTTCGAGGTGACCGAGTTCCAGCGCGAGGTCGAGCTGCGGCTCGAACTGCGCGCGATGCAGGGCCGCGCGTGGTTCCGCTGCGACACGCTGCGGATCGAGAAGCTGCCGGAGTGAGCTCGGCTCAGGGCCGCTGGCCTACGGCCGCAGCACGCGCTCGAGGTCAGCCCGCCCCACCAGCAGGCCCGACTCGCGCCGCCCTGACGGCCGCTCGACGACCACGCGGTAGTCCCCGGGCGGCAACCAGGAGCGGAAGCGGCACGGACGATCCGCGGTCGAGGCGACCGCGCGTTCGCCCGCGAACACGGTGACCACCGCCTTCGGCTCGTCGCGGCCGACGCGGTCGACGGCACGCAGCTGCACGAGCGCGCGGCGTTCGACGCGCAGGTCGATGCGGTTCTGGTCGCCGGCGACGACGTCGAGCTCCTGCGGCGGCGGTGGCTCGAAGGGCAGGAAGTGCAGGCGGCCATCGTGCTCGCGGTCCGCGCAGACGAGCGTGGCCGGGCCCGGGGGCACGGCCTCGAAGCCGAAGTGCTCGGCACCCCCATGCGGTCGCACCCAGCGGCCCAGATCGACGGGAAGGCGCTCTTCGCCGCCTGTGCGCAGCACGGGCGGGCGATCCCCGAAGCCCACCGGCCGCCCCCCGAGGTCCAGCGCGCGCACGCGCACGAGCCCGGCGGGCACGGCCTCGAGCTCGACGCGGATGCTGGGCTGGTGCGCACCGAGGGCGACGTCCACGCCCGCCGAGGCCGTCAGGCACGGGCCGCGCACGGTGACCCGAAACGAGCCGTACGGCAGCGATAGCGATGCACGGTCTGCGTACGAAGCCTGCACGAGTTCGATCTCCTCGGCGTCGACGCCGCAGCGCCCGCGCACGACGAACTCGCACTCCCCGTTGCGCGGCAGCGGCGTCACCAGCGTCGCCGTCAACTCCGCGGCCATGGCGTCGAAATCGCACTGCAGATCGCCCGCGCCGGCGCGCACGTCGAAGTTCCGTACCGCGAGCGTCACCGACCGGCGGCGGTGGTCCGCCGCGCCGCGGGCTCCGGCGCGGTCGGCCAGCACCTCGTCGGGCGCCCGCCAGCGCAGCGACACGGTGCAGGGCCCCGGCCCGACGATCCAGCGGAAGCGCCGCTCCGCGTCGAGGCGCAACGTCACCGGCTCGCCGTCCTGGTGCACTTCCACTTCGTAGCCGTCCTGCAGACTCCGCTCGCCCAGGATCCTGCCGTGCAGCAGCACTTCCTCGGCCCCGAACCGCAGTTCGACGCGCCGCTGTTCGCCGCGCGCGAGTAGGACGTCACAGTGGGCGCCCTCCCCGAGCGAGGCGGTGACCGTGTATGCGGCCGGATCGAGCGCCGAGAAGGCGAACGAGCCGTCGGCCGCGGTCTCCGCGCTCAGCGTGTGGTACGGCGATTCGCCGACGGTCACCGGCACCCGCGGGTCGAACATCCAGCGGCGGTCACGGGTCGCCGGCCGCTTGCCGTGGCGCTGCAGCCATACCGTGTGGTCCGCGACCGGCCTGCCCGCGGCATCGAGCACGGTTCCCTCGATGCGCGCTTCGGTCGGCACGCGTTGCAAGTCGTCGCGCGGCGGCGGTGCCGCGTCCGCTCCTGGTGCCGCGACCGCTCCTGGTGCCGCGACCGGTCCAACCGCCGCCGCGGCCGCTCCCGCGCCGCCGCCCGGCGCGACCACCGGTTCGCCCGTCCTCCCCCACCACGCGAGCCCGGCGACCCCCGCCGCGGCGAGCAGCAGCGCCGCGAGCAGTGCCTGCGCCCTGCCGCGCCGCTCAGCCATGCCGCGGCTCCAGCCGGATCGTGCCGAACGCCATCGCCCCCGGCGACGACCAGCGGAACACGTGCGCCGCGTGCCCGGTGCGCTGCAGCAGCGCTTTCTTGATGCGCAGCGCCTCGTGCCAGACCTTGGTCCGTTCGCCGAGCAGCACCACCGTGCCGCCGCTGCCGCCGCCGGTGATCTTGGCGCCGAACACCTGCCCGCCGGCCGCGCGCCGCGCGCGCGCCTGCTCGACCAGGAAGTCGGCGGACTCGTGGCCGAGCCCGCAGGCCGAGTAGCTCGCGTGTGCGGCGTACATCAGCCCGCCGAGTTCCTCGCAGCTCGCCGCGGTGACGGGCTCGCCGAGCAGCTGCCGGAAGCGCTCGACGCGCGCGTTCTCCTCGATCGGATGCGCGGTCGGCGCCGCGACCGGGTACGTGCGCGCCGGGTCGATGCGCGTGTGCGGGTCGCCGTGCCCGCCGTAGCGCTGCAGGAACTCGGCGCCGGGGATCGTCACGGGCAGACGAGCGGCGAACGAACGGCGGAACTCCGCGACCGGGCAGTTGGCGAGGTAGCCGCGCCATTCGGGATCGTCGGCGAGCACGAGGTCGCCCTGCCGGTGCACCGGCAGCCCGCGCAGGTCCGCGAGCATCCGCGCGCCGACGAACGCGCCCGCGCGCACGGTGCGGTAGTCGCTGCCCGAGACCGCGTGGCGCACGCCGCTGTCGAGGCCGACGAACTCGAGCGGTTCGGGCACCGGCACGAGGCCCTCGAACTCGCACGGCTGGCAGCGCAGCGCCAGCAGCGCACCGGCCTGCCCGCAAGCCGCGGTCATCTGGTCCATCACGCCGCACGGCGCGCCGACGACCTCGTTCTCGACCTTCTGGCAGCAGAGCGCCAGCGTGCGCCCGTCGAGCGGCACCCCGTAGTGCGCGGCCAGGGCCCGCATCGTCGCGACCTCGATCGCCGCCGAGGAAGCCGCACCCTTGCCCTCGGGCACGTCGCTGTGCAGCAGCAGGTCGAAGCCCTGGGCCGGACGCAGTCCGGTCTCGCGCGCGAGCGCGACGAGGTTGCCGAGCAGGTAGGCGACCCAGCGGTCGCGCGGGTCGGCGCACAGGAACGCGCGCGCTTCGGCGTAGGGCAGCACCGCGTCCGGCAGGCCGAGTTCGGCAAGGCGCGTCGACAGCCGCTGCGTGCGCGAGCCGTCGCGGCACGGCGACCACAGGCGCAGTTGGTCGTCGTCGCGCCCCTGCACGGCGACACAGGCGGCCTCGGCGGTCGGCAGCTGCAGCACCAGCGAGCCCGAGTAGTCGGCGAAGCCGCCCATCACGTCGAGCCGGCCCGGCGCGCGCGCGACCACGAGCGGCCGGTCGGGCCGGAAGAAGGTCCCCACCGACTCGTCGACGAGCCGGAACAGCAGCAGCACGCCGAGGCCCTCGGCGGGAGTCGTGGACGGGACGAAGTGCTTCACGGTTCGGTGCCTTCGCGCGGCCGGCGGAGCATACGGCATCGCGGCGCAGGGGCGGGCGAGCGCCACGGCTCGCCTCGGACCGGCCCGGGCCCGTGCTGGAATCCGGCCGGCCGGGCTCTATCCTCACGCGGCCCATCCGGTAGCAGGAGTTCCATGCGAAACCAACGTCCGCGGGTTCCTGCTGCAGCGCTGCTGGCCCTGTCGTGCCTCACCGGCTGCAGCACCACCACCTTCAAGGTCGGCATGATCGTCGACCCCCCGACCTCCGCCGTGTTCGTGAACGGCACGCGCGTCGGCCAGGGCGCGCGCCGCGTCTACGACATCGACTTCGGTCCCCACGAGCGCGTCTGCGTGCAGGCGACCGCCGCCGGCTACGAGCCGATGCGCGAGTTGCTGACGCGGCAGCAGGTCATCGACCAGGTCGAGAAGTACGGAGACTTCAAGTGGTACCTGAAGCAGGAGAAGTGAGGACCACCATGCGCCAACGCCAGACCATTCCCCTGCTCGCCGGCCTCGTGTTCACCGCCTGCAGCAGCGTGCCGACCCGCACGCTGCGGATCGACGCGATCGGCGTCGACGAGAAGCCCGTGCCGTGCATCGTCGTCGTCGGCGACGACTGGGCCGGCGCCGCCGAGAAGAACCAGTTCGTCAACCTCACGGGCGACGACACGCTGGCGCTGCAGGTCGCGTTCGAACAGCCCTCGGTCGACATCATCGTCGCCGCGGTGCCCGTCGACCAGGCGACCGGCAAGCCGCTGATGCTGCCGAAGTCGCGCGACGAATCGGCGAAGGCGACCAGCTTCCTCGCCGACTTCGCGCAGGTGCGGCTGACCGACCCCGACCGCCAGCTGTTCATCCTGCGGCAGCGCTGAGCCGGGCCGGCGGCGCCGCCGAACGTCGGCGAACCAACGTCGGCGAACCGTCGGGATCAGCGCAACACGGGGAACCGGCCGCCGGCGAACTCCGCGGCGAGGGCGTCGCGCGGCCTGAGCACCGTGCGGAAGCCGAAGCCCGGCAGATCGCGCGTCAGCGAGTTGCCGTGGAACTTCGCGCCCTCGGCGCGCTCGCGCTGCTCGCGTTTGGTGTCGTTGTAGCGACCGCCGGCGAGCCATCCCTCGGTGTCGGTCGGTTGGGCAGCGAGCCACTCGGCGACGTTGCCGGCGAGGTGGTGCACGGTGGCGCGGTCCGTGCTCCGCCACGAGCGGCCGCCGGCGTCGATCTCGACGGCGCTGGCGCTGATGCTGCGCAGCGCGCTGTCCTCCGTCCAGTCGTTGCCCCACGGGAAGCCGTACTGCCCGCGGTCGCCGAGGGCCGCGAGCAGCCACTCGTCCCTGGTCGGCAGCGCGCGGCCCTGCCACGATGCGCACGCCGCCGCCTCGAACCACGACACGGCCTCGACGGGCAGCTTCGGCGAACGCAGCTTCGTGCTGCGTCCGAGCAAACGCTGCAGGACTGCGGCCGGCGGCACGAACGCTCCGAGCCGCGCCGCGAGCGCCTGCTGCTGCGCGGCCACGTCCGCGGCCCCCGCCGCCGCGACCGCCGCGTTCGCCTGCTCGAGGAACTCCTGGAACTCCGCCTGGCTCGCCTCGGTGCGCGCGAGGAAGAACGCGGCGACTTCGGCGCCGGCCCTGGTGCGTCCGGCCGGGATCGCGACCATGTCGTTGGCGGCCGCCTGCAGGTCCCCGACGGCGCGCACCCAGCGGTCGAGCCGGTCGGACACGCCCTGGTCGAGCCCGCCGTGGACCCGCAGCGCCGCCTTCGCCGCGTCGAGCGCTTCGCGGCTCTTGTCGAGGTCGAGTTCGCGCTCGAGTTGCCTGAACGCCGCGCGCGCCTGCGTGGCCGCGGCCGCGAAGGCCGCGAACTCCTCGCTCCCGTCCTTGCCCACCACGGGGTTGCGCGCCGCGGTCTCGGCGGCCGGCAGGTCCCCTGCGGCGAGCGCCTTGGCGAGAGCCGTCACGCGTTCGTCCGCTTCGTTCCAGCGCGCGACGGCGGCCGCGGCGCGCTGCAGCTGCGCCGCGACGGAGTTGTCCGCCGCGAGGTCCGCCGCCGCGGTGCGCAGGGCCTGCAGGTCCGCTTCGAGCTGGGGGCGCTCCTTGCGGAAGCCGGCGAGCCCCACGATTCCGTCGAGCCGGCGCTCGAACCCGCGCGCGTTCTCGAACCACTGACGCGCCCGCGTCGCGAGCGCGAGTCCCTCGGCCACCTTGCCGAGCGCGTCGGCGGCAACGAAGCCGTCGAACTCCGCCGCCGCGGCCGGGAACAGCCGCCTGCCACGATCGATCCCTTCGCGCAGCAAGCCGAGTTGCCGCTCCGACGCCGCGAGGTCGGCCTCCGGCGCCGCGCCGCGCCTCTGCAGCTCGCTCCAGGTGGTGCGGCAGCGCTCCAGCACCTTCGGCTGCAGCTGGGCTTCCCGGCGCAGGTCGCTGCGCTCGGCGGCAGCCCAGGCCGGCAGACTCCCGTCGCCGCGCCGCAGCCTCTGCAGATGGCCGTCGATCGCGACGTAGGCCTGCTCGACGTCCTGGAACGGCAGCTCCGGTTCGAGCGGGACGGACTGCCGCTCGCCCTGCGCGAGCGCGAGCGCCTGCCGGGCCTCGCTGATGTCGTTGATCAGCTGCTGCTTCAGGTCCCGCTGTTCCGGCTGGTTCGGCTGCAGGTCCGCGACGTCCTGCTCGAGCGAGGCCTTGGGTCCCTCGGCCTCGAACTGCGCGCGGTAGCGTGCGATGGCGGGGCCGACGTCGACGACGGGCGCCGCGAGCGGCGCCTCGAGCCGCAACCGCGCCTCGCCCAGTTCCCCGGACGGCAGCTGGCTCTGCAGTTCCTCGCCGAACCCGGCCACCGTCAGGAGCTCGAGCAACCGCTTGCGACCCGCCTCGATCGCGTCGAGCCGCGCCCGCAGCCCCACGCGAACCTCGGCGTCGCCGCCGGACTTGACGAGGTCCTTGTTCCAGTCGGCGAACGCCTTGACCAGGCTGGCGATGGCCCGGCTGCCGAGTTCCCGCTCCGCGCGCGCATCGCCGGCGGCCTTGGCCAGCCACTGCCGCAACGGCTCCGTCCGTGGCTCGGTCAGCTTCGCGGCGGCGGCATCGACCTTCTGCAGGTGCTGCTGCAGGGTGTCGAACGGCAGATCGAGCGCCGCGGGCACGGCCAGCCCGTCGAGCTCCTGCTTCACGGCGATGCCCTGCGCCACGTCGGCGAGCAGCGCCTCCCGGTCGGCCGCCAGCGTCGCGTCGACCACGAGCGCCTCGAGGTCCACGCGCAGGTCCGGCGTCGGCCCGGCGTCGGCGAGCCGCTGCCGCAGCGCCTGCAGCTGCCGCTGGCCGCCATCGGGGGCCAGGGCCGGGCCGTTCCGGCCGTTGCCGCCGTTGCCCGCGTCCGTCCCGTACTGCCACCACGCCCAGGTGCCGCCCGCCGCGAGCGCCAGCACGACGGCCCCGGCGAGCACGCCGCCGCGTCGTTTCGGCGGCGGCGGCGGCGGCGGCGGCTCCGGCTTCGCCGCCCTGGTCTTCGGCCGCTGGATGTCCATCGTGCGGCCCTGCTCGACGAGCACGAGGTCGGCGAGCAGCGCTTCGTAGCTCGGGTAGCGGTCCTCGCGGTCGAGCGCGGTCATGCGCTCGATCACGCGCGACAGCGGGTGGTTCTCGTCGAGCTCGGGCAGCGCCTTCCACAGGCACAGGTTCTCGAGCTTCGTCTTGGTCTGGATCAGCTCGTAGACCGAGCTCGCGCGGATCGGCGGTTCGCCCGTCAGCAGGTAGTAGAACGTCGCGCCGAGCGAGTACATGTCGCTGCGGAAGTCGAGGTCGGCCGCCGCGTGGCACTGCTCGGGGCTCATGTAGAGCGGCGTGCCGATCAGCTCCGACGTCATCGTCATGCTGAAGTCCTCGTGCATCGGCTTCGCGATGCCGAAGTCGGCGATCTTCAGCACGCCGCGGTCCGTCAACATCAGGTTGTCGGGCTTGATGTCGCGGTGCAGCACCTTGAGCCGCTGCGCCTCCTCGAGGCCCTTGCACGCCTGGCGCAGCAGCGGCAGCGCCTCGCCGACCGGCAGCCGGCCGCCGGCCAGCAGCTTCGTGCTTTCGCGCAGGTTCTTGCCCTTGACGAACTCCATGACCAGGAAGTGCACGCCGAGCTCGAAGCCGACGTCGTGCACCATCACGACGTGCGGGCTGTTGAAGCGGCCGACGGTGCGCGCCTCGACCTCGAAGCGCTTCAGCATGCGCGGGTCGACCAGCAACTCCGGCCGGATCACCTTGACCGCGACCTCGCGGTCGAGCCGCACCTGCCGCGCCTTGTAGACCGCGCCCATCGCGCCGCGGCCGAGCAGCGCGTCGATGCGGCAGCCGCCGAGTTCGCGGCCGAGCAGCGGGTCCTGGCTCGCGGGCGGCGGCGGGAAGGCGCCCGGCGTGCGCGCGGCGCCGCCCTCCGGCGCCCCCAGGGTCTTGTCACCCGGCGGGCCCGCGGGCCGCGCCGCCCCGGCGTCGGCGCCCAACGCCGGCAGCGTGCGGTCCGGCGGCGGTTCCTGTGGTCCCTTCTGCGTCCTGTCGAGCGGATCGTTGCTGGTCATGGCCCGGCCTGCGGTTGGGCGGACAAGCCATGCTTGTAGTGGACGGCGCCGAGGCGCCGCAACTCTGCTGCCTTGTCCTCGGGCGAGGTGTCGGCCAGGAACCCCCCACCGCCGACCTCGGGGCCGGCGAGGTACTTGAGCAGGCCGGGCTTGCGCAGCGGCGGGTGCAGTTCGACGTGGAAACCGAAGGCGCGGTGGTCGCCGCCGTCGGTCGGCGCGTCGTGCAGCGCCATCACGTAGGGGAACGGCGCCCGCCACAGGTTGTCGTAGCGCGCGAGCACCTCGCCGAGCACCGCGGCGAGCGCCCGCCGTTCGTCGTCGCGCAGCGCCGCCACGTGCGGCACGGCGCGGCGCGGGCCGACGAACACCTCGTAGGCGTAGCGCGCGAAGTACGGCACGAAGGCGACCGCGTGCGCGTTGCCGGCGACGAGCCGCCGGCCGTCGCCGAGTTCGCTGGCGACCAGGTCCTCCCACAGCACGCGCCCGGTCGCCGCGAGGTGCGCGCGGCAGGCCTCGACCTCGCGCGCGATGGTCGGGAACACGAAGTTCGTCGCGTAGATCTGGCCGTGCGGGTGCGGGTTGCTGACGCCGACGGCCGCGCCGCGGTTCTCGAACACCAGCACGTGGTCGACCTCGGGCCGCTCGCCGAGTTCGCGGTACTGCTGCTGCCAGCACGCGAGCACCGCGTCGATCTCCGCGACGGCCATCTCGGCGAGCGACAGATCGTGGCGGGCCGCGAAGCAGACCACGCGCGCGACGCCGTGCGCCGGCCGGTTCACGTAGATGCCCGGCGGCGGCGGCAGGTGCAGCGGGGCATCGGCGCCGACGCACGGGCGATCGTTGTCGAACACGAACACGCCCGCGTAGTCCGGGTTGCGCGCGCCGCCGATGCGCAGGTTGCCGGGGCAGAACGTGCACTGCGGGTCGTAGGCGGGCACCGCGGGCGCCGCCTCGCCGCGCAGTTCGCCGAGCCACGGCCGGTCCTGCCGGTGCGCGGCGACGACGACCCACTCGCAGCGCAGCGGGTGCCAGCGCTGTTCCCAGAGCCCGGTCACGCAGGTCCTCCCCGGACGGCGCTCCCGGCCGCGGCGCGCTCGCCGAACACGTCGGCGACGTCCGCGCCGATCACGCGCTGCGAGCCGGTCGTGCGGACCACGATCACGATCAGCAGCAGCGCCGAGGCCAGCGCGAGTCCGTCGGCGACCATCTCGTACCGCAGGGCCTGGGCGAGCGAACGCATGGTGCGACCAGTCGACACGACCACGCCCGGGTACTGGCCCAGCCAGGACCAGGCGAGGAAGCTGGCCCACCACAGGCCGACGACCGCGGCACTGCGACGGTGCAGCGCGTGGCGGTACGTGTCGCCGACGATCTGCACGGGCACCCAGAGGTTTGCGATCGGCACGAACCAGCCCCCGATCGACCAGCCGAGTCCGTGGCGCAGCCGCATGCCCGCACTCGCTGCGTTCTCGTAGGCGCGGCGCAGCCAGACGATGACCGCGATCGCGCAGAGCGGCAGCAGCAGGGTCTGTCCCAGCACGAGAACGGATCCGAGCAGGCCCGACTCGCGGTCGGAGACGAGGGAGAAGAGATCGTCCATCGACCGGGACTCGCAGAGGTCCAGCCACTGGAAGACGTGGTGGACCAGCTGGGCGAGCTGCACGGCGGCCATCGCAACGAACACGACCACCACGAAGCGCGCGTGGCTGCGCGCGGGGCGGAAGGCGTGACGGCGGCCTGGCATCGGCGCCACGCTATCGCAACGGCACGGCGCAGGTCACGGCCCGGCGCGGGCAGGGCAGGCGATGGGCACGCGGCTACGAACTCCTGCCCAGGGAAGTGCTCCCGCGACAACGCGCGGTGATGCCGGGTTCGCGCGCATCGCCACGCGGTCATTGCGGCCCGGCAGCAGCACCCGGTGGGACCCTGGGACGCAGTGCGGGAGCACCGCTGCGCCACGATCGGGTACCCTCCTTCAGCCTGTCCCGGCCATCGGCACTCCCGCAACCGGGCGTTCCTCATCTCCCTCCAAGCACCCCATGCGCAAGACTCCCTTCTCTCTCCTCAGTTTCGCCATCGCCGCGTCGCTCGCCAGCACCGCGGTCGCCCAGATCCCGAACGATGACTGCACCGGTGCCGTCCCGGTCGTCCAGGGCCCGAACGGCCCCTACAGCAACTTCGGCTCGACCACGTCGTTCGCGTTGCCCTGCGCGGCAGGCGGCAGCGACGTCTGGTACATCTACGTCGCGCCGGCCGCCGGCCCGCTGACCATCGACCTCTGCGGCTCCGGCTTCGACACGGCGCTCGAGCTGTTCGACGGCAACGCCGGCTGCGGCGCGCTCGTGAGCCTCGGCTGCAACGACGACTCCTGCGGCCTGCAGTCCTCGGTCAGCGTCGCCAACGTGAACCAGGGCGACGTGGTGTACGCCCGCGTCGGCGGCTTCGCGAGCCAGACCGGCACGTTCACCGTGAACGTGAACGGCCCGATCGCCCCCGGCCAGGTCGTCGCCACGGCAACCCCCTACGGCAACGGCTGCGTCAACCTCGCGCGCGCGACGATCTACGAGTACTTCGACATGACGAACGGCCCGACCTTCGACCTGTCGAACACGGCCATCATGTTCGTCCCGACGGGCACCGGCTACCTCGTGATGCCGACCGCCTCGACGTGGTACACGCCGACGAGCGCGAACCTCGGCCTCGGCGACGACCAGGTGTCCGCCGCGCTGCCGCTCGGCTTCACGCTGAACTACCCCGGCGGCAGCACGACCGACGTCTACGCGAGCAGCAACGGCTTCGTGTGGGCGCAGGCCGACACCAACAGCGGCTGCTGCTCGGGCTACGTCCCGGATCTGCTCGCGCAGGGTGCTCGCTGGTGCGCGCTGTGGAACGACCTGAACCCCAGCGCTGGCGGCACGGTCCATTTCGACACCGACCCGATCAACGGCGTAGCCTACGTGACCTTCGTCACCGTGCCCGAATACGGCACCGCGAACCCGAACACGTTCCAGTACGCGTTCTTCAACACCGGCGTCGTCGAGATCCGCTGGCAGTCCTGCACCATCACGCAGCCCTGGCACCACGTGATCGTCGGCTGGACCCCGGGCAACACCCTCGATCCGGGCAGCATCGACTTCAGCTCGGCCCTGCCGCGGACCACGTATCCCGACGCGCGGCGGCTCGTGCTGTCGAACACCGGCCGTCCGTTGGTCGGCGTCCCGATGACGCTCGACACCAGCAACATCACGCCGGCGGCCTTCTTCGGCGCCGTCGGGCTCGGCCTGACGAACCCGAACCTGCCGCTCGACCCGCTCGGCATGCCCGGCTGCACGCAGTACACGGACCTGCTGGCGACGCTGCTGTTCCTGCCGCTCGGCTCGCCGACCGCCTCGGTGGTCTTCGTGGCGCCGCCGGCGTTGAACCTGCACATCTTCACCCAGTCGTTCGTCTTCGACCCGGCCGCGGGCACGACGCTGAACGGCGCGGTCGCGTCGAACGGGCTCGACCTCGGCATCGGCAATCTGTGAGCTAGTCACAGACAGACCTCGCGGTCGGGCGAACCGCGCCTGACCGCCCGCGCGGCGGCTGCTGGCCTGGGCCGGCCGTCGCCGCGTGGTGTTTCCGGACCCAGTCGCGGAACGCGGAGTTCAGCCGAACACCTGCTCCGCGTGGGCCTCTTGTTCGGCGAGCACCTGTGCCGTGCCGACCCCCACGACCGCGCGGCGCAGTTCGAGCAGGCCAGCGGCCGCCCAGATCCCCACCAGCAGCACGGCCTCGAGCCGCGGCCGGAACCACAGCGCGAGCGCGGCGCAACCGCACAGCGCCTGGGCGCTGCCGACCGGCGAGATCGGCCCGCTGCCGCGGCAGCCGTAGAAGCGCCAGCGGTCGCGCAGCATCGCGAACGGCACGACCAGGTTCGCCACCGGCACGAGCCAGCCGAAGCCGGCCCAGGCCGCCGAGTGCTTCGGGATCATCCCGTGCCCGACCGCGAGCAGGTGCGAGCGCCTCGACCAACGCGGCAGGGCCAGCACCAGCGTCGTCGTCGGCCCGGGCAGCAGGGCCGCCGTGATCACCATCTGCAGCAACCGGCCGGGTTCGAGCCACCGCAGCTGCACGGCGGCGACGAACAGCGCGAGCAGCAGCAGTTCCACCGCCGCGAAGGCGAGGGACCAGGCCACGGTCCTGTTGTGCACGAGGAGGCTGCGCTGCGGCCCCATGTCACATCAGGCTGCCGGGGTCGACGTCGAGCGTGATCCGGCACGTGCGCGTGCCGAGGTCCTCGACGGTGCCGATCGCGTCCATCGCCGTCCGGAACGACGCCGGCAGGAAGCACTTGACCAGCATGTGCCAGCGCCAGTGGTCCTTGACCTTGCCGACCACGGCCGGGGCCGGCCCGAGCACCTCGACGTCGGCGAGCCCGCGCAGCGGCACGACGGCCCGCTGCAGCAGCCGCTGCGCCTCGCCCTCGCTGCGCGCTTCGGCGAGCACGCGCAGCAACCGCGCGAACGGCGGGTAGCCGAGCTGCTTCCTGAACAGCAGTTCCTGCTGCACGAACGCGTCGTAGTCGTTCTTCGCCGCCGCGGCGACCGCGTAGTTGTCGGGACAGTGCGTCTGGATCACCACGGTGCCGGCCTTCTCGCCGCGGCCGGCGCGGCCCGCGACCTGGTGCAGCAGCTGGAAGGTGCGCTCGGCGGCGCGGTAGTCGGGCACGAACAGGCCGGTGTCGGCGGACACGACGCCGACCAGCGTGACGTCCGGGAAGTCGAGCCCCTTGGCGATCATCTGCGTGCCGATCAGCACGTCGATGTGCTTCTTGCGGAACGCGCCGAGCACGCGCTCGTGCGCGCCGCGTTCGGCCATCGTGTCGGCGTCCATGCGCGCGACGATCGCCTGCGGGAAACGCTCCTTGACCGCCTGCTCGAGCCGTTCGGTGCCGACCCCGAGTTCGTGCATGCCCGCGTGCTGGCAGGTCGGGCAGGTCTCGGGGCGGCGTTTCTCGCGGCAGCACCAGTGGCAGACGAGGCGGCCGCGGCGGCTGTGCCACGTCATCGACACCGAGCACGAGGGGCACTTCACGGCCTCGCCGCAGCCCGGGCACAGCAGCACCGGCGCGAAACCGCGGCGGTTCAGGAACAAGAGCACCTGGTCGCGCGCCTGCAGCCGCTCCTGCATCATCGCGAGCAGCGTGCGCGACAGCACGACGCCAGCACGGCTCGACTCCCTGGGCTCGCCGCGCAGGTCCTGCACGACGATCTTCGGCAGCCGGCCCGCGCCCGCGCGTTCGGGCAGCGTCAGCAGTTCGTAGACGCAGCGGCGCGCCTTGCCGATCGACTCGAGCGTCGGCGTCGCCGAACCGAGCACGACGACGGCCCGCTCGATCTCGCCGCGCACGATCGCCATCTCGCGCGCGTGGTAGCGCGGCGTGCTGTCCTGCTTGAACGACGTCTCGTGCTCCTCGTCGACGACGATCAGGCCGAGGTCCTGCACGGGCGCGAACAGCGCCGAACGCGCGCCGACGGCGACGCGCGACCTGCCCTGCAGCAGGCGCTGCCACTGCCGGCCGCGTTCGCTGTCGGTGAGGCCGGAGTGCAGCACGGCGACGTCGGGGAAACGCGAGGCGAAGCGGCCGACGGTCTGCGGCGTCAGCGAGATCTCGGGCACCAGCACGATCGCGCTCTTGCCGCGCGCGCGCACCTGCTCGAGCACGCGCAGGTAGACCTCGGTCTTGCCGCTGCCGGTGACGCCGTGCAGCAGGAACGTGCGGTGCTGGCCCGCGGCGACCCTGGCGACGATCGCGGCGACGGCGCGTTCCTGGTGCTCGTTCAGCACGTGGCGCACGGCGGCCTCGTCGAGCGCGGGCACGAGCTCCTCGAGTTCTTCGGCGACCATGACCTTGCGCAAGAGGCCGTGCTTGACGAGCGTCTGCCACGGGCTGTCGCTCGTGTTGGTGCGGCGCCGCACGTCGAGGACGGGCATCGGGCCGCCGAACTCGAGCACGGTGCGCAGCACGCGCGACTGCGCCTGGTGCCGGTCCTCGAGCTCGAGCACGGCCTGTTCGGCGAGGTCGCGCGGGGCCTGCAGGGCCAGGTGCGGGAAACGCCGCTGGCCGCGGCGTTTGGCGACCGACGGCAGCGTCGCGTCGAGCGCTTCGCCGAGCGAGCAGCCGTAGGTCTGCGCCATGCGGGCCGCGAGTTCGAGCAGGGCCGGCGGCAGCCGCGTCTCGGCGTCGAGCACGACCAGGATCGGTTTGATGCGCGCGGGGTCGAGCTCGGTCGTCGCGGTCGTGGCCGTGACGACGCCGCCGAGCCTGCGGCCGTGGAAGTCCACGAGCACGCGGTTGCCGGGCACCGCGGCGAGCCCCGGCGGCAGCGCGTAGGTGAACTCGCGCCGCAGCGGCAGGTTCAGCGCGACCTGGACCCAGGTCGGAGCGGGCGCGGGGCCGGACATCGGGGCACCACTTTGCCCCGCCCGGGGCCACGGACGCAACCGTCGCCGTGCCGGTCGCGGCCCGAGGCCGGTCGCGGCCCCGCGCGGTGCGGGCCGGACCGCTCACCTGCCGCCGAGCGAACCCAGCCGCCCGCGCAGGTTGCCGAACACCTGCCACGCGGCCTCGGTGTTGGCGACCTCGTTGACGCACCACATCCACAGCCGCGCCACGTTGCGGTTCGCGGCGCGCAGCGCCTCGCGGTCGAGGGCCGGGTCGTCGACGAGCGGGATCACGCGGCAGCCCGTCGTGTCGGCGAGGAACTGCTGCAGCCGCTTGCCCTGCTCGAGCTTCTTGCGGTCGCCGAGGTCGGTGCGTTCGAGTTGCTGGGCGGCAAGCAGCAGCGACAGCCGCTCGTGCTCGTGCAGGCGCTGCCGCGCGCGCGCGGGGTCGCCCTGCTGCTGGGCGAGGCGGCCCAGTTCGCCGCGCAGCCGCACGACCGTCGGGTCGTCGTTCGCGAGCGGTGCCGGCTCGAACGTCGGCAACTCGGCGAGCGCGCCGCGTTCGGCCAGCACGAGCACGCGCGTGCGCAGTCCGCCCAGGTGCGCATCGAGTTCGGCCGCGGCCGCCGACAGGTCGGCGCGGGCGGTCGCGACCCACGGCGGTTCGCCGACCGTGACGAGGTCGACGTAGACCTCGGGCACCGTGACGTGCCGGAACAGGTGCGGCGGCGAGGGTGAGGACCAGGCGGCGGCGACCGGGGCCGGACCGTTGGTCGTGCGCGCCGAGAAGAGCAGGGCGCCGACGAAGTAGAACAGCAGCACCACGCCGAGGGAGGCGAGCAGCACGCTGGCCGTGCTGCGCGGACGTTCGGGCCGGGGCAGCGGCGGCGGCGGCGGCGAACGGCGGGTCCACGGCCAGCGGGAACCGCGCATGCGCTGCACCTGCTGCTGCACGGTCTCGCGCGTCTCGCGGGCGAACTGCCGCGCGCCCGCCGCGGCCTGCTGCGCGATCTGCTGCGCGTGGCCGAGGGCCTCGCGCGAGGCGCGGCGCAGCCCCGCGTAGGGATCGTCCGGCAGCGGCGGCGGTCCGGCTGCCGGGCCGGGCTGCGGTTCCGCGCCGGGCGCCGCACCGGGCGCCGCGCCGGGCGCCGGGCGCAGAGCCGCCGCCGCACCCGGCTCGCCGAGCGCCGCGGCGGCAGCGCTCTGCGGCGCGCCCAGCGCGCCGATCAGGTCGTGCACGCTCTGGAAGCGCGCCGCCGGGTCCTTCTGCAGGCAGCGCTGCAGCACCGCGCGCTCGCGCGGCGACAGGTGCGGGGGCAGCTGCGGCGGTTCGCACTCGTGCTTCTTCAGCACCTCCCACTCGCTGTCGCCGCGGAACGGCACGCAGCCGCACAGGATCTCGTAGAGCACGACGCCGAGCGAGTAGACGTCGCTGCGTTGGTCGCCGCGCCGCTGCAGCAGTTCGGGCGCCATGTAGTAGGGCGTGCCGCGCCCCATCGACAGGCTGCCGCGGCTGTGCGTGACGAGCTTCGACAGGCCGTAGTCGCCGACCCGCGCGACCGGACCCTTCAAGAACACGTTCGCGGGCTTCACGTCGAAGTGCACCAGCGACCGCTCGTGCAGCGCGGCGATGCCGCGGCAGGCCTGCAGGAACCAGCGCACGAGTCCGTCGCGTTCGGCCGGTGCCGGCGGCCTGCCGTCGGCCGGGATCCTGTCCTTCAGCGTCTCGGTGCCCGCGAACTGCATCACGAGGTACGGGATGCCGTCGACCTCGCCGCGGTCCTCGATCGACACGAGGTTCGGGTGGTCGATCTGCGCGAAGTACTTCACCTGCTCGAGCTCTGCCAGCACGGCGCGCGCGACCTCGGCGTCCTCGACCTGCAGGAACTTGATCGCGTAGTCCTTGCCGATCGACATCTTGCGGGCGCGGAACACGAGCCCGAACATGCCGCCGCCGAGTTTGGTCGTGATCTCGAAGCCGGGCACGTAGCCGGGCTTGCGGTAGTCGCGGTAGAAGGCCTCCCAATCGGGTGCGCGCGCGGGCGGCTGGGGCATCGGCCGGGGCTCGGTCATCGGCGGTAGTATGGCGGTCCGCGGGAGGCGGTGCGCTACGCACGGGGCGGCCGAAGATTCCCGGAGCGGCCGCGCCGCCGGGGGAGGCCGCCATCCGGCGGCATTGGCGCTAGCCCGCCGGGTGCGGGCAGCGGCACGGCGCCCCGTGGCAGCGCGGGCAGCCGGCCCCGTACTTCCTGCGGCCGATCGCCTCGAGGTCGATCCCGTGCAGCGACGCGAGCGTCGCGAGCCACGCGTAGACGTCGCCGAACTCCTCCTCGAGGTTGTGCCGTTCGCCGCGCCGGATCGCGCGCACGAGTTCGCCGACCTCCTCGACGAACCACAAGAGCGTGCCCGGCACGCCGCGCGCGTGGTCGCGCGCGAAGTAGATGTCCTCGATCAGGCGCTGGAACGAACCCTCGGGCGCGGGCACGTGCGGGGGCTGGCGGTCGGCGCCGCTCATGCCTGCCCCGCCCGCTTGACGGTCAGCAGCACGAGGTCCTCGCGCAGGCCGTCGTCGCCGGCGTCCTGCTCGAGCCCGCCGAGCACGACGTTCATGAACATGTTCGTGTGCCGCGGCGAGTGCTGGCGCAGGAGGCCGAGCAGCCCCTCGGAGCGGTGCAGCGCGTCGTTGCCGAGCACGAGCCGGATGCCGGGGCTCATCGCGATCTCCTGCGGCCGCAGCGCCTTCTCGAACACGGGGCCGTCGTCGAGGCCGAGCGCGATGCCCTCGGCGTTGAGTTCGAGCACCTCGGCGCGCTGGCAGATCAGCAGCGGCGCGCGCGCGCCGGCCTGGTAGAGCTTGCAGCCCGACGCGGTCACCTGCAGCAGCGTGGCGACGGCGCAGCAGCCGACCGGCAGGTTCTGCTTCATCACCTTGTTGGCGTGCGCGAGCGCCTTGCGCGGATTCGCGCCGGCGAGCAGCGCCCGGTGCAGTTCGTCGCGCGCCTGCCGGCACGCGAGCACGGCCAGCGCACCGTGGCCCTCGGCGGCGACCAGGTAGAGCACCCCGCCGGCCTCCTCGCCCTGCATCGGCACGAGGTCGAAGTAGTCGAGGCCGCCGCGCGAACCCGCGGCGAGCTGGCCGTCGACCTCGTGGCCGGCGAGCGGCGGCAGGTTGTTCGGCACCGTCCGGTCGCGCAACTGACGCACCAGCGGGTCCATCGACGGGTGCGCCGCGCCGCCCGACTGGTCCTGTTCCTTCTGCAGCGCGGCCAGGTCGGTCGACAGGTACTGCACCGAACGGCCGAGCGCGGCGACCTCGTCGTTGCCGTCGACGCGCACCTTGACCTCCGCGCCGCTGCGGCCGAGTTTGCTGACCGCGAGCCCGATCTCGACGATGCGCGAGGCGATGCGGCCGCCGAGCACGAACCCGCCGAGCGCCGACAGCACGCTGGCGAACAGCGCCATCACGAGCGCGATCGTCCAGGCGCGGGTCACGAGCGCGGGTTCGGCGACGGCGCCGGCGAGGTTCTGCACCACGGCGACCGCGACGAACAGGCCGCCGAGGATGCCGATGCCGCCGAACGCCAGCGCGAGGTTGCGCGCCAGCCTGCCGGATGCCTTGCTGCTGCCTCTGCGGGCCATGTCGGAGCTAGCGTAGGGGTGCGGGCCGTCCGGTCCAACGTCCCGTCCGGTCCGACGCCCCGCCCGACGTCACTGCCCGATCAGCACCATCGCCGGCCACAGCGCGAGCCCGGCGTAGACGCCCGCCATCTGGTCGTCGGCCATGATGCCCAGCGCCCCCGGCAGGTCCTCGAGCCGGCGCGCCGGCTGGATCTTCAGCACGTCGAAGACGCGGAAGGCGAAGAACGCCCCGCAGTGCGCGAGCGCCGTCGGCTCGGTCTGCCGCACCAGCGCGTAGACGATCAGCGTCACGAGGTAGCCGACCACCTCGTCGAGCACGAACTGGCCCGGGTCCTCGCGCGGCCACGTGCGCGCGGTGAAACCCGACTGCAGACAGCCGAAGGCGAACAGCACGGCCGCGGCGATCGACCACGCGAGCAGGGCGTGGCCCGGGCAGGCCCACTGCAGGCCGATGCCGAGCACGACGCCGCCCAGCGTGCCGACGGTGCCCGGAGCCCACGGCGAGCAGCCGAGCCCGCCGGCCGTGATCAGGAGCCAGCGCGCGCGGTCGATCGGTCCCATGGGCCCCTGCACGTCAGCGCGCCCCGCCGAACAGCACGTCGCGCGCCTTCCAGACGTAGTTGAGGCCCGAGCCGACGGTCAGCGCGAGGCTGATCCAGAAGCCCCACTGCGCGGCCCAGACCCAGGTGGTGGCGCCGGCGGTCATCGTCAGCAGCGCGCCGACGGTCCAGCACTGCGCGACCATCTTCCACTTGCCGAGCCGGTCGGCCGGGAACGGCCGGCCGCTGGCTTCGACGACGCCGCGGATCGCCGTGACGAGGAACTCGCGCGCGATCACGACCACGACGTACCACGTGGTCAGCACGACGGTCGCGGCCGGGAACTGCAGCAGCGTGACCAGCGAGCCGCTGATCAGCACCTTGTCGGCGAACGGATCGGCGACGCGGCCGAACGCGGTGACCATGTTCCAGCGGCGCGCGAGCCAGCCGTCGACGAAGTCGGTGACCGCGGCGACCAGGAACAGCACGAACGCGGCCCAGACCAGGGCCGGCTCGACCGGCCGCGCGCCCGGCGCAGCCGGTCCGTGCGCCGCGGCGACCGGCGCCAGTTCGAGGCACACGAACACGGCCGCCGTGATGCCGAGCCGCGACAGCGTGATGGTGTTCGGCACGTTCATGGTCCGTGCCTCGCCGCGCCGCGGCGGCCCGCCGGCGCCACCGCACCCGTCAGTTCGTACTCGCCCGCGCCGGTGATCGCCGCGGCGACGAACTCGCCCGGCTCGGCGCAGCCCTCCGGCAGCAGCACGCGGCAGTCGACCTCGGGCGCGTCGGCGAAGGTGCGGCCGACCGAGCGCTTCGCCTCGGCGTCGCAACCGTCGACCAGCACCGGCACGGTCCGGCCGACGAAGGTGCGCTGGAACCCGTGCATGATCTCGCGCTGCGCGGCCATCAGCTCCGCGGCGCGCGCCTGCGCGACGTCGGCGGGCACCTGGCCGGGCAGATCGTGCGCCGGCGTGCCCTCCTCGCGCGAGTACGGGAACACACCGAGACGCTCGAAGCGGTAGTCGCGCACCAGCGCCAGCAGTTCGGCGAAGTCCTGCTGCGTCTCGCCGGGGAACCCGGTGATCAGCGTGGTGCGCACGGCGATGCCCGGCACCTCGGCCCGCAGCCGGTCGAGGATGCCGCGCACCTGCGCGCCCGACACGCCGCGCTTCATCGCCTTCAGCACCGGCGAGCTCACGTGCTGGATCGGGATGTCGAGGTACTTCACCGCCTTCTGGTGCCCGCGCAGGAACGCCGTCAGCTCGGGCGCCACGGTGTGCGGGTAGGCGTACAGCAGCCGGATCCACCGGATGCCGTCGATCTCGCCGAGCCGTTCGAGCAGCGTGTGGATCTGGCGCTTCCTGTGCAGGTCGAGGCCGTAGGCCGTGGTGTCCTCGGCGACGATCACGAGCTCCGGCACGCCGGCCGCGGCGAGCACGCGCGCCTCCTCGACGAGCACCTCGAGCGGCTTGCTGCGGTTCCGGCCGCGCATCGCCGGGATCGCGCAGAACGTGCACGCGTGGTCGCAGCCCTCGCTGATGCGCAGGTAGGCGAAGCTCTTCGGCGTCAGCAGCACGCGGCGCGCGTCGCTGCGCGGGCCCTTCGGCTTGCCGCCGTCGACGGTGGCGGCCCAGCGGCGCGGCGAGCCGTTGACGATGGAGCGGACGACCCCGGGCACGCCCGAGTAGTCGGACAGGCCGAACACCGCGTCGAGTTCCGGGATCGACCTGCGCAGTTCCTCGCCGTAGCGCTGCGCGAGGCAGCCGACGGCGACCACGCCCTTGAGCCCGCCGTCCCGCTTCAGCCGCGCGACCGACAGGATCGTGTCGATCGACTCCTGCTTGGCGGTCTCGACGAAGCCGCAGGTGTTGACGACGACGACGTCGGCGTCCTCCGCGTCCGGCACGATCTGCAGCCCCTCCGCGACGGCGTGCCCGAGCAGCACCTCGGAGTCGACGAGGTTGCGCGCGCAGCCGAGGCTGATCAGGGAGACGCGGATCGCTTCGTTCACGGGTTCAGCCCGGCGGCGCGGCGCCGGCCGCCGCGCGGGGACTCACTGCGGCTTCTGCTGGACGACCCAGACCTTGACGGTCGTCTCGACGGTCGCGTGCAGGTGGACCTTCACGTCGAACACGCCGATCTCCTTCAGCGGCGCCTCGAGCCGCACCTGCTTGTCGTCGACGCGAACGCCCTTCTCGCGCAGCGCGGCCGCGATCTGCGCGGGCGACACCGAGCCGAACAGGTGCCCTTCGGCGTTGGCGCGGCCTTCGACCGTGACCGAGGTCTCGCCGATCTTCGCCGCGAGTTCCTTCAGCGACAGGATGCGGCTCTGCTCCTCGGCGAGGGCCCGCGCGCGCGCGCGCTCGATCTCGGTGACGTTGCTCTTGGTGACCATCACGGCGAGGCCGTGCGGCAGCAGGTAGTTGCGCGCGTAGCCGGGCTTCACGTCGACGACGTCTCCGGTGCGGCCGAGGTGCTCGACGTTCTGCTTCAACAGAAGTTCCATGTCACATCCTCCCCACGAACGGCAACAGGCCGACCATGCGCGCCTGCTTGATCGCGTTCGCGAGCTTGCGCTGGTTCTGGCCGGAGAATCCCGTGCGCTTGCGCGACTGGATGCGGCCGTTGGCCGAGACGAACTTCGCCAGGTAGGCGATGTTCTTGTAGTCGAGCGGTTCCTCGGGCAACACCTCGCGCCGCCGTACGCCGAAGCGCCCGAACTTGCTGCGCCGGTTGCCGCCGTCGCGGCCGCCGCCGCCGTAACCGCCGCCGTAACCGCCACCGCCGTAGCCGCCACCGCCGGCACTGCCGCCGGAATGGCTGCCGCCGTGACCGCTGGTCGAACTCGTGGAACTCATGGTCTGGCCTCCGTCGGAGTTGCCTGGGTGCCCGCCTCGGCGACCGGGGCTGGCGCCGGGGCTGGCGCCGCCGGGGCGTCGTCGGACGGGATCGCGTTCACGTCGAACGCGGCCTCGGGTTCGTAGGCCTCCTTCGGCACCTCGGCGCATTCGACGAGCAGGCTGCGCAGCAGCGCCTCGTTGAACTGCAGGTCGCGGCGCAGGCCGGTCAGCGCCTGGGTGTCGGCGGAGAAGTAGACGAGCAGGTAGGTGCCGCGGTGCTGGCCCCGGATCGGATAGGCCAGCCGGCGCTCGTCCCAGCGACGGCTGCTGAGGATCTTCGCGCCGTGCTTGGTGAACAGGCCGGCGACCGCGTCCTTCAGCGGCTGCCAGCCCCTGCGCACCTCCCGGTTGTCGAGGAGGCACATGCATTCATACGTGCGGGTGCGTTGCAACTTGGTTCTCCCGGGCGGACGCCCGTGTCAGGTCGGGTTCGCGGGCGGCGGCGGGCTCGTGCCGCGCGGCTTTCGGCCGGCGGGGCGATCCACGTCACCGTTCCAGGTTCCCATCAGGTTTTGCAGGTCGGCGCCGTCGGGGCACGCGAGCGCGCAGTCGGCAGCCCGGCCCAAGACTCGACCGAGAACCTCACGTTCCTCCGGGAGGAATGGCGCCAGGACGTAGTCCGGCCAGTCGGCCGAACGCAGCCCCTCGGACCCGCCGCGGCGGTCCGGAGCTGGCTCCGGTGCAACGGCAGGCGGCCCGATACCGAGACGGAGACGGGGAAACGCGTCCGTGCCCAGCATCTGCCGGATGGACTCGAGGCCGTTGTGGCCCCCTGCGCTCCCCGACGGCCGGATGCGCATCCGGCCCAGCGGTAGGTTCAGGTCATCGACGATCACAAAGAGCGAATCCGGCGAGCGCCCCGCGTGCCGCAGCAGCGGAGCAGCGACCTCGCCGGTCAGGTTCACGTAGGCCAACGGCTTCGCCAACAGGAACGTGCGTCCCTTGCGGCGACCCTCGCAGACCCTCGCCTTCACCTTGCCCGAGAAGGTGCGCGAACCATCGTCCGCGCGCCGCTCGAGCCGGTCGAAAGCGAGCCCCAGACGCTGGGCCAGCAGGTCGAGCACCATGAACCCGACGTTGTGTCGGGTCTGCTCGTACTCGGGACCGGGGTTGCCGATCCCCAGGACGATGCGGTGCCAGGTCATGGCGGCGTCGGAGGGCCGAGCAGGCTACGCGGCGAGGGTGGCGCGCACAAGGGCCCACCCGCGCGCGCCCGCCCCGCCGATCAGCCCTTCGCCGGCTTCTCGGGCTTGTCGGCCTTCTTGGGCTCGGCCGCCTTCGCGTCCTCGGGTTTGGCTTCGCCGGCCGCCGGGGCCGCCGCCGCTTCGCCTTCGGCCGGCGCCGCCGCCGGAGCCGCCTCGGGCACCGCCTGCACGACGAGCTTGGCGACGTGGCAGACGGTCATCGTCGGCGGCGACACGAGCGTCACCCCCTTCGGCAGCGCGATCTGGCTCGCGCTGACGAACTCGTCGAGTTCGACCTTGCCGACGTCGTGCTCGAGCGTCTCGGGGATCTCCGTCGGCAGGCAGCGCACCACGATCGTCGAGCTGTCGCGGACCAGCGTGCCGCCCTTGCTGATGCCGACCGGGTGGCCGAGCAGCGTCACCTCGACCGCCGTCTCGATCGGCTTGTCGAGGTCGATGCGCTTGAAGTCGGCGTGCAGCGGCCGGTCGTCGACGGCGTTCCAGCTCACCTGCTGCAGGTAGGCGGCCTGGGGCGCGCCCTGGATGTCGAGCTGGTAGACCTTCCGGCGCGCCTTGACGTGCTGGTCGAGCTCCCACTCGGAGACCGCGATCGCCACGGACTCCTTGCCCTCACCGTAGACGACGGCGGGCAACCAGCCCTGCTGGCGCAGCCGGGCGACCTGGTTGCGGCCCAGCGCGGTGCGGCGCTCGGCCTTCATCGGAACGACTTTCATGGAACTGCCTCTCTGGATCGGATGCGGGGGTGGGCGGGGCTCGCGGCTCAGCGCTCGCTCTCGAACAGTTTGCTGACGCTCTCGCTGCGGTGGATGCGGTCGATGGCGCGCGCGAGCAGCTGCGCCACCGAGCAGACCTCGAGCCGCTGGATCTTCTTGTCGTGCAGCGGCACGGTGTCGGCGAACAGGATCTTCTCGACGTCGGCGCCGTTCAGGCGCTCGACCGCGTTGCCGCACAGCACGGCGTGCGTGGCGACGATGAACACCTTGCGCGCGCCCTTCTCCTTGACGATGCGCGCGGCGTCGACGATGGAACCGCCGGTGCTGACCATGTCGTCGACCAGCAGCACGTCGCGGCTCTTGACCTCGCCGATCACGTGCTCGATCACGGTCTGCTCGCCGGTGATGCGGCGCTTGTCGATGATCGCGAGGTCGCAGCCGAGCTCCTTGGCGTAGGCGCGCGCGAGCTTGGTGCCGCCGATGTCGGGCGACACGACCATCACCTCCTTGGTGTCGAGCTGGCGCACGCGGTCGATCATCACGGGCCGGCCGTAGAGGTGGTCGACCGGGATGTCGAAGAAACCCTGGATCTGCGCGGCGTGCAGGTCGATCGCGACGACGCGCGTGTAGCCGGCGGTCACCAGCAGGTTGGCGACGAGCTTCGCGTTGATCGGCACGCGGCCCTCGTCCTTCCGGTCCTTGCGCGCGTAGCCGAAGTACGGGATCACCGCGGTGATGCGGTCGGCGCTGGCGCGGCGCAGGCAGTCGGCGAACGACAACAGCTCGAACAGGTGCTCGTGCACGTTCGGGCAGGTCGGCTGCACGACGAACACGTCGGCGCCGCGCACGTCGCACTCGACCTTCAGGTTGATCTCGCCGTCCGGGAACCGCGCCAGCGACGCGGCGCCGAGCGGCACGCCCATGTAGGCGCAGATGTCCTGCGCGAGGCGCGGGTGGGCCGTGCCGGAGAACACACGAAGACGCTCGCCGCGCATGCTCATGTTCCCTCCTGCTTCTTCTCGGGCGGCCTGTTCTCGGGCGGCCTGTTCTCGGGCGGCAGCTCGCGCCGCTTCAGGAACTTCGCCGGCAGGCCGACCCAGACCTCGTCGGCGCCCACGGTGCTGCCTCGCTTCAAGATCGCGCCGGCCCCGGTCATCGAGCGGTCGCCGAGCCGGCTCGGCGCGACGATCACGGTGCCGCTGCCGACGAAGCAGCGCTCGCCGATGTGGGTCTCGTGCTTGTGCACGCCGTCGTAGTTCGCGGTGATCGTGCCAGCGCCGATGTTGGCCTTCGCCCCCACCGTCGCATCGCCGAGGTAGGTCAGGTGCTTGGCCTTGGCGCCCTTGCCGAGGCGCGTCTTCTTGGCCTCGACGAAGTTGCCGATCTCGGCGCCGTCCTCGAGCACGGTGCCCGCGCGCAGGTGCGCGAACGGGCCGACCTCGCAGTGGCTGCCGATCGTGCAGCCCGCCGCGATCACGCAGCAGGGCAGGATCCGCGTGTCGGCGCCGATCCGCACGTCGTGGTCGATCCAGGTGCTGGCGGGGTCGACGACGACCACGCCGTTGCCGAGGTGCTCGAGCAGGATGCGCTCCTGCACGATCTCGCGCGCGGCGGCGAGGTCGGCCAGCGAGTTGACGCCCTGGATCTCGGTCGCATCCTCGGTCGCCAGCGTCGGCACCGGCTGCCCGGCCCGCGCGAACCCCTCGACCACGTCGGTCAGGTAGTACTCGCCCTGCGCGTTGTTCGGCCGCAGGTTCGCGAGCGCTGGCCGCAGCGCCGCGCCGGCGAAGCAGTAGAAGCCGGCGTTGATCTCGCCGATCGCACGTTGTGCCGCCGAGCAGTCCTTGTGCTCGCGGATGCCGGCGAAGCGGCCGTCGCCGTCGCGCAGGATGCGGCCGAGTTCCGCCGGGTCGTCGGGGAACGCGGTCAGCACGCTGCACGGCGCCTGCCCGCGCAGTTCGCAGAGCCGCTGCAGCGTCGCCGTCGTGATCAGCGGGCAGTCGCCGTAGGTCACCAGCACGTCGCCGTCGAAGCCGGCGAGCGCCTGCATGCCGGCCTGCACCGCGTGACCGGTGCCCTTGGGTTCGCCCTGGTCGACGAAGGTGAGGTTCTCGAACCAGCCCGCGCACGCGTCCTGGATCGCCTTCTGCACCTTCTCCTTCTGGTGGTGCAGCACGACCACCGTGTGCGTGGGCCGCAGCGGGGCGGTGGCGGCGAGCGCCGAGGCCGCGAGCGTGCGGCCGCACAGCGGCAGCAACACCTTGGGCACGCTGACCTTGGTGCGCTTGCCGAGGCCGGCGCACAGGCAGATCACGGCCAGGGGACGCGACATGGGGGCGGAGAAGGGGCGGGGAAGGGAAAGGGGGCGAGGATTCTGCGGACGGGGCCCCGCCGGGTCAAGGGCGCAGACGGCGGGCGGAGGATCGGGTCACCGATGCCACTCCGCCCGCGCCGCCCGACCGCTCGATAGAAACCGCCGCAGCGGCGCCCGAGTGCGCGGCTTCGTCCGTTGCAGGTCGCCGCGTGGCGGCGGTGGGAACCTCGATAGAAACCGCCGCAGCGGCGCCCGAGTGCGCGGCTTCGTCCGTTGCAGGTCGCCGCGTGGCGGCGGTGGGAACCTCACTGCACGGTCACGCGGTCGACGTTCGACGCCGCCGGGAAGTTGCCGGTCGCGTCCATGAACAGCGCGACGCCGTCCAGCGTGAAGCCACGCAGGATCTGCCCGTACTGGGCCGGCACCACGTAGGTCGCGTTCGGGAACAGCGCCGGGTTGGCCGTGTACGAGAAGTGCAGCGGATCGCCAGGGGTAGCCGGGTTCGACAGGCTCGCGTAGGTCAGCCAGTCGTCCTCGATGCCGAGCCACCGCCCCATCGCCAGCGGCCGTGAGGTCGTCAGCGACAGGAACACGAAGCCGTCGACGTAGCCAGCCGGCGCTCTGCCCAGGCTGATCGACAGGTTGCCGGGGCCGTTCGACGCGAGGTCGAGCAGCGGACCCGTGCGGTCGCGGCCACCGCCGATGCCGCTCGCGACGAGCGCGAAGTCCGCGTCGACCGCGGGCGTCTGCACGTGCTGGTCCAGCACGACCCC
>Ga0194127_10002098_pt1 | contig 27861 bp, 27 predicted proteins | sample TA2KigC100mmetaG_FD_148624 | JGI IMG/M metagenome (GOLD analysis project Ga0194127, IMG submission 148624) | Freshwater microbial communities from Lake Tanganyika, Tanzania - TA2015036 Kigoma Deep Cast 100m | ecosystem: Environmental > Aquatic > Freshwater > Lake | place: Tanzania: Lake...
GGAGGAAAATCGAATGAACGTTATTGCTATCTGTCTCATGGTTTCGCTATTCACCATTGGGGGAATTAGCCAGACATTAGCCGAAGGACCTGAAGCGCTTCTTGGATTTTCAACAGACTTTGACAAGAAGGAGTTAACCATTGAGGTGTCGAGCTCAGGATGCACGACGAAAGGGGATTTTAAGATTCACTATAAAGACAATGTGTTGACCGTTATTCGTATACGGAGGGATGACTGCAAAGCCATGCCCCGAAAGATAGGACTGACCTACACCCTTCAGGCGATTGGGATCGGTCCTCATCAGTCTTTCAGCATCTCCAATAGATTTATTGTGAATGAGAACATTGCAATCATGAAATGATTCTTATCCCAGGAAGGATTAAAAGATTTGGGAATAAGGCGATTGCAAGGGAGGGAGAAGAGCATGTTTCGCAGAAACCTGGCTGGTTACAGTTTGAAAGCAGTTTTTATTGGAATCTCCATTTTTTTCTGGGTGCCCCCTGCTTTGGCCCAAAGTGCTATAGATCAGCTATTCCAGGGAGTAAGTCCGCCATCAGTACCGGAACCCAAGCACTACCCGGTTGAGCCACAGCCAAGGCCGGAGCGTGAGCCGAGACCACCTCGCGAACCCCGTCCCCCTCAGCGCCCGTCTCAACAACAATATCAACAGCAGCAGAGAATCCAGGAGGAAAGAGCAAAAATCCAGGCCGCAAAGGTGTCCTATGGTCAAGGAGCTGAATGTTACAAAAGGAGGGACTGGAACTGTGCCATCAAAAAGTTTGAACAGGCCCTGAGGAATAGTCCCAATAATCCAAAGATCAAGAGCGCCCTTGAAAGAGCGAAGCAGGAAGCCCGCAAGGAGCAAGAGCAGGCCGAGCGGTCAAGAAAAGAGAAGGAGCAGCAGCAGGTCTTTGAGCGGGGGAAGAAAGAAATATTGGAAGTGGTAAAAACACAAGGCCCCCAACAACAGAGTGTTCAAAAATCACCCCATCCTGCAGGGAAAGACATTGCTTTTGGAGCAAGCCCCTCCTATTCAACCTCTCAAAAAGTGGGAGGGTTGACAGAGGAGGAATGGAGGCTTGCAAGGAATTATCAGTTTCAGATCGAAGCATTGGAAAAGAATAAGAAGGGTATTTTCCTGTCCGGGGAAGAGGCAAGGGTAATGGATGAACTTCTCTATAGACGAAATCAGTTATGGCAAAAGGCCATAAGCGTTCCAGGACTTACCGCAGAGGAAAAGGAGAAACTCCGCCTGAAGCTCTATACTTCTAACCTCCATGCTACTCCTGCAATGGTTTCCTCGGGCCAACTCCAGGCATGGAAAGATAGGCCGAAAGGTTCCCATTCGAGTGATTCGAATGGGATGATTGAGATTCAAAAAGAGTTTCACACGAAACAGATGGAGCGGTTCATTGAAGAGAAGGGTGGAGATGTTGCGGAAGAGATCCTTGGCGAGAGAGGAGGTAAGGGTTATGGAAATCTCCTCGGAGTTGCCAAGATTACGGTGAAAACGGTGAAGGAAGATATTAGCTCCGGAATATCCGAAACCATTGATTTCATCCTTGGCAAACTGCCCAATCCAAGAGCTGCCTTTGCCAGGGAGGCGGGCAAGGAGTATGAGGGATTGGTGGATCGGTCGTTGAAGAAATTTATGGAAGATTCCTCAAGGGCTGTGGGCGCGGATATTGATTCAAAGAAGTTTATGGAAGATATCGAAAAAGAAAGAAAGTCTTCCTTAAATTGGACGAGGTCAGGCAATGAAAAAGAGTAGAAGATGGTTTGTTCTTGTCATCATTATTCTTTTGAATCTTTCAATTCCCCTTTGGGCAAAGGAGAAGAAGGAGCCACTCAAACTCCTTTCTGAAACAACCTTCCTTCTCCCCGCGAAAGGGGACATTGAGGTGAAGTGGTTGATCCCACCTCTTGAAGAGGAGGTGGTCAAACAGGCGGGCTGGTATGGTCTCATCTTCTCGGTGGACGAAAAGGGTCATCCCTGGTTTGGTTATAGAGAGAGGTTTCTCCTCCATCCTTTTAAACAGTACCAATTCAGCCTTTCCCATCCTTTTCGGGGATTTGTCCATCTCGATAATGGATCACTCCTCTTTGCTACCGGGACGGAATTGGGTTTTATTGCTTCTGCTATCGAACCTTCGCCAAAAGAACGGGGAATACCGGTGGCTACCTTTCAGCCCTTATCCCTGCTTCCACTTCCGGATAGCCGCATCTTTAAAGGTTCCGGAAACTCTCTCTATTTTGCCGGACGGAACCATGCCACCGGTGATTATGAAGCCTATCTTCTGAAACCTGAGAAGTTGGAGTCAGGATCAGAGAGATCAACCCTGAAGGGTTATGTAAGACTGTTGAGCGTAGAGGAACCCATTCATGCTGTGACTGGTGATGGCGAGACCTTTTATATGGCATTAGGGAAATTGGTGATCAAGACCTCTCGATTAGATAAGACAGTATCAAGACTCTTTCTTCATCCCTCGGAAGAGATCAAAGAACTCGTTTACGATCCGGAGGCGGGATTATTTTACTCCACCTCTGCGAGTGTGGGGTATATCGGTGAGAATGGGAACATCGAACTTTTAAAAACTCCATCTCCTAAGATTTCACTTCAAAAGGGGGGGCTCTACGTTCTCTTCACTAAAACGATGGGAGTTCTTGCGTTTGAAAATATTGGAGACTTAAAAAGGTATCCTCTCGCTGGAGGGGCCACTCCCCGATATCAAATCAGTCGAAAGATCGAAGAGTTGGGAACCAAAACTCGAGGCGAGATCACCCTTAAAGAGGCATTGAAAGACAGGGATGTCTCAGCGGTAAAAAACCTGATCGTGAAAGGCCAAAACCCAAATCTGCTCACGGATGAGGGAATGCCTCTTCTTACCTGGATGGTCCTCTACGGAGGACTTGAGGATGTGAGGTGGATGCTTGACCGTGGAACGCAGGTGAACCTTCAGGACAATCATGGCAATACCGCCCTTTTTGAAGCCGGGTGGATCTTCGTCAGGGAAAAGGAGGAAAAGGTAAGACTCCTCTTAACCCGTGGCGCTCAGGTGAATGGCAGAAATAGATATAATGACACTCCATTCCTTTATGCGATGAAACAGAGGCAGAGCCTTGAGGTTGTAAGCCTCCTCCTTAAGAATGGCGCAGAGGTTGATGGAACAGATGATCTCGGAGATACCGCCCTGATGAAATTGGCCAAGTGGGGAGAGTATCGACCTGAGCATATAGAGTTTTTGCTTCTCAACGGCGCAAACCCACATAGAAAAGACAAAAAGGGAAATTCGGTTCTCGCCAATACTATTCAAAGAGAGCCCAGGCCGGAATATGTCCGTCTCCTCTTGAAACACGGAGCCGATGTAAAAACAACGGCAATCGATGATCGGAATGGTTCCGGAAAATCGTCCAGCCTGCTTTATAGCGCCTTTTTGACCTATCTTAATTATGCAAATTCTGATCGGCCAAAGGCCCATAAAGCGATGGAGGTGGTTAACCTTTTGATTGAGAAAGGTTCAGCCCTTCTTCCCATCGAAGAATCCATTGTCCTTAAAAAAGAGATTTATGGGTGGCTCGACAGCCACTTTATCGCCAACCTGCTTAAGCGAAACGACTCTCTCTTTAAACAGGCAAAGGCTATCTCTGATCTGGTGATGGTTTCCCATGTGATACAGACGATGAACGAGATCATAAAGATGAAGATGGAGCAGGCAAAGGCCGCTGATGATTTTCGGTCTGCCCTCTCCCTTGCCAATGAGTCAAAGGTTTTAGCTGAAAAGTTTTTTAAGAAATTGATAATCGATGTGAGGATTAAAGAGAGACCCACTGATTTCCAATCCGGCGCTTCTCAAAAAGCTTCTAAAGGCTATATAGGGGTGGAAATGCGTATATGGCCATCAGGAGGAGTATACCTTGTAAGGATATTACCTCAATCCCCTGCCGAAGAGGCTGGAATCAGGACGGGGGATATTTTAACAGAATTTGCAGGAAAGCTGATCAAAGATGTTAAAGACCTTCCCACCCTTATCTCCGGATTGGAGGTGGGAAAGAGTTATAAAGCCGTAATGCTCCGGAGTGAAGAGTCCAATTGGCCTGAGGTCTTTCTCCATTGCGGGCTTCTTGAACACGGATTGGGAATGAACGACCTTGCCGTATCAAACCTGTCGAAATATCTTGAACTGGCTCCGGATTCTAATGAAAAAGAGAAGGTCAGGGCATTGGTCAATAAATTAACCGGAGGGAAGAGATAAAATATGGAAGGGAAGGCAAGTTGTTTTAGAACCTACTTCCCCTCCGCGTTCGCTTGATCGGTTTAGGAGGATGGCCCAATGAATTGGAGGATCAAGTGGTGATAAAAAAGACCTTTCTAATTTTCAGTTGCCTCTTCGTTTTTCTTTGCTTGAATGGACCCGTTTATGCGGATCGATGTCTGTTTTCCATCAAGCCGGTTCAATTATCCGAGGAGTCACAGAAGGCAATTATTCTGCACAATTTGAAAGAGGAGGTCTTAATCCTTGCAACGGAACTGAGAGCAGATGGAGAGACCGAGGTCTTGGAGTTTATCCCTCTTCCCTCTGAACCAACAGTGACTCTGGCAGATGGGGATCCCTTTGGAGAGGCAGTGAAACTTATCGCTAAAAAGAAGCTTGAATTTGAGGAAAGGGGGGTTAGCCGAGGGAGTGCTGAAACCGTCCCTGTGGAAATAAGGTTTGCCGAGAAGATCGGCGTCCATGATGTCACCGTGATCAAGATTAATGACCTGTCAGGCTTTTCTCGATGGACAGAAGAGTTTTTTGTAAAGAAAGGGGTGAAGGTCAGCATCGACCGTTTGTCGAATTTCTATAAAAACGCAGAGGACTACCTCCGGAGGGGGTTCCATTATTTTGTTTTTGATTATGTGAAGGTGAGCAAAGAGATTAAATTGATTGAACCTCTTGTTTACCGGTTTCGATCTGAGAGATTATATTATCCGCTGAGGACATCGAATGTAATCGGTGGCAAAGGCACAATCGATCTGATTCTGATTTTACCCGGGACGATTCAGATGACCGGGGAGGACTATCAGACCATCTGGAGGCCAACGGTCCAGGATATAAAAAAGACCACGATGGATTTCAGTTCCTCTGCAAAGGTTTATCCCCATGAGATTCAGAAGATTTATCCCGGAGCAGACGATTTTTTTAAGAGTAACCGGGTGACCTATATGCAGGTTTTAAGATATTCCGGGGACTATCAATTCAGGGAGGACCTATTTTATGATCTATCCAACCTGGTCCCATTCGCCTATAAGATTGTCAATCGATTCCAGAGGTTTGAAGATTTACTGACAGCCGATGAATTGAGAGACTATTTAGATTATTTAAAAAGAAAAGGTGTGATCAAATAGAGATTTTAGTAAATTATGGCGCGGAAAAGTAAAAACCGAATTACCGATGCCTGACCACAAACAGATCCTTCAAGCATGGATATATTTCTTTACGGCTTCGAGGCTCCTCCAGAGATGAGCCTCTTCGTGAGGTTCGAGTGTATGGATGGGGGTTAATCCCCATCGGGAAAAGAGGCTGAAAAGCTCCCTGAAATCGAATTCTCCCTCGCCTATGGGCAGGTGCTCATCCATCTCTCCGTGATTGTCATGAAGGTGGACCTCGACGAGATATTCTTTTAAAGACTCCATCCAGAGAGAAAGAGGGGTTTTGCTAAAGACATGGTGGTGGCCGGTGTCGAAACAGAGCCGAAAGTGCTTCGAATTGATCTCTTTTAGAAGCATTAATAATGAATCAGGGTTTTCCTCATAGACATTTTCGATGGCGATCGTAAGCCCCCGTTCTTTTGCCTGCTCTATTAGAGGTCTCCATGTCTGGAGACTGCTCTCAAACCAGAGGCGAACATCCCCGTCAAATTTCCACTTCTCATATCCGGGATGGAAGACGATCGCCTTCGGTTTGAACAGACCGGCCAGCTCGATCGTTCTTGAGAATCGGTCCAGCGTCACCTCCTTGATTCTTCTGTCCACTCCTCCCGGACTTAAATCCATAAAGGGGCCATGGATGGTGATCCAGAGCTCGTTTCGTTGAAGGGTCTCTGCAAGTTGTTTTGCTTCTTTATCACTGCAGGCGTCGAGATCTTCGGCGCTGAAGTAGATTTCGGGATGAAGGCGATGCTCCGAGACAAAATCGATTCTCTGAAGGAGCATAGAATAAGGGATATTGATCTGGATGGGGGTCATCTTTCATTCTCCGATATTAAATTCGATACCATTCCAACTATTTAGAGTATGTTTATAAACTACGGTATTCATAAAAAGGTGTCATTCCGGCCCCGATCTTCATCGGGATAAACTCCAGCCGGAATCCAGTCTTTTCAAAGGTCCCTGGATGCCCCCGTATCAAGCACGGGGCAAGCTCCTCAAGTCTGGCATGACGGCACAATGAGTTTATGGACAGCCTTTTGTTAACGGCTTTATACCATTCTCATCCGTAAACCGCAACCCGTCTCAGGATGGCGATTCGATCAATTCGATTGCCTTCAGAACTTTTTCTCTCTCTCCGATGAGATAGACGATGAAGTTTTAGTTCGGAGTATTTAATACAAACGCATTAAATGAGATGCTGAAACGAGTTCAGCATGACAAGAAAAAGTCTGTCATTCCGAACTTGTTTCGGAATCTCGAATTTTGGAATGACAACAAATTAATTGCGTTTGTATTAGTTCGGAGTATTTAGATTTGATTTGTTCTCCGAACTCCATACTCCGAACTTCTGTGATCCCATTGAAAAGAGTAGAGGGATTGTGATATAAAACCATTGAGGTGAAGAGATGTTTAATATCGGATTGCCGGAGATTCTGATCATCGGAGCGATTGCACTGATCGTCTTTGGACCCAATAAACTTCCGGAGCTGGCCAAGGCTTTTGGCAGGGCGATGCGGGAGTTTAAGAAGGCGACCGACGAGGTGAAGGAGAGTTTTGAAGCTGAGACCAGGGACCTGGAGGAGATCAAAACCGCCATCGCGGACGAGAATGTCCTGGGAGATCTGGCCAGGGAGATATCCACTCTTGAAGAACCTTCTCCGGAGGAAGAAATGACCGAATCTCCTCTGGAAGCATTGGGACAAACAGAGATCCCCTCCGCCGAGGAGGTGGCGGCTTCTCCGGATGAGAAAGAGGTTGAAGAAAAGAAAGAGGAGAAACCGGAAGGGATAAAAGAGGGGATCCCCTCCCATGGATGAGCAGAAGCAACCCTTAACCTCTCACCTCAAGGAGCTGAGAAAACGCCTCATCCTTTCCTTTATCGCGGTCGTAACCGGGTTTATCGTCTGTTATGCGTTTTCCCAAGACCTCTTCGATATTCTTTCCAAACCCCTTCTCAAGATGATGCCTTCCGGAAGTTCTCTCATTTTCACAAGTGTGGCAGAAGCTTTTTTCACTTATATGAAGGTGGCCTTTATTGCGGGCATCATTTTGACTTCTCCCTTTGTTCTCTTCCAGGTCTGGGCTTTTGTGGCGCCGGGGCTTTATCGTAATGAAAAGCGGTATGTGATTCCCTTTGTCGCCGCCGGCTCCTTCTTCTTCGTCTTGGGAATTCTATTCGCCTACTTTGTCGCCATCCCCGTCGGTTTTAAATTTCTTCTTGGATATGCCACCGATTTCATCAAACCGATGCCAAGCATGAAGGAATACCTCTCCTTCAGCATCAAATTTTTATTAGCCTTCGGTCTGGTGTTTGAATTTCCGGTGGTCCTGGTCCTTCTGGCGCGGATCGGCGTGGTTGATGCAAAGACGATGGCGCGGCACAGGAAATATGCCATTCTGCTCATCTTCATCTTTGCGGCGGTCATGACCCCGCCGGATATCATCTCACAGTTGCTCATGGCGATTCCTCTGATGGGGCTTTATGAATTGAGCATTATTCTTTCAAGGATTTTTGGAAAGAAGGCAAAGCCGATTCCTCCAACCAGTGAATAAATAGTATCAATTTCATTGTTTGAAATCGTTTTGTAAAATCCCTCCCAACCTCCCTTTGCCAAAGGGAGGAGAAACATTTCCCCCTTTTGACAAAGGGGGATGAAGGGGGATTAGATCGGTTTTTTCAAAGCTCTAAAATATTATAAGACATATTTATTTTTGAGTCATGGCAGAATCTCCCTATAAGATTTCCAGATGGCCGGAAAAAGAGAGGCCGAGAGAGCGGTTGCTCCAGCAGGGGGCGCAGTATCTCACCGAGGCCGAACTCTTAGGGATTCTGATCGGGAAAGGGACGAGGAAAAAGACCGCCATCGACCTGGCAAGGGAGCTTCTGGACCGGTACGAATCGCTTGAGAACCTCTTCAGCCGTTCCCCTTCGGAATTGATGAAGGTCAAGGGCATTGGCTCGGCCAAGGCGGCTACGCTCTCGGCAGCCTTCCAGTTGGTGAGACGGATTCAGGCAAAAAAGACGACGAACCGATCCACATTCAAGCGATCCTCGGATGTAAGAGACCATTATCTCCCGTTGATGAAAGATTTGAGGAAGGAGGTCTTCAGGATTCTTCTCCTCAGCCGCGCCAATCGGTTGATTAAGGAGGTCATTATATCCGAAGGAACACTCGATGCGAGCATTGTCCATCCGAGGGATGTTTTTCGGGAGGCCCTCCTGGAATCCGCGGCAGGGGTCATCCTCCTTCACAACCATCCGAGCGGAAATCCGAGCCCGAGCGAAGAGGATATCCGGATCACCAAGCAATTGGTGGAGGCAGGCCGGGTGATGGGGATCAAGGTTTATGACCATATCATCCTGGGAGGGGAGGATTACCGCAGTCTGGCAGATGAAGGGATAATTTAATTTCGGATTTCGGAATGCGGAATTCGGATTTCACTAAGATTCCGCAATCCGCAATCCGCAATCCGCAATATGAATCGTGTTCTGGTTACCGATGGTCACTTTCGAAAGACGCTTGCTGTGGTTCGGTCCCTCGGTCGAAAGGGGGTCCATGTCACGGTCGGGGAGAGGACTTTTCTCAACACATCGTTCTTTTCAAAGTATTGTTCAAGGCGACTCATCTATCCTTCTCCACGGCGATATCCGGATCGGTTTATTGAATTTCTTTTAAGGGAGATAAAAAAAAACCGGTACGACTGTCTCTTCCCAATGGAAGAGGAAACTCTTCTTCTTGTCGCAAGACATCGATCCGAAATTTCAAAACATGCCTACCTTCTTATCCCTGATCTTGAGAAGATCGAATTTGTGCGTGACAAAGGGAATCTGATTCGGTTTGCGGAGAGTCACGGGATCCCGGTGCCGAAGACGTATGATCTCCCCCCCACCCCTTCGGCGCTGCTCAGGACAGGCCTCACCCTCCCCCGCGAGAGACTGTGTCGTAATTCCGTTCATGGTTCGAGAACCTCACCACGAACGGAAAACGACATGTTAAAAATCAATGAGTTAGCCGTTCGTCCTGAGCATGTCGAAGGGCGAATGGCTAATTGCGACACAGTCTCCGAGGGGGGAGGGGGGGGCTATGTGATTAAGCCGAGGATCAGTTCCGGTTCCTTTGGAATTGCCTATGTTAAGGATAGAGAGGATATCATCCCTTCCTATCAAAGAGTTCACGAGAGATATCCTTTTCCGTTGATTCAGGAATTTATTCCGGATGGGGGAGGGACATTCGGGATATCCGCCCTTTTCGATGAGTCATCGAATGTCAAAGCCGCCTTCGTTCATAAGAAATTGAGGATGTACCCGGTTCAGGGAGGCCCCAGCACTTTGCGTGAAGGGGTGGAGCATCCTCAAATCATGGAGCTGGGGCTCTCGCTTCTCAAGTCATTGAACTGGGTAGGCATTGCGATGGTTGAATTCAAAGTGGACCCGAGAGACGGGATTCCCAAATTGATGGAGGTCAATCCCCGTTTCTGGGGTTCCCTGCAATTGGCCATCTTCTCCGGTGTCGATTTTCCATACCTCATTTTAAAAATGGCGAAGGGTGAGAAATTCGAGCCGGTGCTTCACTATACTGTTGGCAGGCGCAGTCGCTGGTTTCTCTTCGGAGATATCCTCCATTTTTTTAACAATCCGGAGCGTTTTCATCTCCAGCCTCCCTTCTTCCGGTTCTTTGATCAGAACACCTGTTATGATATTATTTCAAAACAGGATCCGTTTCCCGTCCTGGGTGCCATGGCGACTTTCTTCACTTTTCTCTATGATCCGGAGATGAAACGATTTTTAGAAAGACGATGAACCCAATTCGGAATTCGGATTGCGGAATTGACAGGTCAAGGAGAGTAGCCGCAGCCTTCAGGCTGCGTAAAGAAACGCAGGCTAAAGCCTGCGGCTACATAAATCTCTTTTTGGATAAGGCTATGAAGAATATTTTAACGGTGGATGTGGAGGATTGGTATCATATCTGTGATATCGAGCACATCCTTCCTCGTTCTGCCTGGGGGCAATGTGAGAGCCGGATCCTCTTCAATCTGGAGAAGATCCTCCCCCTTTTTGGCCGGTTTAAGGTGAAAGCCACTTTCTTTGTTCTCGGTTATGTCGCAGAACGAAACCCAGAAGCGGTGGAAATGATTCATAGCGAAGGCCATGAGATTGCTTCGCATGGTTATGGCCATCTACAGGTCTATAAACAGACAAAGGATGAATTCCTAAAAGACCTTTTGCGGTCGAAGAGCCTGATCGAAAGCATGACCGGAGAGAAGGTGATCGGTTACCGGGCACCCCAGTGGTCGATCTGTAAGGGGAAGAGAGATTCCTACTGGGCGCTTGATCTACTGGCCCGGAGTGGATTCCTCTATGATTCAAGTATCGCTCCGCTCAGGTTTATCGGGATTCCAAAGGCCCCCAACACACCTTACACGGTTTCCACTTCCCATGGAGAGATCAGGGAATTTCCACCGCTGGTCATGCCCTCTCTCCTTGGGAACCTCCCCGCCGGAGGCGGATGGGGATTGAGAATATTTTCCTACCGGAGCATCCGAAGGAGAATCGAAGAATTAAATCGTCAGGGCGATCCTGCCCTCCTCTTCCTCCATCCCTCTGATTTTGATGCGCATCGGCCTAAAATCCGCCTTCCCCGGATCAAACGATTTGTCTGTTATGGAAAGATTAAAACCACAGAGGAGCGGATCACCCGGCTCCTCAATGATTTTGAGTTTACAACGGTAAGGGAGGTTCTTATTGGATAACATCTGTGTTCTCATCCCTGCCTATAATGCCGCACGGACGATCGGTTCGGTGTTGGAGAAGGCGCGATCGCTTCATCTCGATGTGATCGTTGTGGATGACGGTTCCATAGATCATACTGGTAAGATTGTCAAAGAATATGGAGCGCATCTTCTGGAACATTCTCGCAACCTCGGGAAAGGAACCGCCCTTCGCACAGGCTTTAAATATATTCTCCAAAAAGACTATCAACTAATCATCACGCTCGATGCTGACGGACAACACGACCCTGCGGAGATTTCATTCCTCCTTAAAGTATTTCAGAGCGTAAAGCCCGACCTCCTCATCGCCTCACGGGCCGGGGAATTTTACAGAATGACCTTCCTTCGCCGGTTCTGGAATCGTCTGGGCGTCAAAGCAGTTGCCCGGCTCTGCCATGCTGATATCACGGATAGCCAATCCGGTTTCCGGCTGATCCGCACAAAAATCTTAAGAGAAATTTCATTAACCACCACCGGATTTGAAATGGAATTGGAGCTCCTGATCAAGGCTTGCAAAAAGGGGTTTGGTGTGTTATCCATTCCTATAAATGTTCCGAGGGTGGATGGTACGAGCTCCAGCCATTTCAGACCCGTGACCGATACCTGGCTTGTCTGTAAACTCTTTCTTCGAAGTCTGTTCTGGTGAAAAAGATGGATTTTTATCAAAAGGCGAAATTTTATTCCATTTCAAAATTTACAACAACCGCCCTTTCCCTTCTGGCCAGCGCCTCAAAGGAAAATCTGATCCGGCTTACCTATCTGGCCGAGAAGATTCCTAAAAAGGAAGCCTATCGTGAAAAGATCCGGTGGATACGGACTCTCTTTGAGACCGATCATCCGGCCCTGACCATTGCAAGAAGGCTTCTCAAAGAGACTCATCCCCTCCATCGAAAGAAGATCATCACCAACTTCATCATCAACCAGCTTCTGGTGGGCACCAACCGAAGAAAGGCATTTGAAGAAGAGAGAGGGTTTAAGCCGCCCAATGCCATGCTCATCAGCCCAACGATGCGATGCAATCTCAACTGCTTTGGCTGTTATTCGGGCTCGTATCCGACCGAGGAGGAGCTTTCGTTTGAGGTGATGGATCGTCTCGTCGGAGAGTGCAAGGAGATGGGCATCTACCTGGTCATCATCACCGGCGGCGAGCCCTTTTTAAGAAAGGATCTCTTTGATCTCTTCGAAAAACATCCCGACACCCTTTTCCAGGTTTATACGAATGGCACCCTGATCGACGAGAAGATGGTCGAGCGATTCGTTGCCCTGGGCAATGTCGTTCCTTCGATCAGCCTCGAGGGAATGAGAGAAGAGACAGACGCACGGAGAGGAAAAGGTCACTTTGACCGGGTGGCCCGGATCATGGACTGGCTCAAAAAAGCAGGCATCTTCTTCGCGATTTCAACCACACAGACGATACGAAATTCAGAGACGATCGGAAGCGATGACTTTGTCGATTTTCTTGTAGAGAAGGGATGCATCTTCCTCTGGAACTTCCATTATATCCCCATCGGTCGAGATGCAGACCTCAGTCTGATGGCCACCCCTGAACAGAGGGCGCGGATACGGGAACGGTTCGCCTATTTCAGGGCGACGAAGCCTTTGCTCATGGTGGACTTCTGGAATGACGGATGCCTCACCGAGGGATGCATTGCCGGAGGGAGAAAATACTTCCATGTCAATGCCCGTGGCGATCTGGAGCCCTGCGTCTTTTGCCACTTTGCCTACGACAACATCAAGGAGAAGTCTCTCATCGAAGCCCTTAACTCTCCTCTTTTCAAGGAGATGCGCTCCAGACAGCCCTTTTCGGACAACCTTTTCATCAACTGCCCTCTGATCGATCATCCGGAGCACGGAAAAGAGTTCGCCCTTAAATTCGCCAGATACTTTACTCATGAGGGAGCGGAGGGTTTTTTTACGGAACTGGCTCCGGCGATTGATGCCTATTCAAAAACCTACCGGAAGATGGCCGAAACCGCCTGGAAGGAGAAGATCGAAAGCGACAGTGATCAGACTCACACAAAAGAGAAAAAGGTTGCAGGTCAACATGGATGAAGGTCACCTTTCCCCATCTTGGCACGATGCACATCTTCTGCAAGGCGATTGCAGAGACTGCTCAGATTCCCTATGTTGTTCCTCCCGAAACCAGCCGTAAAACCCTGACCCTGGGTGCCCTCCATTCGAACGAGTCTATTTGCCTTCCCTTTAAGATCATCCTGGGGAATTTCATCGAGGCCCTTCAGTTGGGAGCCGATACGATTGTGATGGTCGGAAGCGGCCCTCCCTGTCGCCTGGGACTCTATGACCTTGTCCAGAAGGTGATCCTCGAAGATATGGGGCTTCGCTACCGGTGGCTGACGATCCCGCCCCGGTTGACCTGGCAGGCCATCTGGAAAAATTATGAGGAGACGAAGGAGTTGAAGAAGGAATTAAGCTGGAAGAATATTCTTCTCTTTCCTTACGGACTCCGTATGGGGTGGAAGAAGATGATGGCCTGCGAAGCGCTGGAAAAACTGGCGATGAAGGTCAGGCCGAGAGAGGTTCAAAAGGGGGAGACGCAGAAGCGATTGAAGAAAGCCCTTTCAGGAGTGGATGAGGCCAGGACTCTGCGAATGCTCGATGAGACATTGCAGAGAGGGACGACCCTGCTTCAAGAGACAGAGCAGGATTTTTCCCGGGCCCCTCTTAAGATTGCGATCGTGGGAGAGCTCTACACGGTGATGGATCCCCATATCAACCGGGGAGTGGAGCAGAAATTGGGTGAGCTGGGAGCAGAGGTGACTCGCACCTCCTGGTTTTCCACGCATATCCTGAGGAGCCTGAGAAAGAACAAGGCGGATCAAACCTCGGAGAGGATTCGATTCTTCGAGGCATCGAAGGCTTATCTCGGTTATGATGTGGGCGCGGAGTGCAACCTCTCCATCGGCGAGGCGATTGTGAGATCACAGGACGGATACGAGGGGGTGGTCCATCTCATGCCCTTTGCCTGTATGCCCGAGACCACTGCCTCCGGAATTTTGACCCGTGTGGGAAAGGATTGGGACATCCCCATCCTTACGTTGATTCTTGATGAACAGGAGATCGAAGGCCGCATCCAGACCCTTCTGGAAGCCTTTGTCGAGATGTTACAATGGAAGAGAAAGGCCGCATAGGCATTCCCAGGGCCCTGATGTTTTACCGGTATTTTCCCCTCTGGAAAGTTTTTTTCGAGGAGCTGGGCTGGAGGGTGATCGTTTCCGACGGATTGGGAAAGAGAGGGAAGCTCGTCTATTTTGAAGACAGCTGCCTCCCCATGAAACTGCTCATCACCCATTCGATGGATCTGAAGGAGAAAGTGGATCACCTTTTTGTCCCGAGACTGGTCAGCCTCCACCGGTCCTATATCATGTGCCCCAAGTTCCGGGGGGCTCCGGATATCGTTCGCCTGGCCACGGAGGGAACCGCTTCGATCCTCGATGAAACAATCGATCTCAGGATGAGGGAACATTCGACGCTCCGAGCCTTGTTGAAGACCGGCAAGCGATTGGGCGTCACGGAAAAAGACGGGAAGAGGGCTTTTCAAAAGGCGGAGCGGTTCTTTTTAAATTTTCAGAAGGGATGGGAGGATCGGATCAATGGACTTCCTTTGAAACAGGTCTTTCATCTCGAATCTCCCGCACCGGCGAAAAACGAAGAAAAACCGTTCCGAGTGGCCTTCATCGGGCACCCCTACAATCTCTTCGATACGGATGTGAACAAGGATATCCTCTCTTTCGCCAGAAGCCTGGGGATGAGAATGATCACCCCGGATGGTCTTTCAGAGAAAGAGATCAATGCGCAGGTTTCAGAGTTTTCAAAGGAGATCTACTGGTCTTCGGGAAGGGAGATCGTGGGCTCCCTGTTCCATTTCCTTTCGGGAGGAGTGGACGGAGTTGTCTTTCTTACGTCCTTCAAGTGTGGCATCGATGCCCTCCTTCAGGAGTTCATCAGGAGGAGATTGAAATTAAAAGGAGGGGTTTCGATTCCCGTTCTCGTCCTCTCCCTTGATGAACATTCAGGAAGGGAGGGACTGACCACAAGGCTGGAGGCCTTCAGGGATGTGATGGAGCAACAAAAAATTCGAAATCCGAAGCACGAAATTCGAAACAATCCTAAATGACCAAATTTCAAATGTTCGAAGCAAAAATAGTTTAAGACATTTGGATTTTGAAAATTTGAATTTGTTTCGGATTTCGATATTCGAATTTCGGATTTAGATGTGAAGGGAAGTTTGAAAAAACAAAAGACGATTTAAAAAAACAGGCCAAGGTATAATTTAAATGGCACTTTATCTTGGTATCGATGTCGGTTCCATTACGGCGAAGATGGTTGTGATTGACGAGGAAGATGGGGTTTTAGCGGAAGTCTACCTCCGTAACAACGGCCGTCCTCTCGAAACGATCCAGCAGGGATTGGAGATCCTCTCCTCCCGGTTAGGTGAAAAGGCCTCCATCGATGGGGTGGCGACCACGGGCAGCGCCCGGCATCTGGCTGCTTACCTCGTAGGAGCGGATCTCATCAAGAATGAGATCACCGCCCATTCCATCGCTGTGATCGATCTCTTTCCGGAGGCGAAGACCATCTTCGAAATCGGAGGACAGGACTCGAAGGTCATCCTCTTGAGGGCCGGAGTGGTCGTCGATTTTGCCATGAATACGGTCTGCGCCGCAGGCACAGGTTCTTTTTTAGACCAGCAGGCCGCACGGCTCGGTATCTCCATTGAGGAGTTTGGAAGGCTTGCTATGCAAGCTAAACATCCTGTCCGGGTTGCCGGACGTTGCACTGTCTTCGCAGAAACGGACATGATTCATAAACAGCAGATCGGCCATTCCGTTGAAAACATCGTCGGAGGGCTTTGTGACTCCCTGGTTAATAATTATCTGAACAACGTCTGTCGCGGCAAAGAACTCCTTTCTCCGATTGTCTTTCAGGGAGGGGTGGCCGCCAATGGGGGAATCCGGAAAGCCCTTGAGAAGGAGCTGGAAACGGATCTGATCATCCCGAAGCATTTCGGTCTGATGGGCGCCATCGGTGCGGCCAAATTAGTGAAGAGGGGGAAACCTGTCCGGACCCAATTCAAAGGATTTGAACTCTCCGGGAAATCCTGTTCGACCCGGGGATTCGAATGTAGTGAATGCGAAAATCAATGCGAGGTGGTCGAGCTCCTGGTCGATCGGGAGGTGGTTGCCTGCTGGGGAGACCTCTGCGAGAAGTATCGCAAGTCTTCCAGTGTGGTGTCTCAATAATCACTTTACAATCCGTTCGTGGTGAGCCCTTCCTTCGACTTCGCTCAGGACATTCGGGAAAAACCGTTTGCCCTGAGGCTCTCGAAGGGACGAATGGTTTGCTCAGCCTCCGGCTCAGGCTCCGCTCCAGAGGGGCTTCTGCCCCGGAGGGAGAGCCTTTGGCTCGGAGAGGACAGGCCATGTCGAACCATGAACCGAATCCCTCAATATATTAACGGTCTCATGATAGGAGCGACACTCATTTTACAAAATCCCTCCTAACCTCCCTTTGCCAAAGGGAGGAATAATCCCCCTCTTTAGCAAAGAGGGGAGAGGGGAGATTTTCTAATCCATGTCAATTCAATTTTGAGATCATTAATCGTTCACCCTTCGACCGTTCGGAAAGCTCAGGGCGAACGGGGTATGTAAAGAAGCGTTAGAGACACTACACTATTCCTATCGCCGGATAGTCTTATGGTCAACTGGAGTTAAGAATGGAGGAGCGCCACGTCCGGTCCTTAAACCGATTTATCTACCTTTTCCTCTTTCGATTCTGTTCAACCCTGATCCCTCGATCTGTCCAAAAATTCTTCAGTGTGGTCGTGGGAGATATCTTCTATCTCCTGATGAAAGAGACGAGAGGCTATGTCAGGGAAAATATCGAGGGAATAAGTGGGGGAAGGTGGTCGAAGAAGAAGGTCGATGTGTTGACCCGGAAGACCTTTCAAAACTATGGCCAGTACCTTCTGGACTATATGGTGATGCACCGCCTCCAGCCTTCCAATAAGGATCAATGGGTCGAAGAAGAGGTGGGAGGCCATTGGATGATCGAAGCTCTTCAAGGAGGGAAAGGGGCCATCTGTATCACGCCTCATCTCGGAAACTGGGAGATAGGAGGGTTGCTCTTCTCCTTTAAGGGAGGAAGGCTCAATGTGCTCACGCTGGATGAGAGGGATCTGGACACGAAATCTTTTCGGGAGGAGATGAGGAGGAGAAGGGGGATCAAAAATATTTATATTGACCCGAAGGATGATTCTCCGTTGGCGGTGATCGATGCGGTCAGGGCCTTGCGGGAGAATGAGATCGTGGCGATGTTAGGAGATCGAATCGAGACCCAGAAGACGATGGTCCTTGATTTTTTCGGAAGGAAGACCCCTTTTCCCATTGGGGTGGCGATTCTCGCCATGGCCACCGGCGCGCCGGTGCTTCCGGTCTTTGTGGTCATGGAAAAAAACAGGAAATATCGAGGCATCATCGAAACCCCGATCCATTTCGATGCCACTGCGAGGAAAGACCGGGAAACGGTCCTTCGAAACGGAATGGAGAAATTGGTTAAAAAATTTGAGGAGTATATCGAAAAATACCCGGATCAATGGTATAATTTCTTTTCTTTTTGGAACGAATAAAGGGTTCAAGGGGTCCAGTGAAAATCCACTCTAACCCTGGAACCCTCGAATCCTTGAATCCTATTTTTGTCAAAAGAGGAGAAACATGGCTGAAGTGAACAATGACCTGATCGAGAAGCTTAAACAACTGATCATTACGAGATTGAAACTTGCGGATCTGACGCCTGATATGATCGAGACTGACGCCCCCCTTTTCGGCGAGGGGCTCGGACTGGACTCGATCGACGCCCTTGAACTGGTCCTGGGCCTGGAGAAGGAATTCGGAGTGATCATCCCGGATGCGGAGGTTGGGAGAAAGGTTTTTCAATCCGTCAGGACCATGGCCCAGTATGTCGTGGATCAAAAAGAGGGTTTCTGAAAAAACATAGAAACCCCTGATCAGAGGTCGTTGATATAGGTTTCAATGACCTCAAAAAGAGATAGTCTAATGGGAAGGACGGCTTTCTGTTTTCCCGGTCAACTTCAAGAGAGACCAACCCTAAAAGAAGACCATCCTCTGAGGAGAGATCCCCATTTTAAAGAATGGGTGGAGAGGGCTTCTCATCAGACCTCTTTTGATCTCCTCAGTTTTTCATTTAAGGGCGAGGAGACCGGGTTTAATCTCAAGCTACAGATAGCGACCTATCTTCTCTCGATGATCCACTTCTCCCGGCTCAGGGCAGAGGGGTGGATTCCGGATATCATCACGGAACACAGCATGGGAATTTATGCTGCATTAGCCGCCTCTGAGGCGATCACCTTCGAGAAAGGTTTATGGATCACCGAATCGATCGGAAGGATTATAGAAAGAGAGGGAACCTCTTCCGGAGGAGCCATGGCGAGCATCGTGGGACTTGCGTTCAGAGAAGTTGAAAAAATCAACCAGGACCTGAATGGGTTCGGTCTTTCCATCGCCAATTATAACGGTTCGAAGCACTTCGTCCTTTCCGGAAAAGAGGAGGGGATAGAGAAAGCCATTGCTCTCGCTCTTTCAAGGAAAGCCATCTCTGCCGCCCGGCTTACATTCAATATAGGGCTTCATTCTCCCAGTCTCTCCGTTTTAAGCGAGGAGATACAGGCTCTTTTGGAAGAGATAGAGATTCGGCCGCCTAAATTTCCCATCCTCAATCACTGGACCGTCAGGCCGTTGAGGAGAGAGGAGATTAAAGACTTTCTCTCCCAGGAGATCGGGCAGCCTGTCTATTGGGACCGGTGTGTGGAGTGGCTGATCAAGGAAGGGATTAACCAATTTATTGAAGTCGGGCATGGAGCCACTCTGACCAAATTGATTCGATGGATCGATCGGGAAGTGGGGGCTTTCTCGGCGGGAGATCGGCTATTGAATAAATGAGTCTTATTGAAATTGGTTTTATTAAACAGGTGAAACCTTTGATTTGAATCTTTTCTTATGGTGTCATTCCCGTGAAAACGGGAATCCAGATTAGCTTTTGTGCAATAAACTAAAGAATCCCTGGATTCCTGCTGGAGTTTATCCCGATAAAGATCGGGGCAGGAATGACATTCCTAATGGTCAGAAGGAAGATTTATGAAATACCACGAAACAACCATTCAGGTTCGATTCTATGAAGTGGATGCCTATGGAGTGGTCTGGCATGGACACTATGTGGGCTGGTTTGAGGTGGGCCGGAATGAATTGACAGAAAGATTTGATATGGGTCCCCTTCAACTCAAGGAGAAGAACCTTTTGGCTCCTGTGGTCGAATTGAATTGTGAATATAAATTCCCGGCCACTTTTGGAGAGTCCCTTCTCATTCAGACGACGATGGAAAGGACCGAAGTGGCGAAACTGATCTTTCACTATCGGGTCCTCTCACAGGGAAACGGAAAGGTGCTGGCCACAGGCTCCACGACCCATGTTCTCACCGACCCCAAGGGAAATTTACTCTACCGGGTCCCTCCCGAGGTGCTTCAAAGAATCGAGGAAATGAGGAAGTATTTAGAGGTGTGACTAACAGTTCGGAGTTGTGAGTTCGCCCGCCTGCCAAGCCCTGGCGGGCAGGGGGTTCGGAGTTTAAAATCCGCAATCCGCAATCCAAAATCCTATGAAGGTTCTTCTCATTGATCCTCCTCATCGGCTCTTTCCGGGTCTTCGAATGTGGACCCCTTCTTTTGGCCTTCTTCAGTTAGGGGCATATTTGGAGAGGGAAGGAATAGAAGTCCAGATCATTGATGCGACCACGCTTACAAACTCCTGGAAGGATATTGCTTCTCTCGTCTCCACATCAAAGGCGGATGTGATCGGGATCACCTGTTCAGCCACCGGCCTCTCTCCTGAAGCGCTTCAGACCATCTACCTCTGCCGGAAACTTTCTTCTCATTCCTTCATTGTCGCAGGCGGAGGCCACTTTACGCTGATGGCAGAATCGATCCTTCGAGAGATGGAGGAGCTGGATTACATCGTTCTGGGAGAAGGGGAGATCGCTTTTTCCCAACTTCTAAAGAACTTATCGAGTGGAGATGATGGAAAGGGCGTTAAAGGAATTGCTTATCGGGAAAACGGAAAGGTTATCCAGAACGGAAGGCAGCCGATCATTCCGAATTTAGACTCTCTTCCTCTTCCCGCCTACCATCTCATTGATATGGAGAGCAACGCTTACTACTGGCACGGGATGGGAAGAAGGGCTTTCGGTCTCTCCACCAGCCGTGGCTGCGGGGATCGCTGTACCTATTGTTCGGAGACGAAATTCTGGGAGGGGGTCTGGAGGGGCCGGAGCGGTAAGAAGGTAGTCGAAGAGATTTCCTGTCTCTATCACCAACACGGAAAGAGCCTTTTTGTCTTTAATGAAAATACGTTCAACTGGAGCCGGAGAAGGGTAGAAGAGTTTCTCGATGAGCTTGGGAGGTCAGGACTGCGCATCCACTTCTGGTTTCAATCCCGGATCAAAGACATCCTTCGGGATGAGGATCTCATTCCGGAGATGAGACGCCTCGGCCTCTATGAGGTGATGCTCGGGATAGAAAGCATCCATCCGGATGTGCTCGATCGATATGAGAAACAACAGTCAAGGGAGATGGCACAGAAGGCGATCGATATCCTGAAAAAGAATGATGTTATGGTGATGGCCAATATCATGTTCGGGGACTGGAATGATTCCGAGGAAACCCTCAAGGAGGTTTTTCAATTTGTCAAAAAGCAGAGCGATTTTCTCGTCCTCACGATGACCACGCCTCTTCCCGGGACGAGATACTTTGAGGAGGCGGAACGGTTGGGAAGGATCCGGGAAAAGGACTTTGGGAAGTATGATTTCATGCATCCCATTATGGATACGAAGTTCTTATCGGCAGAGGAGGTTCATCGGCTTCATCAGGCTTATTTGAAGAAGTATTATACTCAACCGAGAATCCTTCTGGGGGGTTTCTTCAACCCGAACCCCTTCAAACGAATGGCTTACCGGCTGATTCTTCGGTATGTCTGGGAGAATGCAACCCAGAGGCCCTGGAGGCAACCGAATCTTGATGAACAGTTCGGAGTAATGAGTTCGTAGTTCGGAGTTTGGAGAGATGATTCCACAATCCGCAATCCGCAATCCGAAATCGAAAAAGGTTCTCCTGATCTTTCCCAGGGAAAAAGGAGTTAAATTCTCCAATGACACGCTCTATCCCTTTCCCATGCTGGGGTTGACCCTTCTCGCCTCCTATTTTCCTGAGAGTTACGAAGTCAAGATCATCAACGAGGCGATTGAGGAGATCGATTTTGATGCGAATGTAGATCTGGTGGGAATTACTGCCCTGACCTGTGTGGCCAAAAGGGCTTACGGAGTGGCAGACCGGTTTCGCAAGAGAGGGGTGAAGGTCATTTTGGGAGGGGTCCACCCCAGTCTTCTTCCGGAGGAGGCAAAGGAGCATGCTGACACTGTCTTCATCGGAGAGGCAGAGGGGATGCTCGACGGAGTTTTAATGGACTTTGAAGCGGGAGCGCTCCAGCCGTTTTACAGGAGTGAGAAGTGGTCGGACTTGAAGGGAATGCTTTTCCCGAGGAGAGATCTTTTAAGCAAGCGTTACAGCCCCCTTTTCAAGGCGATTGAGACGACCCGGGGCTGTCCTCATCAATGCGAATTCTGTTCCGTGCCCACGATCAATGGAAAACGTTACCGGACACGACCCCTTGAGGAAGTGGATCAGGAACTCTCCTCCATCCTCCGTAAGAAGGGAGAATATCTCTTTCTCGCCGATGATAATGTGATGGCAAGAGAGGATTACGCATTAAGTCTTTTCGAAATCTTTAAACGCCACAGAATAAAATGGATGGGATTCGCAACGGTCCAGATTGCAAAAAGGGAGGTCCTTCTCAGAAAAGCTCAAGAAAGCGGCTGTATCTCTCTCTTCATCGGGTTTGAATCCCTTCTCCAAGAGAATCTGAATGAAGCTTCGAAACGATTTGTTCATGTGGAAGAATTGTCCGAAATGATCCGGACCATTCAGAAACACGGAGTCGGTATCCATGGCTCCTTCATCTTCGGTTTTGACGGTGACGACCCGACTGTTTTTAAAAAGACCGTTGAGTTTATTCAGAAGAATCGTATCGAGCTTCCAACCTTTTCCATTCTTACCCCCTTTCCAGGAACTCCTCTTCGAAAACGGATGGAAGAGGAAGGAAGAATCTTTGACCATGAATGGTCCCATTATGATATGAGCCATGTGGTCTTCAAGCCGAAAGGGATGACCGTTCGCGAACTACAGGACGGATACTTCTGGGCACAGAAATATACCTGCGCTCCGCGCTCCATTTTCAAGCGGCTTCTCCGGGGGCCCCGAAACCACTTCTTCTACTTTTTAATGTCAAACTTTATGCTTCGCGGCGCCCAGATGGAAGTGATTAAGAGGATTAAGCAAGAAACATTGCAAATTGAAAAATGCAAAATACAAAATGCAAAATGAAGGCCAAAAGGCGTTTGGGACGGACGAGAGTGCTGGTAATTATTCGCGGTCACTCATTACTAACAAAAGTCGCTATTGTACTGCGTCAAAAGTTCTTTTACCCCGTTAGAAAGCCCCGCAGCTCTACTGCGGGGATGGTGACTGTTTCCTTTTCAGCGAACACGGGGTTTAATGCCCCGTGTGAGCTTTCCCGTTAGAAAGTTGAAAGCTTTCTAACGGGGGTTACTTTGATTGTCATTCCGGGCTTGACCCGGAATCCAGACGACGTCCCGACGAAAGTCGGGAACCATCTTAAAGACTGGATCCCGGTTTGCACCGGGAACCCTGGATTCCCGCTGGAGTTTATCCCGATGAAAATCGGGGCGGGAATGACGGCTTCGGAACTAATGTAAAGAAGCGTTAGACGCACTACACTATCACCAATAAGCTATGAAAATCCTTCTCATTTCCGTCAATCGTGAACGAATGCCTGGTCCGGTTTTCCCGCTGGGGCTGGCATATATTGCCGGAGCGTTAAAAAGAGAAGGCCATTGCCTTGAGGCACTGGATCTCTGTTTTTCACATGATGTCAAGGCCGATTTGAAGGAAGCACTGAACCGTTTTCAGCCCGAATTGATCGGGCTTTCCCTTAGAAATCTGGACAATTTGACCTATCCAGCTTCCATCTCCTACCTGAAAGAAGTGGAAGAGGTGATTTCAACCTGTCGCCAGTTCTCTTCATCAAAATTGGTTATCGGAGGTTCGGGGTTTTCACTGGCTCCCCAAGAACTCCTCGCACACTTGGATGTTGATTTTGGAACTGTGGGAGAAGGCGAAGACATTTTCCTCCAATTAGTCGATTCGCTTGAGAGAAAACTCCCCATCCCCTCATCTCCCCATCTCCTCACCAAGGGTGACACTCATTCCTCTTTGGTGAGTGGAGCGCAGGTCTCTTCCATCTCTACTCCCGACCGGACCCTCTTCAAAACAAAGCGTTACCTGGAGGAGGGAGGGATGTTGAATCTTCAGACAAAGCGAGGCTGTCCGTTTTCCTGCATCTACTGCACCTATCCTCTCCTGGAGGGTAAAAAGGTCAGGCTTCGAGAAGTGGATGAGGTGATTGAAGAGATTCGCCATCTTATTCAGGAACAAGGAACGGATTATATCTACTTTGTGGATGACATCTTCAATTATCCGGTTTCTTTCGCTGAGAAGTTATGTAGAAGGATGGTTGAGAAAAAAATCGAGGTCAAATGGAGCGCCTTTGTTAATCCAGGTTTTTTGTCGGAAGACCTTTTAAAATGGATGCTGGAAGCCGGATGTGCGGGGGTTGAATTTGGGACGGATTCAGGTTCGCCAAAGATGCTAAAGAGTTTCGAGAAGTCTTTCACGATAGAAGATGTGGCTCAGGCCTCACAACTCTGCTCGAAACACAGCATCAACCACTGCCATTATCTCCTCTTCGGGGGTCCCGGCGAGGAAGGGGAGACGATTGTAGAGTCTTTCCAATTAATGGATCAACTCGACCCGACTGCGGTCATTGCCATGCTTGGCATCCGGATCTATCCGGGAACGGAGCTGGAACAGATTTCCCTCTCTCAGGCGATCATTAGAAAAGATACGAATCTCATCTATCCCCATTTTTATATTTCTCCTGGGTTAAAAGGGAGATTAGAGGATATCATTCGAGAAGAAGCCCTAAAGAGAAGGCAGTGGATTGTTCCTGGACTTGAAATCAACATCACACAGAACCTGATGGAACAAATCAGGCGGTTTGGGATTCGAGGCCCCCTGTGGGAACTCGTGGGAAGGATGAAAAGGCCAAGGATCAGTCCACTTCGGGACTGAAATGACAAATGTCAAAGCTCAAAGTTCAAATGAATCCAAAATTTCAAATGACTATGTATGGCGACATAAATCTTAACCGGGTTGTCATTCCGGGCTTGACCCGGAATCCAGTGTTTTTCTGGATTCCCGCTGGAGTTTATCCCGATGAAAATCGGGGCGGGAATGACATGCTTTGTTGTGATTAATGTCGCTGTGTATAAAAATAGAGTTTTGAAATTTAGTCATTTGGAATTCATTTGGCATTTGGATTTTGGCATTTGAACTTATACCTCCGGGTTTGTATAGAGATTCCGGCTGCAATAATGCCAAAGTGAGGAGATGAAAGATGCTACTAAAAGATAAAGTCGCTATTGTCACGGGCGGAACGAAAGGCATCGGGAGAGCCATCTCTCTGCTCTTTGCAGAAGAGGGAGCAAGGGTGGTTGCCAATTTCTCAAAGGATGTGGGGGCTGCGGAAGATCTGATCAGTGAAGCCCAATCCAAAAGGTTGAATCTGGGTCTCTTTAATGCGGATGTCACTCAATTCGATCAGGTGAAGCAGATGGTGGAAGATGTCTTTGCCGAATATGGCAGAATTGATATATTGGTGAACAATGTGGGACTCATTCGGGATAATTTTCTGATGCTGATGAGCGACGAGGACTGGGATTCCTTAATGAAGGTGAACCTCAACAGCCTCTTCTATTGTTGCAAGGCAGTCATCCGAAAAATGATCCCGGAAAAAAGAGGGAAGATCATCAATATCTCTTCTGTGAGCGGGATTATCGGTACTTCCGGGCAGACGAACTATGCGACAACAAAAGGAGGGGCGATCAGCTTTACCAGATCCCTTGCACGTGAGTTGGGTCCCTTCAATATTCATGTCAATGCAGTGGCTCCAGGATTGATCGAATCCGAAGTCCTATCTAAAATGCCGAAAGAGAAGGTCGAAGCCATCATCAAATCATCCAGCCTCGGGAGGATGGGAAAGCCGCAGGAAGTCGCCCGGGCTGTACTCTTTTTAGCGTCCGATCATTCAGACTACATCACCGGTCAAACCCTCATCATTGATGGGGGAATTGTCTGAACAGAATGGGTTTTAGGGCCAGCAATAGGTTTTGTGTAACTTCTTTTTACTGACCCCAATCATTCGTCTTCCCACCCAAACCATCCCCAAGTTTTTAACTTTCACCCTCTCATACCTATTTGATGAAGTTGGACTCATGAGGAATAATCCCCTTCAGAATGGACATTTTTTGTCCAAAATCTTCATTTATGTCTAATTCATTTTTTAAAGATAAGAGAAGACCTTGAAATTTTTCGATAAATTATTTTTGTCTTGTGGCACATAAAATGCATAAATTCATCAAGAAAATTAGAAATTTTGGGGTCTAAGATGGTCATTTGTCCGCGATGCGGTATTGAGTACAGGGGAGGGGAGGAATTTTGTAGAAATTGTCAAGCCTTCCTTTTGATTGATGAAGACCCTGCTCCCCCAATAGAGAACGTAAAAGTTCAACTGATTTGTCCGATGTGCCAAGATCTTCATCACAAGGGAAACTATTGCAAAAAATGTGGCTCTCTATTGATGCAAGGAACTCCCTCTCGAGAAACAAACCTTCAACCATTAGAAAAAAAATCGATTAAAGAACAGTCAAAGAAATGGCTGAGGTTGTTTAAAGAAAAGAAAGCATTAGAAATCTGTTTAAGGAAATTGGAGGCGCAGAAGGGGAAGATCTCAAGCGATGTGTTCGATCCTCTGTCTGTTCGTTATCAAGACCGGCTGAAAGAACTCTTGCCTCTCCATCAAGAAATTGAAACAGAGCTTGATTTTGTTCGAAGAAAAGCATCGGAAGAAATCGATTTGTTAGAACAAGAGTTAAAAACCATTCAAAAAAGGCTTGAGGAATTTCGATTTCTCTACAAGGAAGCTGGGGTAACCAAGGCCGATTTTCTTAGAGAGAAGCATAAAATGAATAGGGATATTCGATCAAGGGCGAGAAATTTAAAAAAAAGCCGACAAATCCTCTCTCTCTTGCCTCTGGAGATGAGAGGAAGTATTGCCTCCAAAGGATTAGCAGAGACTCTCTTCCGGCCCTTTCCCCTGCTCATAGCGTGTGGTCTCATGATCCTTGTGGGTGCGGGAGGATACTTTCTCCATCAATGGTATTCTGGGTCCGACAAGGTCATTCCAAAAGAAATCGTCACTCCGCCTTCCACTCCTTCCTCTTCACACAGTCCACGAACGATGCTTGCAGACCAGGAGACCGGAAAAATAAAGTCTCTCTTCGAAACGGTCAGACAGGCAAATTTACAGCAGGACATTGACCTCTTCATGACCTGCTTCTCCCGTGATTTTACCGACAGGGAAAAGAAGCGGTTAGAGGCGCTTAAAACATGGAACCATTTCAATTACCTTCATCTCTCCTACGATTTGAAGAAACAGATGATATCCGGTGATACTGCCGATATCCGGTTAGAGTGGCTGATAAAATCTTCTGAAAAAGTTGGCGGAAAACTGCAGGAGAACAGAGTCACGATAGAGGCCATATTGAGGAAGGAAAACGGCCGTTGGAAGATTCAAGAGATTAAGCCCGTAAGTTAAGCTTCTGAATGTTATAGGAGGGCAAATATGTTTTGCAATTATTGTGGCGCTTCCAATGACAACGACGCGGAATTCTGTATTAATTGTGGCGGATCCCTCAGTAAGCTCCGAAGAGTAAAAATGCTTTTTCACAAAAGATTGTTCAACACCGTTTTTTCGCTTCATAAAGATCCCTTTCTTCAGGCTCTCATCGATACCTCCTTCAATCAGTTGGTCAGTTTAAAAATAATAAAACGAATCTATGGCCTATCCATTCTATTTGCTGGCCTGGTGGCCGTCCTTTTCATCATCGCAGGGTTTCGCACTTCACCGTGGTTTGGAATTTTTGTGCTCCTCATCGGCGCTCCCCTGATCTTTCTTCTGATTGTACTTTATAGTAGAATCTTTCTGGAAATGATTCTGGTCAATTTCCGAAGGGCTGACCATAAGATCAAGAAAGAGGAACAACCCGAATCAGTAGATAGCATCGAATGGAATATAAAAAGTAGCTTAATAGATGATGGGTGTCAGACAACGGAAATACGGTTTAGATCTCCAGTCATGAAAGAATGAATTGGGCAAACCCTTATCCAACCTAACTATTCCCAGATCCCTTCAAGTTATTGCGTATAACACCTACAAAGAATTAGGATACGCTCCCTACATGACCTGAAGATTTATGGTTGAAATCGAGCATGAACGCCAAGGCCAAGCGGCCCCGTTTCCTTGTCGCCGGCCTTAAGCCCATTGTTAGGCAGCCTTTTG
>Ga0194127_10002102_pt1 | contig 27819 bp, 19 predicted proteins | sample TA2KigC100mmetaG_FD_148624 | JGI IMG/M metagenome (GOLD analysis project Ga0194127, IMG submission 148624) | Freshwater microbial communities from Lake Tanganyika, Tanzania - TA2015036 Kigoma Deep Cast 100m | ecosystem: Environmental > Aquatic > Freshwater > Lake | place: Tanzania: Lake...
GGGGGCGGCGGGTTCGCCGCGCCGCGCGAGCATCTCCGTGGCCGCGGCCAGGAACCGCCGCGCGAGGCCGGTCGGTTGGCCGGCCTGGCCGACCTCGGCCGGCGGGCCGGACAGGAGCCGCGCCGCGAGTTCGTGCAGCACGCGCCGCGCGGGATGGCCGAGGCCGAAGTCGGCGAGGTTCGCGGCCAGCGGCGGCCGCAGGCCCGCGATCGTCCACAGCAGGAGCCCCGCCACCTGCCGGCGCTCCGGCGACGCGAGCGCGAGGTCCGCCGCGAGCCGCTGCGCCGCGCCCGGCACGTCGACGCTCTGCGCCAGGTCGACGACGTCGAGCAGCGTGCGCGGGAACACCGACCCTGGGCGCAGGTAGGACGCGAGCGCGAGGTCCGTGCGCGCGTCGTTGACGCGGCCGACCGCCGCCGTCAGGTTGGCGACGCCGCGGCCCAGGTAGAGCCCATAGAGCCGCAGTTCGATCGCGAGATCCCCGCCGGTGCGCGCCGACAGTGCGTCGACGATCGCCCCGTCGTAGAGCCTGGAGGCCTCGAAACCGCGCCCCTCCTGCAACAGCGCGCTCGCCGCGGGCAGCGGGTCGTCGACGTAGGCCGCGCGCATCGCGCCGACCAGTTCGTCGCCGGGCGACTCCTGGTGCGCGCGCTCGAAGGCGCCGAGCACGCGCGCGCTGGGCGGCACGGCCGGCAGGCCGACGCCGGTCAACGCCTGCAGCAGCGGGCCCGGTCCCCACGGCGGGCCGATCTCCTGCTCGACGTCGGCGGCGATCGCGAGCAGGTTCTTCTCGTGGCGCAGCATCGAACTGCGGCCGGCCTCGCGCCGCAGCACGGCGAACAGCACGAAGGTCAGCAGCAGCAGCACGGCCGCCGCGGTCATCGCGCCGGCCAGCACGGGGTTCTTCCTGGCGCGGCGCCACAGCCGCACGTGCAGCGGCAGGCGGCGGACGTGCACGGGCTCGCCCTCGGCGATCCGCTGCAGGTCGCGCGCGAGCGCCTCGCCGTCCTGGTAGCGGTCGCCGGCCTCGCGGCTCAGCAACTTGTCGAGCACGGCCTCCAGGTCGCGCGGCGGCCTCGGCAGGTGGTCGCGCAGCCGCCTGGGCGTGCCGTGCAGGATCGACTGCAGCAGCGCCTCGGTGGTCCTGCCCTGCAGCGGCAGTTCCCCCGTCAGCGCCTCGAACATCGTGACGCCGAGCGAGTACAGGTCGCTCGCGGGCGACAGTTCGCCGCCGAGCGCCTGTTCGGGCGAGCTGTAGTGCAGCGTGCCGAGGAATCCGCCGCCCTTGCTGGTCAGCCGCACCGACGCGCGGTCGAGCGCCACCGCGAGGCCGAAGTCGGTCAGCGCCAGCGTGCCGTCGCTGGCGACCAGGATGTTGCCGGGCTTGACGTCGCGGTGCAGCAGCCGCCGCCGGTGCGCGAGGCCCAGCGCGTCGGCCACGCCGGCGAAACGCCGCGCGGCGTCGAGCGGTTCCATCGGCAGCCGCCGCGCGCGCCGCGCCGCGGCGACGTGCTTGTCGAGGCTCATGCCGTCGACGCGCTCCATCGCGAAGTAGAGCAGGCCGTGCGACTCGCCGTAGTCGTAGATCGGCACGATGTGCCGGTGGTGCAGCGCCGCCGTGGCGCGCGCTTCGGCGCGGAAGCGCTTGCGCATGGTCGGATCCGACGTGAACTGCGGCGACAGCACCTTCAGCGCGACCTCGCGTTCGAGTTCCTCCTGGTAGCCGAGATAGACCGTGCCCATGCCGCCGCGGCCGAGCAGACCCTTGATCCGGTAGTCGCCGAGCCGCTCCGGCACGTCGGCAGCGCCGCCGACCACCTGCTGCACGAAGTCCAGCGCGTCGAGTCGCGCCAGCAGGTCGCTCGCCTCCTCGGTGCCGTCGCCGGTGAGCTCGCGCCGCAGGTCGGCCCCCGTGGTCGAGCCGCGCAGCACGTCGACCATGCGCAGGTCGGCCTTCGCCTCGGGGGCGGGGACCTCGTCGGCCGGGCCGGGCAGCGCGCGCTCGCTCACAGCTTCAGTTCCTGCGCGAGGCGCTTCAGCGCGCGGCTCAGCAGCAGGTGGATCGCGTTCTCCGAGCGCCCCATGCGCTCCCCCACCTCCTTCGCCGACAGCCCCTCGATGCGCATCAGCAGGATCACCTCGCGGTGGTCCTCGGACAGCCGCTCCATCGCCTGCTCGAGCAGTTCCAGCCGGTCCTTGCGGTCGGCGTGGGTCACGGGCCCGGACTTGCGGTCGGCGACGGGCAGGTCGGTCTTGATGGCATGCTCGCGGCGCGGGTCGCGTGCGGCGACGCCGAGCTGGTCGCGCAGGATCCGCGCGACCTTGCGCCGCGCGAGCGTGACCAGCCAGGCCCCCGCGTTCTGCTCGTCCGCAAGCGTCTTCCAGCAGTTGACGGCCTCGATCGCGACCTCCTGCAGCACGTCCTCGGGGTCCATGCGCACGCGCAGGTTGGGGCCCATCCGAAGGTAGATCACCGAGAGCAGTCGCTCGCGGTGCTGCTCGAAGGCAACTTCCGGGGAGAGGGGCATGGGACGGCACTTACGACGGAACCGAGCCGGGATTCCGCCGACGGGGACCCGGAACTTACGCGATGGCGGGGATTCGTGCGAGGGCGGCGGGCGGCTGCCCGTGGAGCCGACGGTGGCCGACGGGCTGGGCCCCCGGGGGGCCGGGGGCCCGCGGCCAGGGTCGGCGGGGCGTGATCACCCGAGCGGTCCGTGGCGAGAGGGGGGGTCGGACCTGTGCCTGCCGAAGTCGTGTGCGGACGCTGCGCAGGCGGCGTCGTGGGACCTCGCCGAGAGCGAGGGTGAACTGATGTCTTGGATGGTGATGGCCAGGCCGGCGGCGCGGCCAGGCCGGGGGAGCAGCCGAACGAGGGCCAGACTGGCTTCGGATGGCCGTACACCATCCAAGACATCAGTTGCGAGCGAGGGTGAACTGATGTCTTGGATGGTGATGGCCAGGCCGGCGGCGCGGCCAGGCCGGGGGAGCTGCCGAACGGGGGCCAGACTGGCTTCGGATGGCCGTACACCATCCAAGACATCAGTTGCCACGGCCTGCTCCAGGTCGCCGATGGGACCACCGGCGGTTTTCCGGTCCCTCGCCGTCGCGTGCGCGATGGCGGCTAGGGCAGCACGTCGATGCGCAGGGCGTGCGAGGCCTGCAGGCCCAGCTGCAGGCAGGGGTTCGGCGACAGCCAGACGCTCTGCAGGCCGAACGTCGCACCTGCCAGGGTGGGAGCCAGCGGCGCGGCCAGCTCCGCTCGTCCGTCCGCACCGGCGACCAGGCCGGTGACGGCGTGGATCTGCGGGCCGACGAACACCCACAGGTCCGCCAACGGCAGCCCGGCCGGCAGCAGATCCCCCAGCACCAGCGCCCCGGGCTGCCCCAGCGGCGCGCGCGCCGCCAGCAGCGCGAAGTCGAGGTTGCCCGCCTTGCTCTGCTGGGTGCCGTTCAGCCATGTGCCCGCGGCACACGCGGGCGAGCCCGAACCGGCGCACGCGACGCCGCGCGGCAGCAGCGCGGCGTCGCATTCCGCCCAGATCCGCATCACGTACGGAGTCGTGTTCCCATTCTGGTTTCGCACCAGGAACACACCGGTGGCATCGTGCGCGAGGTCGACCCAACCGTTGAACCCGAAGGCGCCGACGCCACTGGCCAGCAGCGTGCGTCCCTGGCTGTCGCGGCGATCGAGCCAGATGCCGATGCCGTAGGGCGCGTTCGTGGGATGCGGCGAGTTGACGATCGGCAGCGCAGAGGTCTGGTCGCTGAGGATGGTCGCCACGCTCGCAGGCGACAGCACCGTGACGCTGTTCCATACGCCGCCACGGCGCAGCATGTCGAGCACCGTTGCGTAGTCGCGCGCGTTGCACCGGGCGCCGCCGGCGATGCGCGGATTCTGCGTCGGGCCGAACGCGTTGTAGTCCGTGGTCGTCAGCTGCATCGGGGTCGCGACCCGCTGCTGGAACAACACGGCCCACGGTTGCCCGGCCGCGACTTCGCAGACCGCGCCGGCGACGTGCATCGACACGCCGCCGTAGGCGAACGCCGCGCCGGGCACGCCCTGCAGCGGCACCGTCGCCAGCGTCTGTGCAGCCTGCCGCAACGTGATCGTGTTGTCGCTGATTGCGGGGTGGCTGCCCGGCAGGCCCGAACTGTGCGTGAAGCACATGCGCAGCGTGATCAGCGCCCTGCTGCCGACGTTCCACTCGGGCAGATACAGGCTGACGCGGTCGTCGAGGGACAACAGGCCGCTGTCGACCAACGACATCAGCAACACCGCCGACAGGGTCTTGGTCGCCGACGCGATCGGCACGACTTCCTGCAGGGTGAACGAGCCGAAGGCCTGCGCGTAGAGGTTGGTGCCTGCCTGATCGACCCTCACCACGGAGTTGCCGGTCAGCGGAAACGCGGCCAGCAGCTCCTGCGCGATCGGTCCGATGCCCTGCAGGTCGTGGCAGGCCAGCGACTGTGCGGGGACGAACGCAGGTGTGGCGAGCAGAGCGAGGATTGCCGGGGTTCGCATGATGTCGACGCCGTGTTGGCGACGGAGCAGGGACCGAGGTCCCGAGCGGTGGGGTGCGGGCTACGGGCGCCGCAGCGGCCGCCCCACAGCGGCTGGAGAATTTACGCCTGTGCCGGCCGGTCGACCGCGCCCGCCGCGCCCGCGAACTCCCCCGGCAGCCGCCGCAGCCTGCCGTCGCGGCCGACGCAGGCGAGCTTCGTGGACCCCGTCGCGCACAAGGCCCCGTCGCGCTCGCGCCGGCACTCGTACTCCAGCACCACCGCGACCTTCGACACCTCGCCGGGCCGCACCGTGATCGCCACCACGTCGTCGTAGTCGACCGGCTTGTGGTAGCGGCAGACCAACTCGACCACCTGCAGCAGGTTGCCTTCGTCCTCCATCTGCCGGTAAAACTTGCCGCGCGCGCGCATCCACTCCGTGCGCGCCTCCTCGAACCACGCCACGTAGCTGCCGTGGTGGGCCACCGCCATGCGGTCGGTCTCGCAGTAGCGCACGCGCACGCGGTGCGTCGGTCCGGCGGACGATGGGTCGCTCATTCCGAAAGCCTAGGAACGTCGCGCCGGCCGTGCCACCGGTTGGCCCGCGACCACCGCGTCGTTCCATCCGCAACTGCACACTGGCGCCGGGCCGAGAAACGCGGAAGGATCCCCGGGGTCAGTCCCTCCAAGTGCCGCCCATGAAGCCCACGTTGCTGTCGCTGTTGCTGTTCTGCGCCTGCGCCGCCCCGCCGACCGAGATCCGTCGCGAGGCCGCCCCCGAGGAGGAGACGCGCGAGCAGGCGCTGCAGCAGGCCGAACAGCGGCGCCGCGACATCCAACTCGTGCTCGTGCGGCTCGACCAGGCGATGGAGACCTACGCGCAGGCGCTGTCGAGCGACTCCGTGCGCGCCGAGAACGAGGTCGGGCGCCTGTTCAAGCTGCTGCAGGAGATGGTGCTCGACGTCGGCCCGCGCGTCGTGAACCAGGGGGCCCTGCCGCGCGAACCCGGCGAGAACTACCGCCGCCTGCAGGCTGCCGCTGCCGACGGCAGCAAGCCGCACGAGCAGGCGATCGCGCTCGCCGCGCTCGGCTTCAGCGGGCAGAACGAGGTGATGCCGACCATCCTGCAGGGAGCGCAGCTCGAGGATCCGGAGCTGGTCGACCGCGCCGTGTTCGGCCTCGCGACGCTGCGCGCGCCGGGCACGCCGCCGGGCGTGCTCGCGGCGATCGCCGCGGACGGCAAACGCGCCGACGCGAGCCGCACGCAGGCCGCGTGGGCGCTGCACCAGCTCCAGGGGATCAGCGAACGCCGCGACGAGATCGTCGCGACCTGGCGCCGCTTCCTGACCGAGTTGCGCGACGCACTGCCGCCCGGCGTGATCGTGCAGGCCGTGCGCGGGCTCGGGCTCTCGCGCGACAAGGCCCACGTCGAACTCGCCGCGGGTTTCCTGACGCAAACCGTGCCGAAGGTGCGGGAAGCCGCCGCCGTGGCGGTCGCGCGGCTCGGCGGGCAGGGCCAGGTCGAGAAGCTGCTCGCGATGATCGGCCCGCAGGAGACCGTGCCGAACGTGCGCCTGGCGGCGCGCAAGGCGCTGTGCGAGCTTGCCGGCCAGGTCGACCACGGTTACGACGTCGCGGCGTGGCGCAAGGAGTTCGATCGCGGCAGGTAGTCGCGCTGCTGCTCGCGGCGCTGGGCGCGTGCAGCCGCACCGCGCCACCACCGCCCGAGCCGCGGCGCGTCGACACGGCGGCGATCGCCGAGGCCGACCTCGTCGCCGCGGTGCTCGACGAGTGCCACGAGCCGCTGCGCGGGCGCATGGACCGCATCGCCGCGGACCTGAAGCACGGCGACGGCGCGACCGAGCACGCGATCGCGGCCCTGCCCGACGCGCTGCGGATCGCCGGCCCCGGCGGCGCCTTCCTGGTGCGCGGCGGCGACGTCTGGCGGCTCGGCGAGGGCGAGGGCAGGAAGCTGCCGGCCGGCGCCGAGGCCGAACGGCTGGCCCGGCTGCTCCTGTTCGTCGACGCGGTCGCGCTGGGCCCGCTGCACCGCGCGACGGGCTGCCGGCGCCTGGGCCCCGACCGCTTCGAGCTCGCCGTGCGCGGCGGCGGGCCGTGGCTCCTGGCGCTGCGCCCCGGCACGCTGCTGCCCGCCTCGCTGGCGCGCGGCGGCGACGTGGTCGAGATGCTCGACTACCTGCGCACGTCGACGACGTGGATGGTCGCGCGCGCGCGCCTCGGCGCCGGGGAACCGATCGCGATCACCTTCGAGGTCGCCGACCTCGCGTGGCACGACGAGACGTTCGTCCCGCCCGCCGAACGCGCGGCCCCGGCGGAGCAGCGGCCACGCGTTCCGCTGCTGCCCCCGGGCGCCGAGCCGCGCTCGCCGACGCCGTTCCTGGTCGAGGGGAAGGCCCTCGAGCGGATCGTGCTCGACGACCCCGGCACCTGGGCCGGGCGCGCCGCGGCCTACCGGCCCGTGCACGAGGAACTGCTGCGCCAGCAGCAGGCGGTCCCGGGCTTCCCGATGTTCGCCACGGTCGGCGGCCGCGCCGTGCTGATGGCGCCGTTCCGCGCGCGCGACGGCGGGCCGCGCTTCTCGGCGCCGGAGGGCTGGCGCACCGAGGCGGTGCCCGCCGGGCGCCTGCTCGTCGTCTACCCGCCCGAGGGCGACTTCGCCGCGCGCCGGGCCGCGGGCGAACGGCAGCTGCGCCTCATGCTCGAGCAGCAGGGGCTGCGCGCGCGCGGCCCGGTCGTCTGCCAGCCGTTCCTGCACCTGCAGGAGGGTGAGCCGCCGGCCGACAAGCTGGAGGCGCCGGTCGTGCGCGTGTCGGTCGCGGTCGAGTGAACGGCGCGCCCTGCCGCTAGCATGCGCGCGCATGGTGCTGGACCCGCGCGCCTTCCCGTCGCCGTTCGCGGCCCACTGGGACCTCGACCCCGAGGTCGTCTTCCTGAACCACGGCAGCTTCGGCGCCTGCCCGCGCGCCGTGCTGCAGCTGCAGCAGGAGCTGCGCGCGCAGCCCCAGCAGGAGCCCGTGCGGTTCCTGCACCGCGAACTCGAGGCGCGGCTCGACCCCGCGCGCGAGGAACTCGCGCGCACCGTCGGCTGCGCCGCCGAGGACCTCGTCTTCGTGCCGAACGCGACCACCGGCGTCAACACCGTGCTGGCGTCGCTGCCGCTGCGGTCCGGCGACGAGATCCTGTGCACCGACCACGAGTACAACGCGTGCCGGAACGCGCTGGAGCGCGTCGCCGCGCGTTGCGGGGCCCGCATCGTCACGGCCAGCGTGCCGTTCCCGCTGCAGAGCGTGCAGCAGGTCGTCGACGCGGTGTTCGCCGCGGTGACGCCGCGCACGGTGCTGCTGCTGCTCGACCACGTGACGAGCCCGACGGGCCTCGTGCTGCCGGTCGGGCCGATCGCGCAGGCGCTGGCGGACCGCGGCATCGACACGCTCGTCGACGGCGCGCACGCGCCCGGCATGCTGCCGCTGGACCTGCGCACGCTCGGCGCCGCCTACTACACGGGCAACTGCCACAAGTGGCTCTGCGCGCCGAAGGGCTCGGCGCTGCTCTACGTGCGGCGCGACCGGCAGCAAGGCCTGCGCCCGCTCGCGATCAGCCACGGCGCGAACTCGCCGCGCACGGACCGATCGCGCTTCCAGCTCGAGTTCGACTTCACGGGCACCGCCGACGTGACGCCGTTCCTGTGCGTGCCCGCGGCGCTGCGCTTCCTGGGCTCGCTGCTGCCCGGCGGCCTGCCGGCGCTGCAGGCGCACAACCGCGAACTCACGCTGTTCGGCCGCGAACGGCTGTGCAGCGCGCTCGGCACCCCGCCGCCGGCACCGCCGGACCTGATCGCCGGCCTCGGATCGGTCGTGCTGCCCGCGAGCCAGGAGCCGCCGGTCGGCCCGCTCGGGCTCGATCCGCTGCAGGTGCGGCTGTGGGAACGGCACCGCGTCGAGGTGCCCGTGATGCGCTGGCCGAGCCCGGCCGTGCGCCTGCTGCGCGTTTCGCCGCAGATCTACAACACGAGCGCCCAGTACGAGTGGCTCGCCGAGCTCGTCGCCGCGGAACTGCGCGCCGAGCGCTGTGCTGGTTGAGCGCCGCCGGCCGGTGCCGCGCGGTCGCCGCGCCGTGCCGGCGCGGCCCGTCAGCGCAACCAGCCCGGCCGGAACGGCCCGAACGGCGGCACCGGCCACCAGCGCAGCACCGCGCGGCCGACGATCGCTTCGCGCGGCACGAACTGCACCGGCGGGCCCGCAGGCGACCATTCGCGCGCGGCGCCGCTCGCGTCGCGCCAGCGCAACACGACTTCGCCGTCCGCGCCGACGCCAACGACCTCCGCGTGCAGCGCCTCGAGGTTGCCGCCCGCGTCGCGCACGACGATCCGCTGCCGCGCGCCGAGCAGCACCGGATTCTCGTCGCGCCTGGGCGGCAACTCCGCTGTGGCGACCGCGAGGCTGCCGAGGCGCACGGCGGCACCCGGCGTGCCCGGCGGCACGGCAGCCCCGTCGAGCACGCCGATGGCGAACGCCGCGAACCCGCGGCTGTCCTCGGACTGCAGCGGGTTGTCGCCGAGCACGAAGTAATGGCCGGCCGGCACCGCGCTGACCGCGCCCGCGCGCAGCCGTCCGCGCGTCCAGTGCTGGTCGCGCCAGATACGGAGCTCGCGCAGCGCGACCTCACCGGCGCCTGCGAGTTCGAGGCCGACCTCGGCGCGCTGCCCCGGCAGCGGCATCGCCGGCCCCATGCCGCACGGGTCGGGCAGTTCGCAGCCTTCGCGGCAGGCGAACGGCGCCACGTCGAACCGCGTGAGCTCGACGCCGTCGCGCCAGGCGATCAGTTCGTCGTCGAGGTGGGCGAAGCCGAGTTCGCAGTCGCCGGCCGCTGGCCACGGCCACGCGATCGCCGGTCCCGCTGCCGCGATCGCGCCATCGCTGCGCACGGCGAGCCGCGCGCTGCCGCCTTCGAGTTCGAGCGAGAACCTGAGCCGCGGCTGCGCGGGCCGCCACACGTCGAGCGCGAGCACGAGCCGTTCCGGCGCTGCCGGCGCAGCGACGCGCACGGCGACCCGCGCGTCGACGACGATCTCGGCCAGATCGCTGCGGCCCTTGTGCACCGCGCGCAGCACCTTCGCCACGTCCGCTGGGTGCCCGTCCCACGCGCGGTCGACGAGCCCGCCGTCGTCGTCCTGCCAGACGAGCCGCGGCGCCCGGCCGGGCGCGAGCGACGCCACGATGGTCGGGCCTTCCTCGCGGAAGACCTCGGCCGGCTCGGCGCGCCACGCCGCACCCAGTCCTTCGGCCTCGCCGCGGGCCCGCGCGCGCGCCGGATGCACCTCGCGCCAGTGCCGCTCCTGCAGGGCTGCCGGCCGGCGCAGTGCGACGAACCGGTCGTCGCCCGCCGCACCCTCGACGAGGTAGACGTTGCCGCCGGCGATCGCGATCCGTTCGCCAGGCAGGCCGACGATGCGCTTCACGAACGAGTCGCGCACCTGCAGCGGCGCGTGGAACACCGCGAGATCCCAGCGCGCAGGCTCCCCGCAGAGGTAGCTCGTCTTGTCGACGAGCACCTGGTCGTGCACGCCGGCCACGACGGAGCCGAGCAACGCCGGCTGCATCGACGGCGACGGGATGCGGTAGGCCTCGAGGCAGGCCCACTTCAGCAACACGGCGCCGAGCACCGCGCAACCGAGAGTCCGCAGCGCGGCCCGCACCGGGCCGACGGACGGAACTCGGGTCACATCGGTGCGAGGCATGGCGGGCTGCCGCAGCATACGGACCCCCCTCCCATGCGAACCAGGCGGGCTTGGGATCCGCGGTGCGGTGCCAGGGAATACGCACTTCAACCTATACGAACTGCGCTGTCGCCGCACCCTTGCTACGCACCCTGGGACGAACTGCGCAGCCGCCGCATGGCGTAGAGCGGTGGTCGCAAGAACGCTTGCGTGACGGTCCCGTCGCAACGGCCGCGCGAGGCAACCATCGTGTTGCACCGGTGCGTGCGCGGGACACCCCCGTCTCCCTGACACCCGCACCGAGAACCAACCCATGGCCATCCCCTCCCTGCTTCGTTCCTCCCCCTTCTGGGTCTCCACCTCTGCCCTCGTGCTGGGCGGCGTGCTGAGTTCGCGTGCCGCCGGCGTCGAGTCCGGCGTCAACAGCGTCCCGGCAAACTCCTCGCGCGCGATGAACTCGTGCGCCGCCTGCCACTCGAGCTCCGGCCCCACGCCGACGCGCCTGAATCCGCCCGTGACGACGCTGACGGTCGGCTCGCTCGTGCTCAACGCCGGCCAGCAGACCTCGGTGACCACCGCGGTGACCGGCGGCCTCGCGACCACGACTGGCGGCTTCATCGGCGAGGCCACGGCTGGCTCGTGCTCAACGCCGGCCAGCAGACCTCGGTGACCACCGCGGTGACCGGCGGCCTCGCGACCACGACTGGCGGCTTCATCGGCGAGGCCACGGCTGGCTCGTTCGTCGCCGGCACCGGCAACCACGTGAACATCTCGACGCGCAGCATCACGCACGACGACCGCACCCGACGCAGTTGGACCTACACCTTCGTGGCCCCCGCCACGCCGGGCGTCGTCGAGCTCACGAGCTGCGGCATGGCCTCGAACGGCAGCGGCTCGAGCGGCGACAAGTTCAGCTTCAACGGCTTCGACCCCAACGCGACGGTCGGCACGCCGGTCCGCGTCTACGTGCTGCCGACGGGCGTGACGAACTTCGGCGCCGGCTGTGCCGACGGCTACGGCAACATCCCGGTGCTCGGCGCCCCGAGCGCCCCGACGGTCGGCAACGGATCGTTCGGGTTCCAGCTGGCCGGCGCCGCGCCGGGGTCGCTCGCGTTCCTGCTCTACGGCTTCAATCCGCCCGGCTTCCCGGGGCTCAACCTCGGCGCCCTGTTCGGCATCACGGGCTGCACGGGCTACGTCGCGAACCCGCTGTCGACGGCCACGGCGTTCACGAGCGCCGGCAATGCGATGCGCGCCGAGGGGTCGTGCTCGTTCCCGTTCCCGCTGCCGAATTCGCCCGCCTACCTGGGCTTCGCGATCGACGTGCAGGGCGCCTGCATGGACAACAGCGTGGCGGCGACCCGCGCGGTGCCCGTGACGTTCAGCAACGGCCTGCGCATGGTGGTGCAGTGACGCAGGGTGCGCGGGTGGTCGCGCCGCCGCCGCGCGCCGATCACCCGCGCAGGTAGCGCCGCCGGAAGAGCCACAGCGCAGCGCCGCCGCCGAGCAGCGCGAAACCCCACTGCACGGCAAGGCACAGCAGCAGCGTCGGGTGCGTCCAGCTCAGCTGCTGCCAGAACATGCCCTGGAAGCCCGTCATCGCCCACCAGGTAAGCGTGCTCTGCGTGACCAGTTCGCCGTACCACGGCAGCTGCGCGATCTGGATCGGGAACCAGCAGCCGCCGAGCGCGGCCATCAGCAGGATCAGCAGCGTCGACAGCCCTTCGGCCTGCTTGCCGGTTTTCGCCGCGACGGCGATCAACATGCCGAACGACGTCGCGCACGCGGCCCACGCGAGCGTCAGCATCAGCAGCGTCAGGGGATCGCGGAAGCAGCCGACGCCGAACACCAGCTCGCCGTAGCCGAACAACACGGCCATCTGCAGCAGGCCCACGACGAAGCAGAACAGGAACTTGCCGAGCACGATCGCGCCGCGCGGCATGCGCGCGACGAGCAGCCGCCGCAGCGTGCCCTGGTCGCGCTCCTGCAGCAGCGTCGTGCTGCACGCCATCAGCCCGAACATCAGCATCATCACCGCCATGCCGGCGACGCTCTGCGCGACCTGGTAGCTGAGCTGCTTGGGGCGCGCCGGCGGCGTGACGTCGGTCGTCGTCATCGGCACCATCGTGGTGAACATCGACCGCAGGTCGAAGCCGCCCGGGCGCGCCGGCACCGCCGGGTCGCGCGCGGCCGGCTCCTCGCCGCCGCCGAACTTCTCGATCAGTCCCTGCATGTCGCGGCCGAGGCCGACCAGACGCTCGGTGAACGGCGCCGACATGCCGAGCCCGCGCATCGTCTCGCCCATCGTGACCGGCCACAGCCGGCCCTCGCTGACCGCCAGGAAGGCCTGCATCACGCCGATCTGCACCGCGTAGTCCTCCATCTGCCGGCCGGGATCGCGCACCATCTCGAGCGGCGGTTTCGCCGCGCGCGCGAGCGCGTCGCCGAAGCCCACGCCGATCACGAGCACGTGGTGCGCGTCGCCGTCGCGCACCTTGTCGCGCAGCGCGGCCGCCGGCTCGGGCGGGCTGCCCGTCTTCGGCCGCAGCACGATCGTGTCGGCCTTGCGCAACTGCGCGACGAAGTCCACGCTCGCCGCCGACCCGTCTTCGTCGGCGACCCACAGCTCGGCCTTCGGCATCGCCGAGCCGCCGCCGAACGCGACCTGCATCACGTAGCCGAACACCGTGACGAGGCCGACCGGCAGCAGGAACCCGAGCACCATGCCGGCGCGATCGCGGAAGTAGAGGCGCAGGTCCTTCTGCAGGAGCTGCAGGGCGGCGGTCCACAGGTTCACGGTTCGTCCCTCAGCGCCTTGCCGGTCAGTCGCAGGAACACGGTCTCGAGGTCGGCGCCGGGCACGCCGGCGCGTTCGGCGAGTTCGGCCGCGGTGCCGGCCGCCAACACCGTGCCCTCGTGCATCACCGCGACGCGGTCGCACAGGCGCTGGGCCTCCTCCATGTAGTGCGTGGTGTAGATCACCGTGCGCCCCTTCTGCTGCAGCTGGCCCAGGCACTCGAAGACGTGGTTGCGCGACTGCGGGTCGACGCCGACCGTCGGCTCGTCGAGCAGCAGCAACGGCGGTTCGTGCAGGTCGCCGATCGCGAGGTTCAGGCGCCGCTTCATGCCGCCCGAGTAGGTCTTCACGCGGTCGCGCGCGCGTTCCGCGAGCCCGGCGAGCTGCAGCGCCGCGTCGATCGCCAGGCCCACGCGCTCGCGCGGGACCCCCTGCAGGGCCGCGAACAGGGCCAGGTTCTCGCGCGCATCGAGTTCCTCGTAGAGCGCCAGTTCCTGCGGCACGAGCCCGACCAGCGCGCGCTGGCCGTCGTCGGCGGCGGGGCGGAACGGTGCGCCCGCGAACAGCAGTTCGCCGCCGAAGCGGCCGAGCAGGCCGGCGACGCACGACAGCAGCGTCGTCTTGCCGGCACCGTTGGGGCCGAGCAGGCCGAACACCTCGCCGCGCTCGACCTGCAGCGCGGCGGAACGTACGGCCAGCCGCTCGCCGTAGGCGTAGCGCAGACCGCGCACTTCGAGCAGGGGAGCCACGGCGCCAGGGTAGCAGGCGGCGCCGGGCGTGTGGAACCTGATCATGGAGCGCCGGCGCATGGTCGCGGGCGACGTGCGCCACCGCTTCGTGATCGACATGGCGTCGCTGCGCTGACGGTCCGGCCTCAGCGAACGGTCACGGTCGAGTGGAGCGACTGGAGACCACCGAACCCGTCGACGAGCCGGGCCGCGCCCACCTCGCGCAGCCGCCGGGCGTGGCCCTCGGCGCCGATGCCGTGCGGCGCCACCGCGAGCGGCACGGCGCCGGCCCCGCGCGCGGCGAGCACGTCGCCCGGGTTGTCGCCGAGGAACCACGCCGAGGCAGCGCCGAGCCGCTGCAGGCAGGCCCGCACCGGCGCGGGATCAGGTTTGCCGGGCCCGTCCTCGGCGCACACGAGCGCGGCCACGTGGCCGCGCAGGCCGTGCCGCGCGAGCACCGACTCGGCGAGTCGGCGCGGGCAGCCCGTCACGACGCCGAGCGGCCGGTGCGCGGCGAGTTGCGCGAGTGCTGCCGGCTCCGCGAGCGGCCGCCGGCCCGCGACGTCGGCGAGCACGCCGTCGAGGTCGAACAGCAGCGCGTCCGGGGCCAACGCCGCCGAGGTCGCGCGCAGCAGCCGCGCGAACTCCGCCTCGCTGCCCGGCATCGTGACCCGCACGCCGCCGTGCAGGCACCGCACCGCGATGCCGAGCCCGAGCAGCGCGTCGCGCAGCCACTCGCAGTGCGGGCCGCGCGCGAACACGAAGTTGCCCGCCGACGGTGCGGCCTGGAAACCCGCCGCCAGCAGCCGTTCCCGATACCGCTCGCGCTCGGCGCGCACGTGCACGACGTAGCCGGCGACCTCCTCGCCGCCCGAGCCGAGCCGGTGCAGCGCCGCGCGGCGGCTCAGCGTGCCGCACGGGAACGCCGCACCGACCGCGCGCAGCCACGATGCGACCGGCGGATCGGCGATCGCGTAGCCGACGCGCAGCCCGGCGAGGCCGAACGCCTTGCTGAACGTGCGCAGCACGACCGCGTTCGGGAACGGCAGCGCCGCCGCGGTGAGGTCCTCGCCCCCGAACTCGGCGTAGGCGGCGTCGACGAGCACGGCCGCGTGGGGCGCCGCCGCACAGACGGCGCGCACGTCCTCGGCCGTCGCGACGAGGCCGGTCGGGTTGTTCGGCGAGACGATCGCGACGAGCCCGGTGTCGGCGCCGATCCGCGCGAGCACCTCCGCGCGCGGGAAGGGCCCCTCGAGCCACGGCACCTCGCGCACCGTGGCGCCGGCCGCGGCCGCGTGGCGTCCGAGCATCTCGAAGGTCGGCACCGGCACGACCGCACCGCGCCCCGGTTCGAGCACGGCGCGGCACAGCCGGTCGGTCAGGTCGTCGCTGCCGGCACCGCAGACGACGCGCGGTTCGGACACCGAGTGCCGCGCGGCGAGCGCGGCTTCGAGCGAGCGGTCGAGCGGGTAGCTGCGCAGCAGTTCGGGATCGTGCAGCGCGGCGAAGAACCCCGGGCCCGGCGGCCGGCCCTCGTTGCCGTCGAGCCGCAGGTCGACGTGCGCCGGTGGGAGCGGGATGCCGGCGCTGGCGTCGGGAACGGCTCGGGATCGCTGCACTCCGGCCATGGTCCGCCCACGCTACCGCGCCGGCTGACCGCGATCACCCGGTCCGCCGCGCGACGCCGGCCGTCACGCAGAACCGCAGCGCGTCCTCGACCTTCATGTCGATCTCGCGCACGCGCGAGCGCGGCACCACGAACGTGAACCCGCCGAGCTGGTAGCTCATCGGCACGTAGACCGCGACCTTGTCGGGCCCCACCTCGTGCATGTCTGCGAAGTCCTCGCGCGTCAGGAAGCCGATCTGCTCGCAACCTTCCTGGGAAGCCACCAGCACGACCTTGCGGAACGGCCGTTCGTCGGCGTTGCCGAACACCCGCACGACGTCGACGATCATGCCGTAGACCGACTTGACGATCGGGATGCGCTCGAGCAGCGACGCGATCCCCTGGTAGACCCGCCGGACCGCGAACGAGTACATCAGCAGGCCCACGGTCATCACGAGCGCGACCGACAGCAGGAACCCCATGCCCGGCCAGTAGTCCTGTTCGTCGATCACGAGCAGCACCGCCTTGTGCAGCAGGGTCTCGCCGGCGACGACCGCGGCCCAGAGCAGGTAGCCGGTGAGCGCCAGCGGCAGGATCGCCGCGAGCCCCTGGAAGAACAGTCGCAGGAGGAACCGCATGGGCACATCGTGCCACGCGGTCCGGCGGAATCCCTGCTGCGGCATCTGGCGCCGGAACGGGATTCCTGCACGACGCAGGGTGAAGGCCGGACCCGACTTCGGGCGACCGCTGGGCGCCGGCCGTGCCCCACCGCTGTGTCGGAGTCGAGACAGCGGTCTCCGGCCCGGTGCGGCGGCGGTGACCGCCAGCACGTAACTCCCTGTCGCAACGGTGGCTCGGATCCCGCGCTGGCGGGTATCTTTGTTGCTGTGTGCGGCAACCCCGCACGAGGTGCCCAAGGCATGTCCCTTCGCCGATCGACCTTCCTTTCCCTGCCGGTGCTCCTGACCCTGGCCTTGCCGGTCGCGGCCCAGCGCGGCAGCGGCAGCCCCTCCGTGAAGCCAGCGCCGAGCGCCCCGTCTTCCTCGCCGCGGCCTGCACCCTCCCCAGCACCTCGGCCCTCGGCTGCCCCGGCCCCGGCTCCGCGTCCATCGGCCGCACCGGCTCCGCGTCCATCGGTCGCCCCGGCTCCCCGCCCCAGTGCCGTGCCCGCGCAACCGCCGCGGCCGGCCGCGACGCCGCAGGCGCCCCGGTCGCAGCCCACGCCGCACGCCCCGGCGCAGCCTGCACCGCGCGCGCAGCCGAACCCCCGGTCGATTCCCGTGGCGCCCACGCAGCCCGGCACCTCGCGCAGCCAGCCGACGCCGCGCAGCCAGCCGGCGCCCCGCACGACCACGCGCGGCGACTTGCGGACCCGCGAGGTACCCACGGCTCCGCCGCCCATCGTCGAGCAGCCGGCGGCACCGGCACCGGTGAGCGGGCAACCCCGCAACGCGCCGGGCGCGGTCGGCGGCAGCGTGCGCGGCTACGGTTCGCGCACGAACCCGGGCGAGGTCACGACGCGCGAGGTGCCCGCGCAGCCGACGGCGCGCGAACTCTACGAACGGCGCGGGCGGTCCAGCGGCGGCAACCGTGCCGCGACCGAGCCGATCGACCCGCGCTATCGGCCGACGCGATCCATCGAACCCAGGCGAAGTGTGGTCGCGCCCCAGCCTCGCGACGTGACCCCGCGCGCTTCCGGCCCCTCCGTCTCGGGCCGCTACGCGGGCCGCCCGAGCGCCCGCACCGGTGCTCCGGCCCCGACCAATCTGCGCAGCGGCGTCGTGCGCACCACGCCGAGCACCGGAGCCCCGCGCCTCGTCAGCGGCGTCGTCGGCACGCGCAACTCCCCCGGCCCGACCAGCCACCGCGGGGATCCGCACCGGGTCGCCGGCCGTGGCCGCCTCGGTGGCTGCTACGACCCTTGGCACTCCTACTGGGATCCGTGGCACCACTCGAGCGGCCTCTGGAGCCTCCGCTGGCACTGGCCCCACTGCGGTTTCAGCACCTGGGGCTTCGGCTGGAGCCTGTGGTACCCCTGGTACTACTGGCACTGCGCCTACTGGGACTGGACCTACGGGGATTGCTGGTGGAACAGCTGGTCGTCGCCCTACTGCGCGTCGACCGGCTACTGGTGGTACCCGTCGTCGACCTACTGCCCGACCTACCTCTACGTGCCGAGCAGCACCGTGGTCGTGGTGGAGCGCGAGCCCGAGGCGGCACCGGAGCCAGCGCCGGCGCGCGAGGTCGTCGTGGCCGGGGGGCCGGTGCGCGGCGGCGTCGCGATCCGGGACCTGCCGTCGTTCGAACTCGCGAGGAAGTACGTCGAGCTCGGCGATTTCTACTTCCAGGCAGGACGCTACGGCGAGGCCGCCGACGCCTACGCGCGCGCGCGCACCTACGCGCCCGACGATGCCTCGGTGCACTTCGTGCTCGCCGATGCGGCGTTCGCCCAGGGCGATTACCACTTCGCGGCGTTCCTGATCGGCGAGGCGCTGCGGCTCGACCCGTCGCTCGCGACGGCGGAGACCGACAAGCGGTTGTTCTACGGCGACCTGGCCGAGTTCGAGGCACAGATGCGGAGCCTCGACGACTACCTCGCGAAGAAGCCCTACGACGTGCTCGCCCACCTCGTGCGCGGCTACAACCTGCGCTTCAGTGGCCAGCCCGGCAGGGCCGTCGAGGCGTTCCGGAAGGTGCTCGAGTTGGAGCCCGACAACCGCACTGCGGCCACCTTCCTCGCGGCGCTGGCTCCTGCCGAGCCGCTCGCGCGCTGAGGTGCGCGCGCGCGGGCGCGGCCGTGCGGATCGTCGCCTTCGCCGCCGGCCGCCGCTACGCTGCGGGTGAATGGCTCGCCGCATCGACACCTACCTGCAGCACCTGATCCCCGAGGAGAAGTTCGCGTTCTACGAGACGGTGCGCGACTTCGGCGACGCAGCGATCGCCCCGCACCTGCTGCAGTGGGAGCGCGAGCACCAACTGGTGCCCGACACCTGCATCCGCGCGATGGGCGACCTCGGCCTGTTCGGCCTGCCGGTCCCCGAGGAGTACGGCGGCCAGGGTGGCGACAACACCGACCTCGTGCTGATGGGCCTGGCGATCGGCTACCACAGCCAATCGGTCGCGATCACGCCCGGCGCGGCGCTGTCGCTCGGCGCCAAGCCCCTGATGCTGTGCGGCACCGAGGCGCAAAAGCGCGCGCACCTGCCGGATCTCGCGCACGGCGAGCGCATGTTCGTGTTCGGCCTCTCCGAGCCCGGCCGCGGCAGCGACGCGGCCAACCCGCAGGTCACGGCACAGCGCAGGGGCTCGAACTGGGTGATCCAGGGCGAGAAGTGCTGGGCGACCAACGCGCACTGGGCGAGCCACGTCATCGTGCACGCGCTGACGGACCCGAACGGGCCGAACGGCCGGCGCTCGACGTGTTTCGTCGTGCCGATGGACCACCCCGGCGTCTTCTACCAGGAGATGAAGGGCAAGCGCGTCTGGGAGCAGTCGTCGACCGGCTCGATCGCGTTCGCGGACGTCGAGGTCGGCGACGACGCGGTCCTCGGCGCCGTGAACGACGGCTTCAAGGTCATGGTGACGACGCTGAACGGCGGCCGCCTGTTCGTCGCGTCGCTCGCGCTGGCCTCGCTGGCGTTCGCGCTCGACAGGTCGCGCATCTACGCGGAAGAGCGCATCCAGTTCGACGACAAGCCGATCGGCCGGTTCCAGCGCGTGCAGGACGTGCTGGTCGACATGGATATCGCGCTCGAGCGCGGCCTCACCTGGCTCCTGCACCTGTGCCGGCTCTACGAGGACAACCAGCTCACGCGCGAGCAGGCGGCCAAGGTCAAGATCGACTGCAGCCGGACGGCCAGCGAACTCGTGATGCTCGCGATGGAGATCTGCGGCGGCGTCGCGTGCTTCGACGAGTTCGGCCTGATCCGCCACCACAACGACCTGTTCGTCACGCGCGTCGGCGAGGGCAGCAACTTCGCGCTGAAGGACCTGGTCGTGCGCCCGCTGCGCGGTCGCTGAGACCGGCGCGGCGCAGCTCAGCCCTGCCGCAGCCGGAAGCGGCCGACGAGCTGCTGCAGGTCCTTGGCGTTGCCGGCCAGCGACGACGAGGTCGTCGACAACTGCTCCATCTGCGTGACGTTGGTCTGCACGACCTGGTCGATCTGGCTCACGGTCGAGCTCAGCAGGTTCAGGCCCTGCGACTGTTCCTGACTCGCGGTGGCGATGCCGGCGACGAGGTCGCACACGCGCTTCGCGGAGTCGACGATCTGCGCCAGCGTCTCGCCGGAGCGGCCGACGAGCTTCGCCCCGTTGTCGACCTTGCCGGCCGAGTCCTCGATCAGCTGTTTGATCTCCTTGGCGGCCTCGGCGCTGCGGTGCGCGAGATGGCGCACCTCGGAGGCGACCACCGCGAAGCCCTTGCCCTGCTCGCCGGCGCGCGCGGCCTCGACCGCCGCGTTCAGCGCCAGCAGGTTCGTCTGGAACGCGATCTCGTCGATCGTGCCGACGATCGAGGTGATCTTCTCCGACGACGAGGTGATCTCGCGCATCGAGGCGATCGCGTCGGTCACCACCTTGCCGCCCTGCTCGGCGACGTCGCGCGAGCTGGTCGCCAATGCCGCCGCCTGCTTCGCGGTGTCGGCGTTGTTCTGCACCGTGACCGTGAGTTCGTGCAGCGAACTCGACGTCTCCTGCAGCGAAGCCGCCTGCGTGTGCGTGCCGCCCGACACCTCGCCGGCGGTCGACGAGACCTGCTGCGACGCGGCGGCGAGGCTCTGCGCGGTCGCCCCGACGCGCGCGATGATGTCGTGCATCTTGCCGATGAAGGTGTTGAAGCACGTGCCGAGCCGCCCGACCTCGTCGTTGCTGGTGACCTCGATGCGCGCGGTGAGGTCGCCTTCGCCCTCGGCGATGTCGCGCATCTGCGCGGTCAGTCGGTGCAGCGGCCGGCTGACGCTGCGGCTGATCATCCAGGCCACGAAGAGCAGGATTGGCACGGCGGCGGCGAGCGCGGCGAGGCCGGTCCGGGCCATGAACTGGTCGGTCGCGGCGACCATGTCGTCCATGTCGATGGCGAGGCTGATCGCGCCGAGCGGGCCGCCGTTGCTGTCCTCGTGGCACATGGCGCAGCCGCGCCCGCGCGGCGTGTCGTCGACGACGATCGGGATCACGGCCCGGTAGGCGGCGTGGCCGTCCCGTTCCTCGAGGGCGAGGTGCGCCTCGCCGCCCTGCAGCACCCGCCGCTCCAGCGCATCCGGCGCGTAGGGGTCCTTGGCCTTTCCGTACTGCTTCTCGACCGACGCCCCGCGCAGGACGTGCAGGCTCTCGATGCCCGGAGTGCGGCGCACCTCCGCGACGACCTCGTTCTGCGCCTCGATCTCGCCGCTCGCCATCACGCTGGTCAGCCAGGCGGAGGTGGTGTGCACGGTCGAAGTCGTGAACTCGTGGGCCCGCGCCGTCGCCAACTCCTGCTGCTGCCGGCCGGCCCACACGATGACGCCGGTCAGCAAGGTCGCGGTACAGCCCAGGACCAGGCCCACCACCCGCATCCAGATCGGGACGTCACCGAATCGCAAGGCCACTCCGCACCTCCTGCTCGGCTTCCAGCTCGTGTCGCTTCCATCGGCGGGGATGGCACACCGCCTTGACGGCCTCCGGCGATCCGGCCCGCGACCCCGGGCGCGCCCGATCGCGGCCCTGCGGATGCCGCGCGCAGGCGCAGTCGTCGCCCGCCGCGCGGGCGTGCCGCGCGAGCGAAGTTCCCTTCAGACCGCCGGCTCGGCGCGCCGAGAGGCTTGACAGCCCGTTCCCGCTCCCCCTAACAAGGGCCCCCCTACCACCCGCATGGCACGCCAGAAGCAGCTGGGCACCCCCCTCGTGATCGTCGAATCGCCGGCCAAGGCGCGCACGATCGGCAAGTTCCTCGGCTCCGGCTTCCGCATCGAGGCCAGCATCGGGCACGTGCGCGACCTGCCCTCGGACGCCAGCGAGGTGCCGGCCGAGTTCAAGCAGCAGCAGTGGGCCAAGCTCGGCATCGACGTCGACCACGGCTTCAAGGCGCTCTACGTGGTGCCGGCCGACAAGAAGGGCCACCTGCGGCGGCTCGAGCACCTGGTCGCGGACGCGCCGAAGCTGATCCTCGCGACCGACGAGGACCGCGAGGGCGAATCGATCTCGTGGCACCTCGTGCAGGAGCTGCGGCCGAAGTGCGAGGTCGTGCGGCTCGTGTTCCACGAGATCACCAAGACCGCGATCCTCGAGGCGCTGCAGAACCCCCGGCAGATCGACATGGACCTCGTCGAGGCCCAGGAGACGCGCCGCATCGTCGACCGCCTCTACGGTTACACGGTCTCGCCGCTGCTGTGGAAGAAGGTGCGGCCGCGGCTGTCCGCGGGCCGCGTGCAGAGCGTCGCCGTGCGCCTGATCGTCGAGCGCGAGCGCGAGCGCATGCGCTTTCTGCCCGCCGACTACTGGAGCCTCGATGCCGTGTTCGCGGGCGAGCACGGCGATGCGACGCCGTTCACGGCGAGCCTCGTGGGGCTCGGCGACCAGCGGGTCGCGACGGGACGCGACTTCGACCCCGACACGGGCAGGCCGAAGAACGGCGGCGCCCGACTCACCGTGCTCGGCGAGCAGCAGGCGCTGGGCCTCGCCGGCGAACTCGCCGCGCGGACGGCGACCGTCACCGAGGTCGAGCAGAAGCCCTACAGCGAGCGCCCCTACGCGCCGTTCACGACGTCGACGCTGCAGCAGGAGGCCGCGCGCAAGCTGCGCTTCGGCGCGCAGCGCACGATGCGCGCCGCCCAGCGGCTCTACGAGAACGGCTTCATCACCTACATGCGCACGGACTCGACGACGCTGAGCAGCCAGGCGATCGCCGCGGCGCGCTCGCTGATCGCGCGCGAGTTCGGCCCGCAGTACCTGCCCGACGCCCCGCGCCAGTACCAGACCAAGGTCAAGAACGCGCAGGAGGCACACGAGGCGATCCGCCCGGCCGGCAGCGAGTTCGTGCACCCGGACGCCCTGCCCGGCGACATGGGCAACGACGAACGCGCGATCTACGGCCTCGTCTGGCGCCGCACCGTGGCGAGCCAGATGAAGGACGCGCGCGGCCAGCGCACGACGATGACGCTCGCGATGCCGACGCGGTCCGCGGGCGAGGCGAAGTTCACGGCCACCGGCAAGACGATCGACTTCCCGGGCTTCCGCCTCGCCTACGTCGAGGACCTCGACGACGCCGAGAACGAACTCGCCGAACAGGAGCGCGTGCTGCCGAACCTGCGGGCCGGCCAGTCGGCGACCGCGACGAGCCTGCAGCCCGCCGGCCACACGACGCAGCCGCCGCCGCGCCTGACCGAGGCCGGCCTGATCAAGGAACTCGAGTCGCGCGGCATCGGCCGCCCGTCGACCTACGCGGCGATCATCGAGACGATCGTGCGCCGCGAGTACGTGTTCCGCAGAGGCACCGCGCTGGTGCCGACGTTCACCGCCTTCGCGGTCGTCGACCTGCTCGCCGCGCACCTCGGCTGGCTCGTCGACTACCAGTTCACCGCGAAGATGGAGGACGACCTCGACGAGATCAGCAACGGCCGCGCGCGGCGCCTGGACTACCTGACGCGCTTCTTCCTCGGCAGCGATGCCGGGAACGGAGGCCAGCCCGGCCTGCGCGACAAGGTGCACGGCGTCGCCGAGCACATCGACCCGCGCAAGGTCTGCTCGATCCCGCTCGGCAAGAACGAGCAGGGCGAACTCGTCGAGGTGCGCGTCGGCCGCTACGGGCCGTTCCTGTCCTGCGGCGAGCAGCGCGCGCCGGTGCCCGACGAGATGCCGCCCGACGAACTCACGCTGGGCAAGGCGATCGAGTTGCTGCAGAAGGGCAGCGAGCGGCCCAAGGCGCTCGGCACCGACCCGGCGACGGGCCTCCCGGTGTTCGTCAAGGTCGGCCGTTTCGGTCCCTACTTCCAGCTCGGCGAAGCGAAGGACGGCGGCAAGAAGGGCGGCAAGAAAGCCGGCAAGAAGGCCGACAAGCCGAAGATGGCCTCGCTGCTCGCCGGCATGACGCCCGAGACCGTCACGCTGCAGGACGCGCTCGCGACGCTGGCGCTGCCGCGCACGGTCGGCGTGGCGAAGACGCCCGACGGGCACGACGAGCCGGTGCTCGCCGCGAACGGCCGCTACGGGCCCTACCTGAAGTGGGGCAAGGAGACGCGCAGCATCCCGGCCGGCAGCACGCCGCTGACGGTCGACCTGCCGCAGGCGCTCGCGCTGTTCGCGCAGCCGAAGACCGGCCGCGGCCGGCGGCCCGGCGCGGCGGCGCCGCTGCAGGCGCGGCGTGAACTCGGCGCGCACCCGGAGACCAAGGCGATCGTGAAGCTGCTGGACGGGCGCTACGGGCCCTACGTGACCGACGGCACGACGAACGCGTCGCTGGGCAAGGACGAGAACCCCGACGAGCTGACGCTGGCGCGCGCGCTGGAGCTGCTGGCCGCGCGCGCGGCGCGGGGTCCGGTGCCGAAGCGGTCGTTCCGGCGCGCGCCGCGCAAGGCGGCGGCGAAGGGCGGGTAGCCGGCAGGCGCGGGCGTCACTTCGCCTGCAGCACGACCGGCGGCTGGCCCTCGGCGAGCGAGCCCATCTCGAACGTGGTCTCGGCGACGCCGCCCTCGGTCTCGACGCGGAACGTGTGGCGGCCGAGCGCGAGCTGCAGCGGCAGCCGGAACGGGCGTTCGAGCAGGCCCTCGGGCCGGAGGTCGAGCACCGCGGTGCCGCGTTCGTCCTGCACGAGAACGTGCGTGACGCGCTGCGCCGCCGCGTAGTCGACGACGATCTCGCGCCGCACCGCGGCCCACAGGTCGATCGTCGCCGTGGTCTGCTCGCCGGCGATCACCGTGCACTGGCGGTCGCGAATCGAGGCGATGCCCTCGCCCGACACCGACAGGACGTGCTCGCCAGCACACAGGTTTTCGATCTGCCGTTCGGTGCTGCCCTCCGGCAGCACGACCTTGCGCGCGTGCGCTGCACCCGGCGGCCACAGGTAGACGGTCGGTTCCTGTTCCTCGGCGCCCGGATGTCGCACGATCGAAAGTCGCAGCCGTCCGCCCGGCGCGGTGACGATGGTGCCCAGGTCCTTCTGCTCGGCGGGCTCGAGGTCGAACCACGGCCCGTAGTGCACGGGATCCTCGTCGGACATCACGACGACGCGGCGGCGCCCCGGCTCGACGTTGTCGAAGCGGAACACGCCGTCCTCGAGTTCCGCATCGGTGCGCCACGAACGGTCCGTCGTCAGCAGCACCGACAGTTTGCCGCGCACGCGGCCCGCCGTGTCCACGACCCGGCCCGTCACGGAAGCCGGCGCGAGCGCCTTCGGCGCGTCGTAGGCGGCCTCGATCACCACGTCGCCTGGACCGGGCCACACCTCGCGCGCTTCGACCGGCGGCGCGCCCTGCGGAGGATCCCAGACCTGCACCAGCAGGTCGTAGGCCTTCCGCTGCAGCCGCACGAAGCGGAAGCGCCCCTGCCGATCGTTCGTGGTGGCCATCCGCTCCCCGACGCCGGGCTCGACGAGGGTCACGAACACGCCGGGCATCGGCACGCCGTCGCGATAGCGCACGACGCCGCGGATCACGAGGCCCGGGTCGATGCGCGGGTTCCACTCGACACGGTCGCCCGGCTGCGCGGCCAGCACGTCGTTGGCCCAGCAGTAGGAGTCGCCCGACCTGCGGTAGCCGCCGGGCCCCGCGTAGAGGTGCAGTTCCGGCGGTGCGGCGCCGCGCAGCATGTAGCGGCCTTCGGCGTCGGCGACCGCGAACGGGGCGCCGAACGCACTCTCGAAGTCGTACTGCCCGCCGGCCAGGAACAGCTTCCTGATCGCCACCGGGTAGCAGCGCACGCACGCGCCGGCGAGCGGTTTGCCGTCCTCGCCGGTGACGGTGCCCGCGATCGTGACGCCGCGCAGCAGCGTGACGTCGAGCCGGGTCCCCGCGTCCGCGGCGATCGTGCACTCGCCGCGCCAGAGCGCGAAGCGGTCCGACCAGACCTCGACGGGGTGCGTGCCGGGCAGCAGGCCCGCGAGGCCGAACGCCCCGTCCTCGCCGGTCGTGGCGCGGCGGGGCGGCCAGCGCTCTTCCCTCGTGCCGCCCGTGCGCGAGTTGACGAGCCGCTCGGTGCGGCCCACGGCGACGATCGCGTCGGCGACGCCGTTGCCCTGCTCGTCGGCGACGAGGCCCGTGAGGGAACCGCCCGGCGCGTCGAGCACGAGTTCGATGCGCACGGCCGCGGGCTCGCCCGCCCCCGCCGTCGCCTGCGGTTTCACGAGCTCGAGGTCGACGAGCTTGGAGGGCGCGTAGCCCGGCGCCACCGCACCGAGCGATTGGGTCTTCGGCACGTCGCGCAGCCGGAACTCTCCCGCCGCGTCGGCCTGCGCGACGCAAACGCCCGCGCACCAGGCGCTCTGGGAGCTGGTGAGCCAGGTCTCCGCTCCCGCGACCGGCCGGCCGGCGGCATCGTGCACGGAGCCGGTGACCGCGAGTCCCGCCTCGAGCTTCAACTCGACCTCGTTCGTCCTGCCCGGCTCGACGTCGGTCTCGGCGCGGCCGCCGCGATCGCTCGTGACGCGCACCTTGCCGGCGGGCACGCGCGCGCGCACTTCGCCATGCTCGTCGGCGAGCCGCTCGGCAAGCGGCCGCGATGCGCCGGGCACGGTGAGCGCCAGGTAGACGCGCACCCCGGCGGCACGTTCGCCGTCCGACCACGATACGCGCACGAGCAGGTCGGCGGTGGGTTCCCCGCCGGTGCCGGCGGGCGCGCGCGCGGGCTCCGCGGCGCCGGGCTCGGTGCGGACGGTCGCGGCCTCGCTCGTGGGCAGCGCAGCAGCCGCGGCCTGCGCTCCCGCCGCGTTCCTCTCGGATCCGGGCGCATCCGTCACGGCCGGGTCGGCGGGCCACCAGGCCCAGAGTGCCACGAGCGCCATGAGGGCGAGGGCGAGGGCGACGAGAACGAGACGCCGGTGCATGGTTGTCTCGGCTCGGCATGCTACCTCCCGGCGGCAGGCAGCGGGCATGCGCGTCGCTGGCCTCGCCGGCCGCCCAGCATGTGCTTGGACAGGACGTCCCGCGGCGCGACACTGTGCGCGGCCCATGCCCTTCCTGCCGGAAGACTCCCTGCCACGAGTGCAGAAGGCGCTCGACGAGGAACTGCGGCGATTGCGGCGCGAACCGCGCCGAGCAGAGCGTCTCGAGCAGGTTCGACTGCCGCTCCCGCCGGATGACCACCGCCCGACGCGCATCGCCGTGGTCGCGGCCGACGCCGGCAATCTCGAACTCCGCCTGCACCCGATGCGGGTCGGCCTCGTGCGCGTCGCCACGTCGGAGCCCGGCGGATTCCGCGCCGAGTCGTTCGTGCCGCTGAGCCGCAGCGCCGCCGACCAGGTGCGCTGGGTGTTCGCGGAGCCGTCGATGCAGCCGCTGCGCGCGGCCGCGGCGGCGAGCGGAGCCGATCCCGACGGGCCAGGCGACTGGCTGCCGCAGGAACTGCCCGAGGGCTACGCGCTGCACTTCCTGCGCGAACTGCTCGAGTGGCTGCTGCTCGTGCACGTCGCCGCGACGGCCCAAAGCGGCACCCTGCTGCTGCGCGACGGCTTGCTGCGCAGCGTCGCCATTCCCAAGCCCGTCTTCGCTCCCCTCTGCCGCACCCTGAAGAAACTGACGACGGACCGTGGTCTCTGGCTGTGCGCGCTCGCGAAACGCGCGCCCGGAGGAAGCGACTTCCTGCACTATCTCGACGTCGCGGTCGGAGCGGCGCCGGGGCACGGCGAGTCGCCTGCCGCCTACGAGGTTCCCCCGGCGCTCGAGCAGCAGTTCTCCCCGAGCACGTATGCGTCGATGCGCGGCCGCCGCGCCGGGCTGCTGTACTTGTGGATCGCGAGCAGTTCGCGACGCGGCCGGCCGCTCGCCATCGAGATCCCCGTCTGGCAGCAGCAGCACGCGGGCTGGCTGCTCGCCTGCCTCGGCGCACAGGGCCGCGGCGGCTTCCCCGAGCCGGGCTACCCGCCCGAACTGCTCGCCGCGCACCAGGCCGCGCGCATCGCCCCGATCGAGCGCGAGGCGCTGGGCCGCGCCTTCCTGCGGCAGCTCGCGAAGGAACGGCGCCCGGAACTGCGCGAACGCCTGCTGCTGTCGCACCTGACCGGCCAGGGCATCGTGCTCGATCCACAGAGCGCCGAAGGAGACGACCCATGAGCCTGTACCAGGGAGAGGCCGTGCTCGGTATCGTGCGGGGCCGCGGGCGCAACAACCTGTTCCTCGAGGCGATCACGCCGGGCGCCCTCGGCGAGGTGCACGGCGAGAAGCAGGACCCACCGCGCCGCGGCGACTTCCTGCTGCTCGAACGCGACGAGACCGAGGCGGTCGCGGTGCGCGTGGTCGAGGCCCACGCCGGCGGGCCGTTCGCGGAG
>Ga0194127_10002106_pt1 | contig 27790 bp, 26 predicted proteins | sample TA2KigC100mmetaG_FD_148624 | JGI IMG/M metagenome (GOLD analysis project Ga0194127, IMG submission 148624) | Freshwater microbial communities from Lake Tanganyika, Tanzania - TA2015036 Kigoma Deep Cast 100m | ecosystem: Environmental > Aquatic > Freshwater > Lake | place: Tanzania: Lake...
CTGAGCTGCGGCACGCTTGCCCACACGGCGGAGCGGGCACCTACCACGACGTCAACACCCGAGGCAGCAGACGTCCAGTCATCGGGATACAAAGCGGTGCTCTTTCCGCGTCGCCGACACTCTGCGGCAACTCGTCGCGCCCGCGCAATCGTCGGCACCACGACGAGCACCGGGCCGAACGCCATCGCACTCTCCACCACGTGCATCGCCGTTGACGCTGGCCCAACCCGTACGAGACCACCCTCGCTGCCCAAGATCGGTTCGAGTGCAATCGGTGAAGTCGCACGGCGTGGTGCCACAAGCCGCGGGATGCGCTTCTCGGGAGACGCCGACACGAAGAACGGTCGTCGACGCGACGCCCATCGCTGCGCAGCCCATTCCGCCAGCTCGACGATTTCAGCCGATGGACCAATCGACGTCACTTTCGTGATCGGCAGCAGTCTGTCGGCATCCACATCGCTGTCGGGCGCATCAAGCACGCTCATCACCCAGCCGGGCACCTCTCGGCGATGCAGCGGCACCCGCACACGCGCACCGACGACCGCCTGGGCAACGAGCGCGTCGGGAATCAGATAATCAAACGGTTTGTCAACCCCAGTGACGTCGACAACGACACGGGCAATGTGCGACACAGCACCCACGAGAGTAGGGGCAGCGTGTCTAGAGCTTGGCGGCCTTCTTGAAAGCGTCGAGACGCGACACCTTCTCCCATGTGAACGCTGGATCGTTGCGCCCGAAGTGCCCGTAGGCAGCCGTCTTGCGATAAATCGGACGCTTCAAGTCCAGGTCGCGAACGATCGCGGCCGGGCGCAAGTCGAAGGTGTCGCGCACGGCCTGCTCGATCTTCGACTCATCGATCGTGTTCGTCCCAAATGTCTCCACGAGAATGCTGATCGGCTGCGCCATACCAATTGCATACGCCACCTGCACTTCGCAGCGACGCGCCGCACCGGCAGCAACGACGTGCTTGGCAACCCATCGAGCGGCATACGCAGCGGAACGATCGACCTTTGACGGATCCTTTCCGCTGAATGCACCGCCGCCGTGGCGACCCATGCCGCCATAGGTATCGACGATGATCTTTCGACCAGTGAGTCCGGTGTCGGCGTGTGGCCCACCCTTCACGAATTCACCCGTCGGGTTGATGTACACCGCATAGTCGTCTTTGGCGAACTTCGCCGGAATCACCGGACGAATCACTTGTTCGATCAGGTCGGGGCGGATCACCGTGTCGCGCGAAATGCCGTCCGCGTGCTGGGTGCTGATCAACACCGTGCGCAAACGCACCGGCACGCCATCTTCGTAGTCGAAGGTGACCTGGGTCTTGCCATCCGGACGCAGGTACGGAATTGCGCCCGACTTGCGCACCTCGGTGAGCTGCTCGGCCAAGCGATGCGCCAGGAAGATCGGTAGCGGCATCAACTCCGCGGTTTCATCGCACGCGTAACCGAACATCATTCCCTGGTCGCCGGCACCCTGCGCATTCAGGCGGTCCTCACCGCTCTTGCCGCCGCGCAATTCTTCGCTCTTGTCGACACCCATCGCGATATCGCTCGACTGCTCGTCGATGCTGATGATTACGCCGCAGGTGTTGCCGTCGAACCCGTAGGCGGCATTGTCGTAACCAATTTCTTTGATCGTGTTACGAGCCAACTTGGGGATGTCGACGTAGGCCGATGTCGTGATCTCTCCCGCGACGACACACAAGCCCGTGGTGAGCAACGTTTCACACGCGACGCGACCGTTGGGGTCCTCGGCGAGAATCGCGTCGAGCACCGAGTCGCTGATTTGGTCGGCCATCTTGTCGGGATGACCCTCGGTGACACTCTCCGAGGTGAAGGTGTAGTTGCGCGCCATGTGAGCCGCTTACTCGGGTTGCGTTGTGGCTTCTTCCGAAGCTGCCAGGGCGTTGGCTTCGTCTTCCTGACGCTGCAACTCGGCAATCTCGGCGCGAATCTCTTCGAGCGTCTTTGGCACGAAACGCACCTTGTCGGCGGCAATCTCCTCGAACGCCACGGAAAGGTGCTTGGTGCTGACAGTCTCCACGGTCGGTCCGACGACCTCGCTCATGCGCAGGTTGCCGGAGTATTCGGTGATTTCGCGAGCGCGCTTGGCAGCCAACGTGACGAGGCTGAACTTCGACCTGGTGCGCTCGAGCAGGTTCTCAATCGGCGGGGACATCATCGTGCTATCGGGGTTCGTAGTCACAGGGCTCCTTAACGCGAGGTGAACTGTCTTGTGGGGGTGGTTCCGAACGGCGATTCGGGGTCGCTACATGCTAGCGGTGCGTCGCGCCTCATTGATGACACCGAGCATCTCGGTGATGGTCTGTTCGAGATGGTTGTTCACGATTACGTGATCGGCGAGTGCGATGCCGACGGGCTCTTCTTCCTCGGCTTTGCGCAGTCGCTGGTCGACCTTGCGCTCATCGTCGCCACGGGCATTGAGACGGGCCCGTTGCTCCTCACGTGAGGGCGGCAACACGAAGATGAGCACGGCCTGTGGGTGCTGCTGCTTCACCTGGCTGGCTCCATCGACCTCAATTTCGAGCACGATGTCCTTGCCGGCGGGCGGCTGCGGTTGCGGGGTGCCGTAGTAGTTGCCGAGGAAGTTCGTCCACTCGAGGAAGCCGCCCGCGTCGATGCGCGCCTCGAATTCTGCCCTGGTCACAAAATGGTATGCATCGGCAGACTCCCCTGGTCGCTGTTCGCGAGTCGTCCAGGAGCGGCTCAGCCACAATTGGCGGTCGCGTTTCATGAGTTCGGCAACGACGGTGCTCTTGCCGACGCCACCGGGGCCCGACACGACAAAGACAAGTCCGCTCACGTTGGTGACCTCATGACCGCCCGCTCACACCAACACCTGCACAAGTGCCGCCCGTATCGCAGCGGGAACATCGCACACGCGTGTGCGCTCACCAAGGCCGTGATCTTCAAGGATGCGTCGCGCCCTCACTTTGCCGATGCCAGGCACCGACTCGGCAAGTTTCACGAGATAGACGAAGCCGCAGGCGTGCTCAATGTTGAAGCTGTTCGAATCACCGAACACACCAGTCAACGTCGTTCCCCCGTTGCGCACGGCTGAAATCAGTTCTTCCAGTTCATTGCGCAACTGTGCGAGGCGCGCCAGCACCGAGTCGTCTCGTCGCGTTGCCGCTGGCGACACTGCCATAGAGAAAGGCTAGTGCGCTGCGGAGCTGATCTCATCCCAGGATTGAATGCCGTGACGCATGGCCCATCGATCCATGCCGCGTTGCACCTTCACTACCGCTCGTGGATCGGCAAACGTCGCCGTGCCGACTTGCACCGCATTGGCACCAGCCATCATCAATTCAATGGCGTGTTCGGCCCGCGAGATACCGCCGACACCAACGATCGGCACGGTGCGATGCGCGGCCCGCACGTCAAACACACTCCGCACTGCAATGGCATGAATCGCCGCCCCGCTCACACCTCCGCCACCGTTACCGAGCGACGGACGACGCGACTCCGTATCAATCCGCATGCCCAGCACGGTGTTCACCAGCACCACCGCATCCGCCCCGGCCGACACCACGACGCCAGCAATCTCAACGAGGCGATCGGTGTTCGGGCTGAGTTTGGCCCAGACAGCCACCGACGGCGGCAGCGCCTGTCGTACGGCCGACATCACCCGCGACGACTGCGCGGCATCGTGAGCGAACATCTGACGCGCATGATCGAGATTCGGGCACGAAAGATTCACCTCCACCGCAGTGAGTTGATCCGCAACCGCAGCCAACTCGAGTGCCGCCGATTCGTACTCGCTCTCCCGAAATCCCCAAATGCTCGCCACGACGCTGGCACCGCGTGCACGTAGACGCGGCAGATCATCACGAATCCAATGTGCGCATCCCAGCCCCTGCAGACCGACCGCGTTGATCATGCCGCCATCGACGGCGTGCAGACGTGGCGCGGGGTTGCCTTGCCATGCGAATGACGCCATCGACTTCACCACCACGGCACCAATCGATGCGAGGTCGACGTAGGCAGCGAGTTCGTCGGAATGTCCGGCGGTGCCGGATGCCGTGAGCACCGGGCTCTTCAAGTTGACATTGCCAACGCGCGCCGCAATCACGACGACTTCCCGTGATACTCCTGCAACGAGCGAATTCCGAGCGGACTCGCCTTTCGCTCGCGCATTCCCTGCAGGGCTGCGCGTGCCGCGCGCACCGTGGTGACGAGCGCAATTCCCTTCACGTTGGCTGCCTTGCGAATGGCTTCGCCATCGTGGTGGGTGCCGGAATCTTGCGGCGTGTTGATGACGAACGCGATCTCACCGCGCTCGATGAGCCCGACGGCATCGTGGTCGCTCTTCGAGCTGCGTTCCGACACCTTGCCGACCACTCGTTCGACCGCCACGCCACCAGCAACGAGCACATTGGCCGTGCCCTCGGTCGCGACCACGCTGCATCCAACCTCAACCAGTGCCCGACCGAGCTCGACGGCGAACGCTTTGTCGCGATCATTCAGCGTGAGAAACACGCGGCCGCTCGTCGGCAGCTCCGTTCCGGCGGCGGATTCAGCCTTGATGAACGCCCGACCGAAGGTTGCGTCGATGCCCATCACCTCGCCAGTCGAGCGCATCTCTGGCCCGAGCGCCGTGTCAACTTCAGGAAACCGGTTGAACGGCAACACGGCCTCCTTCACGCTCACATGTCCAGTCGCCGGCGGCCGCAATAGACCTTCCGTACGCAACTCGGCCAGCGTGGCACCGAGCATCACCCGACTGGCGATCATCGCCAGCGGCACACCCGTCGCTTTGGCGACGAACGGCACCGTGCGGCTGGCCCGCGGGTTGGCCTCAATCACATACACCTTGTCGTCGGCGACGGCGAACTGCACGTTGATGAGCCCGCGCACATCCAACGCCTCGGCGATCTTGCGCACGTATTCTTCGATCGTCGCCAGCGATTCAGAAGAGAGATTCTGCGCGGGCAGCGCACACGCCGAGTCGCCCGAGTGAATGCCCGCCTCTTCGACGTGTTCCATGACCCCGCCGATCAGAACTTCGCCGCTCGCGTCGCGAATCGCATCAACGTCGACCTCGGTGGCATCTTGCAGGAAACGGTCGATCAACACGGGCCGCGTCGCCGACAACCCGCCCTCGCGTCCGAGCGTGCCGAAGCGTTCCATCTCCGCCATCGCCTCCACGAGTTGCGCGTCATCGTGCACGATCCGCATGGCTCGACCACCCAGCACATAACTCGGTCGCACGAGCACCGGAAAGCCGGTGTGCGCAGTCACCTCCCGCGCCCCGACGAGGTCGGTCGCCGTTGCACCAGGAGGTTGCGCGATGCCGAGACGCCCGCACAGGGCATTCCACTGCTCGCGATCCTCCGCGACGTCAATCGACGCCGGCGACGTCCCGGCGATCAATTCGGCCGGAATCGTGCCCGCCAACTTGAGCGGCGTCTGCCCACCCAATGACACGATCACCCGCGGCGATTTACCTGCCGCCTTGGTTTCGGCAGCAATCACGTTGAGCACATCTTCCGTGGTGAGCGGCTCGAAGTACAGCCGATCGGAGGTGTCATAATCCGTCGAGACGGTTTCCGGGTTGCAATTCAACATGACGGTCTCGTAGCCGGCGGCGCGCAACGCAAAACTCGCGTGCACACAGCAGTAGTCGAACTCGATGCCCTGACCGATTCGATTCGGGCCGCTGCCGAGAATGATCACACGATCCTTCGTCGACGCTCGCACTTCCGACTCGTCTTCGTAGGTGGAATAGAAGTACGGCGTCTCGGCGGCGAACTCGGCACTGCACGTGTCCACCGATTTGTAGGTCGGCACGACACCTGCGGCTTCTCGCGACGCGCGCACGAGTGCCTCGTCGGCACCCCATAGCCAGGCCAGTTGTGCGTCACTGAAGCCAAGTCGCTTCGCGCGCCGCCAGCCACGCACATCGAGACGATCGACGAACGACTGGGCGAGTGACTCGCGCTCTTCGTAGATGGCCTTCATCTGATCCAAGAACCAGAGGTCGATGCCCGTCGCCTTGTGGATCTTCTCCAAGTCGATTCCACGACGAATGCATTCACCGACCTGGAAGATGCGATCAGGTGTCGGTGTCTCGACTGCAGTGAGTAGTGCCCGGTCGTCAAGCGCCGCCAAGTTCTGCTCGGCAGCATCACAATTGAGACCCGCACGACCAATCTCCAACGATCGCAACGCCTTCTGCAAGCTCTCGGGGAACGTGCGCCCGATGGCCATCGCCTCGCCGACGCTGCGCATCTGCGTGCCGAGCACGTTGCTCGCACCCTCGAATTTTTCGAACGCCCAGCGCGGCACCTTGGTGACCACGTAATCGATGGTCGGTTCGAAACTGGCCGGTGTCTTCTTCGTGATGTCGTTGGCGATTTCATCGAGCGTGTAACCGACGGCGAGTTTGGCGGCGATCTTGGCGATCGGAAAGCCGGTCGCCTTCGAGGCGAGTGCCGACGAGCGCGAGACGCGCGGATTCATCTCGATGACGACCTGCTCCCCCGTCTTCGGGTTCACGGCAAACTGCACGTTGGATCCGCCTGTCTCCACGCCGACGCGCCGAATGCAGGCAAACGCGGCATTGCGCATCTCCTGGTACTCGACATCAGACAGCGTCATTGCCGGCGCGACCGTGATCGAGTCGCCGGTGTGCACACCCATCGCGTCGACGTTTTCGATCGAGCAGATGATTACGCAGTTGTCTGCGCGGTCGCGCATCACCTCGAGCTCGTATTCCTTCCAGCCTTTGATCGATGTCTCGATGAGCACCTCGTTGATCGGGCTGGCCGCCAATCCTGCAGTGACGATCTGCTTGAACTCCGTCATGTCGTTGGCGATTCCCGTCCCGCGACCGCCGAGGATGTACGCCGGGCGGATGATCGCCGGCAACTTCACCTTGCGCAGCACCGTTTCGGCTTCGCTGTAGGAGTGGGCGATCCCGCTCTTGGGCACCTTCAAGCCGATCTCGATCATCGCTTCCTTGAACTTCTCGCGGTCTTCCGCAGTTGCGATCGCCTCGGCATTCGCACCGATCAGTTCGGGCGTACCGGGCACACCGACGAGCCGCCGCTCGAACAACGCCATTGCCAAATTGAGCGCCGTCTGACCACCCAACGTTGGCAGCACGGCGTCGGGTTTCTCGCGTTCGATGATGGATGCCAAGACGTCGGGAGTGAGCGGTTCGATGTAGGTGCGATCGGCGAAGTCCGGGTCGGTCATGATCGTGGCCGGGTTGGAGTTGGCGAGAACGACGCGGTACCCCTCGGCACGCAACACGCGACAGGCCTGCGTGCCCGAGTAGTCGAACTCGCACGCCTGCCCGATGACGATTGGCCCAGAGCCAATCACGAGGATGCTGCGCAAGTCGTTGCGACGTGGCATGGCTACTTCGCCCCGCGCATCACTACTTCGCCCCGCGCATCACATCGGCAAACCGCGCGAACAAATAGCGCGAATCATGCGGCCCCGGCCCGGCCTCGGGGTGATACTGCACACTGAACGCCCGCTTACCGCGCACGTGCATGCCTTCATTCGTTTGGTCATTGAGGTTCACATGCGTCACGGTGATCTTGTCGCCCAGTGACTTCGGGTCGACGCAGAAGTTGTGGTTCTGACTCGTGATCTCCACCTTGCCGGTCGCTTCGTCGCGCACCGGATGGTTGGCGCCGTGGTGCCCGAACGGCAACTTGTAGGTGCGCCCACCGAGCGCCAGGCTGAGCAGCTGGTGACCCAGGCAGATGCCAAAGAGCGGCACATCGGCCTCGAGCAGTTGACGAATCGTGTCGGGAACTTGGAGCACCATCTCCGGGTCGCCTGGCCCGTTGGAGAGAAATACGCCGTCGGGCGCGAGCGCCGCTACTTCGGCGGCCGGAGTGCGTGCCGGCACCACCCGCACTTCGGCGATCTCGGCCAGGCAGCGCAGGATCGTCGACTTGATTCCGAAGTCGTACGCCACCACACGGAACGGCCTCACGCCGGACGAAGCCGTCGACTTCACCTCGTACGGCGCCACCGTCGTCACCTGCGCGACGAGGTTCTTCCCGGCGGTCCCCTTTTCCTTGGCGAGTGCGGCCCGCAGATCTGATTCACTGGCGGTGCCGAACACACCCACCATTGCCCCCGTGTCGCGCAACACTCGAGTGAGCCGTCGCGTGTCGATACCGGCGATGCCCGCCAGGTTGCGTTCGCGCAGGAACACTTCCAGCGGTTCGTCACTGCGCCAGTTGCTGCGTCGCCGCGCCATCTCGCGGATGACGACACCGCGTGCGTGCACTTTGGTGGCCTCGTTGTCGAACCGAGAGATGCCGTAGTTACCGATGTGGGGCGTGGTGAAGGTGATGATCTGGCCGGCATAACTCGGGTCGGTGAGCACCTCTTGGTAGCCGCTCAAGCCCGTATGAAAGACCACCTCGCCCGACGCAATCGGCACATCGGCACCGATTGCCTCACCGGCAAAGACGCTGCCGTCAGCGAGCAGGAGGTGTGACTCGCGAATCGTCATCGCACCGCGCTTTCGCCACCGCGCATCATCGTTGGGCTTCTCCGTCGCGCACCGTGAACGCACCATTGAACAACGTGTGTCGCACGCGTCCGCGCATCGTCATGCCGACGTACGGCGTGTTGCGACTCTTGCTCGCCAACGCCTCGGGCACCACTTGCCATGTCGCGTGCGGGTCGAACACGACGAGGTTTGCTGGTGCGCCAGGCTCGATGTCGCGACCGTGCCGATCTTCGATACCAGCGATACGCGCCGGGTTGATCGACATTACCCGCACGAGGTGCGCAACGTCGATCTGCAGCACGCCCAGCGCTACACCAAGCGCCGTCTCGAGACCGAGCATCCCCGGTGGTGCCTGGTCGAGTGCGAGTTCCTTGTCGCGACGCGGATGCGGGGCGTGGTCGGTGGCGAGGGCATCGATCGTGCCGTCAAGCACTCCGGCGCGAAGTGCAGCAATGTCACGCGGCGAACGTAGTGGTGGATTCACCTTGTACACGGTGTCGAACGTGGTGAGTCGCGTTTCATCCAGCGAGAGGTGATGCGGCGTCACCTCGGCGGTCACCGGCAAGCCGTCACGCTTGGCGGCTCGCACCAGTTCCACGCTGCGCGCCGTCGAGAGATGCAAGAAATGCACTCGCGCGCCGGTCAGTCGCGCCAACTCGATATCGCGGTACACCATCAGCTCTTCGGCGATCGAGGGCCAGCCAGGCAAACCGAGTGAAGTGCAGCATTGGCACTCGTTCATCACCGCTCCCTTGGTGAGGCTGGCGACCTCGCAGTGTTGTGCCAGCGTGATGCCGAGACCCTTGCCGTACTCCATCGCGCGACGCATGAGTAACTCGTCCTGCACGCCACTGCCGTCATCGGTGAAGATGCGCACGCCGGCCGCGGCAAGTTCGGCCATCGGCGCAAGAGCCTCGCCCCGGCGCCCGAGCGTGATACACCCGCTCGGCACCACCTCGACCAGCCCGGCGCGCTTGCCCTGTTCGCGCACGAAATCAATCACCGCCACGCTGTCTTGCGGCGGATCCGTGTTGGGCATCGCCACCAATGCCGTGTAGCCACCTTTGGCCCCCGCACGACTGCCGGTTTCGATCGTCTCGGCTTCTTCCTTGCCGGGCTCGCGCAGGTGCGCATGCAGATCCACGAAACCCGGCGCGACGATGCAACCCGTCGCATCGATGACATCATCCCCGCGCAGGTTCTCACCAACCTCGACGACGCGACCGTTCTCGATGGCAACGTCGCCGTCATACTCACCGCGCGAATCGACGATGGTGCCGCCCTGCAGCACGATGCGCGTCATGTCGCCACCTGCTGCAGGTTTGCTGCAGTCGACTCCCCCGCCAGGAGATCGAACAACACCGCCATCCGCACCGATACGCCATTGGCCACTTGTTTGTGGATGAGCGAGTTCGGCAACGCCGATGGGTCAATCAACATCTCGACGCCGCGATTCATCGGCCCTGGGTGCATGATCACCGCGTGCGGCGGCAACTTCGCCACACGCAGCGCATCGAGCCCGTACGTCTCCGCGTACTCGCGCAGATTCGGCACGTGTCCCTGCGACATGCGCTCGCTCTGCAAGCGCAGCATGTAGAGGATGTCGGTACGCGCCAAAACATCGTCGAGTCGGTACGACACTTCCACCGGCCAGTGCGATACATCGGGCGGCAACAGCGTCGGCGGCGCAACCAAGACGACATCGGCACCGAGCATGCTGAACGCCGCCACGTTGCTGCGTGCGACACGGCTGTGCTTGATGTCGCCGACGATGGTGATCGTGAGGCCGTCGAATCGCTCCTTGCCGAGTGCCTCGCGCACGGTGAAACAATCGACCAGCGCCTGCGTCGGGTGCTGATGCCAGCCGTCACCGGCGTTCACGACGGAGGCAGTAGTCCAGTCACTGATCTGCCACGGGATGCCCGTCGACTTGTGCCGCACGACGAACGCATCCACACCCATGTCGGTGATCGTCTCCACCGTGTCGCGCAAACTCTCGCCCTTGTTCACGCTGGATGTCGAGACGCTGAAGGTCATGGTGTCCGCCGACAGTCGCTTCGCCGCGGTCTCAAACGACAGACGCGTACGCGTGGAGTCTTCGAAGAAGAGGCTCACCACGGTGCGCCCGCGCAAGGCCGGCACCTTCGGTACGGGTCGCCGGTTGACTTCCACCATGTGGTTGGTGAGGTCGAGCAGGCGCAGCAAGCCGTCGCGACCGAGTTCGTCGATGCTGCGCAGGTGTTTCATTTCGATGCCCCTGCACTGATGACCACACCATCTGCGGTGGCGCGGACGTCTTCGTTCAAGCGAGTCGGCAGGTTCTTGCCGACATAATCGGGGCGGATCGGTAGTTCGCGGTGTCCGCGGTCGACGAGCACCGCGAGTTGCACGGCGCGCGGCCGACCGTAGGTGTTGATGCCCTCCAGCGCTGCACGAACGGTGCGACCGGTGAAGAGCACGTCGTCGACGAGCACCACGGTCGTGTCGTCGACGCCGAAACTGATGTTGCTGATCGCCCCCGGCACCACGGGTCGCAAGCCGATGTCATCGCGATGCATACTCACGTCGATGTAGCCGACTGGCACCTTCGCGGCCGGTTCGATGGCGTTGATTGCCGCACCGATTGCATCCGCGAGCCAGGCTCCGCCGCGTTGCAGACCGACGATGGCGAGTCGTTCACCGCCGTGCTGGCGTTCCAGAATCTCGTGGGCGATGCGGGTGATCGCGCGTCTGACGTCGTCGGCCGACATCACGTTGTTGCTCACGTCGTTCTCCTGGCCGTTCGAGCCTCACGGGACTCGTTTTACGGTCGCCTCATCGTACTCGCTCGTACACCGTCCACCAGTCATTGCCATAAACGACGTCAAAGAACAGCCGCTCGGTCTGCCAGTCGATGGCGGTCTCCCCTTCCAGTTCGCGCGGCAGGATCACGTACTGCACCTCCTCGGCGAATGGCAGGCGGTCGCCCTTGGCAAAGACGTCGGCGCCGAACAACACGCGTCGGTACGGGGTCGGAAACACGTAGATGCGCTCGCGACGGGCCATGTGCGCGGTCAAGGTGTGATACGCCGATACGACGGCACCCTCAGGAACCCGATTGATCGCCTCGTGCGCGGCATCGACCGCCGGGTGCGAGGGCGACCACCGTGGCATTTCCGTGCGCATGAACGGCAGGGGTGTCCAGATGTATGCGCACACGATGCTGGCGACCAGCACCACGGAGACGAACCACACCCGCAGGTGCTCGGCGAGTCGCGAGATGCCGAACATTGCGCCAATCACCACGATCGGCACGAACTGCACTGCGTAGTGATACTCAATCTGGCTCTGGTACCAGAAGGTGCTGACAAGGTTCGAGAGCAACGGCAACGTACCCAGCAACGCAATCTCGGGGCGCACGAGGGCGACGAAACCGACCGGTGCCAGGAGTTGCAACAAGTACAACGGGCGCTCACCGGACACGAGGTGTGCGATCAACTTGTCAGGGCGCGTGAAGGTGGTGCGAATCAGCCCGCCGAGGCCGCCGAACGGCAGGCGCCACTCGTTGCGATACGGCACACCGACGATGCCCCGCAGCACCGCAAAGAGAAAGAGCAACGCAACCCACAACGAGCCGACGATGGTGACGACACCCACATGGCGGTCGCGCCGAATCGCCACCCACGCTCCGAGCGCCACCACGAAGAGTGCGGTGTCCTCCTTCACCATGAGGATCAGAACGACCGCAGTCACGTATTGCGCCCAGCGGTAGGCAACCGCCGCGTAGATCGCCCAGGCGATGAGCGGGGCCAGCGCGGCGTCGGGATGAAAGTTCTCCATGCCGGTGAAGGTCAGCGCCGGGTGCAGGAGATAGGCGACGACAGCCACGCAGCTCATTGGCAGCGAGTCGAGCAACAGACGCGTCAACTTCCAGATCGGTAGCGCACCGATGCCGAGCGTGATCGCCTGCACGACGAACAGCAAGCCCGTCGACCCGACGAACCAATACAACGGAACGAGCGGCAGCAAGATGAACGACGTATGGTCACCGAACAAGTTGCGACCCATCAAGGTGACGAACGGTGCCTTGCCCTGTGACAGCAACCAAAGGCCTTGGTCGTAGAGCCCGAAGTCGTATGCCGACGTGCCGAGCCCGAAATGGTCACGGGTCGTGCGTACCGCCAGCCACACGGTGTAGAGCAGCGTCACCGAGATGGCGATGGAATGCCATACCGTGAGCGCCCGCAGGCGACGCACCGCAACCGCAATCGCTTGGCGCGGTTCGACGGCCATGACCCCGTTCTAGTCGGAAGAGTTGGCGGAGGTTGATTCGCCACTGCGCACGGCACGCGAGATGGCCGACAGCACGCCGTTGACGAAACGACCGGAGTCGTCGGTGCCGTAGCGCTTGGCGAGCCCCACCGCCTCGTTCAACACCACCGCAGTCGGCACATCGCTGCGCCCCAGCAGTTCGAACGTGCCGATGCGCAGCACGTTGCGGTCGGTGGTCGCCATGCGGTCGAGCGTCCAGGCGTGACTGTGCGTCGTGATCAGCGAGTCGATCTTGGCACGGTGTTCGGTAACGCCGTTGATCAGCATCGAGGTGAGGTCGTCGAGCGGCACCTGGATTCGGGCCACCACCACGGATGGCGCGTCACCGCGCACATCGGCTTCGAACAAGACGTTGAGTGCCCGTTCTCGCGCATCGGAGCGCGGGTCGAAGTCCTCGTTCCAGTCGTCCGACACTTGTGTGCCCGTCAGACTCGGGTGACGTAGTCACCCGTACGGGTGTCGACCTTCACCTTGTCGCCGATGTTGACAAAGAGCGGCACTTGGATGACCTTTCCGGTCTGCAACGTGGCGGGTTTGCGCGCGCCGGACACTCGGTCGCCCTGGATGCCGGGTTCGGTCTGCGCAATCGTGAGCTCCACCGATGCCGGGATTTCCACTGCAACGATCTCGGTTCCGTACATTGCAATCTGGGCGGTCGCCGACTCGATGAGGTAGTCGGCGGCATCGCCGAGAGCGACGGGGCTCACGTTGATCTGTTCGTAGGTGTCGGTGTCCATGAAGACGTAATCGTCACCGTCTTTGTACAAGAACTGCATGTCACGACGATCGATGATTGCCTGCTCGACGCGCACTCCGGCGTTGAACGTGCGCTCAATCACCGCGCCGGTGCGCATGTTGCGCAATTTCGTGCGTACGAACGCCCCGCCCTTGCCCGGCTTGACGTGCTGGAACTCGACGATGCTGAACAGTCCCTTGTCGAGTTCGAGCGTGAGGCCGTTCTTTAGTTCGTTGGTGCTAATTGCTGGCACGATAAATCCTTTGGTGTTGCGGTGAGTATGTCGCAGCCGGTGTCGGTGACGACCACAAGGTCTTCAATTCGCACACCGCCGAGCCCTTCACGATAGACGCCAGGTTCGACGGTGACTACCTCACCTGGCTGCAGCGGCTCGGGCATGCCAGTGCGCACCCACGGCTGTTCGTGAATCTGCAAGCCGACACCGTGGCCGGTGGAGTGAATGAACTCACCACCGAACCCGGCGTCCGCGATGATGTCGCGACACGTTTTGTCCACGTCTCCCGCGGTGATGCCGGCGCGCACCGCGGCGAGCCCGGCCAACTGCGACTCGCGCACCACATCGTGCATGCGACGCAAGACCGGGTCGACCTCACCAATCAGGTAGGTGCGGGTCATGTCGGAGTGATAGCCATCGACCAAACCACCGACGTCAATCACGACGAGGTGACCCTCTTCGATCACCGTTGATGTCGGGCGATGATGCGGACGTGCACCATTCGCTCCCGTCGCGACGATCGTGTCGTAACTCGGGCCGTCCGCGCCGTGGCGGCGCATGCGGTATTCCAGTTCGTCGCGCACGTCGCGTTCCGTCGGGCGGTTGCCCATCATCTCCACACATTCGGCCAGAGCCGCATCGGTGCACGCCGCCGCGCGACGCATTCGCGCAATCTCTGCCGGCGTCTTCCGACGTCGCAAATGTTGCACTACACCACCGAGCGCGACGAGTGCCGCTGGGGTCTGCCCGCGAAGAGCCTCGAACTGCGCATGCGTGACCTCGCTCGGGTCGACCGCAACTGCGCGGGACCGGCTGAGTGCCTGCTCCATACCTTCGCGCATTACGGCTGCACTCGTGCCGACGACGACGCGCGCCGCGGCACCCGATGCCTCAATCTGGGCTCGCGACTGCACGCCGTATCGCCCGTCGGTGACGAGCACCATTTCGTCGGGGCGCACGATCAGAGTTCCGGCCGAACCCGTGAATCCCGTCAACCAGCGAATGTTGTTGAGGTCGAAAACGACGAGCGTGTCGGGCTGCGCACTGCCATCAGCGGCACCGGACCCCGCGCGGCGAGCCAACTCTTCGCGCACGAGCTGGTCACGGCCCGCGACCGACAGTGGCGGTAGTGCCGCAATGATGTCGGCTTTGGTGTTTGTTGCGGTCATCGTGACTCCAGGTAGCGAACGAGTGCTTCGACACCCAGCGCATACGACTCGCCACCAAAACCGGCGACGGTGCCGATTGCTACCGGGGCGATCACGCTCTCGTGCCGCCACGGCTCGCGTGCCGCGGGGTTGGAGATGTGCACCTCGACGACGGGCACGCCGGCACTCTTCAGCGCGTCGTGCAGGCTCCACGCGAAATGGGTGAAGGCACCGGCATTCAGCACGATGCCCCGATACTTCGGCGTCGCCGCTTGCACGTGCGCGATGAGGACGGCGAGGTCGTTCGACTGTTCGCTGTCCACGTCGTAGCCGTGTCCAGCCGCCGCCTTCGTGGCCCGAGCGACATGGTCGGCGAGGGTCAGCGAGCCGTACACCGCCGGTTCACGAGCGCCGAGCAGGTTGAGATTCGGCCCGTGCAACAACAGCAACCGACCTTTCGCTGAGGACATGAATTCAGGGTACTGAGAGGGCGTCGAAAGCCTGATGAATCGCCCGCTCGCTGACACCGCGCACTGGCTCGATGCCGTTCGCACCATCGAGCACGAACGTGAGACCATCCACGGCCTTCTTGTCATGATGCATCAACTCGATGAGCCGCGCCCGCGTCACGGTGCGCGGAATCTCGACCGAGAGGCCGTACTCACCGACGATCACCTTGCGATGTTCGGCGACGCGGTCTGCATCGATGCGACCGAGCACCGCCGCGAGTTGGGCTGCGAACATCATGCCGATGGCCACCGATTCTCCGTGCGCAAGAGCAAAGTCGGTCGCCGTCTCGAGGGCGTGACCCAGGGTGTGGCCGTAGTTCAGCACCGCTCGCCGACCAGACTCCCGTTCGTCAGAGCCGACGATCTCAGCCTTGATCGCCACGCATCGCGCAATTCGCGAGTCGAGGTCGAGGGCGAGCAAGTCGTCGCCAGTGAGGAAGTGGTACTTCGCCATCTCTCCGTGACCGCATCGCAACTCGCGTTCGGGCAGAGACGTGAGGTGATCCGTATCGCAGATGACACCGCTTGGTTGCCAGAACGCACCGACGAGGTTCTTGCCAGCGGCAATGTTGACGCCCGTCTTGCCACCGATGGCCGCGTCGACCATACCGACGAGCGTGGTCGAGACGTGCAGCACCGGAAGGCCGCGATGCCACGAAGCTGCAGCAAAGCCGGCGACGTCAGTAACCATGCCGCCACCGACACCGATCACCACGTCGTTGCGAGTGAGCCCCGCTGCCGCGAACTCGGCGCACAAGCGTTCGATGGTGGAGAGCGACTTGTGTGCCTCCCCATCGCCGACGAAGTGTCGCGTGGCAACGATGCTGCCGGGAAGCTGTGCGCTCACATCCACCGGCACACTCGTCTGCGTCACGATGGCCGCGCGGCGCACACCGCGTGGAATGAGGGAGCCGAGTTCGCCTACCGCACCACGACCGACCACGACATCGTACGAACGATCGCCGAGTTCAACCCGTACGCGCTGGGTCATGCGGTGTACGCCTTGCCGAGTGCACCTACGACATCGTTGACCACATCATGAATCGTGCGGCCGGTGGTATCGATTCGCGCATCGGCCACCGACTCATAGAGCGCGCGGCGCTCACCGTCCAGCGTGGCGAGTCGCGTCGCCGCGTCGCCGTCGAGCAACGGGCGGTGCGCACCGCGGCGGGTTCGCTCGCCGAGCGTGGCGACATCGGCATCAAGCCACAAGACACAGGTGGCGTGTTCGTGCATCGCGGCGCGGTTGTTGGCCGACAGCACGCAGCCTCCAGCGGCGGCCACGACGAGATCGTCAGGCGAGTTGAGGGCTACGTGCAGTGCCTGACTTTCCATCCGACGAAACTCTGCTTCGCCGTCACTGGCGAACACTTCCCGCACCGACTTTCCTGCCTCGGCAGCCACGAGGTCGTCGGTGTCGACGAATGAGATGCCGAGTCTCTCCGCAAGGCGCTTGCCGACGGTGGTCTTGCCCGAGCCCATCATGCCGACGAGCACGATGATGCGGGCCATTGCTAGTGGCGAAGCGATTCTGCGAACGACACCGCGTTGCGCTTGAACTCGCCCACCGAGTCGCCACCGAATTTGCGCTGTGCTTCGGCGGCCAACACGAGTGCCACCATCGTCTCGGCAACGACACCCATGGCCGGCACCGCAGTCACATCAGTGCGCTCCTTGAAACTCACGGTTTCTTCCTTCGACACGACATCGACCGTCTTCAGTGTCGGCCGGTTCAACGTGGAGAGCGGCTTCATCGCTGCACGCACCACGAGCAACTCGCCGGTCGTCATGCCGCCTTCGGTGCCACCGGCCTTCGTCGACTCGCGTCGGTAGGTTCCGGTCGCGTCGTCCCAGGCGATGGCATCGTGCGCCTCGCTGCCGCGGCGTGCCGCCCCCGAAAAGCCGTCACCGATCTCCACACCCTTCACGGCTTGGATGCTCATCACCGCCTGCGCGAGCATGCCGTCAATCTTGCGATCCCAATGCACATGACTGCCGAGCCCCACCGGCAGTCCGTAGGCGAGCACTTCGACGATGCCGCCGAGACTGTCGCCATCCTTTGCTGCCGCCTCGATCTCGGCGATCATCTTGGCTTCGCTTGACTTGTCAAAGCAGCGCACTGGCGACTCATCGATGCGATCGCGGTCGCCCGGCAACGGGCGGGCTGCCGCGCCACTTGACACCGATCCCATCGACACCACGTGCGACACGATGTCGACGCCGATTTCTTTGAGCAGCAACTTGGCGAGTGCGCCCGCCACGACGCGTGCGCTCGTCTCACGTGCGCTCGCCCGTTCGAGCACGTCGCGTGCGTCGACGAAGTCGTACTTCTGCATGCCGGCAAGATCGGCGTGACCGGGGCGCGGCTGGGTGAGCGGCTTCTTCGTCGCACCCGGATGGGGCGACATCTCTTCATGCCACACATCGCTGCGAAACCACTCGGTGTTCTTGATCAGCACGGCCACGGGCGACCCGAGTGTGCGGCCGTGCCGAATGCCACCGATCAACTCGAATTCGTCTTGCTCGAACTTCTGGCGCGGCCCACGGCCGAAACCCAGACGCCGGCGCGCCAACTCAGCCGCCAAATCAGCGGTGGTTACTGGCAGATTGGAGGGCAATCCCTCGACGATCACCATCAGCGCCTGACCGTGACTCTCGCCGGCGGTCAGATAGCGCAACATGCGCATCGAATTCTACCGTTGTGATTTTGCCAACTCGTCGAGCGCAGCGACTCGCATCAGCCCGACATCGGGCAGTCGGCCAAGCCACAGTTCCTGTTGTCGTGCTGCTTGTGCACACAACATGTCGAGACCATCGACGACGCGGCAGCCTCGTGCTCGCGCCGCCCGCAAGAGCCCGGTCTCGAGCGGGTGATACACGGCATCCAGCACGGTCTGGTTGCCGTGCAACATTGCGGCATCAAGTGGCAGGGTGTCGGGTGAAACCTCGTTCATGCCCTGAGGTGTCGTGTTGATGATCGTCGCGCATTCGCCCACCGCCGCGAGTTCGACACCACTCGTCGAACCCGTGCGGGCCGCATTGCCGATTCGCACCGCATCGTCACGCCGCGCTGGTGTGCGGTTCGCGACGTGCACGTTCGCACCGTGCGCTGCCAATGCCGCCACCACGGCCCGTGCCGTTGCGCCAGCACCGATCACGGCGACGCTCGACAAATCGGCGCCCGCACGCGTGAGTGCATCGACACACCCCACGCCATCGACGTTGTGACCGACGAGACGACCGTCGTCGCGACGGGCGACGGTGTTCACCGCGCGCACGAGCGCGGCGACAGGCGACACCTCGTCGAGCGCCGCCATCACCATTTCCTTGTGCGGCATCGTCACCGACAGGCCGGCGATCCCGAGGATGCGCATGGCATCGATGGCGGCGGCGGCATGTTCGGGCTGCACTTCAAACGCTCCGTACACCCAGTCGTCGCCGTGTGCGGCGAATGCAGCGTTGTGGATGACCGGCGACAAACTGTGGCGCACCGGACTGCCGATGACGGCCGCGATTCTCGTCCGACTGGTTGGCGTCACGGCAGAATCCCGGCGGCTTTGGCGGCGGCAACGTTCTGTTCGTGCAGACGATAGGTCGTGGCGAACGCGTGGCGACCCTCGGTATCGCTCAGCACGTAGAACAGCAGACGACACTCGTCGCGCTTCTCGCGACGGTTGCGCGCGGTGCACAACTCGTCGTCGTCGCTCGGGTCGTCGGCCGGGTTCATCGCTGCGATGAGCGCGGCCTCGCCAGGGCTGGCAATCGGTGTCGGCGGCAGCCCTTTACGCAGGTACACGTTGTAGGGCGTGTCGGCGCCCTTCAGGTCGGCGAAGCTCGCCCCGTCTGCTGCCCCGTAGTAGAGGGCCGCATCAATTTGTAGTTCGAGATCGAGTTGCAGGCGATTGTGGATGACCCGCGACACGAGGGCGCGCTCGTCGGCGATCTTCACTTCCTTTTCGATCAACGACGCAATAATGATGATCTCGTACGGGGTGCGCCCAAGTCGTTGTGCTGCGACTTCGATGTCGTTGGCGATCGCACGCGTGCGCATCTCTTCGATCATGCGGGCGAGCACGTCGGCTTCGGTTTCGTAGGCGGCCACGCGGTACAGCGCCGGAAACAACAGACCCTCGTACGAAGTGACGCCCTCCGGCCGGAACGGCGCCGGCAAGGAGTTCTCGGCCAACACCGCGTTGATGTCGGCGGCAGTGAAGCCAGGGGCATCACGCTCCAACCGCTGTGCAATCTGGCGAAGCGTGAAGCCCTCGGGAAATACGACCTCCATCTCGATGACTTCATTGTCAGCCGGCGCCATCGCCGTATCGGGTGCATCAACTTGCGTCGCGATGCGCCGGACCTGGAGTCCGGCCCACGCAACAAAGACGACCGCTACGACTGCGAGGCCGATGAGAATCTGTTTGGAGTACGCCCGCAGGTCGGGAAGCATGCCGTCGGTGTCCGCATCGTCCGTCGGTAAAACGGGATCCCACGGATCTTCATTCCACGGTCGTTCGATACCTGCAGCATCGTCGGGGCGATTCGTCTCGTTCGTCATCGCGCGTCACCCGCCGCATCACGCTGATTGCGACGATGATCGAGGAACGACTGCAACATCACCGCAGCCGCCACCTTGTCGACGACGCGTCGTCTGGCATCGGCCTTCATTTCCATCTCCAACAGCGATCGATTGGCGGCCACGGTGGTCAAGCGCTCATCGTGGAGATGCACGGGCACCGAGAGCGCGCGTTGCAATTGCTCGGTCTCCTCGATCGCCGCCTGTGCCGCGGCCGTCACTTTGCTGCTCATGTTGAGTGGTAGCCCGACCACAACGGCTTGTGCCTCATACTCTGTGACGAGCGAGGCGATCTTCGCGTGATCATCGTTACGCGACTTGCCGCGCTGCACCACCGTGAGCGGGGTGGCTACGCGCTCGTCGGGGTCGCACAGGGCCACGCCGATGCGTTTGGAGCCGAGGTCGAGACCGAGACAGCGCATCACTTCGCGCGACGTGCGGCCTCGACCGCTTGCGTCGCGGTGACGAGTGCGTCGTCGAGTGCTGCGGCATTCTTCCCGCCCGCCGTGGCGATGTCGCCCTTGCCGCCGCCGCCACCGCCCACTTGCCTCGCGGCATCCTTGATCAACTCGCCAGCCTTGATGCCACTCGCTGGTGTCACCGCCGCCACCAGCGCGACACCACCCGAATCCGAAACTCCACCGAGCACCACCGCTTCGATGCCCTGCTTGGCACGAATCGCAATCGCCAGATCGCGCAAATCGGAGGGCGCGAGACCATCAACCCGGGTGACGAGTGCGCCACTCTTGGCGCGCGCCGCTAAGTCGCCGGCCTGCAGTCCGAGTTGCGCCTGACGCAACTTCTTCACCTCATCGGCGAGCGCCTTGGATTGGTCGATTGCGCGTTGGGCGGCAGCCACGATGTCGTCGGGTTTCGTACCGAGCACTTCCGCCGCACTCTCTAGCGTCGCCGTTACGTCCAGCATGTAGCGCACGGCATGTTCGCCGGTGAGCGCCTCCACGCGGCGCAGGTTGGAACCAATCGAACCCTCGCTCACGATCTTGATCGGCCCGATGTCGCCGGTCGCGGAGACATGCGTACCACCGCACAGTTCCAGCGAGTGCCCGGCTGCGAGTACGCGCACGGTGTCGCCGTACTTGTCGCCGAAGAACGCGATGGCCCCTTTGTCGGTCGCCGACTGCTTCGACATCTCCGTGGCCGTGACACGACTGTTGGCGAGCACTTCTGCATTCGCCATCTGTTCGATGCGGCGAATCTCCGCCGGGGTCACCGCGTCGTAATGGCTGAAGTCGAAGCGCAAACGATCCGGTGCGACGAGCGAACCCGCCTGCTTCACGTGTTCGCCCAGCACTTCGCGCAACGCCCAATGCAGAACGTGTGTTGCGGTGTGGTTGCGTCGCGTGGATGCCCGCGCGACCGAATCGATGCTGGCAGTCACCTTGGCACCGGGCGCAAATGATCCGCGCGTGATACGCACGAGGTGACGACGAAGTCCCGGGGCGGCGAACGTGGTGTCGATGACTTGCGCGGCAGACGACGCCTGACCATCCTTGGTGGCCGTCGACACGATCACGCCGGTATCACCTACCTGGCCACCACTCTCGGCATAAAACGGTGTCGCATCGAGGAATATCTCGTGCACACTCGAGCCGTCCTCATGGTCGTACGGCCCGAGCACGGCGAGCACGGTGGCGTCGGCGCTGTCGCGTTCGTAGCCGACGAAGTTCGTGGCACCGTGTTTGTCGACGAGTGCCTTGTACGCCGCGACGCGCTGCGGATCGGTGGCTTCGTTCTTGCGAGCGCTCTTGGCTCGCTCACGCTGCTGATCCATCTCGCGCTCGAAACCCTCGGTGTCGATGCCGACACCACGCTCGCCGGCGATCTCCTCCGTCAACTCGAGTGGGAAGCCGTACGTGTCGTGCAGGGTGAAGGCGGCGGTGCCACTGATCGTCTTCGACGACTCGGCCATCTCGCTCTCGAGAATCGACAAGCCGTTGCGCAGAGTCGCGCGAAACTTCTCCTCTTCGCGCGTGATGACCCCGAGAATGAAATCGCTGTTTGTGGCGAGTTCGGGGTACGCACCCTTCATGATCGACAACGATGTCTCGACGAGCGACGGCATGACGAGTTTCTCGCAGCCGAGCAGGTACGCATGTCGCACCGCACGACGGATGATGCGTCGCAACACGTACCCGCGACCTTCGTTCGACGGGAAGACGCCGTCGTTGATCATCATCATCGACGAGCGTGCATGCTCCGCAAGCACGCGCAAACTGAAGCTCGGTCTGTGCCCGTAGTCGCCGACGCGATACTCGGCCCCGGTCAGGCTGCGACCGGTGTCGATGAGCGGCGACAACAAGTCGGTCTCCCAGATCGAGTCGACGCCCTGCACCAACGTGAGAATGCGCTCGAAGCCCGCACCGGTGTCGATCGACGGGCGCGGCAATCGCGTGCGTGAACCGTCCTTGCCTTGGTTGTACTGCATGAAGACGAGGTTCCAAAACTCAAGGAACCGATCGCCTGCCGGATCGTTCAGCGGCCCACCATCCGGTCCGAACGCGCTGCCGCGGTCGATGTGAATCTCCGAGCACGGGCCGCACGGTCCGACGTCCCCCATCTGCCAGAAGTTGTCCTTGTCGCCGAGACGCTGGATGCGATTCATCGGCACACCGACCACGTCGTGCCAGATCTGCTCGGCTTCGTCGTCGCTTTCGTGCACGGTGATCCACAGCCGATCGCCGTCGAAGCCAAACACTTCAGTGGCAAGTTCCCAACCCCACGGAATGGCCTTCTCCTTGAAGTAGTCGCCGAAACTGAAGTTGCCGAGCATCTCGAAGAACACGAGGTGGCGCTTGGTGCGACCGACGTCGTCCAGATCGTTGTGCTTGCCACCCGCCCGCACGCACTTCTGCACGCTCACTGCCCTGTCGTACGGCGCGGTCTCTTCACCGACGAAGTACGGCTTGAACGGCACCATACCCGCGACCGTGAACATGATCGTCGGATCGAAGGGAATGAGGCTCGCCGACGGCACGACGGTGTGCTGACGGTCGGCGAAGAAACCGACGAAGGCGCGGCGGAGGTCGTCGGCCGTCTGGATGGTGGCGCGGCCCATCGCGCTACTCGAAGAGGTCGTCGCTCGCCGAGTCGCGTTTGCCGCTCGTCGCGCCGCCCACCGTGTCGGAGACTTTCTCTTTCACGGCGGTCACGCGGTCGACGAGACCGTCAATGAACTGGTCGACCGACTCCTTGGTGGCGAGTTGGTCGGCCTGACGGCGCAACCATCCGTAACCGAAGAGTGCTGCGAGAGCACCGAGAACGAACCAAAAGAGTCGGCGAAACATGACCTGTTCAATCGTACCGTCGGGGCGGAATCACGGAGCCGTGCGGAGAGTTCGTGTCACGCAAATGTTCCGGCACTTCGATCGACGCACCACCGAGCAACGAATCGCGCGCCGCCCCTATCGCATCGGTGACGGCTCGGCTCTTTGCCGCGCCCGCGAGATGCATCACGGCATGCGCCAGGTTGTAGCGGGCTTCGGGCATCCCGACGGTTTCGACGGCGTGAGCCGCAGCAACGGCCACCGCGAGTGCCGAATCGTCGGCGAGCCCCACGTCTTCGCTGGCAAAGATGATCAGGCGACGGGCGATGAACCGTGGATCGTCGCCCGCTTCGAGCATCCGTGCCAGCCAGAACAGTGCGGACTTCTCATCGGATGCCCGCATGCTCTTGATCAGGGCCGAGACCACGTCGTAGTGGTCGTTGCGGCCGTAGCGCAGGGCGCTCGTCGACAACGCCGCCTCGGCATGCGCGAGCGACACCTTCTTTTCCGGCGCGAGTGCGATGGCGACCTCCAACGAGGTCAGCGCCTGACGACCGTCTCCCCCGCTGCGCTCGATGATAAGTGCGCGTGCGGCGTCGTCGAGAAGGGCGTGTTCGACGTGCGCACCGCGATCGAGCAGTCTGCCGACGTCTTCGTTGGTGAGCGGCTCGAGACGCAACAACGTGGAGCGACTGCGTAGCGGCGCGTTCACCTCAAAGAACGGGTTTTCCGTCGTGGCGCCGATCAACGTGATGAGACCGGCCTCGACGGCTGGGAGCAGCGAGTCTTGTTGTGCGGCATTGAAACGGTGGATCTCGTCAACGAACACGATGGTGCGGCGCTGTTGCTCGCCGAGCCGACGTTGCGCTGCGTCGATCACCTCGCGCACGTCTTTGACCCCGGATGTGACCGCCGACAGTCGCACGAACTCGCGCTGCGTCACGACTGCGATGACCTCCGCGACGGTCGTCTTCCCGGTGCCGGGCGGACCCCACAAGATGATCGACGACAATCGGTCGGATTCGATCAGACGGCGCAACGGCCCGTTCGGCCCAAGCAGATGCTGCTGACCGACGATGTCGTCGATCGAACGCGGGCGCAGTCGGGCCGCGAGCGGTGCCTGCTCGCGCAGCGTGCGCAGTGCCGACTGCGTGAAGAGATCTTCGCTTGGTTCAGCCATGGTGTCGCATTCGTTGCGCCACCCGACGATAGGTCAGTTCGCGGGCTTGGGCAGCGTGCGTAGACCGAGTTCGCCGAGCTGCGTCGCTTCGACGGGGCCCGGCGCGTTGGTCATCGGGTCGAGCCCCGACTGCGTTTTCGGGAAGGCGATCACTTCGCGGATGTTCTCCTCGCCGGCCAGAATCGCAACGAGGCGGTCGACACCGAAGGCAAACCCGCCATGCGGTGGTGCGCCGTACTTGAACGGCTGCAAGAAGAAGCCGAACTTTCGGTCGGCGGTCTCGTCATCAATGCCGAGCAGTTGAAAGACGCGGCGCTGCAATTCGGATTCGTGGATACGTATCGATCCCGAGCCGAGTTCCCAGCCGTTGAGCACGAGGTCGTACGCAAGCGCGCGCACATTGAGCGGGTCGGTCTCCAACTTGGCGAGGTCTTCGGGGTGCGGGTGACAGAACGGATGGTGACCAGGCTGCGGCTTCTTTGTCGTCGGATTCACGCCGACGAACAACGGGAAGTCAACGACCCACACGTATCGGTACGGCCCTTCGTGCACCGGCGGGCGGGCGATGTCGTTACGCAGTTGTCCGAGCACCGTGCACGTGGTGCTCCACTCATCGGCGACGAGCAACAGGAGGTCGCCGGTGGTTGCTCCGAGCGCTGCAACGAGCGCGGACTTCTCCGTGTCGGAGAGAAACTTGGCGACCGGCGAGTCGAGTGCACCCGCATCGCCGACCTTCATCCACACGAGCCCCTTGGCCCCTAGTTGCTTGGCGCGGTCGGTGAGTTGGTCGAGCTTGTTGCGACCCATCGCAGCGGCCTCGGGATACGACGCTGCGTCGACGCGCAAACCCTTGATCGACGCGGCCGTCGCGAACGCTTTGAAGCCGGTGCCCGAGAACACCGTGGTGAGTTCGACCAACTCCAGCCCGAACCGCAGGTCGGGTTTGTCGGTGCCGAAACGATTCATCGCGTCGTGCCAGGTGATGCGCTCGATCGGTGGCGGCGCGTCACCAGTCGCCGACTTCGCTGCAGCCACCACGGCTCGTGAGATGGCTTCGAGCACGTCATCCTTGGCGACAAAACTCATCTCCGCATCGAGTTGCGTAAATTCGTACTGGCGGTCGGCGCGCAGGTCTTCATCGCGCAAACAGCGTGCGATTTGGTAGTAGCGGTCGAGTCCGGCGACCATCAGCAATTGCTTCCACAGTTGCGGCGACTGCGGCAGCGCGTAAAACGAACCCGGCTCCTTGCGCGACGGTACGAGAAACTCGCGGGCACCTTCCGGCGTCGACGGCATCAGCAACGGCGTCTCGACCTCGACGAAACCCTGTTCGTCCATTGCCGAGCGAATTGCGGCGTTCACGCCCGCGCGCAGTCGAAGGTTGCGCTGCATTCGCTCGCGACGAATGTCGAGATAGCGATACTTGAGACGGATGTTCTCGTCGACTTCGTCGGCGCGCTGGTCGATGGGAAACGGCGGGGGCTCAGCAGCGTTCAGCACGGTGAGCGTGCAGTTGGTGAGCTCCACTTCTCCGGTCGGCAGGTTGGCGTTGACGGTGCCGGCGGGTCGCGCGGTGACCGTGCCTTCAATCTGCACGACCCACTCGCTGCGAGCGTCGGTTCCATCGTCGATCACGCACTGCATAACGCCCGAATAATCGCGTAGGTCGAGAAACGCCAACTTCTCGCCGTGTTCGCGGCGCCGGGCAACCCAGCCGGCGAGGCGCACCGTGCTGCCGATATTGGCTGCGGTCAGTTCGCCGCAGGTGTGGGTACGCAGTGTGGTGGAAGTCGACATGGGGTGCTAGCGGCCGAGCGCTTGGCGCACGCTTGCGACGAGATTGTCGCGCTGCGCCGATTGCTGCGAACCGTCATCCATCGTACGGATGATCGCGGTATTCGTGGTGCGTTCGTCGTCACCGATGATGATGGCAATCCGCGCACCCGATCGATCGGCGGCCTTCATCTGCGACTTCATGCTCTTGCCTTCATACGCCCGATCGGCACCAACTCCTGCCGCCCGCAATGCCGAACAGATGCTGGTCGCCTCCGCCCCGCCCGTGACATCGACGACGAAGACGTCGACTCGCGATGCCGGCGCCGCGAAGACGCCCTCGGCGTCACATGCCAGGAGTGTGCGGTCGAGTCCGAGCGCAAAGCCGATGCCGGGCGTCTCGGGGCCGCCGAGGTCGGCAACGAGGCCGTCGTAGCGACCGCCGCCGCCGATTGCGGTGTGCGCGGCGGAGAGCGCCGTCGAGACGAACTCAAACGTGGTGCGCCGGTAATAGTCGAGTCCGCGCACGAGTCGATCATCCACGACGAACTGAATGGAGGCTGACCGCAGTGCTGCCTGCACATGCGCAAAGTGTGTTGCAGCATCTGCACTCAGGTGATCGGCCATCTTTGGTGCGGCGGCGATGACGGCGGCATCCTCGGACCGCTTCGAATCGAGCACGCGCAGCGGGTTGCGCTCGAGCGTCGCGCGGCTCTCCGCCGACAACGCATCGAGATGTGCAGAAAAGTGGGCCCGGAGGGCCGTCGCATAGCGATCACGATCACCCGAGTCGCCCAGTGAGTTGATCGACAGTCGCACCTGCCGCAGCCCGAGTTGCGCATAGAACTGCATCGCCAGTGCAATGACTTCGGCATCAAGTTGCGGATCATCAGGCCCGAGCGCCTCGATGCCTACCTGGTCGAACTGTCGATAGCGACCCTGCTGTGGTTTTTCGTAGCGAAAGTTCGGTCCGCCGTACCACACCTTCCACGGCGTGACCGGCCGATGTTCGACGAACGCCCGGCAGACGCTGGCCGTCTGTTCGGGTCGCAATGCGATCCGGCGACCGCCCTTGTCCTCGAAGTCGTACATCTCTTTCGTGACGATCTCCGTCGTTTCACCAACACGCAAAAAGACGCCGAGGTCCTCGAACATCGGCGGGATGATGTGCGCGTAGCCGGCAGGTTCGACCACATCGGCAAAGACCTGCTGAAAATGCCGCCACCGCGCCGAGTCGGGGGCGAGGATGTCGCGTGTGCCTGGGCTGGTGGCGAACTTCGGCACGAACCGAGGCTAATTCGCCGATGGGTGCGTGCTGGCGATGTCGTCGTCGGTGACGGCTGCCGAATCGGCTTTGCCGGGCATCAATCGGTACACGTCGTAGACACCGTCGATGTTCTTGATCACCGTCAGCATCGACTGCAAGTGTCCGGGGTCGGAGAACTCGAATTCAAAGCGCATTCGCGCCACACGATCGCTGCCGGTGTGCGTGGTGCACGAAACGATGTTGACTCGTTGATCCGACAGTGCATTCGC
>Ga0194127_10002109_pt1 | contig 27766 bp, 28 predicted proteins | sample TA2KigC100mmetaG_FD_148624 | JGI IMG/M metagenome (GOLD analysis project Ga0194127, IMG submission 148624) | Freshwater microbial communities from Lake Tanganyika, Tanzania - TA2015036 Kigoma Deep Cast 100m | ecosystem: Environmental > Aquatic > Freshwater > Lake | place: Tanzania: Lake...
GGGGCACGATGATCGGAACCGCCGTGCCGAGAACGATCTGCAATCCCCAAAACGCCCACGCATACGGCCCGAACAGCACCAACTGCACGGCCTTCACATTGTCGGGGATGCCGCTATAAATCGATTGGGAGAAGTCGGCCCACAGGAAATAGACTTTGACCAGCCCCAACACCACCGAGAGCAGGCCGACAACCCACAGCAATTGAGATCGCCGGGCTTCTTCCACCACCCCGAACCAGCCGACGATGATGAGCATGAAGGCCATGCCCGAGGCCAGCGAGAAGACGGGGAACTGCGCCGGAAGGAGGCCGACGTGCCAATAGGCGCGGTTGGCGTTGATGCCAAGCAGAGCGCCCACGCCGCCGCTGAGGAACACGGCGAGGAACAGGCCGACGACCATGATCACTTTCATTGCCGTGTCGCGCCGGCCCTGCATGGCAAACCAAAGCGAGGCGGCGGTCAGAACGAAGAAGAGAGAGTAGCCCCATACCATCTGCGCCAACAGCGAGAAGAAGTTGGGTTGCAGATACACTTTCCAGATTCGCTCCATGTGCCCCAAATCCATGCCAATCGTCATCAGCGCGGCGGGCATTGTCACCAACGCGCCCCACAGCGCATACTTGCCGGTGCCTTTGAACAGCGAGATACCAAATAGATAATCGAGCGTGGCCAGCATGTAGGCGCCGGTGGAGATTCCGGCAAAGAACAAATACATGGCAACCCACAGTCCCCAGGTCACATAGGAGCCGTAATTTACATCGCGCTCGCCAATGAACAGCCGGGTGTAAAACCCATACAACCCGAACAACAGCGCGAGGGCGCCCAACGTGTAGAGAATTTTCTTGATCATCGCTTGCCTCCGTTACACCATGTAGTACACGCGCGGCTCGGTGCCATGATCCTCTTTGAGCCGCATCACGTTGGGCCGGTGGATCATCTCGGTCACCAAACTGTCGGGGTCGTTGGCGTCGCCGAACAAGGTGGCCCGGCCAATGCACGTGGCCACACATTCCGGCAACATGCCATTCATCACGCGGTGCAGGCAGAAGTGGCACTTGCGGGCATTGCCGATGGGTGATGAGCCTTCCTCGCGCGCCCATTCTTTGCCATACTCGAAATTAGGCGCGCGTTCGTATCCGGCGGCGAAGCTCTGCCCGGCGATCAGGCCGTCGGCGACGGGCGCGCCTTCGAGGTAGGTGTAGCCAAAGTCTGAGGTGCGCGCGCCGTAAGGGCAGGCGGTGATGCAGGCGCGGCAGCCGATGCACTGCTCGTAATCGATCTGCACGACGCCTTCTTCGCCTTTGTAAGTGGCGCTCACCGGGCACACCGGCGTACACGGCGGGTTGTCGCACTGCATACACGGCCTCGGAATGAATCGGCGGGTGACGAGCGGGTACACGCCGTGCTCCTCTTCCATCACCGGGCGATAAACCACGCCGGGCGGCAGTTTGTTTTCGGCCACGCAGGCAATGGTGCAGGCATGGCAGCCCACGCACTTTCGTAGATCGATCACCATCACCCAGCGGCGCTCGTCGGGCTTCTTCTGCAAGGCCCGCTGAAGCTCGACTTGCATGCGGACGATCACATCCGCGCCTTCGGATGATTCGAGAGTGAGCGGCTTGTTGTTGACCGCTTGAGCCGTGCTGGCGATCACGCGCTCCGGCTCCGCGCTCAGCGCAGTGAGAAAGGCCACCGCGGCTCCGGCCGATTTGAGAAAATCGCGCCGGTTGACGGTGGCGGTGTCAGTTTGGGGCATACACAACCTTCCTTTCCGTGAAAGTAAACTCGGCAGATCAAAATTTACGCCACGCTCACTATAGAGAAAAGGGACTGCGGGCGGCAGAGGGAGAACTCCGCAACCCGAGTCGCGGTTGTAGGGAAAACTCTGATTGGAGAAAGGAGGGGCAGAATCTCTTGAGGCCGTGAGCCTCGATATGTTAGTGATTCTCGGAGAGCAGGCCGCGCGCCATAGCAAACTGCACCAGCGCGGCGCGCGAGCGCAGGCCAAGTTTTTCCATGCCGCGCCCGCGATAGGTTTCGACCGTTTTGGGGCTGAGGCTGAGGCGAGAAGCGATCTCGGCTGAGGTGTGGCCGAGCGCCACGAGGGTGAGAACTTCCTGCTCGCGGTCGGTCAATCGTTCCCACGGGTCGTCGGCCTCCGCTGAAGACTCGGGCAACAGATCGTCGAGCAGGGCTTTGGTCATCGAAGGATGCACGTACACTTCGCCGCGAAGAACGGCGCGCACCGCCAAGATCAATTCGCCGTCGGCGGCCTTTTTGAGAATGTAACCCGACGCGCCGCGGTGCAGAGCCTGCCGCAGATAGCCCTCGTCGTCGTGCATCGTCAGAATGAGCACACGCGATGCCGGAACGGTCTTCCGCAAAACGGGCAGGGCTTCCATGCCGCCGAAGCCGGGCATGGTCAGATCGAGCAGAATGAGATCGGGTTGAAGTTCGGCGGCGAGTTTCATCGCCTCGCGGCCATCGGCGGCCTCGCCCACCACTTTGAGATCGGACTGCGCGTCGAGCAGCAACCGCAAGCCAGAGCGAAGCACGGCGTGATCGTCGGCGATGAGAATGCGAGCAGCAGCGCTCATTGGCCGCCCTCGCCCAACGGGATTTCGACAAAGAGGCTGGCGCCGCGGCCCGGCTCCGATTCGATGATGAACGCGCCGCCGAGCAACTCCGCCCGTTCCCGAATCCCATACAAGCCCAACCGCTGTTCGGCTTTGCCCGCCGACTCCGGATCGAACCCCCGCCCATCATCCTCGATGATGGCCCTTACCGCGCCGTTGCGCCGCTCGACGAGCACACTGGCGGTGCAGGCCTGCGCGTGGCGGGCCACGTTCGTCAAACTTTCCTGCACAATGCGATAGAGAGCCGTCTCCACATCCGGAGGCAAGCGCTGTTCGGCGAGGCCGTGAATGGCGAGATCGATGCGCAGTGGATAGCGGCGCTGGCAATCGGCAATGTATCGCTGAAGCGCGGCGGGCAAGCCCAGATCGTCGAGCACACTCGGGCGCAATTGCAGGGCGAGGTTGTGAACTTCGTCGAGCGTCTGCGCCGCGACCTGCCGCAGTTCTTCGCCGCGCTGGCGCAGCGCCGGAGAGTCGCTCGCATCGCTCAACGCTTTCATGCCGACGATGAGCGACGTGAGCGATTGGCTGGTGCTGTCGTGCAATTCGCGCGAGATGCGCCGCCGCTCCTCTTCCTGCGCGGCGATGACGCCGCTCACGTAACGCGCTCGCAACTGCTCGCGTTCGGCCTGCTCTTCTTCCGCTTTCGCCAGCCCCGCCGTCATCGCATTGAAGGCTTCGGCCAGATCGCCCACTTCATCTTTCGCCCAACGAGGCACGCGCTGAGAGAGATCGCCGCGCCCCACTGCTTGCGCGGCTTGCGCCAATTTGAGGATGGGTCGGGTGAGCACCCAGGTGAGAAAGGCGGCGGCGGTGATACCGATGACGGAAACGAAAACGGTGGTGAGCAGAAGTTGGCCGGTGACGGTGTCCACCGCGCTCCGAACGCCCGCTTCCGAAAGACCCACGCGGGCAATTCCGGCCCGGCCATCGAAGATGGGCACGGCGGTGTCCCAGAGCGTTCCTTCATCCGTGTTAAGGATGACGGTGTGGTGATGATCGAAAGCCGACACTGTGTTGGATTCGAGCAGCCCGCGCGGGAAGCCGCCGCCAAACGTGTGAGCGATCACGCGCCCCGACCCATCGACGACAAACGCATAGCGGACATTAGAGTTGTTGGTTTGTGTTTCGATCAATAATTGATGCAGGGCGTACACATCGTTGGTGAGGATCAAGTCGGTGGCGCGGGCGGCAAGGTCGCGCGCCACCGAGACGGCTTGCTCCTGCAGTTGAGCGTCCATGGTGCGAGTGAGCGCGGCGCGCACTTGCACGGTGACACCCAAACCCAATAGCAGCACCAGCCCCAGTATGATGCCGAGAATCTTGGTGCGAACGCTGACCGCTCCGGCAACGGCCCAAAAGGAGTCGAACCACTGTTGGGCGAACGGCGACTTCATGGAATGGTCGGGCCGACTTCGGCCAGCAGCTCGCGGGCCGAGTCGTAAGCGCTGTCGTCAATCGTCACAAACTTGTCGATGCCAAGCGTTTGCAGGCCGCGCCGCCCGTGTTCGTCTCCGGCCATGCCGAGCAAAATGGTTTGCAGTTCGGCCCTGAGCTGCGGGCGCACGGCGGGGCCGACGACGACCGGTGGAATGCCGAACGGCGGCGAACGATGGATCACGCGCACCTTCTCACTCAGCGAGGGGTCGCGAGCGGCGGCGAACTCGTACACGAGGCTGTCCACCGCCGCGCCGTCGGCCAGCCCTTCGACCACCGCATGGATTGCGTCGTCGTGGCTATAGGTGAAAAAGGTGCGGGCGAAGAATTCTTCGGGCGCACGGCCCGATTGCTGAACGAGATGGGTGGGGTACACGCGCCCGGTGTTCGACATCGGATCGGTGAAGGCGAACACTTTGCCGCGCAGGTCGGCCATGCTTTGCGCCGAACTGCTCGCCGGGACGATGAGTAGTGAGTAGTACACGGCTTCGCCATTCACTTGCGGCGCGGCCAGCAGTTCCATGCCAAACTTGGCATGGCCGTCTACATAAGCGCTGGTGCAAACGAAGGCCATATCCACAAACCCGCTTTCGATCAGATCGTTCACCTCCGAATAGGTTCGGCGCTGCACCAATTCCACCGGGCGATCCAGCGCGAGGCTGATGTAGTCGAGCAAGGGCTGATAATTCTCGGCGGTACCCTTGGGCGAGATGACGGCGGCGACGGCGACGCGCAGAGGCGCCACATCATCCGACACGGCCAGCGGCAGTGGTTGAAGATCGGAAAGATTGATCGTCGAAGCGGATGGCGCGGAAGCGCAGGCGATGAGTAAAAGAGAGATAAGAAAAAGAGTTGTTTGGCGCATGAGATTCCTGAGCCCGTGCTAGCGCCGGGTCACGCGGTTGAGGTGTGAATGAACTTGCCTTTGAGCCACAGCGCCACATACACCAGCCCAATCAGCACCGGCACTTCGATGAGCGGGCCGATGACCGTTGCCAACGCTTCCTGCGAGGCGATGGTGAATGTGCCGATGGCGACGGCGATAGCCAATTCGAAGTTGTTGCTGGCCGCCGTGAACGATTGGGTGGCCGACATCTCATACGAGAACTTCAGGCCGATGGAAATGGCAAACGAGACGAAGAACATCACCGCAAAGTAAGCCGCCAGCGGAATGGCGACACGAAGCCCGTCGAGCGGACGGGCCAGAATCTTATCGCCCTGCATGGAAAACATGACGACGATGGTGAACAGCAACCCGATCAGCGCTGTGGGGCCGAGACGCGGCATGAATTTCGTGTCGTACCACCCGGCGCCGTTGCGGCGCAGAAGAGTGAAGCGGGTGAGGATGCCCGCCGCCAACGGGATGCCGAGAAAGATCAGCACGCTCTTGGCAATGTCCCACATCGAAATGTCCACCGCCGTGCCTTTCATGCCGAACCAGCCCGGCACAACGGCGAGGTAGAAATAGGCCAGCGGGCTGTACATCACGATCTGAAAGACGGAATTGAGAGCAACCAGCACGGCGCAGTATTCGCTGTCGCCTCCGGCCAGCATGTTCCAGATCAGCACCATTGCGATACAACGGGCGAGGCCGGTGATGATCAGCCCGGTGCGGTATCCGGGCTCATCGGGCAGAAAGGCCCACGCCAGAGCAAACATGATGATCGGGCCGATGAGCCAGTTGAGCGCCAGCGAGACTCCGAACTGTTTTGCCGCGCCTCTGATTTTACTCAACTCTTCGTATTTCACTTTTGCCAGCACGGGGTACATCATCCACAGCAAACCGACGGCGATGGGGAGCGACACCGTGCCGATGCTCAGGGTGTTGAACACCTCTTCGATGCCCGAAAAAAAAATACCCCAACAAAACGCCGAGCGCCATCGCCAATACACAACGGCAAAAAGCGGTCGAGGGTGGAGAGTTGTTTGACAACATTGACTGCCCCGCCACGAGCCGGGGCGTTATGAGAGACGGCTGTCATATTTTGATTCCTTTCTATTTGCGCTTTTCCCAATCGCGCAGCGGCGCATCCCGAAACTCATCGGCGTGTTTGGAACGCCCGCGATGCGCGATGCCGATTTCCGCGAGGGCGCGAAGCGCGTTGGGATGAACATAGCCCGCAGGCTTTGTTCCCGCGCTGGAGGCTTCCCATTGGTCGCCCAGCCGGGCGTTGGCGATGGCCTCCGCCATTTGCGACCGGCACGAATTGCCGGTGCAGAGGAAGAGGGCTTTGCGTTTCACCACATCATTGTAGGCTTCGGGGGCGGCGGCAGAAAGGCGCATTGTCATTCGTCGCCAATGATCATTGTAACCGCCGCGAGCGCCGCATCATCGCGCGTCGGTGATTGCAGAAGAGTGGTCGTCGAAGAAAAGCGCCCGCGCCATCGCCCTCGCCGAGCGCAGGGTCAACCCCTCGCGCACCACTTGACGGTACGGGCTGTGCGCGGAGGCGGCGTCGAACAGCGCGCGGCGCAACCCCGGCTCGCTCTCGGCGGCGCGCAGCACCACATCCATCAATCCCACTCGCGCGGCGAGGATCGTCAACCGCCGCATCGCTTGCCCGTAAGGCAAATCGTCGATGATGTCGCGATTGGCGGCGCGATAGGCTCCGAACGCGCGCGCCGAAATCCCCTCGCGCAGAATCACATTCGCCGCGCGAATGCCGCTCAGGGCCGCCGACGTGACGCCCTTGCCTTTGAACGCGCGCACCAGCCCGGCGGCATCGCCCACCATCACGAATCGGTCGCCGCTGAAATTGCGCGCCAGCCCGCACGGAAAATGCCCTTTGAAGAATCGCAAATCTTTGGCGTCGAATCGCCCGGCGTTCTCGAAGCACGGCAGAGCCCGCCGCACTTCGGGCGCGGCCAAAAACTTTTTCATCGAGTCGGTGTCCACCGACTCTCCGGCGATGTTGATGGTGAGATGATTGCCTTTGGGCGTGATCGCGCCAAACTCGATTCGCGGCGACGGCGGAAGAAACGCATGAATGCGATCCCCGAACTCGGCCATGCCTGCCTCGCCCGGATGATATTTGGTGACGATGGAAGCCAGCGCAGGGGGAGGCCGATAGCCCACCGCGCGTTGGAAAAGAACCGCCGTGCCCTCGTCCAACCCAAACGCGCCGATCACCACTTCGGCCTCCACAGGGACGCTCTCGGTGTACACCACCACCCGATCAGCGTGGAACTCGATTCCATTCACCCGCGCCGACTGAGTCTCGATCCCGCGTTGGCGAACCGCCTCCATCATATAAGCGTCGAACTGAATCCGCCGCAGAGTCACCGAAGGCTCGGCCTCGCCGTCGAGCACGATCTCGCGGCGCGGCGTGCGCAGAACATAGCCGGTGATGGCGCCGCGGCTCAGTGAGTGAGGGAAAGGCACGCGCAAATCGCGTTCGATCAACTCGACGATGGGCGGAGAGAGGACGCCGGTGCAAAGATTGTTGTGCTGCCCTCCGGCGAACTGCTTGCCTTCGATCACCGTCACCCGCGCCTCGCGCCCCAGCGCGCGCGCGCCCTGTTTGACGGCCAGCGCCGCCGCCACCCCTCCCGGCCCGCCGCCGATGACAACCACCCGCGCCCCATCGGCCAGTGGCCCCAACCCGGAATCCTTTTGAGTCATCCCTCTCTCCTATTCTGAATCATTCCCTGCAAAAATTCTGCCAGCGCCCGGCGGCCGATCGAAAGCAAAAAAATCTGCCGATACGATTCATCGCCGGTGAACATACCCCACAATATGCGAGTGTGAATTCGAGTCGCCGGGGGCTGATCGGCTTCGGCCACGATGGCCCGCCGCCACGCCTTCATCAAAAAAGGCGAGCCGCGTGTGGCATCCCACGAGCGAAACAACAATCGCCCGAACAAATTGTCGGCGGCGATGCGCTGGCAAACGGGCCGATACCCGGCGGCGAAATCGGCGCGAGAGAGTCCGCGCTCCACCGCCGCGCGCGCGGCGGCTTCCGCCGTGATGAACGACGCGCCGATGCCATCTTTATACAACCGAGTGATGGCCGCATCGCCCACCGCCGCGAATCGATCCGCATAATATCCCGACGCTGGAGCGATGACCACACGCGGCGCGCACCCGCACAACAGCGCCGAGCCGTTGGGAAACAGACTCGTAAGCCCCTGCCCTTCGAGGAAATCGCTCACCGCATCGGGCGGCAGTTTGCGGCCCAGCAGTGAAATGTTCGCGTAGCGGCCTTTGGGGATCAGCCCGCCGAAGATCAGCCCCGGCGGATGATCGAAAAAGATGTGAACGCTGGAGTCGAGGAAGCCGGACGGCAAAGGCACTTCATCCTGCGCCATCGTTTCGGTGCGCGGCGGCCGGTAGCCCCACTCGGCGGCGAGGGGCGCGCGGGCGTTCACGCCGGTGGCGAGGATCACCAGATCGGCTTCCCATCGATCATGCGCGGTGGCGACCACCGGACGGACTCCGGGCCGGATCGTCTGCGCACGCGCCCGGCGGACATCGACTCCGCGCTCCCGCGCCTGATCCAGCAACCAACCGTCGAACGAACGGGGGAACTGCGGCTGGCCGAGCCGCGGCCCACTGCCGCGATAGACGCTGAAGATTCGCCGAGTTGCGTCGGGGCGGCGAATGGGCAGCTGCGCTCCGCCCAAATGCAGCACATAGGCTTCGATCTCGGTTTGAATCACATCGGGCGGGAGGCTGAGGCCGAGCGTTTGCAGTTTGCGGATGACGGTGGAGGAGAGGATGCCCGCGCATTTGTTGCAGCCGCCGGGGCCGGGGCGGTTGAAATCGCGGGCTTCGAGGATCATCACCTCGAGGCGCAGAGAGGCTTCGGCGGCGAGGCGCAGTAAATGCAGAGCGGCAAAACTGCCCGCTGGCCCGCCGCCCACAATAATCACCCGGCTGCCATTCTCCAAGCGCATGGCAACTCCGTTCCGACTCGCGCCGTGCCCGCGCGAGGCTCAACCGATGATGATTGCCACCGAAGTGAAAACAGTATACAGGATTCCGGCGGCGGGGGTTATGGCAAGTTTGGGGACGCGAAAACTTATGAGGCCTTTATCGCCTCGCTACAAGTTGTGGCGTAAGATTGGTAGCCGATGGATAACTTGAACGGACACACCAACTTCTACAAAGAACTGCTGGGCAACATGTACGACGGCGTCTATTTTGTGGATCGCGATCGGCGGATCGCATACTGGAACAAAGGCGCCGAGCGCATCACCGGATACCAAACCGACGCCGTCATCGGCAAATGTTGCCGCGACAACCTCCTCGTGCACGTGAACGAGGCCGGGAGGTTGCTGTGCAAAACAGGCTGCCCGCTGTATAGAAATCTCTGGTTTCTTCAATCCTGCCGCCGCAAAAATATCAATGACGCGATCTGTGGCAACGGCGCGTGAAAGAATTTGGCGAATCGCTTGGTCAATATCTTCGGCGGTGCGTTCGCCTTCAACGGTTGATTTGATGAGCGCGGAGCGTACGGCTTGGAAGAACGAAACATCATCTCGGATCGCCAAGGCGCGTTCATCGGGTACGGCGAGCGCAAATGCGAGTGACAATTCTTTGACCGCTTTCAGCAACCGTGTCTTGCCGTCATCTTGTTTCAAGATGTGTTCTTGCGCGAGTGGCAAAACCCCCAGTTTTTCCTGTGCTGTGCCTGTAAAAAATTTCGACCAATCAAAGCCGTGGAACAAACCCTGGCAGATTTCGTAGCGCGTCATCAATTCGGCAACTGCCACATCTTGGTCAATCGCGGTTTCGGCGGGATGACCACTTTCGGTGTACGCGGCGAGCGCTTTTTGCAAGTGATACGCAAGACCGAGATAATCGACGATCAAGCCGCCTGGCTTGTCCTTGTAAACGCGATTGACGCGCGCAATCGCTTGCATCAAGCCGTGCCCTTGCATCGGCTTGTCAATGTACATCGTGTGCAGTGGCGGCACATCGAAACCTGTGAGCCACATATCGCGCACGATGACGACCTTGAACGGATCGTCGGGGTTTTTGAATCGTTTAGCGAGTTCTTCGCGGCGCGGCTTGTTGCGAATGTGCCCTTGCCAATCGAGCGGGTCGGTGGCGTTGCCTGTCATCACAATCTTGATGGCGCCTTGCTTGTCGTCGTCCGAGTGCCAATCGGGACGCAGAGCGACAATCGCTTGGTAGAGGTCAACGCAGATGCGGCGCGACATACAGACGATCATCGCTTTGCCGTCCATCGCTTCGAGACGCTTTTCAAAATGCTGAACGAAATCTTGTGCGACCAATTTCACACGCTTGTCTGCGCCGACAATCGATTCGAGCGCCGCCCACTTGGTTTTGAGTTTTTCCTTCTGCTCTAATTCTTCGCCTTCGGTCGCTTCTTCAAACTCGGGATCGATCTTGGGCTTTTCTTGTTCGACGAGTCCCAGTTTCGCCAAACGACCTTCGTAATAAATCTTGACGGTCGCGCCATCTTCGACCGCTTGTTGAATGTCATAGATGCTGATGTAATCGCCAAACACGGCGCGGGTGTTGGCATCGGCGTGTTCAATCGGCGTCCCCGTAAAGCCGATGAACGAGGCATTCGGCAGAGCATCGCGCATATTTCGCGCATAGCCGTCAATAAAATCGTACTGACTGCGATGCGCTTCATCGGCAATCACGATAATATTTTGGCGATCTGAAAGTGGTCCGCCTGATTGCGCGGTCGGCAAGAATTTTTGAATCGTCGTGAAAAAGATGCCGCCTGCCACGCGCCCGCGCAATTTTTCGATAAGGTCTTCGCGGCTGGTCGCTTGTTCGGGGGTCTGGCGCAGAATTTCGGAACAGCGCGCGAATGTGCCAAAGAGTTGATCGTCGAGATCGTTGCGGTCGGTGATGACGACGATGGTTGGATTTTGCATTGTGGGATGCAGAACCAAGCGCCCTGTGTAAAACGCCATCGTCAAACTTTTGCCCGCGCCCTGGGTGTGCCACACGACGCCGATGCGATGATCGCCTAGCTCGCCACCTTTCATCGTTTGAGCCAGGTATCTGCCTTTCAACTCGCGCACGGCTTTTTCTTTTGCCTGGGATGCGCGAATCGTTTCTGCAACCGCGTAATTGACGGCGTGGAATTGATGATAGCCCGCGATTTTTTGACGGTGGGCGCGCCGCGTTCCTGTTCAAAGACAATGAAATAGCGGATCAGATCAAGGAAGCGGCGTTTCTCGAACACGCCTTTGAGCAGCACTTCCAACTGTGTGACCGAAGCGGGCGCTTGTGTTTCACCTTCAATCGTCTTCCACGGCAGGAACCATTCCTTGTTTGCGGTGAGTGAGCCGATACGCGCGTTCAGTCCATCGGAAATGATGAGCAGTTCGTTCGTGTGAAACAGAGCGGGGATTTGTTCCTTGTAGGTTTGCAGTTGATTGAACGCCGACCAAATCGTCGCGTTTTCATCGGCGGCATTTTTCAGTTCGATGACGGCGAGCGGCAAGCCGTTAATAAAAATCACAACGTCGGGTCGCCGATTGACCTTGCCATTCTGGTGGGAGGCTTCCACCGTGTATTGATTGACAACCAACCAGTCGTTGTTTTCTTCGTTCTCGAAATCCACCACATACACCCGCCCGCTGACCATGCGCCCATCTTTTGCCTTGTAATCTACCTCAATGCCATTGACCAGCATATGATGAAAAGCGTGATTGTTGAGCAACAGCGAAGGTTTGCCCAGCCGCGTGAACTTTCGCAGGGCTTCTTCCTGCGCCTGTGCAGGTAAATCTCGATTGATACGGGCAATGGCAGCCTGCAAGCGACCAAGCAGAAGTGTTTCCTGATAATCACCACGTTCAGGACGTTCACCATCGAACGCGATCTCAGGCCCGAAGGCGTAGCTGTAGCCCAGCTCGGTGAGCCAATCAATGGCGGCTTGCTCGATGATGGATTCAGTGAAAGGGGTCATCCTAAAGCGCGTAAGCCAGCGTGGAAAACCTGAAAACTCTTCGAGCGGTTACGCGCCGGATCCATGTGCGCCGAGATGGCTCTGGCCGCTTCGACTTTCAAATACCCGCCTTTGAAGTAACCCTGACGTTGCAGGGTTCTTTCAAGCGCCTCCCACGTGCCGCCAGAGACGGCGTCGGGGTTATTGAATTTTCGGGGGAGGCCTTCGGGCAAACGTGGATAGGCCCGCCGAAGCGCTTCCATATCTCCCAGGAACCAGGCTTCCAGTTCTTCAATGACGATGCGATTTAGAACTTGAAACCGCGTACCGCCCGCCCTGGTTTTTGTGGAGAGGCCCGCCTGTTGCGCGGCATCTTCCATTTGCTGTTTAAGCGCCAGACAGTTTTGGCGGTCCTCATCTATCAGGACAACGATTCGATAGTCTTCTGTTATCCACGAATACCCGCGCAAGCGGGCGGGGAGTTGTTTCAGAAGGTTGTGTTTGCCTTGAAAATTGAGGAGGCGATACGTGGTGTCGGCGGGCAACAGGCGCGGAAGCAGATTCTTTAAAGCCTCTTCCATGGATTGCTCCTCAACGAGCATTTCAATGTGCATCGCTGTCCCCCGGTTTATTTCACCAGCACCACGTCGGTTCCGGCGTTGGTCAGCGGGTCGCCCACGCCAAAATAGCCTTCCGTCCACAACTGCCCCAGCAACGCGCCCGCCGCCATAAATTCGTTGACGCCTTTAATTTCGCTGGAGCGTTTGGCCTGAGTGAAGCCTTTCTCATCACGGTATAAAATCCAGGTTTCTTCCGGCTGTAATCCATTGACAAAGAAAGGCGAGTGGGTCGTGACCATCAATTGTGAATGGGCGGACGCGGCCCGGCATTCCTCGGCCAGTTCAACCAACAAACAAGGGTGCAAGTGGTTTTCCGGCTCTTCAACGCTCACCAGTTGGGGCGGTTGGGGGTCGTAAAGGACGGTCAGGTAGGAAAGCATTTTCAACGTGCCGTCAGAAGCAAATTTGGCCAGGATTGGCTCACGGAAGGGCGCGTCTTTGATGCGCAGCAACAAGCGCCCATCCGCCAAGAATTCCGCGTCCACTTTTTCCAATTGCGGCACGCGCCCGGCCAGCACTTGTAAAATTTTCGCCAGTCGTTCCGAGTGCCGCTCTTTCAAGTATTGAATGACGTTGGGCAGGTTGTCGCCGGTGGCCGAGAGCCGTTCTTGCGGGCCGGCCTCCGGCACGCCCCGCGCGCTTTCCGCCGTGAGATACGAAAGATACCAGCCCGTGATAAACCGCCGTAGCGCGCTGACGCGCGGATGACGCGCCAGTTGCCCCAACGTGTTGACGGCCAGCACTTCGGGGGCGTCCAACGTTTCTGAGATGCGCTCGTCGTTTTCATCGGGCATATTGCCGGACACCACCAGCCCGGAGCCGTTTTTGAAGTCGAGGAATTTAAACGGCTTGCCCACTTGTTTGCCGCGTCGCCAATGCAGCCATTCTTCGGCCACAAAGGGGCCCGTGAAGTCCTCCGCCACGCTGAGGTGATAGGTAATCAAGGGCGACTCGGGGTTTTCGCGGTACTTGATTTCAAACGTGATGGGCCCGTTTGAGCCGCGCGTGCGCAGTTCCCGAAACCGCCCGCGCCGATCCCACGCCTTGCGCAACCCCGAGGTAAAGCTTTCGGAGAGAAAGGCAAAGACATCGAAAATCGTGGATTTGCCGCTTCCGTTTGGCCCGACAAAGACCGTGAGCGGCGTAATATCTTTCAATTCCAAATCGCGCAGGGCGCGGTAATTTTGCACCTTGAGGTATTCGATGCGCGGGATGTCCATTGTCTCATTCATGGTTATTGCTCCAGTCTTGTTTCGGCTCGCTTTTATTATAACCTTGGCCAATGGCCGATTACTGACAACCGATTACCGTTCACTGCTCTTCACCCTCACTTCCCCCCTCATCAACTTCGGCAGCAGACTATCCCGCAGACTCGCCAGCGTGCGCGATTCTTTTTCGTTGACAATGATCTTGTCCAAGATAGGCGACATAACCTTGTCCATCCCTTGCAGTTCTTTATCATCTGGGACAAGAACTTTTGCGTCTCTCAAATGGTGGCGTTGAATGTGTCCCATTGTGGTGGCCTTTCCCGCAGCAATTGCTTGAAAGTCAGCCAAATGATGCTTTGTCCAATAGTAATAAAACCACTTTGGGTATTTCTCAGAAGTCACCTTGAATAAATGCTGATTGAGCGCGCCTTTGCCGCCACACCAAACAACAACCGTTAGACTTCCTGACCATGAAAACAAAATGTCGCCATCTTCAACAACGTATTGAGACGGAATATCTGTGCTTGCCCTGTCTGCGCTTTCGGTATTGTTTGTTCTTAATTGAGCAATTTTGATAACGGGTAAATACTCTTCGCCTTCACTGGCTGGAAATTTTTGCAATGCTAAGCCGTTTAGAAAATCAGCAATTTCATCCAGTGATTTTTCTTCCCAATCATTTTCGCTCTCCACAAACCACTGACGAAACACCGCCCGCGCCATGGACTCGAGCGTGCGGTTCATACGGCGGTTGAGTTCGATCTTATCGTCCAGCGCGCCGAGAATCCCTGCAATGGCACGTTGTTCATGGATAGAAGGAAGTAAGAACTCAAGCCGTTTTATATCTCTTATTGGCAATTGCGGCTGTGCGCTACCAGTTGCATAAGCCTTTACTTGGTCATCAAAGAGATTTGATTTCAGGAGAAAGTAAAAGTACCTTGGAAAGATTTCATCTTGATCAACTCTGAAAATCACCATTCCCGAGTTAATGCGAATATGCTCGTAAGGAACCTTTTCATTGTAAAAAGCAAGGTTGCCGACAGTTCCTCTTGTAGTTAACACAATATCCTGTTTTGATAATTTTCCTTTGCGAAGTATGCTGTCTTTTTCTTCGGTTATAAAACTGCAATTTGAAAAATCAAATCCGTCTTGCGTTACATTTCCCGCGTTGAGAAATAGACAATGCCCAAGTGGCATGAAATCAGCCTGCTTTGGGTAATTGACTCCTCTATCCCCGTCAATGATTTCAAGCGGAGCACTTTCAAAAGTAAACTGCTTCCAATTCTTCATTTTGCAATAATGATACTTTTCAATGATTTGCGGATAGCTTCTTCTATATCGTGGCTCTCTTCAAATTGCCCTTCCAATTCCTTCGTCAAGCGCGCCATTTTTTCATCGAAGGGTTCATCGTCTTCTTCCAATTCCACCGCGCCCACGTACCGCCCAGGCGTGAGCACATATCCCTGCGCGCGAATGTCTTCGATGGTGACGGATTTACAGAAACCCGCCACATCTTCATATTTCTTTCCATCGCGCCATGCGTGGTAGGTATCCGCAATTTGGGCAACATCTTCATCGGTCAGGTCGCGATGGACGCGGTCGGTCAAGGTTCCCAATTTTCGAGCGTCAATAAATAACGCTTTGCCGTTTCGGTTTTTCTTATTGCGCGAAAGAAACCATAAACACACGGGGATTGGGGTACTGTAAAACAACTGTCCAGGCAGGGCGACCATGCAATCCGCCAAATCATCTTCGATGATGGCTTTGCGGATCTCGCCTTCGCCCGAAAATGTGCTCGACATGCTCCCGTTCGCCAGCACAAATCCCGCCGCGCCGTTCGGCGAAAGGTGATGGATAAAGTGCTGCACCCATGCAAAGTTGGCATTGCCCACAGGCGGCGCGCCGTACTTCCAGCGTTTGTCCTCCCGCAAACTGTCCCCGCCCCAATCGCTCATGTTGAACGGCGGGTTGGCAAGGATGTAATCCGCTTTCAGGTCGGGGTGCTGGTCATTGTGGAACGAGTCCGCGGGCTGTTTGCCCAAGTCCCCTTCAATGCCACGGATGGCAAGGTTCATCTTCGCCAGCTTGAACGTGTTGGGGTTCGATTCCTGTCCGTACACCGCGATGTCGCCGATCCTCCCGCCGTGCGCCTCCACGAACTTCTCGCTCTGCACGAACATCCCGCCCGACCCACAGCACGGGTCGAACACGCGTCCCTTATACAGGGCGAGCATCTCCACCAGCACGCGCACCACCGAACGCGGCGTATAGAACTCTCCGCCCTTGCGTCCCTCCTGGCTGGCAAACTGCGACAGAAAATATTCGTACACCCTTCCGAGCGTATCCTGTTTACGGCTCTCTTCGTCCGCGAAGTTGATCTTGTTGCTGACCAGATCCACCAAATCCCCCAGCCGCCGCTTGTCCAGCGTGGCGCGTCCGTAATTGCCTGGCAGCATCCCTTTCAAGGTTGGATTATCCCGCTCGATGGACTCCATCGCCTTGTCGATCAAATTGCTGATGGACTCCTGCTTGGCGTTGTCCTGCAGGACTTTCCATCTCGCCTCTTTCGGGACCCAAAAGACTCGTTCCGCCAAATAGACATCTCTATCCTCTGGATCATCCACCGCTTCTGCTTCCACCCTCGCCCGCACCTGCTCGAACATATCGGACACATACTTCAAGAAGATCAACCCCAACACCACCGACTTATAATCGGCGGCGTCGAGATGTCCGCGCAGTTTATCGGCAGCCAGCCACAACTCCGCTTCGATACCGAGAGTCGCACCGTTGCCGTTTTTGGCTTTCGCGTTTTTCTTTGCCATGTTCCTTTACCTCTATCCCGAAAACTCGGATCGAACCAACGTCTATTTCGATCCCGGCCTGGCCGCGCAGGGGGCCGCCGAATACGTCAAACTCGGGTTCACCGCCGTTAAATTTGATCCGGTCGCCCCCTGCTCTGCTTTCGATCCCCGGTAACTTTCGCTCGAAGCATTAGACCGGGCCGAAAGTTTTGAATGGCCGAAGCCTATTACGCGCAGATCGCTCCGCGCCTGTATTGTGGCACCATCGACGACGCCGCAACCGCCCACCATAAAGTGCCTCCCTTTTTCACTTTGCCATTAACACCACCACCGACCGCTCCATCACCCGATACCGCGCTCTCATCACCGCCGCTTCTCTCCCCGGCTCGGCAATGTCGTCCGGCGAAGGCAGAGCGGTGTCGGCCACCCGCATCCACCGTTGCCCCGGGGGCAGGGGTGGCAGATCAAAATCCAAAGGTTCCCAATACGCATTGAGCATAATGTGAAGGTGATCGCCGGTCGCCGGATCGCACAACTCGAAAGCCAGCGAGTGCGAGGGGTGATTCCAATCCGGTTGATTCAATCGCACGCCGTGCCAACTCACGCGCGGCCTGTCGCTTCCTTCTGCCGGGCCGCTACCCCAAAATTGACCCGCGTGAAATAGAGAGTGTGCGCGATTGAAGCGAATTATCTCGCGAGTGAAGCGGAGCATATCGGCATGGCGGGAGAGGTCGCCCCAATCGAGCCAACTTGTTTCGTTGTTTTGGCAGAAGGCATTGTTGTTGCCGCGCTGAGTGCGGCGAATCTCGTCGCCCATCAACAGCATCGGCGTGCCGTGCGACACGAGCAGAATCGCCAGCAGGTTTTTCATCTGCCGCGTTCGCAGGGCGTTGATAGCCGGGTCGTCGCTGGGCCCTTCTGCGCCGCAGTTCCAACTCCAGTTGTAGTCACTGCCATCGCTGTTGTTTTGCCGGTTGGCCTCATTGCGCTTCGCGCTGTATGAGACGAGATCGTTCAGCGTGAATCCGTCGTGGCAGGTGATAAAGTTGATACTGCGTCCCGGGTCGCGGTCGGGCGCGGCGAAGAGGTCGGGACTGCCGGTAAGCCGCGCCGCGAGTCTCGGCGCCACGCCCTCATCGCCTTTCACGAACCGGCGCGCGTCGTCGCGATATTGCCCGTTCCACTCGCTCCATCGGTCGCCGATGAACGAGCCGACTTGATACAAACCGGCGGCGTCCCACGCCTCGGCAATGATCTTCGTTCCGGCCAGAATGGGATCGGACTCGATTTCCCATAACAGCGGCGGGCTGCTGATCGGCTGTCCGGCTTCATCGCGCGTCAACACCGAAGCGAGATCGAATCGAAACCCATCCCCGTGCATGGCCTGCACCCAATGATGCAGGCAGTCCATGATCATGCGGCGCCCGATGGAATGATAGCCGTTGATGGTGTTGCCGCAGCCGGTGTAATTTGCGTAGCGCCCGCCCTCTTGCAAAATGTAATACGCCTGATCCTCGAAGCCGCGCCACGAGAGAGTCGGCCCGGCCTCGTCGCTTTCGGCAGTGTGATTGAACACCACATCGAGGATCACTTCGATGCCCGCGCGATGCAGAGCCTTCACCATTTCGCGGAACTCGTTCACCGGGCTGAGCGGATCGTCGCGGCGCGCGGCGTAACCGCGGTGCGGCGCAAAGAAAGCCACCGGGCTGTAGCCCCAATAGTTGACGAGGCCGGGCAGGGCGTCCTGCTCGTCGAATTGTTGAACGGGGAGCAATTCCACTGCCGTGATTCCAAGCGATTGCAAATATGAAATTTTGTCGATGAGGCCGAGATACGAGCCGCGGCGGCTCGGTTCGACTCCCGAACCGGGGTGGCGGGTGAAGCCGCCAACGTGCATCTCGTAAATCACCGTTGCGCCGTGATGGCGCTGGAGCGGCGCGTCGCCTTCCCAATCGTAGCCGCGCGAATCGATCACCACGCTTTTCATGGCCCGGGCGCAGCTGTCCTCGCCGCGCTGCTTGGCCGCTTCGCGCGAATAATTGTCTGTGTACATCACCGCGCGAGCGTACGGATCGACGAGCACTTTCGATCCGTCGAACCTCAGCCATCGGTCGGGCGCGTAATCGCCGTGAACCCGGTAGCCGTACAACTGCCCGTGATGTGCGCCGGGCACGAAGCAATGCCAGTAGTAAAAGGTCTTGTTCAGTTTGGGGTGGAGAGGAATGATTCGCGAAGGCCGCGACTCGTCGTGGCGGTCGAACAACAGCAGATCAACCGCCTCGCAGTTTTTGGCGAAGACGCTGAAGTTCACGCCATCGTGGTGGACGGTGGCCCCCAGAGGGAAGGGCTTGCCGGGGAGAGTGTCGGCCATTTCTTACAACAGGTGACAGTCACTTTGAGAGATGCTCTGCCTCAACGCTGGCGCGGACGTGGCTGTCACCTTATTTTGGATCATCGTCGCCGTCGGCGGCGAGCGTGGAGGCGGCCATACCAATAGTAGGGGTGCCGCATCCGATAAGTGAGATTCTGGAAGTAGCGAGTGAAGCGGCGGAATTCGATGATGATCAGCGCGATGATTCCGGCGAGGACTCCGGGCCACAGCCAATTCCATCCCTGCGGGTTGGGCCACAGCGAGAACGAGGCAAAGACGAAAAGGAGGAACACGGCCAACTCGTCGAGAAAGGCCAGGTGCGCGCGGCGGCCCGGCGGCACAATGAATGTGAAAAGTAAACCGAGAGCCAGCGAAACCAAACCGAGAAGCCAGAACGGGATCGTCATTTCACTTCAACCATTCACCGCCCAGCGGCGGCCATTCGTCGCTTTGGTCGGCGCGGTCGGCCCAATTGCGTTTGCCGCTCCAACTTTCGATAGCGATGGCGTACACGCTGGTGCGCTTCAACTCCTGATCAGTGATGGGGCGGTATTCTCTGCCCGCCGCCATTCCCGGAAAGTATTTGCCGATGAGGCCGTACAGCGCGCGGCGCTTCTCTTCGGCGTCGTCGATAATCCGGATCGAGCCAAAGGCGATGACGCTTTCGTATTGTATGCTGAATTCGAGGGCGATGTTGGAGGGCAGGAGTTTGCCGTATTCGCTGGCCTCGAAGCACACGCGGTTGTGGCGCTCGGCGTTGGCGCGCGCCCGCCCGACGATGTTGGAGTGGAAGTAGATTTCGTGGCGGTCGGGGTCGTACCAAAAATTGGTGGGGGTGATGAAAGGTTGATCATCCCACCGAGTGGCGATGTGGCCGATCTGCGCGCGGCGCAGAAAGTCGCGCGTCCAGGCATCGTCCTGTGCGAGTTCGGCGCGGCGTTGTTGGTTGGCGGGGGTGACGTTGAGGCTGTAGTCTTTGGGCATGGCCTGATTCTAACAAAAAAGCCCCGGCATGTGCCGGGGCTGAGATCGTTTTCATCGGGCTACGATGGGGCAGCCCCTGTCCACTCCAACACCACACTGCGCAACCGCCGCGAGTTGTGGGTGAATTGGAAAGACACTTGCACCCCTTGAATGCCATACACATATGCATCGGCGCCTTCGGGAGGGATGCGGGGATTTGCATCGATGTCACGAACGTCGCCCCACTGGCTGAGATCGAGATCATCCTCCACAATCGGAGACTCCTCTCGCGCTGAGAGGGCGAGCAACGCTTTATTTCCGGCCTTGCTCAGGCGAAGTTCGCCTGCCGCGAACGGCCCATCTTTGAGAGCGAACCCATAAAACACCCATTTCGGATTCTCTTCAGTTTGCTTCAGGGTTGTCGCCAACGCGCTCTCGAAACGAGCCATTTCTGGCAGGGTGATTCCCGCCAGCCGCCCGACGATCTCATTCACTGATTGCTCACTCATAACTTACCTCCTCTGGCGGGCGCGATATTTTTGTCCCAGTGTTTTTCGTAGGGCTTGCCGTAATACTGGCGGTAGTTCTCGCCGGTTGTGCTGGTGCGCTCGTTGCCCATAAGGTTTCCCATTTGGTCAACGGCTTGGTCGCGGGTGAGGCTTCCATTCTTGAACTTATCATACACGCCCTGATAAGCCGCCGTCTGAGTGCCCGGCATGCCAATATCCGGCCCTTTGTTTCCTTGTATTTCACCGCGAATCATAGCGGCGTTAAGTTGAGCGTTTCCCTCGTCGACAAGCTCCCTGTTGACATTGGCCGCAACGTATTGATCCCGTGTCATGGTCGGCGTGGCCGCTTGTTGCGGCGGCTTCGCGTACCCGGCATGACCGACCTCATGGGCAATGACCGACACTTGTTGCTCGGCAGTCTGATTCGGGTCGATGACGATGCTTTTGCTTTGGCGATCAGCATACGACCCGCCACCGGACGTTCCGCGCACGATAGTCCAACCATTGCTTTCAAGACTGTCGAGTTGCTTCCCAAGAGTCGGCGATTGCGCGGCGATTTGCCGGACCTGCGGATCCAATTTAGCAAGCATCCGCTCAGTGGGGTTGTTGCGCGCCGCCGCGGCCTGCGCTGCCGCGCCAGCGGCCCCTCCCGCGGCCCCAGCCAGGCTAGCCGCCCCTCCCGCCCGAGCCGCACCCGCGGCCCCTCTCGCGGCCCCAGCCAGGCTAGCCGCCCCTCCCGCCCGAGCCGCACCCGCGGCCCCTCTCGCGGCCCCAGCCAGGCTAGCCGCCCCTCCCGCCGCGGCAGCGGCTCCGGCCGCAGCGCCCACAGCGGCAGCCGCCGCCATTGGAGCCGCGGCCGCCAAACCGCCAGGGCCTCCGGAGCCAGTGAAGAGGGCGGCTGCTTCATCTTCAGCGTTCTGCATCAATCGGCTAATCTGCCCCGTCACTCGTTGCGCTGTTTCCAGCGCATTGGCCAATCGCGCCATCGCGGGCAACACCGCTGAATCCATTTCATCGTAGAACTTGTTGGCCCCCTCGCCGATCCAGTCACCGCCGCGCAAAATGTCTTTTTGCTTTTTCAGCGCGTTTAGCGTGCGTCGAGCATTGTCGGCTTCCTTGCCAAAAGTGTTCGCTATTTGAGATAAGAGGTCGTGATCGAATCGAACTTTGCTGGCTGACACGGGCGCCACCTTTCTACAGAATTGGGATTCACAATTGATGGCATTCTATAGTTTTCTCCGCGACGTGCGCAAGGGGACGATTGGGGGAAACGCCGCGCCACATCAATACGGAGATTATTTCTCCGATTTGCTCTTCCTCCAATCCCTGAAAAGTTTCAGAAGTTCGATCCTGCTTTCCTCAGTGAGCGTTTCCTCCGAAATATGGCCGACGAGTGAAATGGTGCGCCGCATTTGATCGAGGTGGGCCGAGCAGCCCTCGCACTCGGCGAGGTGCGCTTCGAATTGCGCCCGGTCATGCGGAGGCAGTGTCCCTTCGAGATATTCGGTGACGACTTCTACCAACTCCTTGCAAGTCATAGACGGCTTTCCTCGAAGTACGACTCCAGCGCCCGGCGAACTTTCGAGCGCGCGCGATGGAGAAGCACTCGCTGATTGGTCTCGCTGATTTCGAGAACATTACAGACTTCCTCGGCGGTGAAGCCGTCGATGTCACGCAGAGTGATGACTTGCCGTTGCAAATCGGGTAGCGACTCGATAGCCCGACGGATGCGCCCGGCGATCTCGCGATTGAGCACTTCCGACTCGGGGGCGCCGCCCCACGGTTGTGGATACTCCTTCCACTGATCGGCCCACTCCGGCGCGTCGTGTGGAAAAAAGCGATCGGGGTCGACGGCGGGATCGTCGGAGTCGGCGCCCCCCAGCGCCGAGAAGGGAAGGGTTCGGCTTTCGCGTCCCCCGCGCGTTTTGGCCCGGTTGATCAGAATCGTGTATATCCACGTCTTCAACGACGAGCGCCCTTCGAATCGATCCAATCCGTGCAGAACGGCCAGCCACGTTTCTTGCGCCACCTCTTCGGCAGTGGCGCGGTCTCTCACGTACATCGCCGCCAATCGAACCAACGCGGCGTGGTGTTTTTCGAAGAGCGCGGCGAAGGCGCTTTCGTCTCCTTCCCGCAGAGCAGCCAGCAGTTCGGCGTCGTTCATCGCGCGGTAGGATACCTCATCGAGATCGCGCCGTCAAACGTGTAACGGATCGGCGGCGCGGGCGACTAACCCACACCATCGGCTGAAGGAGAGAGTATGTCGCATACGAACTTGACAGTGTACGGCGCAACGTGGTGCAGTGATTGCAAGCGAGCGAAGAAGTTTCTCGGCGAACAGCGCGTCCATTACAACTGGGTGGACATCGAGCAGAACCCGGCGGGCGAGGCGTTTGTGGTGCAGGCGAACAACGGCAAGCGCATCATTCCGACGATTGTGTTCGAGGATGGAAGTTGGCTGGCCGAGCCGAGCAACGCAGAGTTGGCTGCCAAACTCGGTTTGCAGACGCGGGCCAAGTTGGATTATTACGATGTGATCAGCATCGGCGGCGGGCCGACCGGGCTGACGATGGCGCTGTATGGCGCGCGGGAAGGGCTCGACGTGTTGGTGATCGAGAAGAGCGGATTGGGCGGGCAGGCCGGGGTGACCGAACGGCTCGACAACTTTCCCGGCTTCCCCGATGGCATTGCCGGAGCCGAGTTCGCCGACCGGCTGACTCAGCAGGCGCGGCGCTTCGGCGTGGAGATGTTGCAAGCGCAGGAAGTGACAGGCTTGCGGCGCGAGGAGGAGTCGTTATATGTGACGACTGCCGACGGCGCGGAATACGGAGCGCGCGCGGTGCTGGTTGCCACCGGCTCGACATATCGCCGGTTGGGCGCGCCGGGCGAGGACGAGTTGATCGGCGCGGGGGTGCACTTCTGCGCCACGTGCGACGGGCCGTTTTACAAAGGCAAGCCTGTGGCAGTGATCGGAGGCGGCAACAGCGCGGGAGAGGAGAGTCTGTTCCTCACCCGCTTCGCCGAACGGGTGACGATTCTCGTGCGCGGCGATTCGATGACGGCGAGCAAGATCGTGATCGATAAAGTGTCGGCCAATCCGAAGATCGAGGTGCGCTACAACACAGAGGCAGTTGAACTGCACGGCGCGGAGGCGGGCAAGCTTTCGGGGTTAACGATCCGCAACAATCGAACGGGAGCCGAGGAGCGCATGGACCCGGCGGGCGTGTTTGTGTTCATCGGCCTCCAGCCCAACACGGGGTGGCTGCCCGCCGAGATCAAACGTGACGACTGGGGTTTTGTGGCGACCGATCCCACGTTGGTGACGAGCATGAGAGGCGTGTTCGCCGCTGGCGATGCGCGAAAGGGCAGCACCAAACAAGCGGCGAGCGCGGCGGGAGAGGGCGCAACGGCGGCGTTGATGATCCGCGAATATCTCAAAGAAAGATGATCATTGCGTGCTTGCCGTCACTTCGTAATGCGCCACCTTTGGCTCGAAGGTGAGCAGATAATCTTTGTCCGCCGGATAGTACACCGCTTTCTCCGCGTCATCTCCGGCGAAGCGGCGCACGGCCTCCATCGAATCCCAAAGCGAAATAAGCAGAAACTCGGCCCGGCCTTCATTCACGCTTGGTTCTTTTTGGTATCAAGTCAAGAAATTGCCCGATGGTCGCGTCGGCTTCCGCATCGACAACGACACTACCATCGAATCCGGGACGCACATCAAAGGGAGGTTCGATGAAGTTGGGTCTATTGAAGACTTAATTGCTACTGGCGAGATCTCAGCAGATACGCCATTGAGAGAGGCCATGAATAAACCAGTAATTTCAATCCTGTCGTCGCGAACCCGTGACAATACTGGCGGTGGGTATGGCGGGGGGAAGCGGAGACGTAAGAATGAAGATAGCACAAAAGCTTTCCATCCCGGTATTTGCGCTCGTTCTCTACGCCTGCAACTCGAGCCAGAACGTGGAGCCCAGCGGTTGCGTCCTCCCTCCTGAAGGATTCTCGAAATCAGATCTGATCGGCACTTGGGTTGCTAGACGATTAGATGATATCGACAATCTCATCATTCGAGAGGATGGCACATACAAACAGATCATACATGTCGAGTTCGCCGAAAAACCTGATGTGGATTATGAAAGTGACTGGCAACCATGGCGGATCGAATTTGCCGAAAGCGGCATCCCCTACCTTCATCTGGAGGGGATGCGTTTGTGCGCATCCAACCCCGATATCGACTGCGAACAGAAAGGTGGAGGCGAAAGGGATTGGAATGCGTACAATGAAAACTTCTATTATGATTTCTGTCAGAGCAAATCTATTCTGATGTCTGGGGAGGGGATACTGATGGTATTGGGAGTATCGGAACGCTGGCAACAGCCGCCACGCGGCATTGAGTTAAATCTTCTTGTAAATTGCACAGATTGCGGTGGCTGGGTGTATGAGCTACAAGAGCCGGATATTTCGACGTTGACTGAAACATCGCCACCTTGATTTGGCCTGGTCTAAGTATTTGCTTGGCAAGTGTATCAACCGCAGATCACGTTTCTGCGCATGACCTGCGCGTTTCGTCCACTATTGTGACTGTCATCAGCATCATCTAAAATCCAAGCCGAAGTTGTGCGCCAACTCTCGTGGAACGGCGGCACGAGTTGGACGAGCGCCAAGAGCGCCACAACCCTGACCACGAGTGAAGCCACTTACACGCTGGGCACGTCCACCGCGTATCGCTATCTCGGTCTGGCGACTATGGCCGCCGGCCGATATGTCGAAGCGCAGAGTCATCTCCAAAAAAGCCTGGAAATCTTCGGCGAGTACTTCAAAGGCTGGGACATTGCCCGCACGCTCGGCTATCTGGGGGATGCCACTCTTCTGGCTGGCAACGCGGTTGATGCCGGGAAGGTTTATCGAGACGCTCTCCGTGTGTCGCTGGAAGCAAAGTCCATTCCCATCGCCCTGGATGTGTTGGTGGGTCTGGCCCATGTGCGCGCGCGATCTGGCAACAGCGAGCTTGCGCTGGAACTCTGCCGCCACATCTTGAACCACCCGGCCAGCACCCACGAAGCCAAAGACCGCGCCCATCAACTCAGCAAAGAATTGGAAGCGCGGCAGGCGCCACAGCAGATTGAGGCCGCTCGAGCGCGGGCGCGAACGAAGCCTTTCGATAAAATTGTGGAGGAAATTCTGGAAGCGCGCGGAACCAGTGCCGCCTCAAGTTGAAGCCGCCTCGGCGCGGCCCCGATCGTTCGATGCCATCGTCGCCAGCCTCCTGCAATCGTGGCCGAACTCACTGCAACTTCCTCTCCGCGCGCTGGCCGATGGATACTCAAGGGTCAACGCATCGGTCGCTTTTCGTTGCGAGCGGAGGGCGTTGGCCAAAGCCATGATGTGCTGGGCAAGCGTCAGCATGGCCACAACGGCGATGAGCGCCGCCGAGATGCCCGCCGCCGCCGAGCCGTGCTTCCACAGCACGGCTTGCGTTTTGCGGAGCGCGGCGATGGCGTGAGCGATGCCGCGCCCCCGCGCCGAAACGGTTGACGAACCGGGTTGTGGGAACATAGCCGCTCTCCTCTCGGTTGGCCTGATTGCTTCGAATACGGTCTGATCAAGAATTCGCCGCCGCGCGAATGGCGGCCAACAACGCGCCCTCCCCAGCCTGTTTGACGACAACCGCCGCCGCCCCGGCCTCGCGGGCGCGTTCGCGCACATAGCGGCTGTCGTGAATGGTCAGAAACACCACGAGACTGCGCGGCGTGAGCAAACGCAACGCCTCCGCCGAGGCGAAGCCATCCATGCGCGGCATCTCCACATCCATCACCACCACATCCGGATCGAGGTTGCGCGCCCAACGGAGCGCCTCGACTCCGTCGTTGGCTTCGCCCACCACCTTCATGTCCGGCTCCAACGCCAGCCGCATCCGCAATCCCTCGCGCACGGAAGCCTGATCATCGACAAGCAATACGCGAATAGTCATGCGCCCACTCTATCAAAACCTGCGCCCCGTTTCATCCGGCCAACGCCCTTGCCTTTCTCCGACTTTAGGCGGAGGCGGCGCCCCCTGTTTCGTGCTACTATCTCGCCTTCTCGGCGAAGTGGGCCGCCGCGTCACCACCATATTGGCGGTGGGCGAACTTCTGCTGCAAACCGAAAAGTTGATCCGCGAAATCTTCGGATACTATTACGTGAGCATCGGCCTAATCGAAGGCGGCGAACTGGCGATCACGACCGAAGAGCCGTGCGATCGCCCGCGCTTGAAAATCGGTGAAGAGGGGATCATGGGTTGGGTCGCCGCCACCGGCAAACCGGCGTTGATCCCTGACGTGAGCCGCGAGCCACGCTACATCGCCACCGTCGCCAGCACCCGCACACATTCGGAGCTCGCCCTGCCCATCACGTGGAAAGACAACATCGTGGGCGTGTTGAACATCGAAAGCGATCAACTCGACGCCTTCGACGCCAGCGACGTGGCCGTGTTGCAATCGCTGGCCGATCAGTTGGCCGTCGCCATCGAGAACGCGCGGCTGTTCGAGGCCGAACAGCGCCGCGCCGAGCAGTTCCGTGTCATCGCCGAACTCGGCCATCGCATCACCTCCCTTCTGCCGCTGGATGAACTGCTCAATCAAACCGCCCACCTCATCCGCGAGACGTTTGGCTACCATCACATCCACATCGGCTTAATCGAAAAGGGTCAAGTGATCTTCAAAGCCTCCGCCGGGGTTTGGAAAGATGAGCCCGACTGCCAATGCTGCTCGGGGCTGGCCATTCACGTGGGCAGAACTGGCATCTCCGGTTGGGTGGCCGCCACCGGCGAACCCTACCTTGCCCCCGATGTGACTCGCGACCCGCATTTTGTGGCGCTGGAGTCCAGTCAGGCCGGGTCGGAACTGGTGATGCCGCTGATCGTCAAAGGGAAAGTCATCGGCGTGCTGGATGTGGAGAGCGAGCGCACGAACGGTTTTGAGTTGAACGACGTGACGGTATTGCAGGCGCTGGCGACTCAAGTGGCGGCGGCCATCGAGAATGCGCGTCTGTATGAGCAGTCACAGCAGTTGGCCGCGTTGGAAGAGCGGCAGAGGCTGGCGCGCGAACTGCACGATTCGGTGTCGCAGGCGCTGTATGGTATTGCGCTCGGCGCGCGCACCGCTCGCGCGTTGTTGGATCGCGATCCATCGAAACTGGCCGAGCCGCTGGACTACGTGCTTTCGCTGGCCGAAGCCGGTTTGGCTGAGATGCGCGCGCTCATCTTCGAACTGCGCCCCGAGTCATTGGAGATGGAAGGGCTGGTAGCCGCGCTCACCAAACAAGCCAACTCACTCCGCGCCCGATACCATCTCGAAGTCCACCCGG
>Ga0194127_10002110_pt1 | contig 27746 bp, 23 predicted proteins | sample TA2KigC100mmetaG_FD_148624 | JGI IMG/M metagenome (GOLD analysis project Ga0194127, IMG submission 148624) | Freshwater microbial communities from Lake Tanganyika, Tanzania - TA2015036 Kigoma Deep Cast 100m | ecosystem: Environmental > Aquatic > Freshwater > Lake | place: Tanzania: Lake...
TTTACTCCGCACAGGCCCTACTCCTCTTGCCACATTCATGCGGCGTCTCATGACATCCTACGCCGGCTATTTTAATCGTCGTTATAACCGGTCAGGCCATCTTTTTCAAAATCGGTATAAATCATTGGTGTGTGAGGAAGACCCTTACTTTTTAGAATTGGGGAGGTATATTCATCTGAATCCCCTAAGGAGCGGTTTGGTTAATGATCTGGAGGAACTCAAACGATATCCCTGGTGTGGTTTTGGGGTACTCATGGGAAGATATAAGAATTCGTGGCAAGAAGTTGATGAGATATTGAAATATTTTGGAAACCATGTTGGGCAAGCCCGTGCGCGCTATAAAATATTTATGGAAGATGGTATTAAGCAGGGCAGAAGATCTGATTTAACAGGTAGAGGATTAACAAACCGTAATAAAGACACCGAAAGTTTGCCTCAAATGCAAGGACGAAGTTTCGAAGATCTTCATGACTCAAGGATCCTTGGAAGTCCTGACTTTGTGAAGAGGGTTTTCGCAAGTTTCCAGTGGCCAGAAGAAAAGCATGGGCTCCGAATGACTTTAAAAGATCTCGTAGAAAGGGTGGCAACCTGGTCAAATCTATCAATAACCGACATAACTTCTGGAAGTAAGCGCGTTGAAATAGCGAGAGCCCGAGCGGTGCTGTCCTATCTGGCTATCCGTCTGAAGAGAATGAAAGCCATTGAGGTGGCTGATTTCCTGAATGTTTCTCCATCGGCCATTTCCAAATGCGTCTTAAGCGGAGAGAAAGCAGTCAAGGAAAACCTTGGAATCATGGAGCAACTCCTTAAGTAAGTAAATATTTCAGGAACGTCCCTATTTCCCATTTCACTATTTCATATGACTGAACTTATCATTCGAATTATTGATTTGTGGAAGAATTATGGGGAGGATGGGTCAGGAGTGCCTGCCCTTCGTGGAACAAACCTCGACATTAAGAAGGGGGAGAGTGTCGCTCTTTTTGGAAAGAGCGGATCCGGAAAGAGCACCCTCTTCAATTTGATTGCCGGTCTTGACCGCCCGACCAAGGGCCGGATCGAAGTGGAAGGTCAGGATTTGGAAGTTCTCGGAGAGAGAGGCCGAACGACATTGCGGCGCATGAAGCTCGGTTTTATTTTCCAATTCTTTAATCTCCTGCCCACCCTCACCGCATTCGAAAATATCTTTCTCTCCCTCGAATTGGCCCACCGCTCCGAACCGGACTTAGCCTTCGAGGCACTCAAAGAGGTGGGCTTGGAGGGGAAGGGGCAAAGATTTCCCAATGAGCTCTCGGGAGGAGAACAACAGCGTGTCGCTATTGCCAGGGCGCTTGTGAAACGGCCCTCCCTCATCCTTGCGGATGAACCCACGGGGAATCTTGACACGACCACGGGAAATCAAATCCTCGACCTGTTGACCCGCAGGTGCCATGAATTTGGAACAACCCTGATCATGGCCACCCACTCACCGCTAACCTGTAGGTATGCCACCCGGATTCTCCGAATGGTCGATGGGATCGTCACGGAGGAAACCTCCTGTGAGGAGATGGGTCCTTGAAGATCGTCACCAAATCATTTCTCCGGTATCTTCCAAGACGTCTCAGCTTGAGCATGCTTCAACTGATGGGGGTTGCCTGCGGGGTGGCCGCGGTGGTGGGCATGACCCTTTCGGCCCAGACCGCCCTGAAAAGTTTTAGCAAAGCGATCGAATTTTTAAGAGGCAAGGCTACCCATTCCATCCAGAGGCCGGTGGGCCCAATGGACGAAAGCCTTCTTATCAACCTGAGCCGTGATCCCGCAGTTGAATGGTTTTCTCCGGTCATCGACCGTCAACTAAGCCTCGCCAGCGGTGGACCTGTCCGCCTTCTTGGGATCGATCCGTTTTTGGACAGGAATCTCCGGCCTGAGATTGCCCAGGTTGAATGGCTTGGCAAGAAAACGTATGTTTCCGAGAATCTCCTCTCTTTTCTGGTAGATGAGAAAGCGGTATTTGTTGATCAAGAGCTAAAGGAAGAAATTGGAATCACTTCCGAAAAAACGATTGACACCACCAAAGGTCCTCTCCACGTGAAGGGGAGTTTTCCAAATCCTTCAGGGGAACCCCTGATGATCATGGATATCGGTCATGCTCAAAAAATCTACCAGCTCCAGGGGGTTGTCGATCGGGTTGACCTGATTTTGTCGGATGAATCCGGGTTCAGCTCCCGGTGGGGTAAAGGTTTTCTCATCCAGTCGTCCCGCCAGAGGAGCGAGACCTTCTCCGGTATGCTTCAGGCATTTCGTCTCAACCTTGAGGCCCTTTCTCTGTTAGCCCTGTTTGTCGGCGTCTTTCTCATCTACAACACGGCGATGTTCACGGTCATCAGCCGAAGGCGCGATACCGGGATATTAAGAAGTCTCGGCGCAAAACGACTGGAAATCTTCGTGGCCTTTCTCTCCGAGATTCTCATCCTCGGCGTCATCGGCGGCGCTCTCGGAGGTCTGATCGGTTATTTTTTAACCTGGTTCCTGACCGGCCTGATCGGCAGCAGCATCAGCAACCTCTATTTCTTTCTACGGCCGGAACCCGTCGCCTGGTCAAGCTGGATTCCCATCACCGGAGTTCTTCTTGGATGCAGCGCCAGCCTGTTGGGGGGAATCCTTCCTCTTGTGGAGCTCATCCGGATCGATCCGGTTCAAGCTTTGAGCGGCCGGGTCGCCAGCCGCGAGAGCGCTCGGAAAGCAAAACGAGTGGCCTTCGGAGGTCTTTTGGTTTTGCTAATGAGCTTGCTTCTTTTTCTCCTGCCGGGAGCTCACGTCTATGTCGGTTTTGCCGGTGTTTTCGGTTTCGTTTTGGGCGCCAGCCTTCTCACAGGATTCGTTTTGCTCATTCTCCATCCCGCCGTTAAAAAGGCCCTTGAATTCATGGGCAAGCTTCCCGGAAAAGTGGCCGCAGGAAATATTCGCCAGAATCTGGGCCGAACAGGTGTCGCCATTGCCGCTTTCATGATCTCCCTTTCCATGTCCATCGGTCTCGGCGCCATGATCGGAAGTTTCAGGCAATCCCTGATCTGGTGGATGGACACTCAAATTCGAGGGGATCTCTACATCGGGAAAATCCTTGAAGCGGAAGTCCCCGAAGACTTCTATGAAGAGCTTCGAAAAATAGAAGGGTTGGGTGGCGTCCATCCCTATCGAAATGTTCAGACATTATATCGAAACACCTCCATCAATGTCAGTGCGGTCGATGCAAGAGTCCTGGAGAAATATGCAAAATTTGGCTGGTTGAGGGGAGGAAATGAAAACTGGGAACCCGTCAAACAGGGAGGAGTGATCATCTCCGAAAGTTTTTCGCGCCGCTTTGGGGTGAAGTCGGGCGACACCATTACGCTTGATGGCAATCAGGGACCCGCTGATTTTAAAGTGGGCACCATTTTCTATGACTATACCACGGAACATGGGCTGGTGATGATGGATCGGTCCACCTTCCTCAAGACCTTTGGCGACCGAACACTCAACAACATTGGCATTTTTATCGATTCGGACCATCCCCGCCGGGCTGAGCTCCTTCAGGAGATCAGAAGGAGGGGAGAGGCAAGGGGGCTACCCGTGCTCACAGGCGCCCAGCTTCATGAAGATATTCTTGAAGTGTTCGACACCACGTTTGCGATTACCCGTTCGATGCGTGTGATTGCGATCATCGTTGCCTTCTTCGGTATTGCAGGGGCCCTGCTCACTCTCTTCATCGAGCGAAGTCGCGAATTCGGAATCTACCGCGCCCTCGGTTTTTCGACTGACCAGGTGGCCAAGATGACACTGATGGAGGGCCTTGGGATGGGATTGGTCAGCTTCTTCCTGAGCATCGCCGTAGGCACGGTTCTTTCAATTCTCCTGATCAAGGTGATCAATATCAGAAGTTTCAACTGGACCATCTTCTATTACCCCGCATTGAAACCCTATCTGCTGACCGGGGTGACAGCCATCCTGGCCAGCATCGGCGCAGCAGCTTATCCCATCTGGAAGGTCTATCGAACCTACCCCCAGATTCAGATCCGGGAGGAATAACCCCCCTCATTCCCCCTTAAAATAAGGGGGGATTAAAAGGGGGTTAAGAGGTATTGAATGAAACATTGCCTGAGAAAATCTCTTTTGAGTTTATTGTCTTTTGTAATAATGATAGGTTGTTGCTATTTCGGACATCCCGCCATGGCTCATGCGGATGACTGGAGGCAGGCCATCGGACCCTGGAAATGGGTGTTCCCAAGGGATCATGGATCCCACCCTGAATTTAGAACCGAATGGTGGTATTTCACCGGCAATCTCGCAGACTCTTCTAAAAACCGTTTCGGATACCAGCTCACTTTCTTCCGGCAGGGCGCGCTCTTAAGGGCAAAGGACCCGGCTCATCCATGGTCGATCCGCGACCTCTACCTTGCCCATTTCGCCCTGACCGATGTCTCTTCAGGTCAGTTCTGGTATGCTGAGCGTGTTTCCCGACAGGGTCCGGGGCTTGCAGGAGCATCTCAAGAAAACATGAATGTCTGGCTCTTCAACTGGGTCGCAAAAATAGAAGGAAATAGAATTAAAATAGAAGCGCGTCACCAGGACATGGAACTTTTTCTCGATCTCGTCCCCCGAAAACCCCCCGTTTTTCATGGGAAGAACGGCCTCAGTCAAAAAGGACCCAAGGAGGGACAGGCTTCCTACTATTTCTCTTATACCAATTTGGCAACGGAGGGACGGATCAAGGCGCCCCGGTCTCAGTCCAGCATCCCTGTAAAAGGAACGAGCTGGTTCGATCACGAATTTGGTTCCAATCAACTCGCCCCAGACCAGGTAGGTTGGGATTGGTTCAGTCTCCATCTCTCTGACGGACAGGAGCTTATGCTCTACTTCCTTCGCCGAAAGGATGGCACGACCGAACACTCTTCCTCAGGCACACTGGTCACTCGTTCGGGAAACACCATCCATCTTCAGCTATCTAACATCCATCTTGAAGTCCTCGATTACTGGAAAAGCCCGATAAGCGGAGGAAGATACCCAAGCCGCTGGAGGATGAAGGTCCCATCCGCCGGAATAGAGATGGAACTCAGCTCTCTCGTTCCTTCCCAGGAACTGGTCACGGAAGGCTCTACCGGTGTGATTTATTGGGAGGGCGCGGTCGCCGGAAAAGGAATTTCCGCAGGCAAGCCTATTACCTGTGAAGGCTATGTCGAACTCACCGGCTATGCGGGGAGTTTGGGTGGAATCTTCTGATGCAACACGGGAATATCATCGTGAAACAGCCCGACAAATCTTTTAGACAATCCCGAATGAAATTGGTTAATATGGATCATGATGAATAAGCCGAACCCCCGATCCTTCTTTGCCAATCTTAGGAGCCCTATGCCATGGCCTAAGAAATTATGGCTTCTTCTCAGAAATAATTGGATCAAAGTAAAAAATGTCCGAAACTGCTGCGGCCATCCCGGAGAACCAGGCTGCTGACAGACCGAAGAAGAAAGGCCTCGGTGAGGCTTTGGGGAGTAGCCCTTGATAGAAAAGAAAATCAGGTTAGGCATCAGCGCCTGCTTGTTGGGGGAAAATGTCCGTTATGATGGAGGTCATAAGCTGGACTGTTTTCTTGCCGAAACGTTGGGACAATATATGGAGTATGTCCCTGTCTGCCCCGAGGTTGAATGTGGCCTACCGGTTCCAAGGGAATCGATGCACCTCGAGGGAGATCCGGAGTCCCCTCGTCTTGTAACGATTCGTACCAAACAGGATATGACAGATCGCATGGTCAGATGGGCTATGAAACGCGTCGTTGAGCTTGAGAAGGAGGGTCTTTGCGGTTTTATTTTTAAGAGCGATTCTCCGAGCAGTGGCATGGAGCGGATCAGGGTCTATGACGAAAAAGGCATACCTGTTAAAAAAGGGATAGGCATGTTTGCAAGGATCTTCATGCAACATTTCCCCCTCCTACCTGTAGAGGAGGATGGGCGTCTCCATGATCCGAGGCTCAGAGACAATTTCATTGAGCGAATATTCGCCTTGAAAAGGTGGAGGGAGGTTTTGGCACAAAAGGAGAGTCGAGGCAACCTGGTCGATTTCCATACGCGGCATAAATTGCTGATCCTTTCCCACAGTCCGAAGCATTACCAGATCATGGGAAAACTGGTCACAAAAGCAAAGGAGATTCCAATCAAGGAACTTTATCAGCAATACCAGACGATCCTCATGGAAGCCCTTCAATTAAAGACCACGCCAAAGAAAAACGCCAATGTCCTGATGCATATGATGGGCTATTTTAAAGAGCAACTCTCTTCTGACGAAAAACAGGAGTTGTTAGAAGTGATCGATCACTACCGGCAGGAATATATTCCCCTCATTGTCCCCATTACGCTCATTCAACACTATGTCCGGAAATACGATCAGCCCTACCTCAAAGAGCAGGTCTATTTACATCCCCATCCGTTGGAACTTCAATTGCGAAACCACGTCTGAGAAACTTATTCAAAGTGTAGGCGCTTATTATTTCAAAAAGGGACAGGGAATTGGGACAGGGAATTGGGGTCAAAGCTACACTATACACTTTACAAGAAGTAGCTATGATGGAAGTAAAGTCGAAGCGCTTCCTCCGCCTGCCTGATCTGCCAGTCAGCAATGTTTTTTTGCGATTTCAATTCATTTAAACCTGAAACCTGCGTGAAAACTATGAATCAGATTGTTGGCGCCTATACGAAATGTGTTGTCCCTCTTGCTGTAAGTGGCAATTTCTGGATCTTTCGTTGTTGTTTTATGCCATAATCTTAACCTACCAAAAAGGTAGGTTAAGATTATGGTCTAAAAAGCGGTTTTACAAACCATGAATTTTCCTCACCGGTGCCTAGGGAGGCATGTCTAATAAAATTATATGAGAACTCAACATATACTTTTCACGCAGGATTCAGGTTAAAAACTTCTTAATCTTCAAATCGGGCCCGAGATCCTCGTTTCGGTTTGAGAAAACGAGGAATTTGCTGACCCAGTTAGCATAAAAAGGTGCATTCTTCTCAGGGACAAGGGAACGGGAAAGGAGGAAATCTTGAAACTCAGGTAATATTCTGTCCCTCACGATAAACTCCCGATCTGACAAAATTCGAACATTATACGCAATTCCTATTTAACGTTATTATATACAAATAACGAAATAAAATCAAAATTTTTGTAGACAAAAAAAGAAAAGACTGGTAATCAAGTAGTCATAGAAAGACTGTTGGGTGATTAATAAGAACTTCGTCTAATAAATGTGTAAGATAAAAAAAGGAATATAAATTGGAGTAATTAGTGCGTTATTATTTTGAGTGGGATCCTGCTAAGGCAAAAATAAACTTAAGAAAGCATAGGGTCAGCTTTGAGCAGGCCTCAACTATTTTCCTTGATCCAAGAATGATAACGGTCTTCGACACTGACCATAGCGAACAAGAAGACCGATGGGCTACAATGGGAATTGACAGGAATGGTATTGTGTTGGTTGTAGTACATACTTTCCAGCAGTTGGATGCCGACTGTTGCAGAATTAGAATGATTTCTGCCCGTAAGGCAACCAGAAAAGAGTCAAAACAGTATTGGGAGGAAAATAAATGAAAAAAAAATACGATTTTTCTAAGGGAGAGAGAGGTAAGTTTTATCGTCCAGATGCAGAACTGCACATGCCTATTTATATCGAGCCAGACATGATGGAGGTTCTAAGAAAATTTTCAAAGAAAAAAGGCATCGAAATTGAGACAATAGTAAATGAGTGGATAAAAAAGGACATATCCATCGTAGAAACAATAACAAAATAACACATAACCATTCACTCCAGCGGATGGCTTGCAGCCACCGATGACCTAAATCGTTGGGCACCAGATATAATGAAAATATGTTAAACTGCAAGTTATGGAGAAGTCATTGAAAACCATCCATAAAATAATAAACGGTGATAGCAGACAAATGAACCTTATCCCTGATAAATCAGTCTATTTGGTCATTACCTCCCCTCCATACTGGCAGCTAAAAGACTACGGAACAGAAAAACAAATTGGCTTTCACGAAAGCTACGAAAGTTATATTAATAATCTAAATCTCGTCTGGAAAGAATGTCATAGGGTATTACATTCGAGTCGAGAGCACCGAGAGAGCACCGAGGGACGTAGTTGAATTCTTTCACTTATTTTTCCTTTCAGAAACCTCACCCACCCTCACCTTTTAATTGTTCTGGGGTGCGTTCCTGTAACCATAGCTTGCAGACATTCTTCCAACCTATCCTGCGCCATATCTAAGTGATCGCTACGCTCAAAGATCGCTATCGCTTGAGGAGCGTTTCACTTGAGGATCGCTTCGCTTGAGGCAAATCTTCATAGAATAACAAAGATCTTTCTGGGCCGCTTTCAAATCTTCAAGAGATGCAATTGCAGGCATGGTCTCCTCCAAATTCTGTCAACTTGACCAAAAAATAAAACAGCTCATTTTTTGGGAATAGGTTCTTTTCGGCTTAACATCCATGTATAATTTACTCCCATTTAACGATAATGACTTAATCTATCGAAATTACAAAAATAATTCAATTTTTTCTGATTTTTTAATATTTCGAAGAAGGCAGGGTGTAGGGGGATAACCTTAGGGGTAGAAACCCGTAGGGGAATGGGGGTTGGTGAAAATTAATAGCGGAACACAGCAGCTAACAATCCGGTATCAGGCATTTTTTCTGGCTCGACCATATAGACAGTACCCCCGTCCAAGAGGGTCTGGATTGCTGCGAACTCCAATAAACATTCTTTAAAAGAATTTTAATTGCCGATTTGACATTTTAAGATTCTTTTGTAAGAATATAGAAAAAGATAGCTAGGGGAGCTCACTTGGGCTGAGAGTCCTTGTTCCGCTTTGGCGGGACAGGGAGACCCTCTGAACCTGTTCGGGTAATTCCAGCGAAGGGAAGCGGTAATAAAGATGGAGAAAGCCGTAATACCATTCATTGGAATTACGGCTTTTTGTTTTTAAAAGCAGTGACCCTTAGCATCGGTAAAAGAAACGAATGCTACAGAATAATTAATCGAGGAGGAAAACCTGATGCGAGTATTAACCATTGCCGGATCGGATTCGGGAGGAGGAGCAGGGGTTCAGGCAGACCTGAAAGCCATCACGCTTCTAGGGGGGTATGGGATGAGTGTGCTGACTGCGCTCACAGCACAAAATACGGTTGGTGTGCAGGGGATTTATCCCGTGCCAGCCCCCTTTGTCGAAAAACAGATAGATTCCGTGCTTTCGGACATCGGGACGGATGCCATTAAGACAGGGATGCTTTTGAGTGCAGACATCATCAAGGTTGTGGCGAAAAAGATTAAGCAGTATGAGGTAGAGATTGTGGTGGTTGATCCGGTGATGGTCTCCAAGAGCGGAGCCCCATTGCTTCGAAAGGATGCTCGGAAAGCACTGATCCAAGAGTTGATTCCCCTTGCGACGGTCATTACCCCCAACCTTTATGAGGCTTCTATCCTTACTGGAATAGAAATTGATTCGATTGATCGAATGAGAGAGGCTACGGTTCAGATATGGGGCATGGGAGCCCGAAATGTGGTGGTAAAAGGTGGCCACCTACCCGGAAAGGCCATTGATAGCCTTTACGACGGAAAAAATTACGCCGAGATTGAGGGTCCCAGAATTAAAGCGAAAAATACTCATGGGACGGGCTGCACGTTTGCCTCAGCCATTGCCACGTTATTGGCCAGAGGAGAGTCTATGCCGAATGCCGTGCGAAGGGCAAAAGATTTTATTTCGATGGCGATAAAGTTTGGCCTGAACATTGGGGAGGGAACAGGTCCAACCAATCCTTTCGCTTATGTTCTAAAAGAGATGGAGCGGTATCATGTAGTCCAAGAATTAAAAAGGGCATTAGAGATGTTGAAAGAAGCGAAAGTGGGACGTCTCATTCCGGAGGTTTCCTCCAATCTGGGATATGCACTCCCTTATGCACTGGAAAATGAGGATATAGCTGCTTTTCCAGGAAGGATTGTTTGCTATGGAGATTCAGTGGCTGCAGTAGGTAGCCCGGAGTTTGGCGCTTCGCGGCATGTTTCCAATATCATCCTGACTGTTATGAGATTTAATCCCGATTGCCGCTCTGCCATGAATATCCGATATTCGGAGGAGTTAGTTGAGCAGATCGAGAGAAGTGAATTTCTTGTCGGCCATTTTGACCGAAGGAATGAACCAAAGAAGATCAAGGAACGAGAAGGGTCTTCTTTGGAGTGGGGAGTTGGAGAGGTTTTGAAAAAGATGAGACGGGTTCCTGACTTGATCTACGATAAAGGGGATGTCGGCAAGGAGCCGATGGTCCGCGTTCTGGGACGAACGCCAATGGAGGTTGTTGAAAAGGTACGAAAGGTCAAAGGAGTATCGAACGTTTGAAACATCCCTCAATGATCTTTTTATAAGGAAGGTGGTTTTATGACTCAGAGGATTGAAGCCCAAAAGGGTATCATCACAGAAGCGATGAAACAAGTTGCCGCTCAAGAAGAAATCTCTCCGGAATGGTTACGAGACAAGATAGCCTCTGGCCGAATTGTGATTCCTGTCAACCGGAATCATCATGGAGTTAGACACGTGGGAATTGGAGAAGGGCTCAGGATCAAAGTGAATACCAATCTGGGGACCTCATCGGATCATATTGATTTGGATGAGGAGTTGAAGAAACTCCAAGTAGCGATTCAGGCTGGAACAGATACGGTGATGGATCTGAGCACGGGGGGGGACATTGATGCCATCCGGAAGAAAATCATTACACGGGCTCCTGTTCCGGTTGGAACGGTTCCGATTTATGAGGCGGCCATTGAAGCGGCCAAAAAGAGAAATGGGCTTGCCAAAATGGAAGTTGAAAACCTCTTTGAAGTGATCGAGCGCCAGGCCGAAGAGGGCGTTGATTTTATGACACTCCATTGCGGAGTGACCCGAAATACGGTCGAGCGACTCAAGCAGGGGCATCGGCTCTTAGGGGTCGTGAGCCGAGGAGGGGCTTTCCTTGTGGAATGGATGATTTACAATGATCGGGAGAATCCACTTTATGAGCATTATGATCGTGTTCTTGAGATCGCTAAAAAGTATGATGTCACCTTAAGCCTTGGCGATGGATTGAGACCGGGTTGTCTGATAGATGCGACCGATCGGCCACAGGTGCAGGAGACAATTCTTCTTGGAGAGTTAACAGAGAGGGCTTGGGCGGAGGGAGTTCAGGTGATGATCGAAGGACCAGGCCATGTTCCTCTTGATCAAATCGAAGCCAATATTTTGTTAGAGAAACGATTGTGCAGAGGAGCTCCTTTTTATGTTTTAGGACCATTGGTGACTGATATCTCTCCGGGATATGATCACATCACCTGTGCTATTGGAGGTGCTATTGCAGGGAGGGCAGGGGCCGATTTTCTCTGCTATGTGACGCCATCCGAGCATCTGAAGCTCCCAACAGTGGAGGATGTGAAGGAAGGGGTGATTGCCACTCGAATTGCAGGCCATGCTGCGGATATTGCCCGAGGCAATAAGAAGGCTCTTGAGCAAGACATTGAGATGTCGAAGGCTCGAAAGGCTTTTGACTGGGAAAGACAGATTGCACTTTCTATTGATCCGGAGAAAGCGAGACGGTACCACGAGGAGGGAAAATCAGGGGAAAAAGATGTCTGCACCATGTGTGGAGAGTTTTGTGCTATTAAAAGAGTAAAGGACTTCTTTGACAAGTAGCCCCCGCGTCATTTACCCTGATGCTCCTGCCGTTTCTTAAAGAATCCCCGTCATTTTTTTGGACAGACTTTTCAGAACGAAAAGGGAGATCATTTTTAATTTTAAGATGAGAAGGGAAATTTGAATTTTAAGCTTTGGTATTTTACTCATCCTTTTTAACGCCTTAAAATCTAATCTAATTTTTTGGAAAGGTCTGACGATATCGCTTGAAAGATTTATTTTACTACGATTTAAACCCTTTTTATGGCGTCATGAATATCTTTCACCTAAATTGAGCGATTCACCCTATTTCACAAGGGAGGCAGAGATGCCTCAAACCCTTTTAGAATGCGATACATTGAACGTCTGGGCAATTAACCTTAAGCTTTCACTAAACGGGTGATGATTGAACTGGCCTCATGGTTGATTCAATCGATCAAAGGTGATCGCTCTAAAAGGCTTTTCGGCCTCCCCGCCCCCCTTGTGAAGGGTGAAAAAATCGCTCAATTTAGGTTATAATTGCTCTGATGCTTTGAGAGAGTTGTATGATGTCGAAGGGTTTCTGAATAAAACCGTTGCAGCCCCGCGCCATGATTTTAGAGGCTTCGCCATCAATGCTATAACCACTTGAAAGAAGAACTTTTACCTCCGGAGAAATCTCCTTGAGCCGGTCATAGACCTCCCCTCCGCCCATATGGGGCATGATGATATCGAGAAGGACAAAGTCGATGGAGTCTGGATGCTTCTTGAAGATTTCGATTGCCTCTGCTCCGCCCCTGGCCACCAGGACTTTATAGCCCAGGGTCTTTAATACTTTCTCGCTCACATCCAGAACCACCTCTTCATCATCCACCAGAAGAACCGTTCCAATGGCTTTCGAAATAGGAGCTGAGGATTTCACCGTCTGCTGAGCCGGTTTGCCCGAAGCAGGGAGAAAGACCTTGAAGGTGGACCCGCGGCATTTCTCTGATTCCACCTCAATATAACCACCATGTCCTTTCACGATACCATAGGTTGAGGCCAGCCCCAAGCCTGTCCCTCTTCCCAATTCTTTGGTCGTAAAGAAAGGATCGAAGATGCGATCGATGGTTTTAGAATCCATTCCCACACCGGTATCGGTCACGGTCAGCAGAATATAATTCCCGGGATTGAGTGTATAACCCCTGCCCTTTATCTCCTTGAAGTTGACATTGGCGGTTTTTAAAAAGAGGTCTCCCCCCTCTGGCATGGCGTCGGCCGCATTGACGAAAAGATTCATCAAAACCTGCTCAATCTGGCCTTGATCTGCTTCACAGGTAAACAAGTCCCCTGCGAGCTCCCGGTGAATGGTAATATTCTTTCTGGTTCTGCCGAAAGCCTCAGAGGTGTCAGACACCAGTCGGTTCAGATGAATGGGTCTTAATTCATACCGGCCTTTTCGAGCATAACCGAGCAGTTGAGTGGTTAATTTTGATCCGCTTTGAGCCTGTTTTTCGATCGTCCTCAACATCTCGTAATGGGAGTGAGCGGGATTCACACCTAAAAGCATCAGGGAGACATTTCCCTGGATAACCATGAGAAGATTGTTGAAGTCGTGGGCAATTCCGCCTGCCAAGGTCCCAATGGCTTCCATCTTCTGGGCTTGGATGAATTGAGCTTCCATACGCTTCTTTTCGCTCACGTCGGTGAGAATGACGATGATGCTCCTTTGCATCTCATCCATGACCGGAAGGAGATGAAGGGAGACCTGTTTCCCATTAAGTGTCAAAGGCTCATTGACAGCGGTGGGTTGTGATGTCCTATGTATCTCTTTGAGATGGTCTTTGATCCTTTGGCGATCCGATTCATGGAAGAGGTCGGTGAAATCCGAGGATAGGAGTTGGTCCTCTGTCCGATGGGTCAATGAAATCCCTTTCGGATTGGTATAGACGATCTTTCCTTCAGGGATGATCTCAAGAATTCCCTCCGCCATACTGTTCAGGATGACCTCAAAGTGCTTTTTCACGGAGAGCAACTCCGTTGTGATGTTTCGTGCATAAACATCTTCAATCCCGATGGTTTTTGGGGAATGGAGGACACTATTTTTTTGATCGGCCTGCTCAAGGGCGGTGAGGACATGCTTCGCAACCTTATCCAGTGACCCTTTGGCAATACAGGCATCGGCTCCGAAGGAGGTGTAGTCGATCTCCTGTTCGGCCGCAATGGCAGAAAGGATGATGATGTAAGCCTCGTTAAGAGACGGTATCTTGCGAATGATCTGACAGAGTTTCTCTCCTCCGATATAGGGCATGATGAGGTCAATGAAGATGACATCAGGGGTATGCGTTTTTAAAATATCAAGTGCGGAAAGGCCGTCTTCGACAGTGATCACCTGATGGCCCTCCTTTTTCAACAACCGGGACATAAACTTCAACACAACGGGATGGTTATCCACCACCAATATCTTCTTTTTCATCCTCTCTTCACCTTTAAAGACGATCAGAAATTTTCAGAAATCCTCTTCCATTTCAATTGAAGAAACGAGAAGAGTACTATTTTCAATTTTAACAGGATGAGTTCGATCTGAATTCTGATTTTTGACATTTTAACTTCCCCCTTTCAGGGCGAAAGCAATGGTCTCAAGTTTTTTCGTGATGATCCGGAGGTCGGCTTCAATTTCTTCTAGTCGATTCGTTCGTGCCGCCATCTCGATTCTCTTGGCCGCCTCATGGATCTCCAGGAGCCTGAGGATTCCGGCTGCCCCTTTAATGGAGTGGGCCATTGCCTCTACTACTCGAAAATCATTTTTTTCCAGGGCGGATTGCAACTCAGTCAGCTCAGAAGATGTGGTTTTTAAAAAGAGATCCATCAATTCTAATAATTCTTCCTCTTCTAAATTCAACTGTTTTGCTGATCCATAAAGATTCACATTTCCTCCTTACCTTTCTTAATCTCTCTTACTTACCTGATTTCTTTCTCACCCTTTAAGAAACGATACAGTTCCGACTGAAGGATCCTCCAGCCCTTTCCAGCCTTGATCGCTTTGATTCTTCTGAGACGGATATATTTTAAGAAGGTGGGTTTTGAGATCTTCAGGTATTCAATGGCCTCATCCGTGGTAAGAACAACATCCCTTTCAGTTATTGGCATTGAATTGCTCCTATTTACTCTATCTTTCGTCTATTTAAAGCAAAAAATATGCCTAAAAAAGCGGAAGACTCTCTTTTTCATAACTATTTGTTTTTTTTGGATTAATCTGGGACAAGCCAAAAGTGGGCAAATGGCATAAGGATATTCTGTCAAAAAGGAATACTCTTTGGCAAAAATTGAACACTGTCTGGAAACGGGTCATGACGGTATCGACACCCGCAACCCATGAAAATATTATAGGCGTTTGGGTTACGGTTACGAAGCCCTTGCCTATCGGCAGGCAGGCGTTTCGTAATTCGGCAATGGTTACGTGAAAAGAATTAAGAGACGATAAACGTACCCTTTTATTAACGATACGGGCCCTGAACCTAATATGGTACAGGGCGGGCCTCGTTACCCTTACCGTTAGACTTTTATTTTCTGAGCAAAGAGGGAAGAAGAAAGAAAAGAAGATACTTAGGATTCGCCGAGGTAGGCTTGGCGGACCATCTCGTTTCGTCGGAGATTTTCAGCATTATCGCTGAGGAGGATTGTGCCGGTTTGCAGAACATAACCGCGGCTTGCCACCTGAAGTGCCATGCGGGCGTTCTGCTCGACGAGGAGGATGGTTGTGCCATCGGCATGGAGCTGGCGGATGGTATCAAAGATGATGTCGACCAGAACAGGAGCCAGCCCCATGGAAGGCTCATCCATCAGGAGGACACTCGGACTTGCCATTAAGGCGCGGCCGGTCGCCAGCATCTGCTGTTCGCCGCCGCTGAGCGTGCCCCCTATCTGTTTTTGGCGTTCACGAAGTCTGGGAAAAAGGTTGAAGACGCGTTCGAGATTGGATTCAATTTGACGCTGGTTGATAATAGAAAAAGCCCCCATCTCGAGGTTTTCTCTCACCGTCAGGCGGCCGAAGATCCGGCGGCCCTCCGGAACCTGAACCACTCCCTTGGCCACAACCTCGTGAGGTCGATAACGGGTGAGATCTTCGCCCTCGAGACGGATCGATCCCTGACGAGGCTTGAGAAGTCCGCTTGTCGTCTTGAGCATCGTGCTCTTGCCTGCGCCATTGGCTCCGATCAGCGTGACGATCTCTCCCCTGTTCACATCAAAGGAGACTCCCTTGAGGGCATGAATATGGCCGTAATAGGTATGGATATTTTCGATTTCGAGTAAAGCCATGATTTAGTCTCTTAGTCGTTTAGTCGGATAGTCTCATAGTTAAAAGATCATTTATGATGGTCTCGTAAAAAGTTGTCTCACCGGTCCTGCGGCAGGAACCGGTGTCCAGTGTTTTTATAATTATTTGAGATTACTGGATTCCGGCTTTCGCCGGAATGACGGTAGTTACTCTTTTTTGACTTTTTGCGATTTCATCTCATTTATTAGTCCTGCGTAATTTTCATTTCAGGACTACAGGACTATTCGACTATGCGACCATTTGACTTTCTTCTCCTGTGCTTCCACGACCCAAATAAGCTTCAATCACCTTAGGGTTCCGCTGAATTTCAGCAGGAGTGCCCTCGGCAATCTTCTCACCATAATCAAGAACGGTTACGATTTCAGAGATGCCCATCACGACCCTCATCTGATGCTCGATGAGGAGGATGGTAATCTCTAACTCATCACGGAGGTGCTGAATGAAGTCCATCATATCCTGCGTCTCTCTTGGATTCATCCCTGCCGTAGGTTCATCGAGAAGCAGGAGCTTGGGGTGGGACGCCAGCGCTCTGGCAATTTCGAGCCGGCGCTGATCTCCGTAAGGGAGATTTTTCGCTAAAAAATCTCCCTTTCCCGCAAGGTTGACGAATTTAAGAAGCCTCCTTGCCTCCTCTGCCGCTTCTTTCTCTTCCTTCCGAGTGGCAGGGGTGGACATCACGATGCCGAAGAACCCCGCATGGAGGTGGCCATGGAGCCCGACAAGGATATTCTCCATTGCCGTTAGATTGGGGAAAAGGCGAATGTTCTGATAGGTTCGGGAGATTCCAAGACGGACGATTCGGTCCGGAAGGAGGCCCACCAGCGAATGGTCATTGAAAAGGATTTCTCCCTCTTCGGGGCGATAGAAGCCTGTGATGCAATTAAAGAAGGTTGTCTTGCCGGCGCCGTTGGGTCCGATGATGCTATGGATGCTTTTCTCCCGGATGTCGATGTCGAGGTCACCTACGGCCACCAGCCCGCCAAAGCGTTTGGTCACTTTTTTCGTAAAAAGAAGGGCCATATTATCTTCCGATCAACCTGATTTCAATTTCAGAGATGATTCCGATTCTGCGTCTTTTTCTCCTTCTTCGTGAAACTCGCGGCGGTGCACTGCCTCCGGCCAAAGCCCCTCGGGCTTGACAAGCATCATGGCCACAAGAACAGCGCCATAGACAAAGAGTCGATATTCTGCAAATTCCCGCAGGAGCTCCGGGAGGCCAACGAGGGCAATGGCTCCAACAATCACACCGGGAATACTTCCCATTCCACCGACAATGATCACGCAGACGATATTGATGGAGATCATCACATTGAAACTGTGAGGATAGACCGATCCGAGTTTGCTGGCAAAGATGGCTCCGCTCAGAGCGGAGAAACCGGCGCCTGTGGCAAAGGCAAGCAGTTTGGTGGCAACGAGATTGATGCCCATGGCCTGAGCCACATCCTCATCCTCGCGCATGGCCATCCAGGCTCGACCAAGTCGGGAATCCCTCAGACGAAGGGAGATGAAGATGACGAGGAGACAGCCTGCAAGAATGAGATAGTAAATCTGTTGAGGTCCAGCGAATTCAAAACCTCCGATGAAAGCCTTGGGAATCTTACCGATGCCTTGTGCTCCGCCTAGCCATGGCCTGAGAAAGTCTGAAAGGACGAGAATTCGAATGATCTCTCCAAACCCGAGGGTGGCTATGGCGAGATAGTCACCACGCATCTTGAGGACGGGGGTACCCAAGAGGACACCGGACAAGACTCCCATGACGATTACAAGGGGCAGGGCTCCCCAGAAGGAGAGACTGAAGAAACCGAGCTCAGGAGAGGTCAGTACGGCTACGGTATAAGAGCCGATGGCGAAAAAAGCCACATAACCGAGGTCGAGAAGGCCGGCGTAACCCACGACGATATTGAGTCCAAGGCCCAGGAGGACATATAGGCCTACGATCGTAAGGACCTCGCTCAGGAAAAGGCCGAGAATCTGAGGAAGAACAAGGAGAATAAAGACCAAGATAAGGATGCTGGCCATCTTTAAGATTCGCTGGGGAGCAGGGGGGAGCTGCCGAAAACCGGTTTGAATAGCGCTTCCCTTCCTGGACCAGAAGAAGGAAAAGGCGGCAATCAGAATGAATAATCCGATGGCGCCCTGAATCGTCAGGCCATTGGCCGTAAAAAGCCACTCATTGATGATTGCAAGAGGTCCCCAGAGGGAGAAGGTGGGACGGAGCAGGTCCTGCAGGACACCCGCACCCACAACGCTTCCCAAAGAGATGAGCAATACCCGGCGGAGAAGTTTAGGCGAGAGAAAGAATAGACCTGCCAGTACACCACTCAGGGCTCCAGCACCAAGAAGCAGGAAAACGCCAATCTGTGTTCCTTGTTTAAAAGTAAGTAATTCGTAAAGGACAGGCATGGCATTGACGAAGACCTTACGGAGATTAATCAGACTCCCCACAATGACGAGAAGGGACACTAAGCCTCCCACGATCAGTCCAGAGATGAAGCTGTTGGCAAGAACCTTCAGTGATCCGGCGGTGGGAGTCCGCTTGGCCGCGAGATAACCCATAAAAAGGGCAACAATAACGAGGAGGGTATGGCCCATTGAAATGACATGAGCAATGATGTCACGCTGGCTGAAAGCCTCGACCATCCCAATGAGGGAGAGAAGGATCTCGACCACACCGCCAATCAGTCCGATTTTAATGGCCTGTTTCATCATTCTTTAGGGAACCTCTAATAATCCCGAATTCGTCACTCCCGCCCCGCATCAAGTACGGGATAAACTCCAGCGGGAGTCCAGTTATTTCGATCCCGTCAAAAGCGGGACTGGATTCCTGCTTGCGCAGGAATGACATTTTTGGAGGAATCCTTTTTTTAATCTTCATTCACTATTTGACTATCCGACTATGCGACTATCAGACTATTAGGCTTTCTTCACTGCCAGACGTTCGCCAAGAATGCCTGTAGGTCTAAAAATCAGGACCAACACGAGCATGGTAAAGGCTATGGCGTCTTTTAACTGGTAAGGAGCGACAATGCCCAAACCATCGAGGAAGAGGCTCGGCCCCACAGACTCCACGAGGCCAAGAAAGATTCCGCCAAGCATGGCCCCGGGGATGTTTCCAATGCCACCCAATACGGCTGCCGTGAAGGCCTTAATTCCCGGGATGAAACCCATGAAGAAATGGACCTGCTTAAACATCAGTGCATAAAGGACGCCTGCGGCTCCGGCAGACATGCCTCCGATGACGAAGGTTGTGACGATCATTCTATCTATGTCAATTCCCATCAGGGAAGAGGTCTCTTTGTCTTCGGACACGGCGCGAATCGCTTTGCCCAAACGGGTGCGCTGGACAAAAGAGTAGAGAGCAGCCATCAGGATGGCGGCTGCCACAATGACCACAGCCTGAAACTTAAGAATACGAAATTCTCCCAAGGCCCATTCTCCTTCCAGAATCTTCACCACCGGATAGGCCTGGAATCCAGACCCATAGAGTCCTCGAAAGGTGTATTGCAAAAAGAAGGAGGCCCCGATCGCAGTGATTAGAGGAATCAGACGGGGTGCGGTCCTAAGCGGACGGTAAGCGATTCGTTCGAGAAGAACAGCGATCAGCGTTGAAGTGGCCATTGAAACCAGAAAGATCATAATGAGGCCGGGAATCGGGTATTGATCTAAAAAACCGGACGAATGAAAGGCGGCGGCAACAAAATAGGCTGTATAAGGGCCGCTCATAAAGACTTCGCTATGGGCGAAATTGATCATCCTGAGAATGCCATAGACCATGGTATAGCCCATAGCGATGAGGGCATAGATGCTTCCCTGGGCGAGGCCGAAGATGATGAAATCAAACCAGTGGTGGCCTGAATAGGTTCCTGCGGCGAGAGTCGCGGTGGAGCCCCAAAAGATCAAGATCAGTATGGCTCCTCCGATGAGCCACATGACTACATCCGTGGGAGTAATCCTTTCTATCCAGCGTTTCAGCATAAGGATTTCCTGTATTTCTGGGTTGGTATCAATACCCGATATGTCATTCCTGCGAAAGCAGGAATCCAGGATTTTTCCTAACTTTCGCTGGACAGAGTCCGGATTCCTGCCTGCGCGGGAATGACAGACAAAGTGACTTTTCAAAAATCTATATTTAAATTGAGAGGGTGATCCCGGTAAGCTATTTGTTCCCGGGCCACCCTCTCTACTTTTTGACACCCCGACCATTAAAACCGGACGGGTTATTTCTTCTTTGGCGCTTCTTTAGCAGGGGCTGGTTTTGCTGGCGCCGCTGCAGCTACTGGTGACCAGATCGGTTTGTCCGGAATCGCCAGCTTCTTCACATTATCAGCTGTCATCTTATAGACGGCGATCATTGGGTCGGCGCAGTCCCCGGTTTCGGTGCAGGTGAGATTTCCTGTCAACCCCTTGAAGTTCTTGGTTGCGTAAAGGGCATCCCTTAATGCCTTTCGGCCGATGTGGAGTGTGCCATCTGGAGCTACCTTACCGACTTTCTCGATGGCGGCAAAGACGATCATGGCGGCATCATAGCCATGGGCATGGAAAGGAGCGATCGGTTTTTCACCGTACTTCTTCTGGTGCTTTTCAAGGAAGGTCTTATAGCCGGCGCCAAAAGCGGAGAAGTCAGGACTGGAGTGGTACATTCCAACTGCTGCATCCCCTGCGGCTTTAATGAAGTCGGGCGAGAAGGTACCGTCAGCGCTCATCATAATCGTCTTCTCAAGGCCTTTGACCTCCTTGGCCTGGCGTGTGACGTGCCCACCTGCTGCGATGAAGATGGGGTAGTAGATAATATCAGGTTTGCCTGTGGCAATCTTTGTCAACACGGGTCGCATGTCCGTATCGGTCGGGGCGACTGCTTCCTGAGAGGTGATGGTTCCGCCCAGTTTTTTGAAAGTCTCGGCAAAGACAGCCTGTAGCTGTTCGGCATAGACGCTTCCGTCGTGGACGGTGGCAGCCTTCTTGACCTTTAATTGCTTGAAGGCGTATTCTGCGGCTACGGCTCCCTGAACTTTATCGTTGTGAGCGGTGCGGAGATAACCATCATACTCGGGCCCGCGTTTCGGGTCTGTCAGGAAGACTGCGGTATTCGAAGGCGATACCGTTGCAATGCCGGCCTTCCAGAGGATGGGGGCACCGGGTTTGGCCTCGCTTGAGCAGTTGGATCCGATGGCAGCCACAATCGTCGGGTCAGCAGCCAATTTAGTTGCTGCGGCCTGCCCTCCCTCAGCATTACAGCCTGTGTCCTGAGCGGTCAACTTAATGGCAAAGCCGAGAACCTTTCCACCTTTGTCATCAATGGCAAGCTCGACCCCCCGCTTGGTATCGGTTCCCAAAGAGGCATCGGGTCCGGCAATAACCATCCAGCAGGCGATGTGGATGGGATCGCCTTTTTTGATCTTTACCACACCGATTTTGTCTTCGTATTTGAACGCTTCTTTTTTCGTCTGCGCCGGCACGGAGACCGCGACCAAGCAGAGCACTACCGCACATACAATTGATAGAATAAAAATCCTCTTCATAGAACCCTCCTTTTTAAAGTTTTCAAAGATTGTTATAAGACTGGAACCGGTGCCTATCCATCATCAGGCGCATCACCCCCTTTTTTAAGATTCAAATCCGATTAAAAAGATGGCCAAGAAACCTTATTCTCCACGACATTTCTATGCTGGGGAAAGTAATCTTATGATGAGACTAACCTATTTGTCAAGCACTAAATAGCCTTGGTACAGGGTAAATTTGTTCTTCAAACAATTCACTGCAATAACACAACGTTATGGCTGTTTCTGGTCTTTCTTGCTTCGATACGAAACAGAAAACAAGATCCCTCATTTAATCAACAAGTTTCGACGGAGACACAAATCAAAAGGCTTCTATTTATAGCCCCTTTAGGGTTAGAACAAATTTACCGTGAGCCTTGGTAATGTACAATCTTTGTGTCAGCAAAAGAAATGGAGTAGCTGTCCGTTGTTTAAGATCCTCACGAGTGAAGACCGAAAACAAAATCCTTTCCATACTGGTTCGATCACTGAAGGTGCCCATCGGTCGGGTTCTTCTGCGCGCCTCCACGAATCGTCGTTCAATCGCATTGGTGGTACGTAGGACCGATGGAGGGAGTTTGTTTTGATTTGAAGAAAAGCGAGCAGTTCCGGTAAATCCTTCTGAAGACAATTGACAGCCTTAGGATAAAACCGTTGCCAACGGGCAACAAAGCGTTGGGCAGCTTTTTGAGCTTCCCGGAGATTACGGGCATGGCTGATCCGATGTAGAGACCGTTTCACGCTTTCCTGATCCGCTCGTTTGACATAATTGAGGACATTTCGAGTCTTATGGGTCCAACACCGCTGCATAAGCACATGCCCATAGGCCAGAGGGAGCGCGGCGAGGCGACATTCCTCCTGCCAGGTGTCAACCGCCATATGCTTGATCTCTTTAAAAGCTTGGTGTATGTTTGTAATTGCTGCCGGCAGCATGGGGTACCTTCTATCGGTTTTTTTTAGTTGGGTAACTCGATAGCGTACCCCATTTCTTTTTGCTAAAACAACCCTTGAGCCGACCATTGACCAAGACATCGTAGAGAATCTAACCTGTAAAGCTCTTATGGTTTTAAAAACGACCTCACCATTTGCCCCACAATCCACTTTCTCTATCCAGTCCATATCTCAGTATCCACCCTGACACACAAATTGTATACCACCCTTGGGAAGAAGTTTAGTGGTGAAGAGATGGATAGGTTTGTTTTTTAAAGGTGAAATCTCCGTAATAGGCAACCGTAGATTCGCTGGTGTTGTCCGTATCTGTCATAATGGCAGTTTGTCCCTCTCTTTGAAAATCCTATAAGATCGATGAGATATGGAACTTGGAGGGAATGGGGCCGACCCGTAGGAGGCAAGGTGCGTTTTCTTTATGTCACTTTTTGATTGGAATGATTATATTTATGGAAAATAGTTAATTTGGAGGTGGTGGGTTTTATGAAGAGTCTAATCATCGCGGCTTTTATGCTCATGTTGATCATAAGTGGGTGCCAAAGGGTTGATTCGGGGCAGATGGAGGTGAGAGATATGCCTAAAGAAAATAGCGGATTACGCGTGGCTACATTTGCCGGAGGCTGTTTCTGGTGCACAGAAGCGGACCTTGAGAAATTACCCGGTGTTGCGAAGGTTGTCTCAGGTTATACCGGTGGGGATGAAAAGAATCCGTCCTATGAGCAGGTCTCTTCAGGGAGAACAGGCCATGTGGAGGCGATTCAAGTCCATTACGATCCAACGAAGATCACTTATGAAGAATTGCTCGATACCTTCTGGAAACAGATCGATCCCACGGATTCCGGGGGACAATTTGTTGACCGTGGGCCACAGTATCGCAGCGCCATCTTCTACCATGACGAAGAGCAGAAACGATTGGCAGAGAAATCGAAAGAGGATCTCAATCAATCGGGAAAGTTTAACAAGTCGATCGTTACAGCGATTGTTAAATTCAAAAAATTTTATGAAGCCGAGGATTATCATCAAGATTACTCTAAAAAGAATCCTCTCAATTACCAATTTTACAGATTTAGTTCAGGCCGGGACCAATTTTTGACCGGGGTGTGGGGAAAGGACACTCAAACGGTCAAGGGTAAGAGCAAAAAAGCCTATCAGAAACCTGACGATGCCACCTTAAAGAAGAGACTGACTCCTTTGCAATACGAAGTGACTCAGAAGGATGGCACCGAACCGCCCTTTCAAAATGAATACTGGGACAATAAGAGAGAGGGAATCTATGTGGATGTTGTCTCAGGAGAGCCTCTCTTCAGCTCTCTCGAAAAGTTTGATTCCGGAACAGGATGGCCCAGCTTCACCAAGCCTCTTGAGTCAGGGAATATTGCCGAAAAAGAGGACCGGAGCCTTTTCATGAAGCGCATTGAGGTAAGGAGCAAGCATGGCAACTCCCACCTTGGACACGTATTTAATGATGGGCCGTCCCCGACCGGGCTTCGGTATTGCATGAACTCCGCCTCCTTGAGATTCATTCCCAAAGAGGATATGGAGAAAGAGGGATACGGAGAGTATCTGAAACTTTTTGTAAAAAAGTAAGCCCTTCTCAGGTTGCGCGCTCCATAGCAGAAAATCCTGCTTCGAGGTCGGCGATCAGGTCGGCGGGGTCTTCCAGTCCGATGTGGACGCGAATCAATGGACCACCCTGCCACGGCGCTACGCTACGCAGCGAACCGATCCGAGCGGGGAAGATCAGGCTTTCATAACCGCCCCAGGAATAACCGATGCCAAAATAGCGGCGTCCCTCGCAAAGGGCAGCGATCTGTGTGGATGTGGGGCTCTTTTTCTCGGAGTCGGTTTTAAGTTCGAATGAAAAGAGACCGCTTGATCCCTTGAAATCGCGCTTCCAGAGCGCATGCTGCGGATGGCCGGGCAAGGCGGGATGCAACACTGCGCCGACCTCCGGCCGGCGCTCAAGCCAGCATGCGATCTCCAACGCATTATGCTGGTGTCTTTGCATGCGCACATCGATCGTGCGCATACCTCGGAGAATCAGTGCCGCATCGTCGCCTCCGACAGAAACCCCGAGTTCACGCACGGTCCTCCACAGCGGCAACCAGTGCTCCTCGCGCACGACGACTGCTCCCATGAGCACATCGGCATGCCCGCTCCAGTATTTCGTGAGGGGTAAGACCGAGGCGTCCACACCCCAATCGAAGGGTTTGGCAAAAACAGGCGACCCCCAGGCATTATCGATCGCTGTCATCACCTTGTGCCTGCGGGCCATGGCGCAGACGCCTGGCACGTCTTGAATTTCAAAGGTATAACTTCCCGGGCTTTCGAGAAAGATCATGCGCGTGGCAGGTTGAATCAGCGATTCGAGTTTTTCAGGTGTAATCGTTGGGTCATACCAGGTGGTGTGCACCCCCAACCTTGAGAGGATTCCCTTGCAAAAGACGCGTGTCGGCCCATACGCCGAGTCCGTTACCAGAAGATGGTCGCCTGGTTTCAGATAGGCGAGAAGCAATGTCGTAATCGCCATCAAGCCAGAGGGCATGATGGCCGCTCGGCAGGAATGGCCTGGGCCTTCAATCCGGGCGAGCGCATCCCTGAGCGCAAAGGTCGTGGGTGTCCCTATGGTGCCATAATGGGAAGCTCCAAGCTCGCCACGGTCGGCTGCATCAACCCTGGCTTTAGCCTCTTCGAGCGTTTCAAACAGGACCGTTGAGGCACGGTAAACCGGCAGATTGGCAGTGCGGATCTCCGAATGAAAAGTCCGCCCTAATTCGACAAACGATGTTGCGTTTGAAGTTTGAATCTGATCGGAATCTCCTTTTTCTTTTTTCATCGGGTTTCCTTCCTAACAAATTGAACCAGATTATAATGCAGGAGAAATAGGGGGGTCAAGGCGGGTTTCCCGGAGGAGAATGGAAACAGCCTCATTGATCAGAGTCTGTTTATAAATGAGTCATTTCTGTCATGCCGGACCTGATCCGTCATCCAGTCCCACCTTTGGCTGGATTAATAAAACTGGATTCCGGCTTTCGCCGGAATGACCATCTTCTTGAAAACCATTAGTTTATGAATAAACACCAATTGCATCAGCTTTAGATACAAATTCAAATAAAAATCAATTGAAAAAATGTAAAATTCTTGGTACTCTGGAGTCAAAAGAAGGGGGTGAAAAAGAGAGATGATTCGATTCTTGTTGGGAGTGGCGGTTGGCGTCCTCATCTTCTTGCTCTTCATCTATTTCGGTGGTGGCCAGGTCGTGAAGAAGGTTGGTGAAGGTTTAACCGAGACCGGAAAGAGAATGGAGCACCTGGAAGAAGTTATCAAGAAGGAGGGAGATGAGGTGGGGAAGGATATCAAGAAGAAGATCCTCAAGGAGGAGAAGGAGGTCCCAAAGAAAGGTCAGTAAGTCACCGAAAAATCCTTAAACTCTCCCGTATAATCCTCCCAGACGACACGGACATGGGTCACCTTTGCCTCAGAGGGGCCTCGATGGCACCATTGAATCATCTCATCCACCCTTGCCTTCTCTCCTTCGAAGAGGGCTTCCACCCAGCCATCCCCTCTGTTCTTCACCCAGCCCTTCAAACTTAGAAGGTAAGCCATCTCCTGGGTATGGGCCCGGAAGAAGACCCCCTGAACCCTTCCCTCAACAATGACCCGCGCTCTGGTTTTTTCCATAACCGTTGTTTAGAAAATAAGGAGTTCGTTCGACGGTAACGGCAACGAGGCCCGCCCTGTACCATATTAGGTTCAGGGCCCGTATCGTTAATAAAAGGCTACGTTTATCGTCTTTTAATTCTTTTTACGTAACCATTGCCGAATTACGAAACGCCTGCCTGCCGATGGGCAGGGGCTTCGTAACCATAACCGATTGGCCCTAAACCATTTTTGTTTTTAAAATTATCACAGACTCCCCTACAAATCAATAAACTGATTGATCATGAAAAATAAGTTTGACTTGAAAAGGAGAAATTGAATCAATTAGAATTGATACATTTCTGCTTTCAGAGGTGAATGGTAAAAGAGAATGAAGAAAATCTATCTGGGCATCGATATCGGTTCTGTCAGCGCCAATACAGTGATCCTGAATGATCGGGGAGAAGTGTTGGAGGAGCATTATACCCGTATCAAGGGACAGCCTCTCAAAGCGGTTCAGAGAGTTTTAGAAGAGATCCTCAGTCGCATTCCACCCGAGCAATTTCACAGCCTCTCGTTTACAGGCACCGGAGGAAAACTTCTCTCCGAACTCCTCAACGGTCATTTCGTCAACGAGATCATCGCGCAGGCCAAAGCGATTCAACATTTTTATCCTAAAATCCGTACGATCATCGATATCGGGGGAGAGGACTCGAAGCTGATCTTTATCGAAGAGGAGAATGGCCATTACAAGATCGGTGATTTCTCGATGAACACCCTCTGTGCGGCCGGCACAGGGTCTTTTCTGGATCAACAGGCTTCTCGATTAGGTCTGACGATCGAGGAGTTTGGCGAGCTGGCTCTCAAGTCCCAAAACCCACCGCGCATCGCAGGACGATGCAGCGTCTTTGCCAAATCGGATATGATCCACCTTCAGCAGATCGCCACACCGGACTACGACATCGTCGCCGGTCTCTGCTTTGCGCTGGCCAGAAATTTTAAGAGCAACATTGGCAAGGGAAAGATGTTTGTCAAACCCATCTCCTTTCAGGGAGGCGTGGCGGCCAATGTGGGAATGAGAAAGGCATTCCAGGATGTTCTGGAACTTTCGGATGGGGAGCTGATCGTTCCGAAGCATTTTGCCTCAATGGGAGCCATCGGCGCAGTGCTGGTAACCCAGGAAAGCGAACAATCTAAAAGGGCAGGGACATTAAATTTGACGCCCTTGCGGGAATATCTCCAGCATCATCAGGAGAAGGAAGTGCCGTTAGAGCCTCTCTGTCTTTCTTCGAATCATGTTTCACCCCCACCCCCGCCTGCCAAAGAACTTGTTCGGCGGGCAGGCCAACCCTCCCCCGTCAAGGGGGAGGGGGTAGAGAGTGCCTCCCCCATCGAATGGGAAAGGGTGCAAAGTGTCCCTCTAATCAAGGAGGGGAGGGATAAGTTTGATGTCTCTTCCGTCGAGAAGGAAGGAGGTGTTTCTGAGAAGATCGAAGCCTACTTAGGTCTGGATGTGGGTTCGATCAGCACCAATCTTGTGTTGATTGACAACAATAAGAAGGTTCTTTCAAAGCGATATCTGATGACTGCAGGCCGGCCCATTGAAGCGGTTCGCATCGGCCTTCAAGAGATCGGTG
>Ga0194127_10002112_pt1 | contig 27742 bp, 16 predicted proteins | sample TA2KigC100mmetaG_FD_148624 | JGI IMG/M metagenome (GOLD analysis project Ga0194127, IMG submission 148624) | Freshwater microbial communities from Lake Tanganyika, Tanzania - TA2015036 Kigoma Deep Cast 100m | ecosystem: Environmental > Aquatic > Freshwater > Lake | place: Tanzania: Lake...
GGGGGGCGGGGGGACGGGGAACGTCCCGCCGCCCCGAGCCGCGATGCCCGGCCACCGCCGCGCCCTTCGTGCCCTCGCCTGGTGCATCGGGTTTGCGACGGCCGGCGCCCCCGCGGCCGCCGCCCCGGACTGGGCGATGGCGATGGCATCCGCGAGGGATGTCGGGCAATCGATGAACTGGCACGGGCGCGGGCCGTCGTCGGCGGCGCGGATGATGGCGGATCTCGGCGACCGGTTTCCCGTCGAGGCCGACTGGCTGCTCCAGGACGCCGGTCCGGAGGCCGCGGGATGGTTCGATGCCCGCGCCGACGTGGCGTTCGAACTCCGGCTCGCGGCCCGGGCGCGGGCCGACGTGTCGGCGCTGCTCTTCTCCGCGGAGCCCGGCGACCCGCGGTGGCTCGAGGCCTATGCCGCCGCGGCCGCCGCGCGGCGCGAAGCCCGGCTGCGGCCGGCGCGGGGCCTGGCGCCCCGCGTGGCCTTCACGAAGCGGCGCACGGTCCGCCCGTCGTTCTTCGCCTACACCGAGGGCCAGTCGGACGCGCAGGCGGAGAGCCACTTCCTTCCGGGCGCCGAGCTCTGCCTCCTGGAATGGAGCGGGCCGGCGGTCCGGGTCCGCACGCTGCTGGCCGATCCGACCGGGGTCATCCGCGATCCGGCGGTGACCTGGGACGGGACGCGCGTGCTCTTCGCGTGGAAGAAGTCGCACCGCGGGGACGACTACCACCTCTACGAGCTGACGCTCGCCTCCGGCGCGATCCGGCCGATCACCAGCGGCCCCGGGTTCGCGGACTACGAGCCCGCGTGCCTGCCGAACGGCGACCTCGTCTTCTCGTCCACGCGTTGCGTGCAGACCGTCGACTGCTTCTGGACGGAGGTCAGCAACCTCTACACCTGCGATCCCGACGGCCGGTTCCTCCGCCGCCTCGGATTCGACCAGGTGCACACGGTCTACCCGACGCTGCTCGACGACGGCCGCGTGGTGTACACGCGCTGGGACTACAACGACCGCGGGCAGGTCTTTCCCCAGGGGCTCTTCCAGATGAACCCCGACGGCTCCGGCCAGACCGAGTTCTACGGCAACAACTCGTGGTTTCCGACGACCATCGCGCATGCGCGCGGCATCCCCGGGACCGGGCGGGTGCTGGCGATCTTCTGCGGCCACCACACGACCCAGGCCGGCAAGCTCGGCGTCGTCGATCCCTCGCTCGGGCGGCAGGAGACCAGCGGCGCGCGGCTCGCAGGGCCGCTGCGCGAGACGCGGGCCGAGCGGATCGACGCCTACGGTCAGAACGGCGCGCTCTTCCAGTACCCGTTCCCGCTGACCGACCGCGAGTGCCTGGTCGCCTTCGCCCCGTTCGGCTGGGATTCCGACAGCCGGAGGCGGGGCGATGCGGACTTCGGCATCTACTGGTTCGACTTCGCCGACGGTCGCCGCGAACTGCTCGTCGCCGACCCGGCGTTGCCGTGCCAGCAGCCGGTCCCGGTCGTCGCCCGCACGCCCCCGCGGCCGTTTCCCTCGACCGTCGACCACCGGCGGGCCGACGGCACGGTCTACGTGCGCGATGTGCACGAGGGCCCGGGCCTGGCCGGCGTTCCCCGCGGGTCGATCCGGAGAATCCGCGTCGTCGCGCTCGACTTCCGGGCGGCCGGCATCGGCAGCAACCAGAGCGGCGGGCCGGGGGGCGGGGCGCTCATCAGCACGCCGGTGGCGGTCGGCAACGGCACGTGGGACGTGAAGATCGTGCTCGGGGAAACGCCGGTGGAGGCCGACGGCTCGGCCTTCTTCACCGTGCCCGCGCGCACGCCGCTCTACTTCCAGATGGTCGACGAACGCGGCTTCGTCGCGCAGACCATGCGCAGCTGGGTCACGCTGCAGCCCGGCGAGAACCGCGCGTGCGTCGGATGTCACGAGGACAAGAACGGCGCGCCGGCGGGGTCGTACGGTCCGGGGCTCGCGATGCGCGGCGGGCCGCGCGGGCTGGAGCCTTTCCAGGGGCCGTCGCGCGCGTTCAGCTTCGCCCGGGAGATCCAGCCGATCCTCGACCGCCATTGCGTTCGGTGCCACGACGACCGACCGGCGCTTGCCGCGCGGTGGGGAGGGGCGGGGCGGGATTCGGCCGGCGGCGGACGGGAGGAGGGAGTCGGGAGGCCCGGGAGGGCAGGAGAACGCGGAGTGACCCGCGCGTTCAGTCTGCTCGGCGCGCCGGTGCAGGATCCCCATGCCCGGCGGTTCTGGAGCGATGCGTACCTGGCCCTGACGCATGCCCGGCCGGACCGGGAGAAGGAACGGGACCGCTTCCGCGGGGACTACGAGCATGCCGTCGTGAACTGGCCCGGGTCGCAGTCCGTTCCAACGATGCTTCCCCCGTACTTCGCCGGGGCGGCGAGAAGCCGCCTGTTCGAGATGCTGGCCGGTGGCCACGGGGGGACGCGTGTCCCGGCGGACGAGATTCGCCGGCTGGCGTGCTGGGTGGATCTCTATGTCCCGTTCTGCGGCGATTACGGGGAATCCGCGGCATGGAGCGGGGAGGAGCGCGCGAAATACCTGCGCTTCATGGACAAACGGCGGGCCATGGAGGCGGTGGAGCGGGGCAATATCGAAGCCCTCCTGGCGCAGGGAGGACACCCCGTGCCCGGGGAACCGCACCGATCGCCCTGATCAGGGGGCGCCCTTTTTGGCTTGTGTGGCGTCACTTCGGCCGTATAGGTTGTAGGGAAACGGGGGGCGCGTCCCCACGGAAGGGAGTCCTGACGATGAGAAGGCTTTGGATGGGTGCGATGGCACTGGCGGTTGCGGGCTCCGTGGCGGCGACGGCCGAGCCGATGCGGACCCTGTTCGTGCAGGAAGACAAGGTCCCGGAGCCCGGCGCGCTCGAGTTCGGCGGGCTGTTCCTGTACCAGGAGATCACGGACGACGCTTCCCACCTGTCGGAAGCCTCCTACACCGAGTTCGGCCCGTACGCGCGGTACGGTCTCACGAAGGACTTCAGCCTCAACCTCGCCGTGCCCTTCGTGCGAAGCGCGATGGCGAATGGCGACAACGTCGGAATCGGCGATCTCGAACTCGGCGCGGATCTCGTCGGATACGAGAATGCGATCGGCTATCCCTACGTGATGCCCTATGCGCGCATCGCGCTCCCGACCGGCGACGACGCCAAGGGCCTCGGGACCGGGGAGACCCAGGCTCGCTTCGGCGTTTCGATCGGCACGACCGTGGATGACGACTGGGATTTCATCGCCGACCTCGGATACGTCGGGCGTTCGGAGACGGCCAACAGCCTCCGGCTGGGCGGCGCGATCGTCTACAGCTTCAGCAAGAAATTCAGCGTCCACCTGGAAGGCATCTACGACATCGCCGACGACGAGGAGTTGGAGGACATCGGCGTCATCATGGGCGGCATGGTCTACCGCCCGGCCGAGTTCTGGATGATCGGTCTCTACGGCGGCGTCGAGACGGGCGCCGTGGACGAGAACGTTGTCGTGGCCGCGAAGCTGGCCCGTTTCTGGGAGTGACCGGACGCCTCGCCGCAGGGCCGCAGCCGCCGTACGGGACGGCGTGGAGGACACGCCATGCAGCGCCAGCAGGTTCCGTTCGCCGCCCACCTCTGTGTGTGCGTCAACGACCGCAAGGGTGAGTCCCCATCCTGCGCCGACGGCGTGGGCATGCAGTTGAAGGACCTCCTCAAGTCCGGCGTCGAGTCGCGCGGATGGAAGGGGCGGGTCCGGGTGTCCCATACCGGCTGCATGGGCCTCTGCGCGCGCGGCCCGAACGTGATGGCGCATCCGCACGGCCTCTGGTTCTCCGCCGTCACCCCTGCCGATGTTCCGGCGATCCTCGACGAGGTCGGCCGCCGGCTGCCGTCCGGCTGATCCGGGTGGGTGCGGGCATGACCGAGAAGCGTGCCAGTCTTCCCGCCTCGCCCCGGCGGATCCGTGTGCTGATCAACCCGCGGTCCGGCCTTCGCACGGTCGGGCTGCCCCTGTTCAAGGCCTTCGAGCGACACTGGAACGGGCCGGACGTCGACATCGCCTACCAGATCAGCGATTCGATCGAGGACGGGCGCGCCAAGGCGCGCCGGGCGGTGCGGGACGGCATCGGGACCATCGTGGTCGTCGGCGGCGACGGCGTGGTCAATACGATCGGGAGCGAACTGGTCGGCACGGACGTCGCCCTCGGCGTGATCCCGGCCGGGAGCGGCAACGGGTTTGCCCGCCACTTCGGCATTCCGCTGACCTGGGAGTCGGCCGTGCAGGCGCTGTCCCGCGCCGACATCCGCGCCATCGACGTCGGCACCGCGAACGGGCGCCCTTTCTTCGTCACCTGCAGCCTGGCGTGGGACGCATCCATCGCCCGGATCTTCGAACGGTTTCCCGTCCGCGGGATCCTCCCGTACCTGATGGCCGGCGCCTACGGTCTCCTGGAGTACCGGCCGGTGCCGTTCGAGATCGAGGTGGACGGCGAGGGTCCGATGACCGTCAGGGATCCGATGGTCTTCACGGTCGCCAACCTGACGCAATTCGGCGGCGGCGCACGAATCGCCCCGGAGGCCTGTGCGGACGACGGGCGGATGGAACTGGTCGTCGTCGAGCAGGGCGATGCCGCGCGTGCCGCCGCGCAGTTCGCACGCCTCTACGACGGCACCCTCTCGACCGTGCCCGAGGTCCAGACGCGTCGGTTCGCGCGATCCCTCCTGGTCCGCCGACCGGGACCCGCTCCCATCCAACTCGATGGGGAGGCCATGGACTTCCCCGCCGAGGTCGATGTCCGGGTGATGCCCGCCGCGCTCCGGGTTCTCGTGCCCGGCCCATCGTCCGCCTGATCAAAGCGGCTAACGGAACGAAGATACTTTATTGTATTCGTGGCACATTATCGTCGCCATTCGACGAGGATCATGAATGTCGTCATTAAATGTAAATATAATCGTTGGAACATGATAGATATGTAACATTAATGTCTGGTGGCTGATGGAACGTCTCTTGCTGTATTTGCGTGCGGGTCATTTCCTGCTCGATCCGGGATGGCGGCAGGGGGATCTCTTGCGGTAATCTTGATGGGTGCCTATGCAGTCATGGTTTGAGACGACCGAGGCGATCGGGGCGGGTGCGAGGGGCGATGAGCCGCGGGAATCCTGCGGCATCTTCGGGGTCTTCAACGTTCCGGATGCGGCGGCGGTGATTCACCGCGGCCTTTTTGCGTTGCAGCACCGGGGGCAGGAGGGCGCCGGGATCGTCGTGTCCGACGGCGAGCACATCCGTTCGATCAAGGGTGTGGGCCTGCTCAACGAGGTGATTGCCGCGCACCGGGGCGTGAAGCTCCCGGGGGCGATCGGCATCGGGCATGTGCGGTACTCAACGACGGGGTCCTCGAAGCCGCAGAACGTCCAGCCGCTGGTGGTCGAGTGCGCGGACGGGCTGTGGGCGGTGGCGCACAACGGCAACCTGACGAACGCGCGCGGGTTGAGGCTTTCCTACCAGGAGGCCGGGGCGATCTTCCAGACGAGCACCGACAGCGAGATCCTGGTGCATCTGCTGGCCGACCCGATGTTCCGGACGCGGCCGCGCCGGGTCGAGCGGGCGCTGGCGGAGATGAAGGGCTCCTTCTCCTACCTGCTGCTGACGCCGAAGCAGGTGATGGCGGCGCGGGATCCGCTGGGGTTCCGTCCGCTGTCGATCGGCCGGCTGGGCGACGGCTACGTCTTCGCGAGCGAGACGTGCGCGCTGGACCAGACGGGGGCGGAGCACATCCGCGACGTGCTGCCCGGGGAGCTGGTCGTCGTGGACGCCCAGGGCATCCGCAGCAGCACGTTCTGCGAACCGGTGCAGGGCGGGCTGGGGCAGTGCATCTTCGAGCTGATTTACTTCGCGCGCCCGGACAGCACGGTCTTCGGCCAGAGCGTCCACGAGGTTCGCATGAAGCTCGGGCGCCGTCTTGCCCAGGAGGCGGCCGTGCCGGGCGACATCGTGATTCCGGTTCCGGACAGCGGCATGAGCGCCGCGCTCGGCTACTCGCAGGCGAGCGGCATCCCGCTCGAGTACGGCTACATCCGCAACCACTATGTCGGGCGCACCTTCATCATGCCGGACTCGGTCATGCGCAGCGGCGGCGTCGACATGAAGCTCTCGGTCGTGCCCAACGTGGTCCGCGGGAAGCGCGTGATCGTGGTCGACGACTCCATCGTGCGGGGCACGACCGCCCGCCGCCGCGTGCGCGGGCTGCGCACCGCCGGGGCGAAGGAGGTCCACATGCGGATCTCGTGCCCGCCGATCCGCCATCCCTGTTTCTTCGGCATCGATTTTCCGTCGCGCGACGAGCTCGTCGCCGCCGACCGCTCGCCGGCGGAGGTCGCGAAGTTCGTCGAGGCGGACAGCGTCGGATACCTGACGATCGAGGGGCTGCTGGCGTCGATCAGCCAGCCGGACACCTACTGCACGGGCTGCTTCATGGGCCGTTACCCGTGCGACACGGGAAGCGCCCATCACAAACTGGCGCTGGAGGCGTCGGGCCGGGGAAAGGCCTGACCCTCCGCGCGGGACACGCGATCGATGACCAGCAACTCCCATTCCCCGTACCCTTTGTCGCCGGGCCTTCCGCCGGCCCAGGGCCTGTACTGCCCTTCGTTCGAGCATGACGCGTGCGGCGTCGGCATGGTTGCGGACATCCGCAACCGTGCGTCGCACCAGACGGTGCGCGACGGTCTCCGGATCCTGATCAATCTGACGCACCGCGGCGCGACGGGCTCCGACGCCTGCACCGGCGACGGAGCGGGCATCCTCGTGCAGATGCCCGACGCGATGCTGCGCGAGCGCACGGCGGTCCGCGGCCTGCGGCTGCCGGAGCCGGGGGACTACGGCGCGGGCCTCGTGTTCCTGCCGCCGGATGTCGACCAGCGGCAGGCCTGCATGGATGCCATCGAGCGGATCGTCCGCGCGGAGGGCCTCGACTTCCTCGGCTGGCGCACCGTGCCCGTGAACCCGGACGTGCTCGGCGAGATCGCGCGCCGCGCGATGCCGGCCATCCGCCAGATGTTCATCGGCCGCCCGCCGGCCGTCGCCGCCGGCACCGACTTCGAGCGGAAGACCTTCGTCGTCCGCAAGGTGATCGAGCGGTGGGTGCGCGAGTCCGGCCTGCCGGAGCGCATCTACTTCTACATCCCGTCGCTCTCCTCGAGGATCATGGTCTACAAGGGCCTCCTGCTGGCGGACCAGATCCCGCGGTTCTTCGGCGACCTCGAGGACGAGACGATGGTGTCGAGTTTCGCGCTCGTCCACCAGCGCTACAGCACGAACACGTTCCCGACGTGGGACCTCGCGCACCCGTTCCGCTACCTCTGCCACAACGGCGAGATCAACACGCTCCGCGGCAATTTCAACTGGCTCAACGCCCGCGAGGGTCTCTTCCGCTGCGAGGCGTTCGGGGAGGATCTCCCGAAGATCCGGCCCGTCCTGACGCCCGGCGCGAGCGATTCGGCCATCCTCGACAACGCGGTCGAGCTGCTCGTCCACGCCGGCCGGTCGCTGCCGCACGCCGTCATGATGCTCATCCCGGAGGCGTGGGAGAGCCACGAGACGATGAGCGACGAGAAGAAGGCCTTCTACGAGTTCCACGCCTGCAAGATGGAGCCGTGGGACGGCCCCGCCGCGGTCGCGTTCACCGACGGGCGCCACCTCGGCGCCGTGCTGGACCGGAACGGCCTTCGTCCGTCGCGCTACACCGTCACCAAGGACGGCCGCGTCATCCTCTCGTCCGAGGCCGGCGTCCTCGAGATCGCCCCCGAGAACATCGAGCGCCGCGGGCGCCTCGAGCCCGGCCGCATGCTGCTCGTCGACCTTGAGCAGAAGCGCATGGTCGAGGACGACGAGATCAAGCACGACCTTGCCTCGCGCCGCCCGTACCGCGCGTGGCTCGACGCCTCCCTCGTCCGCCTCCAGAACCTCCCGGCGGGCGCCGCGCCGGCGGTCCTGCCCGCGGAGGACCTCACGCTCCGCCAGCAGATCTTCGGCTACTCGCGCGAGGACGTGAACGTCATCCTGAAGCCGATGGCCGAGAAGGGCGAGGAGCCCACCGGTTCCATGGGCACCGACACGCCGCTTGCCGTGCTCTCCGAGCGGCCCCAGCTCCTCTACAACTACTTCAAGCAGCTCTTCGCCCAGGTCACCAACCCGCCGCTGGACGCGATCCGCGAGGAACTCGTCACGTCGATGGTCTCCTACCTCGGCCCGGAGGGGAACCTGCTCGACGAGGAGCCCGGCGATGCGCGCCAGCTCCGGATCAACAACCCGATCCTGACCAACGAGGACGTCGAGAAGATCCGCGCCAACCCGGATCCCGCGTTCCGCGCGATCACGCTGGAGTGCGTCTTCCCGGTCGCCGAGGGGCCCGCCGGGATGAAGGCCGCCCTCGACCGCCTGTGCGATCGCGCGATGGAGGCGATCGGGCAGGGGGCGCGGATGCTGATCCTCTCCGACCGCGCCGCGGACCGCGACCGCGCGCCGATCCCGATGCTGCTGGCGATGGCGGGCGTCGGCCACCACCTGATCCGCAACGCCGCCCGCACGCAGGCCGGACTCGTCGTCGAGAGCGCCGAGCCGCGCGAGGTCCACCACTTCGCCGTGCTCTTCGGCTACGGCGCGGGCGCGGTGAACCCGTACCTCGCGCTGGAGACCGTCCGCGGCCTCGCCCGCGCGGGCGAGCTGGGCGCGGTGTCGGAGGATGACGCCGTCCACCGCTACGAGAAGGCGGTCGTCAAGGGCATCCGCAAGGTCATGTCCAAGATGGGCATCTCGACCCTGCGCAGCTACCGCGGCGCCCAGATCTTCGAGGCGGTCGGCATCCACTCGTCGGTGATCGAGCGCTACTTCACCGCGACGCCGTCGCGCGTCGAGGGCATCGGGCTCGACGAGATCGCGCGCGAGGCGCTCCTCCGCCACGCGCAGGCGTTCCCCGCCCGCGAGGTTCCGGCGTCGCCGGACCTCGACGTCGGCGGCCAGTACCAGTGGCGGCGCGGCGGCGAGGCCCACCTGCTCGACCCGCTGGCGATCGCCAAGCTCCAGCAGGCGGTGCGACAGAACGACGGCCGCCTCTACGGACAGTTCTGCGAGCTGGTGTCCGCGCGGTCGCGCAAGCTCTGCACGCTGCGCGGCCTGATGGAGTTCAAGACCGACGGCCTCGGCGTCCCGATCGAGGAGGTCGAGCCCTGGCAGGCGATCGTCCGCCGCTTCAAGACCGGGGCGATGTCCTACGGCTCCATCAGCCGCGAGGCCCACGAGACGCTCGCGCAGGCGATGAACGCCCTCGGCGCCCGAAGCAACAGCGGCGAGGGCGGCGAGGACCCCGAGCGCTACCACCCGGACCCGCAGGGAGGATGGCGGCGTAGCGCGATCAAGCAGGTCGCCTCGGGCCGCTTCGGCGTCACGAGCAACTACCTCGTCAATGCGACGGAGCTCCAGATCAAGATCGCCCAGGGCGCCAAGCCGGGCGAGGGCGGCCAGCTCCCGGGCTTCAAGGTCTACCCGTGGATCGCCAAGACGCGCCACTCGACGCCGTACGTGACGCTGATCTCGCCGCCGCCGCACCACGACATCTACTCGATCGAGGACCTCGCGCAGCTCATCTTCGACCTGCGCTGCGCGAACCCCGATGCCCTGATCGACGTGAAGCTCGTCTCGTGCACCGGGGTCGGCACCGTCGCCGCCGGCGTGGCGAAGGGCAAGGCGGACCTCGTGCTGATCAGCGGCTACGACGGCGGCACCGGTGCCTCGCCGATCTCGTCGATCAAGCACGCCGGCCTGCCGTGGGAGATCGGCCTCGCCGAGACCCACCAGACGCTCGTGCTGAACAACCTCCGCTCGTGCATCCGCGTCGAGACCGACGGCAAGCTGCTGACCGGCCGCGACGTCGCCATCGCCACGCTGCTGGGCGCCGAGGAGTTCGGCTTCTCGATGGGCCCGCTGGTGAGCATCGGCTGCATCGTGATGCGCGTCTGCCACCTGAACACCTGCCCGGTCGGCATCGCGACGCAGGACCCCGAGCTGCGCGCGCGGTTCACCGGCAAGCCCGAGCACATCATCAACTACTTCCGCTTCGTCGCGGAGGAGCTGCGCCGCATCATGGCGAGCCTCGGGTTCCGGACGGTGGACGAGATGATCGGCCGCTCCGACAAGCTCGACGCCCGCGAGGCGAGCGACCACTGGAAGGCGAAGGGCCTCGACCTGTCGAAGGTCCTCCAGCGGCCGAAGGCGCCCCCGCACGTCGGCACGCGGTTCCTGTCGCGCGGCGACACGGGCGTCCGCTCCTCCCCGGACCACGAACTGATCGAGCGGTGCCGGCCGGCGCTCGACGACGGACAGAAGGTCGAGTTCGAGTTCCCGATCCGCAACACGCAGCGCACCTTCGGCACGATGCTGTCCAGCCGCATCTCCAAGTACTACGGCGAGGACGGCCTGCCGCCGGACACCATCGTGATCCACGCGAAGGGGTCCGCGGGCCAGTCGTTCTGCGCGTTCGGCGCCCGCGGCCTGACCGTCGAGGTCGAGGGCGAGGCGAACGACTACTTCGGCAAGGGGCTCTCCGGCGCGAGGCTCGTGATCTTCCCGCCGCGGAAGGCGACGATCGTCGCGGAGGACCACGTGCTGATCGGCAACGTCGCCTTCTACGGCGCGACGTCCGGCGAGGCGTACATCCGCGGCCGGGCCGGCGAGCGCTTCGGCGTCCGCAACAGCGGCGTGAAGGCCGTCGTCGAGGGCGTCGGCGACCACGGGTGCGAGTACATGACCGGCGGGCGCGTCGTCGTGCTCGGCGGCACCGGGCGCAACTTCGCCGCCGGCATGAGCGGCGGCATCGCCTACGTGTACGACGGGGAGGGGGACTTCGCGGAGCGGCGGTGCAACCGCGAGATGGTCAAGCTCGGCCCCCTGGCCCAGGCGGAGGAGATCGCGGCGGTGCGGGCGATGATCGAGCGCCACCGCGACCTCACCGGCAGCCCGGTGGCCGCGCGCGTGCTGCAGCGGTGGGAGGCCTCGCTGCCGAAGTTCGTGCGCGTGATGCCCGTCGATTACGAGCGGGCGCTCCAGATGATGGCGCAGCAGAGCGCGGACTAGGAGGGTTTCAGGTGTCGGGTGTCAGGTGTCAGGCGGAAGGGCGCACCGGGGGACGGCGGGCGGCCGCGTCGTCGCAGCGCTCCCGCGCGCACCGGAGGGCCGGACCCTCCATCCTCCACCGGGCCGCATCCTCCGACACCCCGACTCCTCCAACCTGACACCGGACACCTCTTATGGGCAAGACAACCGGATTCATGGAATACGCGAGGGAGCTCCCGGAGGAGCGCCCGGTCACCGAGCGCGTCGGCGACTTCCGCGAACTGTACCAGCCGTTCCCGGAGGACAAGGTCGTCCGCCAGGCGGCGCGCTGCATGGACTGCGGCGTTCCGTTCTGCCACTCGGGCTGCCCCCTGGGCAACGTGATCCCCGAGTGGAACGACCTCGTCTACCGGCGGAAATGGCGCGAGGCGTGGCGGAGCCTGTCCGCGACGAACAACTTCCCCGAGTTCACCGGCCGCATCTGCCCCGCACCGTGCGAGGAGTCGTGCGTGCTGGGCATCAACCGCCCGGCCGTCACGATCGAGCTGATCGAGAAGTCGATCGTCGAGTACGCGTTCGAGCAGGGCTGGGTCGTGCCCGAGCCGCCGTCGAAGCGGACGGGCCGGCGCGTCGCCGTCATCGGCTCGGGCCCCGCCGGCCTCGCCTGCGCGCAGCAGCTCAACCGCGCCGGCCACGAGGTGGCCGTCTTCGAGCGCGCCGACCGCGTCGGCGGACTGCTGCGCTACGGCATCCCGGACTTCAAGCTCGAGAAGGGGATCATCGACCGCCGCGTCCGCGTGCTGGAGGCCGAGGGCATCACGTTCCGGACGAACTGCCACGCCGGCGTCGATCCGTCCGCGGAGGAACTGCGGAGGTACGACGCGATCGCGCTCTGCGGCGGCGCGACCAAGCCGCGCGACCTTCCGATCCCCGGCCGCGATCTGGAGGGCATCCATTTCGCGATGCAGTTCCTCCCGCAGCAGAACCGCATGGTCATGGGCGAGAGCCTCTCGCATGTGATCTCGGCGAAGGACCGGCACGTCGTCGTCATCGGCGGCGGCGACACCGGCAGCGACTGCGTCGGGACGTCCGTCCGCCAGGGCGCCAAGGCGCTCACGAACTTCGAACTCCTGCCGCAGCCCGGCGAGGAGCGTCCGTCGGGCCAGCCGTGGCCGTTCTGGCCGATGCGGCTGCGGACCAGTTCGTCGCACCACGAGGGCGGCGAGCGCTACTGGCGCATCGTGACGAAGGAGTTCATCGGCGCCGGCGGCAAGGTGAAGCGGCTGAAGACCGTCAACGTCGACTTCCAGCCCGTCGGCCCCGGCGGCCGCATGCAGATGGTGGAACTGCCCGGCACGGAGTACGAGTGGCGCGCGGATCTCGTGCTGCTCGCCCTCGGATTCACCGGCCCCGAACCGGACGGCATCGTCGCGAAACTCGGTGTCGCGCTCGACGAGCGCGGCAACGTCCGGGCGGACGCCCAGTACCGCACCAGCGTGCCCGCGGTCTACGCCGCCGGCGACATGCGCCGCGGCCAGTCGCTCGTCGTCTGGTCGATCTCCGAGGGCCGCGAGTGCGCCCGATGCATCGACCTCGACCTGATGGGCTCGACCGAACTGCCGACCAAGGGGCCCGGCGACCTGCCCCGCGTGTAGTCCCGGAGGACCTCCTCCGTCCTCCTGCCGCCCGTCGACCGGCGCTTCGGCGCGTGTCTCCGAAGGTGCCGCTATCGATGTCACGCGGGATCGCCGGGGTTCCGGTGGCGGTCTGCGCCGGCCGCGTTCCTTGTTCCGCCATCGACACGAGGCGGACGGCAGGGAGCGCCGCGGAAGCGTGGGGGGCAGACAGGAGTGCCATGCCCCACGGCGCTGAATCCTGAGTCGCCCCCCGCCCCTCGTCCCTCGACCCTCGACCCCCGTCCCTCGGGACGCGCTCAGCGCGTCAGGCGCCGGGGGCCGGGGCGGGGTGATCGGCGGCGACGTCCGGCTCGAGGGGGTCGAGGACCCAGCGCTTGTTGAACCAGAAATACTGGTCCGGCGCGTCGAGGATGACCCGGTCGAAGATCCGCATGACCTCCTCGGTCATGCGGATGACGTCGGCGTCGCGGTCGAGCGCGGGGTCGGGGTGGATCGGCGGGTAGAAGCGGATGAGGTGGGTGGTCGGTCCGGTGCGCGTGGCGACGCTGGGGATGATCGGCACGCCGGCCATCTTGGCGAACATGCCCATGCCGGGGACGAGGTTGGCCTCGTGGCCGAGGAACCGCGCCTTGACGCCCGGCGTGCGGTTGCGCAGGTCGGTCATGAAGGCGAGGACGCGCCCGTCCTTGAGATACTTCACGGTCTTCCGCAGCGCGGGTCCGCCGCGCGGGATGGTCTCGATGCCTGTGAGGCCGCGCATGCGGTTGGCGTGGGCGTCGGTGAGGGGGTTCTTCTGCTTGCCGACGATGTAGAAGAGCGGCAGGCCGAGCATCTGCGCGGCGACGCCGCCCAGTTCCCAGCTGCCGAGGTGCGGCGTGACGATGATGGCGCCGCTGCCGGACCGGACGACGTCCTGGACGCGGACGATCTCGCGGGCGTCGATGTGACGGTCGATCCACTCGCGCGTCAGGCGGGGCACGCGGAGGGTGTCGATGACGCAGCCGAAGAAGCTCCGCATGGCGCGCCGCGCGATGCGGCGGACCTCGGGGGCGGGCATGCCGTCGCCGAAGACGTCGCGAATGCGGCGTTCCGCCTCGGCGACGCGCCAGCGGACGATGTGGAACGCGAACCATGCGAGGCCGTCGCCGAACGCCAGCGCAGCCCGGTAGGGCAGGACGTTGACGAGCGCGTGGATCGCGCGCATCGCGGCGTACTCGACGACGTGCTTGGGACGGTGGCCCATGGTTCGCGGCGGGGCGGCGGGAAAGGAAACGCCGCGGGCCCGGGGGCCCGCGGCGTTGCTCAGGACGCGCGGTCGCGCATCCTCATTCCTCGGTCTTGATCGCCTCGACGGGGCAGTTGCCTGCGGCGTCCTTCACGGCGTCTTCCTGGCCCGCCGGGACGACGTCGGCCTTGGCCTTGGCGACGCTGCCTTCCATGGCGAAGACGTCCGGAACGGCGTCGGTGCAAAGCTCGCAGCCCGTGCAGGTGTCGGCATCCACTGTGACTTTCATGGCAGTCTTCCTTTCCTGGTTTCGGTTGGACGGGTTTCCGCCTCGGGCTAGGAAACCACGTACTTGGTCTTGTAGTCCTCGAGGATCCGGATGTAGTTCGCGCGCTCGAAGGCGGCCGGGTTGGCCACGGACTTCTGGCTCATCGCGCCCTTCATCTGGGCCACGGACTCGTACTCCTTCTCGGCCATCCACGTCTCGAGTTCCTTGAGGATCGTGCGGAGCTGTCCCACGCCGCCCTTGAGCAGGGCGGAGCAGACCTGGACCGCGTCGGCGCCCGCGAGGATGCACTTGGCGGCGTCGATGCCGCCGTGCACGCCGGTCGTCGCGGCGAGGGAGGCCTCGAGGTGCCCGTGCAGGATGGCGATCCAGCGCAGCGGCAGGCGCATCTCGTACGGGGTGCTGAGCTTGAGGTCTGAGAGAACCTCCATCTCGTTCAGGTCGAAGTCCGGCTGGTAGAACCGGTTGAACAGGACGAGGCCGTCGGCCCCGGCCTGGTCGAGGCGGCGCGCCATGTTCGCCATCGAGCTGAAGAACGGGCTCAGCTTCACGGCGACCGGGATCTTCACGGCGGCCTTCACCGCGCGGACGACGTCGAGGTAGAGGGTCTCCACGTCGCTGCCGGTCAGGTTCGGATCGGTCGCGATGTAGTAAGTGTTCAGCTCCAGGGCGTGGGCGCCGGCCTCTTCGATCTTCTTCGCGTAGTCGATCCAGCCCTCGTTGGACATGCCGTTGAGGCTGCCGATGACGGGGATCTTCACCGCCGCGGCGGCCTTGTGGATGAGGTCGAGGTACTGGTCCGGCCCGACCTGGTAGGACCCGGTCTCCGGGAAGTACGAGAGCGCCTCCGCGAAGCTGTCGTTGCCGGCCGTCATCAGGTGGTCCAGCGCCTCGGCGTCGTGGTGCAACTGCTCCTCGAAGATCGAGAACATGACGACGGCGGCGGCGCCGGCGTCCTCGATCTTCCGGAGGTCCTCCACGCGCTGCGAGAGCGGCGAGGCGGAGGGCACGATCGGGTTCTTCAGCTTCAGGCCCAGGTAGGTGGTGCTGAGGTCCATGGTGTGTTCCTTCTCTTGGTTCCGTGGTTTGCTGTTGTCGCTCAGGCCTGCGGGGCCGCGTCGGCCGCCTGCGGGGCGGGCGCCGGGGCGGGGGTCGCCCACTGCTGGTACAGCCTCCACCGATGGTCGACGTCGGCCTGGGCGAGCCGGATGAGGCGGTCGGCCTCCTCGGGCTTGCTCAGGGTCAGCATCTTGTAGCGGGTCTCGCTGTAGGCGTAGGTCTTCACCGGGATCGACGGCGGCTTGGAGTCGATGGACAGCGGGTTCTGTCCCTTCGCCGCCAGGTCCGGGTTGTACCGGTAGAGCATCCAGTGTCCGCTCTGCACGGCCAGCTTCTGCTGGTCGAAGCCCTTCTGCATGTTGATGCCGTGGGCGATGCAGTGCGAGTAGGCGAGGATCAGCGACGGCCCCTCGTACGCCTCGGCCTCGAGGAACGCCTGCAGCGCGTGCCGCGGGTTGGCGCCGAGGGAGATGCGCGCGATGTAGATGTTGCCGTAGCACATCGCCATCATGCCGAGGTCCTTCTTCCCGGCCGGCTTGCCGCCCGCCGCGAACTTCGCGACGGCGCCGCGCGGGGTCGACTTGGAGGCCTGGCCGCCGGTGTTCGAGTAGACCTCGGTGTCGAGGACGAGCGCGTTGACGTTGCGCCCGCTGGCGAGCACGTGGTCGAGGCCGCCGTAGCCGATGTCGTAGGCCCAGCCGTCGCCGCCGAGGATCCAGACCGACCGCTTGACGAGGTTGTCGGCGATCGACGCGAGGTGCGTCGCGCGCCAGTCGGTCTTGCCGGCGAGCTTCGCCTTGAGCTGCGCGACGCGGGCGCGCTGCGCGGCGATCTGCTGCTCGGTGGCCTGCGGGGCCGCGATCAGCGCGTCCGCCAGCTCGCCGCCGACCTCGTCGCGGAGCTGCGCGAGCAGCTCGCAGGCGAACTCGCGGTGCTTGTCGAAGGTCAGGCGGTAGCCCATGCCGAACTCGGCGTTGTCCTCGAACAGCGAGTTCGACCACGTCGGGCCGCGGCCGTCGGCGTTCTGCGCCCACGGGGTCGTCGGCAGGTTGCCGCCGTAGATCGACGAGCATCCGGTGGCGTTGGAGATCACCGCGCGGTCGCCGAACAGCTGGCTGAGGATCTTGACGTAGGGCGTCTCGCCGCAGCCGGTGCAGGCGCCGGAGAACTCGAACAGCGGCTGCGCGAACTGGACGTCGCGGATCGAGCCGAAGTCCAGCGTGCCGCGGTCGGCCTCGGGCAGCGACAGGAAGAAGTCCCAGTGCGCCTTGCCGGCGTCCCAGATCGGCTCCTTCTCCGACATGTTGATCGCCTTGCGGCCGACCTGCTCCTTGCTCTTCCTGGGGCAGACCTCGACGCACAGCGCGCAGCCGGTGCAGTCCTCGATCGAGACGGAGAGCACGTACTTCTTGCCCGGGTTCTGCTTGTCCTTCCACTCGACCGACGGGAAGCCGGCCGGGGCGGACGCGACGGCCGCGGGTTCGACGATCTTGGCGCGGACGCAGGAGTGCGGGCAGACCAGCGCGCAGTTGCCGCACTGGATGCACAGCTCGGCATCCCACACCGGGACGAACAGCGAGATGTTGCGCTTCTCCCACTGCGTGGTGGCGGTGGGGAAGGTGCCGTCGACCGGCATCCTGCTGACCGGCAGATCGTCGCCGAGGCCGGCCATGATCGTCGCCGTGACGTCCTTCACGAAGGCCGGGGCCCGGGTCGGAACGACCGGCGGCAGCTCGCGGGTGCTCGTCGCGGCGGCCGGGACGGCGATCTCCCGGAGGTTCTCCAGGGTCATGTCCACGGCCTTGTAGTTCTTCTTGACGATCTCCTCGCCCTTGCGGCCGTAGGTCTTCTTGATCGCGATCTTGATCTTGTCGATCGCCTCCTCGCGCGGCAGCACGCCGGAGATCGCGAAGAAGCAGGTCTGCATGATCGTGTTGACGCGGCTGCCCATGCCGGCGTCGAGCGCGACGCGGGAGCCGTCGATCGCGTAGCACTTCAGCTTCTTCGCGATGATGTCCTGCTGCACCTTGCGCGGCAGCCGGTCCCACGCCTCCTCGGGCTTGAACGGGCTCGAGTTGAGCAGGAAGGTCGCCCCGGGCTTCGCGTACTTCAGCACGTCGACCTGGTCGAGGAAGACGAACTGGTGGCAGCCGATGAAGTTGGAGGACTGGATCAGGTAGGGCGAGTGGATCGGGTCGGGCCCGAAGCGCAGGTGCGAAACCGTGCGCGACCCGGCCTTCTTCGAGTCGTACACGAAGTAGCCCTGGGCGTACATGTCGGTCTCTTCGCCGATGATCTTGATCGAGTTCTTGTTCGCGCCCACCGTGCCGTCGGCGCCGAGACCGAAGAACATCGCGCGGACCACGCTGTCGGGCTCGATGATGAACGAGGGGTCCAAGTCCAGGCTCGTGTGCGACACGTCGTCGTTGATGCCGACGGTGAAGTGGTTCTTCGACTTCGCCTTGCCGAGCTCGTCAAAGACCGCCTTGACCATCGCCGGCGTGAACTCCTTCGACGAGAGGCCGTAGCGGCCGCCGATGATCTTCGGCATCGGGAAGGGCAGGGTCCCCTCGACGAGGCCCTCGCCGAGGACCGTGAGGACGTCCTGGTAGAGCGGCTCGCCCGCGCTGCCCGGCTCCTTCGTGCGGTCGAGGACGGCGATCGACTTCACCGACTTCGGCAGCGAGGCGAGGAAGCACTTTCCGCAGAAGGGGCGGTAGAGGCGGACGCGCACCACGCCGACCTTCGCGCCGGCCTTGTTGAGGGCGTTGACCGTCTCGAACACCGTCTCGGCGCCCGAGCCCATCAGGACGATCACGCGGTCGGCGTCCGGCGCGCCGTGGTAGTCGAAGAGGTGGTAGGAGCGGCCGGCGACCTTCGCGAAGCGGTCCATGATCGACTGCACGATCCCCGGGCACTTGTTGTAGAAGGGGTTCACCGTCTCGCGGCCCTGGAAGTACACGTCCGGGTTCTGCGCGGTGCCGCGCATGATCGGGCGGTCGGGGGTCATGCCGCGGTTGCGGTGGGCGACGATGAGGTCGTCGGGCAGCATCGCGCGGATCTGATCGTCGCTGAGAATCTCCATCTTCTGCACCTCGTGCGAGGTGCGGAAGCCGTCGAAGAAGTGAAGGAACGGAACGCGGGATTCGAGCGTCGCGGCCTGGGCGATGAGGGCCATGTCCATGACTTCCTGGACGGAGGAGGCGCCGAGCATCGCGAAGCCGGTCTGGCGGATGGACATGATGTCCGAGTGGTCGCCGAAGATCGAAAGGCCCTGGCAGGCCAGGGAGCGCGCGGAGACGTGGAAGACCGTCGAGGTCAGTTCGCCGGCGATCTTGTACATGTTCGGGATCATCAGCAGGAGCCCCTGCGACGCCGTGAAGGTCGTCGTCAGGGCGCCGGTCTGCAGCGCGCCGTGGACCGCGCCCGCCGCGCCGCCCTCGCTCTGCATCTCCACCACGGTCGGAACGGTGCCCCAGAGGTTCTTCCGGCCCTGCGCCGACCACTCGTCGGCCCATTCGCCCATGTTCGAAGAGGGGGTGATCGGGTAGATCGCGCAGACCTCGTTCGTCTTGTGCGCGATGTAGGCGGCAGCCTCGTTGCCATCGATGATCGCGGTCTTCTTCTTGTCCATATGCGTACTGGGTCTCCCGTGGTCCGTGCGATGGGCACGGAGAAAAACCACTCTTACCGCACCCGGCCTGCGCGAATCAAGGCGATTCCCGGCCCGGGTGGCAGTCCCGCCGGATCCGCCGGCGCCGTGTTTGGCATAGAGCAGTGCAAGGCAAATTGTTGCAACAGACGATGGATCGCGGGCCCGGCGCGGGGCTTGGCGGGGGCGGGGCGGGTCTGGTAGTGTGATGCCGCCTGAGGCGAGGACGAACGTCTGACCCCAAGGGAAGAACGGCCGCAGCGCACGGTGCGCGGCCCGGCCGATGCCTCTTCCCCCGGTCCCTCCCGACGGCCCTGGTGATGCATGGACAAGCGTCTCGGATTCGTCGGAATCATCGTCGAGGACCGCGCGCACGCGGCCCCGCAGGTCAACGCGGTGCTCTCGGAGCATGCTCCGCTGATCGTCGCGCGGACCGGCCTGCCCTACGAGAAACGCGGCGTCAGCATCATCGCGCTCATCGTCGATGCGACGACGGACGAACTGGGCGGGCTCACCGGCCGCCTTGGCCAGATACCCGGAATCACCGTCAAGTCCGCCCTTTCCAAGCCCTCCGCCGCCCCGCGCAGCGGCACGCCCTGAGGATGTCCAACCCTTGGAAGCCCTGCGCCACGGCCTTTCCAACCCTTGGAACGTGAAGCCCCCTTCCTGACACCTGGAACCTGACACCGGAAACCTCCGATGCACCGCACCGAAACCGACCTCCTGGGCTCCCGCGACGTGCCCGCAGACGCGTACTGGGGCGTCCATACGCTGCGTGCGACGGAGAACTTCCGCCTCGCCGGCCGGCCCGTCCGGTCCTCCCTGGTCCGCGCGCTCGCGATGGTGAAACGCGCCTGCGTCCGGGCCAACGCCGAGATCGGCGCGATCCCGGCCGCGGTTGCGGAGGCGGTCGAGGCGGCCTGCGCCGAGGTGGCCGCGGGCGGGCTGGCGGACCAGTTTCCGGTCGACGCCTGGCAGGGCGGGGCGGGCACCTCGCTCAACATGAACGTCAACGAGGTCGTCGCCAACCGCGCGCTGGAGCGGCTGGGCCGGCCGCGCGGCGACCATGCGACGGTCCACCCGATCGGGACCGTCAACCTGCACCAGTCGACGAACGACACCGTGCCCACCGCCGCGCGCGTGGCGGCGATCCTCGGCCTCCGGGATCTCAGCGCCGCGGCGGCGGGCCTCCAGGGCGCCTGCCAGCGGCGGGAGCGCGACTTCGCGGGCATCGTCAAGGTCGGTCGCACCGAACTGCAGGAGGCGGTCCCGATGACGCTCGGCGCGGAGTTCTCGGCCATGGCCGAGGCCTTCGGGCGCGACCGCTGGCGGACCTTCAAGTGCGAGGAACGCCTGCGCGTCGTGAACCTCGGCGGCACCGCGGTCGGAACGGGCCTCACGGCGCCGCGCCAGTACATCTTCCTGGCGACCGAGCGCCTGCGCGAGATCACGGGACTGGGCCTGGCGCGGGCGGAGAACCTGGTCGACGGCACCGCCAACGCCGACGCCTTTGCGGAGGTGTCCGGCGTTCTCGACGCATGCGCCTGCAACCTGCTCAAGGTCGCCGCGGACCTGCGGCTCCTCCACCTGCTCGGCGAGGTGCGGCTGGCCGCCCTCCAGGCCGGGTCGTCGGTCATGCCGGGCAAGGTGAACCCCGTGATCCAGGAGGCGGTGATGCAGGGCGCGCTGCGCGTGCGGTCGAACCACGCGGCGATCGCCGAGGCGGTCTCCCGGGGTTCGCTCCAGCTCAACGAGTTCCTGCCGCTGATCGCCGACCTGCTGCTGGAGTCGATCGAGGTCCTCGCCCGCTGCGCCGGGGCGCTGGCCGGGGCGGTCGACGCCCTGCAGCCGGGCCGGGAGGCCTGCGCGGCGCATGCGGACGGCAGCACCGCGCTTCTCACCGCGATGGTGCCGGCCGTCGGCTACGAGCGGGCCCAGGATCTCGCGAAGGACCTGGCCGCATCGGGCCGGACGGACGTCCGCGCGTTCCTGGTCGAACGTCTCGGCGCGGAGGCCGTCGAAACCCGGCTCGCCCCCGCCGCGCTGACGGCGCTCGGATTCGAACATCGAACGCCGAACATCGAACATCCAACATCGAACACCGAACGTCGGACGCAACAGCCGACAGCCAACAGCCAGCATCCAACACCCAGTTCCGAACCCGGAACGCGGAACCCGGAATCCCTGCGCCCTTGAACGCCTCCCCCCGATCCCTCCGCCCGCACATCGGCTTCTTCGGCCGGACGAACGTGGGCAAGTCGAGCCTCCTGAACCTGGTGGCGGGGCAGGATGTCGCCATCACCTCGCCGGTGCCGGGGACGACGACGGACGTGGTCGAGAAGGCGATGGAACTGCTCCCGATCGGCCCGGTGGTCCTCCTCGACACGGCGGGGCTGGACGACGCCTCCGAACTCGGCGGACGGCGCCGCGCGCGGACCTCGGCCGCGATGGAGCGGGCGGATGTCGTCGTGCTGGTTGCCGAGCCCGGCCTGTGGGGCGCCTTCGAGGACGAGGTCGTCGCGTCGGCCCGGGCGCGGAAGGCGCCGGTGCTGGTCGTGGTGAACAAGACGGACCTCGGCTCGCCGGACGCGGGTCAGGTCCAGCGCATTGCGGCCGCGTCGGACGCATGGATGGCGGCGTCCTGCACGGACCCCGCGGCCCGGGAGCGGATCGTCGTCGCGTTCAAGGAACGCCTCCTTCGGTTGCTGCCGGAGGAGGCGGTGCGGACGCCGCCGCTGGTCTCGGACCTCCTCCCTCCGGGAGGCCTCGCGGTGCTCGTGGTGCCGATCGACCTGCAGGCGCCGAAGGGCCGCTTGATCCTCCCGCAGGTGCAGACGATCCGCGATGCGCTCGACGGCGACGCGGCGGCGCTGGTGGTCAAGGAGCGCGAGCTGTCGGAGTACCTCGGCCGGCTGGTGCGTCCGCCGGACCTCGTCGTCTGCGACTCGCAGGCCGTGCTGAAGGCCTCCGCCGACACCCCGCCGTCGGTCCCGTTCACGACGTTCTCGGTCCTGATGGCGCGGGCGAAGGGGGACCTGGTGGAACTGGCTCGCGGGGCCGGCGCGATCCGGTCGCTGGGGCCGGGGAGCCGGGTGCTGGTCGCCGAGGCCTGCACGCACCATGCGCTCGAGGACGACATCGGCCGCGTGAAGATCCCCCGCTGGCTGCGGCAGTTCGCGGGCGCGGATCTCGCGATCGACCACGCGCAGGGACGCGACTACCCGGCCAACCTCGCCGGCTACGACCTGGTGATCCACTGCGGCTCCTGCATGCTGACGCGGCGCGAGATGCTCGGCCGCATCGCGCGCGCCCGGGAGGCCGGCGCGCCGATCACCAACTACGGCCTCGCGATCTCGGTGACGCAGGGCGTGATCGGCCGCGTCCTCGCCCCTTTCCCCGCCGCGGCCGAGGCGTGGGAGCGGATGGGCGGGAGGATGCACGGATGAGGGGATGCGGGCATGGAGCGCAGATGAATCGGCGCGGGATTTCAACGGATGCTGGAGGTGCGGGATGACCGGACATCGGAAACCGAACGGCGGAAATCGCACGGAGGACGGCCTCAGGCGTCTCGTGGAGAGTCTCAAGAAGCTGCGGACTGACGGGGGCGGGAGCGACTCCTGCAGGGTGCGGGCGAGCAGCGCAGCCCGCGGGACGCCCGTGGCGCCGTCCCGCCGGGCCCGTTCCCCGCGACCGACTCGCTCTGCGGTGTCCGCCCGCCGAAACGGTCCGTCCATCCATCCATCCGCATCCTCCGGTTCATCCGTTCGCTAGACAGGAGATCCGAACCCATGCCATCCGCTTCCGTCCTCCCCGAATCCCCGCCCGCCCCCGCCTCCTCGTGGGCGCGGGACCGCATCCGCATGGAGGAGATCGAGGCGTGGCGTTCCGGCGGGCGCGACTTCATCGATCCCGGCGCGATCGCGCGGGCGCTGGCGGAGGGCGCGGCGTCGCCGCCGGACGCGGCGCGCGTGCGCGACATTCTCGCCAGGGCGCGTGCGGTGGAGACCATGGCCCCGGGCGACCTCGCGGCGCTGCTCCACGTGACGGATCCGGACCTCTGGGCCGAGATGGGCGCCGCGGCGGCGGAGATCAAGCGCAAGGTCTACGACAACCGCATCGTGACGTTCGCGCCGCTCTACATCGGCAACCGGTGCGTCAACAACTGCCTCTACTGCGGCCTGCGCTGCGACAACGCGGACATGCAGCGCAGCGCGCTGACGATGGACCAGCTCCGTGCCGAGTGCGAGGTGCTGGCCGGCGCGATCGGGCACAAGCGGCTCATCATCGTGTTCGGCGAGCATCCGTCCACCGGCATCGACTACATGGTCGAGTGCCTGCGGACGATCTACTCCGTCAAGGTGAAGGCGCGCGTGGGGTGGGGGCAGATCCGCCGCGTCAACGTCAACGCCCCGCCGATGCGGATCGACGAGTTGAAGGCGCTGAACGACGCCGGGCTCGGCACCTACCAGGTCTTCCAGGAGACCTACCACCCGGGCGTCTACGCGGCGGTCCATCCGTCGGGGTTCAAGGCGAACTACGCATGGCGCCTCTACGCGATGCACCGTGCGATGGCGGCGGGGATCGACGACGTCGGCATCGGGGCGCTGTTCGGCCTGGCCGACTGGCGCTTCGAGATGATGGGGCTGCTCGCGCACGCGATCGAGCTCGAGCGCGCGTTCAACATCGGCCCGCACACGATCTCGTTCCCTCGGATGGAGCCGGCGGGCAACGCGCCGTACGTGCAGGAGTCGCGGTGGGCGGTGTCCGACGAGGACATCGCGAAGATCGTCGTGCTCATCCGCCTCGCCGTGCCCTACACCGGCATGATCCTGACCGCGCGCGAGAACGCCGGGATGCGGCGGCGGCTGATCCCGCTCGGCGTGACGCAGACCGACGCCTCGTCGCGCATCGGCGTCGGCAGCTACGCCGAGGCCGCCGGCATGCAGCACGACGACCGCCAGCAGTTCATGCTCGGCGACACGCGCAGCCTCGACGAGGTGGTGCGGGAGCTGGCGACGATGGGGCTCATCACCTCCTTCTGCACCGCGGGCTACCGGTGCGGGCGCACGGGCCAGTGCATCATGGACCTGCTCCGCAGCGGCGCGGAGGGCAAGTTCTGCAAGCTCAACGCCGTGCTGACCTACCGCGAGTGGCTCGACGATTTCGCGAGCCCGGCGACGCTCGCCGCGGCGGAGCCCGTGCTGGCGAGGGAGATGGACGAGGTCCGCGAGAGGATGCCGAAGGCGTGGCCGTCGTTCCTGGCCTCCTATGAACGGACCGCGCGGGGCGAACGGGACCTCTACTTCTGACCCGCGAGGGCCCGGATCATCGGCCAGCCTCGGGCATCTGGCGACCACCCGTGAGCCGTACGCATGGATACGGCCGCGACAGAGCGCGGCCCTCCAGAACCTGTTCCCTAGGGATTCGAGAGGACGGACCCGGAGGGCGCCGCTCCGTCGGCGCCGTTCGGGAGGCCCGCGCGGCATCGTTCGTTCCTGATTGACCAACCTTGGCCGATGTTCTTGGGAACGGGCGGGGAGCTTGACACCGCGTGGCTCATGGTCGAAGGTCGCGCGCGAATTCTGGGAGAGCGGATCATGAGGTGGCATATTCGGTGGATGGCCGGTGCGGTGATGCTCGCGGCGGCGGTGGCGGTCGCCCAGCGCGCGCCGATCGCGGTGGTGGCGAAGGATCCGTACGCCGGCGCGATCGTGGTCAACGCGGCGGACGGAACGGTGCTGTTCGAGGACAACGCGGACGCGCCGGCGTACCCGGCGAGCGTCCTGAAGCTGATGGACGCCCTGATCGTCCTCGAGCGCGTGGAGAAGGGGGCGTTGCGGCTGACCGACCCGATCCCGGTCAATGCCGAGGTGGCGGGCATCGGCGGATCGCAGGTCTACCTGGCGGAGAAGGAGCAGTTCCCGCTGGACGAGATGCTCTACGCGCTGTTGATCCAGTCCGCCAACGACGCCGCGACCGCCCTGGCGATTCACGTCGCCGGTTCGAAGGACGGCTTCGTGCAATTGATGAACGCGCGGGCCCGCCAGATCGGCATGACCGCGACGGACTTCAACTCGGTGCACGGCCTGCCGCCGGCCGCGGGGCAGAAGCCGGACGTCACCACCGCGCGCGACTTCGCGAGGCTCTGCGTGGAGTTGGCGAAGCGAAGGGACATCTTCCGGTACACGTCGGTGTCCGAGCGGGGATTCCGGAACGGCGCTTTCATGATGCGGACGCACAACGGCCTGCTGGGGTCCTTCCCGGGGTGCGACGGGTTCAAGACCGGTTACTACAAGGCGGCGGGCTACTCGATCGCGGCGACGGCCCAGCGGGACGGCGCGCGTGCCATCGCGGTCGTCCTGGGCAGCGCGACGAAGGACATCCGGGATCTCAAGACCCGCGAGCTCCTCTCGCTGGGCTTGTCGCAGATCGCGCGCGTTCCGGTCGCGGCGGCGCCGGGCGCTCCGGCTCCCGCGCCGGCGGCGGTCACCAACGTCCCGCCGCCTCCGTCCCCCGAACCGGCGAAGCGACGGTCGGGCGGCAAGGCCCTGTGGATCGGCGGCGGCGCGGCGATCGTGCTGATCGCGATGTTCGTCGGCTATCGCCGGCAGCAGTGGGGACGGTAGGTCGCGGCGGAGCCGTCAGGCCGGACGGGCCGGCCGCAGCGGGGCGACGAGCGCCTCGAAGACCCGGCCGCGGCGGACGCGGCGAACCCAGACCTCGTGCAGGTCCGTGCGGACCCGCGCATCCGGCGTCGGAGCCCGTCCGAGACGGGCGCGGATCCACTCGTCCACCGTGGTCGCGCCCGACAGCCCGGCATCGCCGGTCGCCGTCGCCACGTCGGCCAGCGGGGCGCCGCCGCCGGCCAGCCAGACGCCGCCGGCCATCGGGTGCACGGTGCGGGGCAGGCGCTCGTAGTCGGTCTCGCGTGGCCCGAGCAGTTCCTCCACGACATCCTCCAGGGTGACCAGCCCCGCGGTAAGGCCGTCGGGGTCCCTCACGATGGCGATGTGGGCGCGTTCCTCGAGGAAGAGGCGGAGGGCCTCGTCGCAGGTGGCGCTCGACGGGAGGAAGCGGACGGGCCGGATGATCCCGCGCAGGGTCGGGTTGGCCGGGTTGGTGCGCACCCGGTAGACGAGCTCCTTGAAGTTCACGTAGCCGACGATGAGGTTGCGATCGCCGGCGTCCGTCACGGGGAAGCGGGTGTGGGGATCCATGTGCGCGACAACGACGGCGTCGTGAAGGGTCTGGCCGCTCGAGAGGAAGGTCACCTCGGAGGCCGGGACCATGACGTCCGCGAGCGTCGTGCGCGACAGCAGTGCCGCGCGGGCGATGATCTTCTCCTGGTGCGGCGAGATGATCCGCGCGAGGCGCGCGTAGGCGGCGAGGGCGGGGATCTCCTCCAGCCCGATCGACGGATCGCCGGCGGCGCGGCGACCCTCGAACGGCCGGTTGAGCCAGCGCAGGGCCCGGACGAGGGGGCGCAGGGTGCGGCAGAGGAACTCCAGCGGGACCGCCAGCACGCCCGCCAGCTGCCGGTTGAACCGGACGCCGAGCGTCTTCGGCAGGATCTCGGTGTACTGGAGCATCAGGAACGTGAAGACGGCGGAGAAGACGCCGATCCAGTCGTCCCCGAAGACCACCGCGAACTCGGCCCCCGCGATCGTGGCGCCGATGGTGTGTGCCGTGGTGTTCAGGAGCAGGATGACGGTGATGGGACGGTCGATGTCCGCCTTGAACGCATTCCAGATCGCCCCGGCGCGCGGGCGCGTCCTGTCAAGTTCGGCCACCTGGCCGGGCGTCAGGCTGAGGAGCGTCGCCTCCATGAGGGAGCAGCAGAACGACACGCCCAGGGCCAGAATCAGGCTGGTCAGCAACAGCGTCATGTTCGCACCGGTCGGGCACTCCCGCAGGGTGCGCCGCACGATAACCGCAGGGTGGCCGGCGGGCAAGCCGGCGCGGTCCTCCAGAACCTGTTCCACGGGGGGACGCGAGGACGGGCCTGGCGATACGGCCGCGACAGAGCGCGGCCCTCCAGGTTCGTTCCTGGAGGAGCCTGGAGGGCGCCGCTTCGTCGGCGCCGTGATCCAGATCCGTTCCAAGGAGATGCGAGAGGACGGGTCTGGCGATACGGCCGCGACAGAGCGCGGCCCTCCAGATCCGTTCCATGGAGGAGCCTGGAGGGCGCCGCTCCGTCGGCGCCGTGATCCAGGTCCATTCCATGGAGATGCGAGAGGACGGGCCTGGCGATACGGCCGCGACAGAGCGCGGCCCTCCAGGTCCGATCCTGGAGGAGCTTGGAGGGCGCCGCTCCGTCGGCGCCGTGATCCAGATCCGTTCCAAGGAGATGCGAGAGGACGGGCCTGGCGATACGGCCGCGACAGAGCGCGGCCCTTCAGGTTCGTTCCTGGAGGAGCCTGGAGGGCGCCGCTCCGTTGGCGCCGTGATCCAGATCCGTTCCATGGAGACGCGAGAGGACGGGCCTGGCGATACGGCTGCGACAGAGCGCGGCCCTCCAGATCCGTTCCATGGAGGAGCCTGGAGGGCGCCGCTCCGTCGGCGCCGTGATCCAGGTCCGTTCCATGGAGATACGGGAGGACGGGTCTGGCGATACGGCCGCGACAGAGCGCGGCCCTCCAGATCCGTTTCATGGAGGAGCCTGGAGGGCGCCGCTCCGTCGAGCCGTGATCCGGGTCAATTCCATGGAGATGCGAGAGGACGGGCCTGGCGATACGGCCGCGACAGAGCGCGGCCCTCCATGTCCATTCCTTGAGGAGCCTGGAGGGCGCAGCTCCGTCGGCGTCCCC